>RRZT010245814.1_pt1 | contig 10028 bp, 13 predicted proteins | sample 2165551 | NCBI WGS metagenome assembly RRZT01 (sample SAMN10456910, study PRJNA506462) | wastewater metagenome | biome: wastewater; feature: sludge; material: wastewater sludge; isolation source: wastewater sludge with Escherichia coli K12::gfp cells carrying plasmid... | place: USA: Moscow, Idaho...
GATTCTGGATTCCTGGGGCGCTGACGGGTGGGAGCTCGTCACCATCATCCCCGGCCCTAACCCACAGAACCTCGTCGCCTACTTCAAGCGCCCGATCGCCGCTCCTGCCTCATGAGCACCCCGAGCGCCCGGCTCGCCCAGTTGGGTTTGAGCCTGCCCCCCGTCGCCACGCCGCTGGCCGCCTACGTTCCGGCGATCGTGAGCAGCGGGCACGTCTATACCTCCGGGCAGCTTCCCTCCGTTGCCGGTGAACTGACCTACGTCGGCAAGGTCGGCGCAGAGGTCACCCCCGAACAGGGAGCGGAAGCGGCCCGCACCGCCATGCTGAACGCTCTCGCCGCCGCCGCCTCCCTCGTCGGTGGTCTCGACCAGATCGGCCGCATCGTCAAGGTCACCGTCTTCGTGGCCAGCGCGCCCACCTTCACCGGCCAGCCCGCCGTCGCCAACGGCGCCAGCGAACTCGTCGCGGAGCTGTTTGGGGACGCGGGTCGTCACGTCCGCAGCGCCGTCGGGGTGAGCGTCCTTCCGTTGGACGCCCCGGTCGAGGTGGAGTTGACGATCGAGCCTGCCGGGGTTGCCTGGTAGTGGAGCAACCGGCGGCGGTCTATGCGGCATTGGGGGAGATGTACCCCCATGCCCACTGCGAGCTCGACTTCAGCACGCCGCTGGACTTGCTCGTGGCAACGGTCTTGTCGGCCCAATCCACGGATCGCCGAGTCAACACGGTCACGCCGCAGCTGTTCGCTCGCTACCCCGACCCCGCCGCCTATGCGGGTGCTGACCTGACCGACCTCGAAGCGATCATCCGCCCCACCGGGTTCTTTCGCGCCAAGGCAGGGCACCTCGTCGGCATCGGCCAAGGCCTCGTGGAGCGGTTCGACGGGATAGTACCCGCCAGCCTGGAGGATCTCGTCACGTTGCCGGGCGTGGGGCGCAAGACAGCCAACGTCGTCTTGGGGGACGCGTTTGGGGTACCGGGCATCACCCCCGACACTCACCTGATCCGGGTGTCGAACCGTGTTGGCTGGGTCTCCTCGACGAAGCCGGACGTGGTGGAGGCGGCCGTCGGCGCACTGTTCCCGCCGCAGCAGTGGGTTTCCCTCAACCATCGCATCATCTGGCATGGGCGGCGACGCTGCCATGCCCGACGCCCTGCGTGCGGGGCCTGCGCCCTAGCGCCCCTGTGCCCCAGCTTCGGGGAGGGCCCCACCGACCCTGAGATCGCGGCCACGTTGATCAAGGAGCCGCGGGCATGAGCCTGCGCGGTCGACCCGCGCTGATCGCAGCCGCGCTCGGGCTCGCGCTCCTCGCCGGGTGCGCGTCCCCCCAGGACGACACGCCCGCGCCCAGCGTGGCGGTGGACGCCGCGCTCGTCACCCAGCGCGAGCAGGCGGGGATCGAGGACTGCCCCCTCACCCCGGCGTCGGCCGAGCCCGTCCCGGGCGGCCTGCCCGATCTGCTGCTCGGCTGCCTGGGGTCCGGTCGCCAGGTCAACCTCGCGGGGCTGCGGGGTTCACCGATGGTCATCAACTTCTGGGCCCAATGGTGCGGCCCCTGCCGCGCGGAAGCGCCGTCGCTGGCCCAGTTCGCTCAGCGCGCCCACGGGAAGGTCGCCGTCCTCGGCGTCGACTACTCCGACCCGGACCCGTCGCTGGCCCTGGCCTTCGCGCAACAGTCGGGATGGACCTACCCGCACGTCACCGACCCGCTGCGGCAAACCGCCGGGCCGATCCGGTTCACCGGGATCCCCGTCACGATCTTCGTCGACGCGCAGGGCCGCATCGTCTACCGCACCGTGGGGGCGGTCGCGTCCGTCGATCAACTCGTCGAGGCCACCCACGCCTACCTCGGAGTGGATCTGTGACCGCGCGGGCGGCGTGCCTGGACCGGCTCGTCACCGCCCTCGCCGAACCGGGCGGCGGGGCGCGGGTCGTGCGCGGGCGTCCGGCCCGGCACGGACGCAAAGCCGCCGTGCTCATCTGCTTCTTCGGTGCCGCCGATGCCGCACCCGCTGACCTGCGGCTGATCCTGATCGAGAAGTCAGCCCACCTGCGGCACCACGCGGGGCAATGCGCATTCCCGGGTGGCGGCGTTGAGCCCACCGACGCGTCCAGTGAGGATGCGGCCTTCCGGGAGGCCCGCGAAGAAGTAGGGCTGCATCCTGAGACGGTGGAACTCCTCGGCGTCCTGCCCGCCGCCCACGTGGCCGCCGCTGGGTACGACGTCACCCCCGTCGTCGGGTGGTGGCATGAGCAGCATCCGCTGGAGATCGTGGACACCGTCGAGGTGGCGGCGATCCACGAGATCCGGGTGGGTGACCTGATCGATCCCGCCAACCGGCTGACGTGGCGGTTGCCGATGGGGCACCGCGGTCCCGGCTTCACGATCGGTGAGTTGTTCATCTGGGGGTTCACCGCGGCCCTCCTCGATGGCTTGATCGAGTTGGCCGGGTGGCAGCAGCCCTGGGATGAGCGCCGCACCGAACTGGTGCCGGAGCGCTTCTGGTACCGCGCTTAGCGCGCCGGTACCGGGTGCAACGCGACCTGAGTTGCTTTGATGGCGGCGACGACGGGGTCGCCTTCGGTGAGGCCGAGATCGCGCACCGCCGCCGGGGTGACGTCGGCGTGGATGCGTTGCCCCGCGACGAGGAGACTCACGCGCTGAACCATGCCCCGATCCTCGATGGCGGACACGACGGCCCGCAACGTGGTGCGCGGGCTGCCGTGGGGTGGCGTGGTGAACAAGCTCACGGCGTCCGGCGCAAACACGGCGCGCACCTCACCCTCGGGTAACGGCGCCTCACTCAACCCGCTGATGAGGGACCCGTCCGACAAGGCGAGGGCCTGCGTGCCCTCGGCCCGGCCGGTCAGCAGGTTCAGCCCGACGAAGTCGGCGAGGAACGCCGACGACGGGCGGGCCACCATCTCCTCGACGCTGCCCTCGCTGGTGACGCGTCCGTGCTCCAGGGCGACGACACGATCGGCCAGCACCATGACGTCGAGCGGGTCGTGGGTCGCGATGAGCGTAGTGATCCCGCGGAGGCGTCCGCGTACCAGGTGGCGCAGCGCCGGGGTCGTCGTGGCGTCGAGCGCAGCGAATGGTTCATCGAGCAAGACGACGTCGGGGTCGCAGGCCAGCGACCGGGCCAGCGCGACGCGTTGAGCCTGACCACCCGACAAGGTGCCGACAGGGCGGGTCTCGAACCCGGCCAGCCCGACCGCGGCCAGTTCGCTGGCGGCGCGGCGGCGTGCGTCCTGCCGGGACGCGCCCCAGCAGCGGGGGCCGTAGGCGACGTTGTCGAGGACGTTGAGATGAGGGAAGAGGAGCGCGCGCTGTTCGAGGTAGCCGATCTTCCGCCGATGAGGCGGGACGAACGCGTGAGGCCCGGCGAGGGTGGTGGGGCCGAGCGTGATCGCGCCCGACTCCGGGCGCAGCGCTCCGGCGAGAAGGTGGATCGTGGTCGATTTCCCCGCCCCGTTGGGCCCGATGAGGGCGACGACGTCCCCGGCGGCCACGTCGAACTGCACGTGGACGTCGCGCGCGGCGACCCGCGCGTCCACCGTGAGGGGCTCACTCATGGCGCCCCCGTGACTGGACGTGCAGCGCGAACCACACGACGAGGCTGGCGACCCCGAGCAGCACGACGGCCAGCGCCAAGGCCAGGTCGGAGTCTGATTCGCGCAAGAGGTAGATCTCCAACGGAAGGGTGCGCGTGACGCCTTGCAGCGAGCCCGCGAACGTCAAGGTGGCCCCGAACTCGCCTAAGGCGCGGGCGAACGACAGGGCCGTCCCCGAGGCGAGCGCCGGGGCCGCCATGGGGAGCGTCACGGTGAACAGCGTGCGGCTGGGGCTGGCGCCCAGATAGCTCGCCGCGCGCTCGTAGTCCTGCCCGGCCGATCGCAGGGCCCCCTCGAGCGACACCACGAGGAAAGGCAGCGCCACGAACACCTGAGCGATGACGACGGCGGCGGTCGAGAAGCCCAGGTCGATGCCCCACGCGGCCAGGTACTGCCCCACCAGCCCCCGGCGGCCCAGCGTGGTCAGCAAGGCGAGCCCGGCGACGACCGGCGGCAGGACCATGGGGACCGTGACCAGCGTGCGCCCGAGCGTCGCCCATCGGCCACGGCTGCGCGCCAAGACCAGGGCTGTCGGGACGCCCAGGAGCACGATGATCAGGGTGGCCAGGGCGCAGGTGCCCAGGCTGAGCCGCAGAGCGTCCAAGGATCGCTGCGAGGCCAGGAGTTGCGGGAGCGCGGGCCAGTCGGCGCGGGCCACGAGCCCCAGAAGGGGCAACCCGAGGACGGCCGCCGTCAGGCCGAGCGGAAGGACCGCCCACCGGGGATAGCCCAACGTGGTCGTCACTTCGGCGGACCGAAGCCTGCCGCCTTGAGCGTGGCTTGGCCCTCGCCCATCACCGTGGCGATAAAGGATGTGGCGCCAGCTTTGTTCGGGGCACCCGCGACGACACCGATCCAATACGTGTTGGGGTCCGTCTTGGCGCTGGCGATCTCGAAGACTTTGACCTTTGCTCCCGCGGTGGCGGCGTCGGTCGCGTAGACGAGCCCGGCGTCGGCCTCGCCGGAACTGACCTTGCCGAGCACGTCGGTCACCTTCGTCTCCTCCGAGACGGGACGCAGGCTCAGCCCGTTCGCTTGGGCCGCCTTGGTAGCGGCTGCCCCGCACGGTACTTCCGCGGCGCACACGACGAGCTTGGTCCCGGTCAAGGAGGCGTCGAACCCGGTGACGTGGGCGGGATTGTCGGCGGGCGTGATGAGCACGAGAGCGTTGGTGGCGAACATCGTGGGGGTGCCGTCGATGAGGCCCGCCTCGACGGCCTTGTCCATGTTCTTCTTGTCGGCTGATGCGAAGACGTCGGCCCGTGCCCCGCCCTTCAACTGGTCCACCAGGCCGGAGGAGCCGTCGAAGGAGTACTGCGCGGGCGCGATGGTCGGAAACACGGTGGACAGCGATGCGGCAGCGAACACGACGGGTCGCGCGGGCGACGTCGCGGTGGGGGAGGGGGTGCTGGGCTGGGCGCAGGCCGTCAGCAGGGCCACGGCGGCGAGTGCGGCGAGACGTTTCATGGCTGGCTCCGTTCCAGGGTCACGTTGGTGGCCTTGATGACGCCGGTGGCGATGACGCCCGGCGCGAGGCCCAGTTCCTTGACCGCTTCGGTCGAGACGAGCGACACGATCCGGTAGCGCCCGCATTGGAGTTCGACCTGGCTCATGACCGTGTCGGACACGACCCGGGTGACCAGGCCTGTGAGGTGGTTGCGAGCCGACCTGGTGCCTGCGCCCGGATCGAGCTGATCGAGGGCGTCGTCGGCCAGCTCCTGAGCCAGCGCCGCGAGTTCGGCTCCGTCCACGGCGTGCCTGCCCGCGGTGTCGGTGACCTGCGTGAGTCGTCCGGCGTCCACCCAGCGCCGCACGGTGTCATCGCTGACACCCAGCAGGCTCGCGGCGGCCGAGATACGTATCTGCGTCACAAATCCACATTATCAGTATCAAATGCGGATGTGTGCCCTGGCTCGGGCATCCACCGGCGCTAGTGTGGCCACCATGCCCTACCGCGCCGCCGTCATCACCTGCTCCGACCGTGCCGCCGCCGACATCTACGAGGACCGCTCCGGGCCGGTGCTGCGCGACGGGCTGGCCGATCTCGGCTTCGATGTCGCTGCACCGACGATCCTCCCCGACGACGCCGGACGCATCGCCACGGCGATCCTGGACGCAGTGGCTGCGGGGGCCCGCGTCGTCCTCACCACCGGCGGCACCGGGGTGAGCCCCCGCGATGTGACGGTCGAGGCGACGCGTCCGCTGCTCAGCTACGAGGTGCCCGGTATCGCCGAGGCCGTCCGGGCGACGGGGGCGGTCAAGACACCCCTATCCAGCCTGTCGCGCGGGCTAGCCGGGGTGATCGAGCACGAGGGGACGCGCAGTTTCGTGTTCAATGCGCCCGGCTCGCGCGGTGGCGCCCGGGACGCCCTCGCGGTACTGGCGCCGCTCCTGGTGCACATCGTGGAACAACTCGACGGGGCCGACCACGACCTGCACCGCCCGCCGTCGGCGTAGCGGCGTCAGCGCGGCTCGCGCCGCCAATCACCGGAGCGGCCCCCCGACTTCGCCGTGATCCGCGCCGAGGTGATCTCGGCGGAACGATCCACGCCCTTGACCATGTCGACGACCGCGAGCGCGGCGACCGTCACCGCCGTGAGCGCCTCCATCTCGACGCCGGTGCGATCGGCCGTCCTGACCTCGGCGCGCAGTGCGACCCCCGCCTCGACGATGTCCACGTCCACGACGACGCCGTGGACGCCGATGACGTGAGCCAGGGGCAGCAGGTCGGGCACCTTCTTCGCCGCCGCGATCCCGGCCACACGCGCCACCGCGAGCACGTCACCCTTAGGGACGGTGCCCTCACGCAGCGCCGTCACCACGTCGGCCGAACACGAGACCACAGCCTCGGCCGTCGCGCTGCGTACCGTCGGCTGCTTGGCGGTGACGTCAACCATGCGGGCATGGCCCCGCGCGTCCAGATGCGTGAACTCCATGCCCCTACCTCACCAGGTGAACGTCGAGAACATCACCCGGCGCGACGCGTTCGACGTCGGCGGGGACGAAGGCCAGCGCCTCAGCAGCATGCAGCGAGGCGATCAGGTGCGAACCCGAACCCAGCCGGTGCGCGGGCCGGACGCCGTCCGGCGTGATGACGACGGGCATGAACTGCGCTCGGCCCGGCGGCGTGCGCCAGCCGTCGGCGACCGCGATCCGCAGCGTTGGCGGTTCCGAGAATGCCCCCTGGCAGGCATCCAGGAACGGACGCACAAACACCCACGCCGACACGAAAGCGCCCACCGGGTTGCCCGGGAGGGCCACCAGCGTGTGCTCGCGGCCCGCGGCATCCCGGATGCGGCCGCTGGCCTGGGGCTTGCCCGGTTGCATGGCGACCCGCACGAACTCGATCGAGCCCTCGACCGCCTGCCGTACCACCTCGAACGCGCCCACCGATACGCCGCCGGAGGTCACGATGACCTCGGCGTCTGCCGCGTCGACCAACGCCTGCCGAAAGTCGGCCAGGTCGTCGGAGACCGCGCGCGCACACACCACCTGGCCGCCGAACTGCTCCACCAAGCCAGCCAGCAAAACCGAGTTCGAGTCGGGGATCTGCCCATAGCCCAGCGGGGCGCCTGCAGGGAGCAGTTCGCTCCCGGTTGCCAGCACGGCCACCGTCGGACGCCGATGCAGCCGCACGCGGGCGTGCCCCACCGCGGCCGCCGCGGCGGCGGAGGCAGGCGTCCAGCGCTGGCCACGCGGCACGACGACGGCGCCCACGGCCACGTCCTCGGCTGCGCGGCGCACATGAGCACCAACGGCGACCGGGGGAACCCTCACCGCGTCCGGAAGCGGCACATCGCCGGGGCTCTGGTCGGTGTCCTCGACGGGCACCACGGCGTCCGCGCCGGGAGGCAACGGGGCCCCCGTCATGATCCGGGCCGCCTGCCCCGCCCCGATCAGCGGGGCCAGCCGGGTTCCGGCCGGAAGGTCGGCCACCACCGTCAGGTGCGCACCCCCCAGCGTGTCGGCTGAGCGCACCGCGAACCCGTCCATGGCGGAATTGTCGAATGGGGGAACGGCGCAGCGAGCCACCATGTCTTCGGCCACGACGCGGCCAAAACCCGACCCGATGGCGCACTCCTCGACGGGGGTCAGGCTGGCCAAGGCCAGGACTCGCGCGCGATACTCCTCGACGCTCAGCATCCTCTACTCCTGCTCCGACGGGCGGATGCGCGGCCGGGCGGCGCGCAGCGGCAGCACCGACCAGCGTCCGCGCGCGGCGTCCAGCACCATGACCCGACCCACGAGCGGCTCCCCGAACCCCGCCAGGATCTTGAGGGCTTCGGTGGCTTGCAGCGCGCCGATCTGGCCGACCATGGCCCCCAGGACGCCGACGTTCACCGCGCGCGGATAGTCCTGCGGCGACGGCTCGCTCGCGATCACGTCACGCAGAGTGAGCCGGATGCCGTCCGCGTCCGGGACGCCGAAAACCGAGCACTGGCCCTGCATGCCGACCGCGGAGGCCCACACGAGCGGGGCGTCCACCGCGGCGGCGGCGTCCGCGATCATGAACTTCGCATCGAAGGTGTCGGTGCAGTCCAGGACAAGGTCGTAGTGCGGGAACAACGCCTCGGCTCGCGCCCGGGTGAGGTAGGTGGTGTCGATCTCCACCTGGACATCCGGGTTGAGCAGGCCGAGCCGTTCAGCCGCCGACTCCGCCTTGTTGCGGCCCAGGTCGGTGTGGAGAACCTGCCGCTGCATGTTCGTCAGCTCGACGGCGTCCCCGTCGATGATGCCGATGCGTCCGACACCCGCCGCAGCGAGGTAGGGCAGGGCCGCCGACCCCAGGCCCCCGGCGCCGATGACCAGCACCGAGGACCCCAGCAGGCGTTCTTGGCCTTCGACCCCGATGCCGGCGACGTCGATGTTGCGCTGGTAGCGCTGCACCTGCGCCGGGGTCAGGGGCATTGGGACCACTCGTGGCTGCCGTCGGTGAAGAACTGCTTCTTCCAGATCGGCAGTTCCTCCTTCACGCGCTCGACGAGGTCACTGGCCGCCTCGAAGCCTTCGCGGCGATGCGACGTCGCCACGGCCACGAACAGCGCCACCCCGCCGATATCCAGGTGACCGACGCGATGCTGGGCCACCACGGCGTGCACGCCTTCGCGTGCGCTGATGTCGGCGACGATCTGCTTCAGCAGCGCGTCCGCCTGGGGATGCCCGACGTACTCGATGCCGGTCACCGCAGCACCGTGGTCATGGTTGCGGACCACGCCCGCGAACGTCACCACGGCCCCCGCGCGATCATCGCCGACCGCCTCGCGCAGGGCGTCGGTGTCGATGGGGGACGCGGTGACCCCGCTTGGCTCGTGCATGTCGTTCACGGTAGCGGTCAGCTCTTCTTCGGTGCCCCGGGGCGGGCGTAGCGCCACCAGGTGATGCCCACGCACATGACCGCGTAGGCGACGCCGATCCAGTAGAAGGGCACGGCGCCGAACGTGGTCAGCCCGATGCCGAACAGGAACGGCCCGAACGCGGCGATGGCGGCCGTCCAGCCGATCACGCCGCCGGCCTGGCGCGGCTGGAAGATCATCGGCATCTGCTTGAACGTGGACGCGTTGCCGATGCCGGAGAACAGGAAGATGGCCAGCATGCCCCACAGGAACTGGTTGAACCCCGCGGTCAGCGTGGCCGCCGAGGTGGTGTCGGGGGTCAGGCCGCCGATGGTGTACCAGATCGAGCCGATCAGGCCCAGGCCGGAGACCAGCGTCCAGATGGCGCCGCCCATCTTGTCGGTCAGCGGCGCGAACAGCACGCGCGCGCCGGCGCCGATGAGCGGGCCGAGGAAGACGTAGGCGGCGGCGTCCGGGATCGCGTAGCCCTCGACCAGCAGCTTGGCCGTCTGGCCGCTGCCCTCCACGATGGCGGAGTTGCCCGCCCCGTAGAGGTTGGTCAGCAGCAGGCCGAACTGCGCCGACAGGCCCGAGAAGGTGCCGAAGGTCATGATGTAGAGCAGCGTCATCCACCAGGTGTCCTGGTTGCGGAAGATGTCGAACTGCTGCTTGATGTTGGCCTTGATCGGCACTGACTTCAGCGCCACATAGGCCCAGATGGCCCCGGCGACGATGAACGGCAGGTAGACCAGCGCCGAGTTCTGGTACCAGACGACGATCGGGGCCTTCCCGGGGATCGCCATGTGCTGCGAGCCGAGGAAGCCGAACATCGAAAAGCCGATCAGCCACGGCGTCAGCAACTGCACCAACGAGACGCCGAAGTTGCCGATACCCGCCTGGATGCCGAGCACGGTCCCTTGCAGACGCCGCGGGAAGAAGTAGGACGTGGAGGGCATGAACCCGGAGAACGCGCCCCCGCCGATGCCAGACAGGAAGGCCAAGCCCATCAGACGCCAGTACGGCACGTCCGGGTTGGTGACCTCAAAGCCCCACCCGAGCACCGGAAGGATGAGCAGCA
>RRZT012221195.1_pt1 | contig 10028 bp, 8 predicted proteins | sample 2165551 | NCBI WGS metagenome assembly RRZT01 (sample SAMN10456910, study PRJNA506462) | wastewater metagenome | biome: wastewater; feature: sludge; material: wastewater sludge; isolation source: wastewater sludge with Escherichia coli K12::gfp cells carrying plasmid... | place: USA: Moscow, Idaho ...
ATATTTATTTGTAATTTTGCCAAAAGTAAAGATTTATCTAACAAAAATGAAATTATTATTCCGTAACAAATACTTTTGGTTGCTTTTATTAGTGTGCTCATTCACACTTTTGCCGTTTCTTGGTCTATCTGATTTTCATACCAAGGGCGAGCCGCGTGAAGCTATTGTTTCTTACACAATGCTTTCTGGTGATAACTGGGTGCTACCAACTAACATGGGAGGCGAGACTGCTTACAAACCACCATTCTTTCATTGGTGTGTAGCTCTTGCAAGTAGTGTTTATGGATCAGTGACGGAAGCTGCATCACGTATTCCATCGGCAGTGGCATTACTAATAATGACTATGGCAAACCAAAATGAATACCATATCATCACAGCCTTTAACATCCATTTGCGATAATAGTTGAAACAGGCTGAAAACAATATTACAGCCAATGGCAACACAGATATATAGGATGTAACAACATTATCAAACCATAATCCGTTGACAAATGCAATGAATCTATCAGCTCTATTATCCGTAATCATTCTATGAAGAGAAAAATATTCTATAAGTCTGAATAATGATAATGCTAAAATAGCTAATACGTGGATTGATAATATATATACAATAGCTTTTGTAAAACGTTTCATTTCTTTTGCGTAATAAATTCAATACAAAAGTATAAAAAATAAGAGAATAATGCAATAAATGCACAATCAAATAAATATTTATTTGTAATTTTGCCAAAAGTAAAGATTTATCTAACAAAAATGAAATTATTATTCCGCAACAAATACTTCTGGTTGCTTTTATTAGTGTGTTCATTCACACTTCTGCCGTTTCTTGGTCTATCTGATTTTCATACTAAGGGTGAGCCGCGTGAAGCTATTGTTTCTTACACTATGCTTTCAGGTGATAACTGGGTGCTACCAACTAACATGGGCGGCGAGACAGCTTATAAACCACCATTCTTTCATTGGTGTGTAGCTCTTGCAAGTAGTGTTTATGGATCAGTGACGGAAGCTACATCACGTATTCCATCGGCAGTGGCATTACTAATAATGACGATGGCAACTTTCGTGTTTTTCGCAAAGCGAAAAGGCAATAAGATAGGTATTATTACGGCACTGACAGCATTCACTAGTTTTGAAATTCATCGTGCTGGTGGTAATTGCCGTGTAGACATGGTGTTGACAATGCTAACGGTTTGTGCCATATACGACTTGATGAGATGGTATGAGCATAATATGAAAGGCATTCCATGGATAGCGATAGTCCTTATGGGACTTGGCACAATGACAAAGGGACCAGTAGGCTCTATCATTCCATGTATGGTGATGGGGATATTCATGTTGATGCGCAAGATGAACTTCTTCCGTGCGTTCTTTACCTTGTTTGCATTTGGATTACTTTCACTTTTGATATACGGTGCATGGTTCTATGCAGCATATCGTCAGGGCGGACAGTCGTTCCTTGATCTTATGTATGAAGAGAATGTTGGTAGAATGACCAACACCATGAACTATGACTCATGCGTGAATCCATGGCCATACAACTTCCTGACTGTATTCACAGGATATCTACCTTGGGTGTTGTTGCTGATAACGACACTGTTCTTCGTGCGTTGGAACTTCAAAAAGAAAATCAATCTAAAGAGTATATGGAATGATGTGCTCGGTATGGATAATGTAGACTTGTATTCATTAATAGCAATCGTTTCGATATTTGTATTCTATTGTATACCGCAGAGCAAGCGTTCTGTGTATCTAATGCCTATATATCCATTCTTAGCATATTTCATCGCTAAACTTCTTGTATGGCTTTCTGATAGTCAACAGAAACCATTGCGCATATATGGCGGAATACTTTCTGTGCTGTCTACGTTGCTGTTTATTGTCTTTGTGTTGATAAAGTCGGGTGTTGCGCCTTTGACTATCCTTGGTGGACACGGCAAACACGCAATTACAAATATTGCAACAATGCAGGCTTTCGCTAACATTGGAAGTTGGTGGCAATATGTATTGATACTTGCAACTACCATCATTGGATTAGCATGGTGGAGATATCAGAAAAGAAACAATGGCGACAAACTTGTTTATGGTATTATCGTCCTTACTTTTGCACTCTATCTGTCTGTAGACGGAGTTTATACACCAGCTGCATTAAATGTAAAGTCTCAAAGGCCTGTTGCTGAATGTATAGACCGAATTGCACCTGAAAGCAAAGGCAACATATATGAATATATTGATTACGCTATAAGGACTCCTGGAGACAAACCCCACTTCTTTGAGCTGAATTATTATCTTAATAACCGTGTACATAATTTCTATAACGAAAAGCCTCAAAGCGGTTTCCTTGTGATAACTCATTCTGATTATGTAATGTGTGTAAACGGATTTAAGAAACAAGGATATAAATTCAAATTCATTAAAAACTGGGCAGAGTTTGATATGGATTTATATCAATTCAATAAATAAAAGTTATTTGTATTCGTGAGACTTATTTTAGTTTCACGAATACAAACCTTAACAACAAAAAGTTTATTGGTACAATCATAACCAGTGTCATGATACCAGCAAGTTGTTTCCCTATTGCAAAGTGCATTAATAAATTAAGAAGTCCTATCTCAAGAAGATAGTTTATGATGTGACTGCCAAGAAAACCTGCTGCATTCTTTTTTGAAGATTGTTTCTTGAAAGTGAAACGAGTTGTCATGAAATAGTTGAATACTAAACCAACACCATATCCAATAGTATATGATATAGTGGCGTTGAAAACGAGTAATGCAAGCAAATAAGCACAATAGTGCAAACCTGTGGATAATGATCCAGTGACACCAAAACGCATTATTCTCCCTGCATCCTTATGCCATTGGGGATGATTATTCCAAAAAGATAGTAGCTTATTCCTCATTCCCAAGTATTTCTGCTATATTGTAAAGCGGACGATGTTTCACCTCAGTATATATCTTTCCGATATATACACCAATCACACCAATGGAAATAAGCATTATTCCTCCTACAAACCATACTGAAAGCATCAATGAAGCCCAACCGTGTACGGCAGTTCCGGCAATGAGTGCATGAATTACATAAATTGCTATACCTACACATACAAGCAAGAAGAGTATTCCCATGTATATGATATTATATATAGGTTTTATAGAGAACGATGTGATTCCGTCGAGGGCAAGCCCCAACATCTTACGAAGAGTATATTTAGACTTACCAGCCTGACGTTCACTTATGGTGTCGTCAACAGTGGTTGAAGAAAGTCCTATCAAAGGGATAAGTCCACGAAGATATAAATTTCTCTCGTCGTATTCTGAAAGCATCTCTAAGGCACGTTTACTCATCAGTCGGAAATCAGCATGGTTGAAAACGCTCTTCACTCCCATGTGATCCTGCAACTTATAGAAAGCCTCTGCTGACATTCTCTTCAATAATGGATCGGCAGTGCGTGATACTTTTACACCATATACAATGTCGTTGCCTTGTTCAAAGTCATCAATCATCTGCTCAATGGCATTGATATCATCTTGAAGGTCGGCGTCAATAGTAATTACGGCGTCAGCCCAGTCTTTAGCAACCATCATACCAGCCATGATAGCATTTTGGTGTCCGCTGTTGTGGGCAAGCGAGATACCCTTTACATAATGATTCTCATTATGCATCTTTTTAATGATATCCCAAGTGTGGTCCTTACTACCGTCATTGACGAAGACCATCATGCTATCTTTTGATATTTTTCCCTTTTCTACAAGACCATCGAAAAACTCAGTGAGTCTTTTTACTGAATCTTCTAAAACGGGTTCTTCGTTATAGCATGGAGAAACGGTTGCTAATTTTATCATACCCTTTTTCTTTCTACAAATTCACTGAAAGTAATAAACTCTTCACTCTTATTCTTAAGATGTTTAATTAATCTGTCTAATCGCTGCGCCATTTGCAGTCCACTATGATTCTTTATGATAAATGGCATCTTGAATTCAGGATGTTGCTTAAGTTCATAAAATTCCCATGGGTGGAAATAAGTGACGAAATATCCGTCATGCTTCAGCACTCTGTTGACCATCCAATAGTATATGTTTTCTGGTAGATTGTGTAGCGCTAGCCAGAAGAGTGGAAAACGGATTATCGGAGTTACAGATGCTGGTATTTCCATTACGCCCTTGCGCATAAAATATGTGCGTGGAGTATTTAAATGCATGTATCTTCCAGGGATGAATGCTGGATTGAGTGATGAATTATATTCAAATCCTGCATTTTCTATGTCTTCATCAGAAACAGGGAACATCCTTGGTTGGCGATATCCTTTCGTTTTGACACCCGATATGTGCTCGACTATTTCCTTTGAACGGAATACGTCGTTGACATTAGGACGCCAATGGTCAACACCATGACAAGCCACTTCGTGACCTTCGTCGATGATGCGTTTAATAACTTCGGGAGCATTTTCAGCGAAATTTCCAGTACAGAAAAATGTGGCTTTTACGCTATTTGCTTTTAGTGTATCAAGGATTCTGTTTGTTCCAAAAATAGAAACCTCCATTCCTTCTTCTAATGAATATTCAACCCCATGCTCGCGGGGGACGTCAAATTCTTCTGTGTCAAAACTTAGTAAAATCATAGCAATGATATTATATTGCGTCTGCGAAATTACGAAGTTCTATTCAGATTTGCAAATTTAGGACATCATATTTACATTATTATACCTAAAATTTATATCTAAGCTGCAAGTCTATATCTGTCTGACTGCTACCACGTATCTGTTGTGGGCCGCTTGAAATGACAGAGCGGTCTAGATAATCAGTGGTTCCGACTCTGGCAATCATCATGATATTTTTGTTGATGTCGGTGCGCAAGTTGATAGAATAGCGTATGCCTTCACCCGAGAAAGCGGGGAAGCTAAAATTATACATTACTCCGCGTTCGTATGTATATACTCTGCTCTGATAATCTGCGGTGTGAAAGTATCCTATGCTTGCAGCTGCACTAATCCAATGATACTTATAAAAAATGCTTTGTGATAGCATGTATCCAAGACTTCCTGTCTGCTGTTGTGAATATACGATGTCTGCTTGTGAACGGGATTGAATGTTTCCTATGACATAGCCCAACTGAAACCGACCACGATGTTCATTCACGTTGTCGAGGGCGGTCTTACTAGCATTGTCACGTTGCTTTATCTTGAGTCTGTAACGTGCCAGAAGTGAAAACTGTTTTTTATTATAAACCAATTGAATCATATTGTCCCAAGAATGTGTTTCCGGAAAACTCTGCATGTATTTAGGCCATGCGAAGTATGCATAATCTGTATACATCATTACTGTGGTATGGCGACTTATGTTCCAGTTTATGCCAAGATATATTCCACTCTCGTCCTGTATACTTCCTGCATCGCTAAAACTGTTGGCATACATTCCGTAATATCGATATGCGTAGAATCTCTGCAATGCCATAATCTGTAAATTACCAAGCAACTTATAACTCAAGCTGTTGATTGTGGCAACAGCATGACTGTCGCCTGTTGCCGTTTCGCCATTGAAAGAGAATTTACCGCAAATATAACCATAGTCAACTCCGGCGTTCCAAAATCTTTTACCATAAGCAGACCAACGCTTGTAAATACGTGCTGTGTCTGGACGTAGTTCTCTGTTTAATGATGAATATATTGCAGACATGCCGATGTGGAAACCATTATTGAAATATCTTATATTTCCACCTCCGGCAAAGATAGATGTATTGTGTTTTCGTGCCATTTCTGAAACAGTACGGTGATATCCATTACCCGTAATCGTGGCAAGAGTGCTTAGTGAATCCTTATTTGGTGTAGCGTCAATATCCCTATATGATACAAATCCTGTAATGTCAAGTCCCTTTGATATGCTGACAGTTGCAGCGGTTCCTTGCATGTAATTTGCTTCTGAGCGTGAAGAATGTTCTCGTATGCTGTTGGTTGAGCGCCCAAGTGTTTGAAGCGTTGCTAATTTGCCAAAACTATAATCATTATTTATGACCAATCCCATGCCGAACTTTAGCCGGTATCTTCCTACAACAAGAGATTTCAACTTACCAAGATTCCGTAGCATTAGATAATATGAATAATAATCATATCCAAGTTTGTTTTTCCCCTTGAAAAACGGTTCGCCGGCATCCTGCGCACCAGTGAAACCAAACTTGATGATATTCCCGAAACTGAAGGTATAACGAAGCCAATGTTTTATATTACTTCCTTGGTAGTCGCCGTTAGTATATCCGTCACGTTTATAGGTTGGTATGCTAGTTGTGGCAACGATTTCATTTTTGCCATATTTCAAAATTTCGCCAATGTGCGGAAAACCTTTTTCTGGAGGATTACCGATGTATATGAAATAAGATAATAGGCGTGCATACACATCATCAAGGTTAGTAATCATGTGAAGTTCACCTAAGCTTTGCATTGTATGATATTTATAAATGTATTCCATAATCGACTCCACTTGTTGACTGCTCAGAAAAGGAATACTCTCAAGATCTTCACGAGTGGCTGTATTGATGTTTATTGGATGCGAAGCTAGTTCACTCAGAACATCATAATCTGCTTCGGTGTTAACGTCCTCTTGTCCGTCTATTGAATGAATCTCATCATAGCATTCTTCCCAACTCTGTTCGTTTTGTCCATATAATGTGGTAGAATAGTTTATTGATGTGATAAGTAAAATACAATTTAATATTTTTCTCACGGTAATATTCTATGTTTTAGCTGTTATTAAACAGTGCAAAATTAGCCTAATTGGCGCAATTAAACAAATTAAATGGAAATTATTTCTTCGTATGCAAAAATATAATTACTTTTGCGCTGTTATGAAAAGTAGATTACTCATAGTATTTATGTTTGTCATATCTGTACTTAGTGGTAATGCCCAAATAGTCAATGACAAACCTGGTCATGTCAATCCTGAAGATATGCAGGTAGACATGAATAATCCAACTTTTGTGCCAATGGTGAAGGTTGGGAAAGTGCTTATGGGAGGTGATTCAATACAATACGTGGAGTTAAACAACGTTTATGTTTTTCCACAGCCAGTTTTTAGTGATCCCAAACAACGCATGGCATACAATCTTCTCGTTATGAATGTTAAGAAGGTATTGCCAATTGCTAAGGAAGTGAACCAAATTATCGTTGAAACGTATGATTATTTACAGACTCTTCCAAACAAAAAAGCTCGAGACAAGCACCTTAAATATGTTGAGGAAAGTATAAAGAAAGAATACTCTCCAAGAATGAAAAAGCTTACTTATGCGCAGGGAAAATTATTGATAAAACTTGTTTATCGTGAATGCGGAAGTTCGGCTTACGGTGCACTTCAGGCTGTTCTTGGTCCTGTGCGTGCTGGATTCTACCAGGCTTTTGCATGGACATTCGGTGCTAGTCTTGCAAAAAAATACGACCCTAACGGAGTAGACAGGCTAACCGAAAGAGTCGTATTGATGGTTGAGGCTGGACAACTTTAACGCTCAGTCCAAAGTACTTGGACTAGAGTTTGTCCAACAGCCTTCAATGTATTTTTGTCAATATTATCCATATTATCAGCTAAAGTGTGCCATGTAGGTCCAAAACTGCTTTGTTTGCAATTTGGATAATATGGAATAATATCTATTGTAGGAATCTTTGCATCTTGATTTACAGGAATATGGTCATCTGTAATCATGCCTCCGTCACTATTTGGGAAGGATGAACCGAAACCAACTTGGCGTGCTGCGTTCCAAACCTTATTAACAATTTCAGGAGCATATTGCTTTGACATGCCTTCTTGATAGAATTGTGCGCCTACGCCACCGACCATATCTAGCAGAATCCCATAACGTGCTTCATAACCTTGTGGTAAGTTCTTGCTCCAATATTGTGCACCAAGAGCCCAACTGCTGCCGTCATCTTGAACATTAGCCCACTGAGGAGTTCCCCAGTCTTCTGCATCGAAGCATACGAAATCAATTCCAAATTGTGAATTCAGTGCTCCTTTCTTCCCTTTTTGACTATCTAATAAGCGTGCTAATTCTATCATTACAGCAACTCCGCTCGCAGCATCGTTAGCTGCCATAATTGGTTTCTTCCAATTAGCCTTGTCTGGATCATTATCTGCCCAAGGTCTACTGTCCCAATGAGCACAGATTAGTATACGTGTAGTAGCTTCTGGATTTACCTTTGCAATGATGTTCTGGCTTTTGAGGGTGGTGCCATCATAACCTTTAAGATTAGCCTTCTGACTTTCAACCTTGCAGCCGTATTGTTTAAATTTAGCGATAATCCATTCCGCGCAACGATCATGACCTTCACTATTCATGTTTCTGGTACCAAAATCACACTGTGCTTTTGTATAAGCATATGCGCTATCAGCATTGAAAGACGGTCCGACAGGTTGCAATTTTTCTACTTCCTCTGTCGTGTTGATATCTGCAATTTGAGTGCTGGCACTCTTATAATAGTATGCACTACCTCCTAAAACGGCTGCAACAGCCAATCCTATCGCGATTTTCATATATTTTCTCATAATATAATAATGTTAAAATGGGGGGCATTTACTATTTGTTTTTTTGAACAATATCCATGACTCTAAGCCAGTTTCCTCCCCATATACTGCGTATGTCTTCCTCTTTGTATTTGCGGCGTAATAGCATTGTCGTGAAATTGATTAGTTCGGAAGCATCTGCCAAACCTGTTATTCCACCGTCACCATCGAAATCTGTACCGATGCCAACATGCTCAATGCCCATGATATCTATTGCATGTTCAAGATGTGCTATTGCATCAAGAATACTTGCCTCACCTTCTTTGCGGAGGAAACCATGATACATCGTGACTTGTGCTACACCTCCTTTTAGTGCTAGAGCACGCATCTGATCGTCTGTGAGATTCCTTGGTACATCACATAATGCTTTGCTGTTGCTGTGACTGCAAACGATAGGGGTAGAACTTATGTCGAGCGCATCATAGAAACTTTTTTCCCCACCGTGGCTGAGGTCAATCATGATGCCTAATCGATTCATTTCTTTTATAACATTTTCGCCGAATTCGCTTACGCCACCATGAGTGTTTTTGCCACGTGCGCTATCGCAAATGTCATTGTCTCCATTGTGGCAAAGTGTTATATACACAATTCCGCGTTTTGCAAAATGTTCAATATTCTTTATGTCGTTTTCAATAGCTAAACCATTTTCTATACCAATCATTATACTCTTGCGACCTTCTGCCTTATTGCGGTAAAGGTCATCAGGAGTACGCGCTAAAGAAACATAATTGCTCTTTGCTGCCACTATATCGTCAATCTGATTGAATATGCTGTCTGCGTATTGTTTTGGGGACATCCCTGCTGGAATTTCTCCAGGCTTTGGCTTTTGTGGTAGATATGCCACCATTGTTACGGCATCTTGACGCCCATCATACATTTTATGAAGATCATAAAGTATGCGTGGGTCACGATGGTCGAACTTAACACCCTGAGGGAAAAACATTGGAGTGTCGCAATGTGAGTCAAGAGTAAGGATCTTGCTATGTAAACGTTTTGCCCTATTAAATTCTTCACCGCTTTTAACAAGCCAAGTAAACAATTTTAATCCTTCATCGCCAAGCCATTCAGGATGCCATTGGACACCTATTATGGATTTGTATTCACAACTTTCTATTGCCTCAATAACTCCATCAGGAGCGGTTGCGACAACATGGAATTTATTGCCTGGAGCGGCAACAGCTTGGTGGTGGAATGTGTTTACAAAAGCACAATCACCATATATATCTGAAAGTACACTGTTGTCTTGTATATTTACGACATGTGTTGGTTCAGACCTATCAGCATCCTGTGAATGTTTTATATATTTTTGGGGTGATTTATCTTCATTTACCAAAGGATTTTCGATATCCTGTTCTACTTTTCCTCCAAGAGCCATGGCAAGAGTTTGTATGCCACGGCATATTCCAAGCATCGGAATTTGGCGATTGTAAGCTAATCGCGTCGTAAGGAGTTCCGCTAAATCGCGTTCCTTATTTATATTATGGAGTTCTTTTA
>RRZT010939813.1_pt1 | contig 10027 bp, 10 predicted proteins | sample 2165551 | NCBI WGS metagenome assembly RRZT01 (sample SAMN10456910, study PRJNA506462) | wastewater metagenome | biome: wastewater; feature: sludge; material: wastewater sludge; isolation source: wastewater sludge with Escherichia coli K12::gfp cells carrying plasmid... | place: USA: Moscow, Idaho...
ACCAACCTTTCCCCCTGAACCCCCCGATTGCGGGGCGGAAAGTGACGGCTTTCGCCGCAATAAGGCGGTAAAGGGTGCCGGCAAGGCACCCTTTACAATCGACCCATCACCCCATCTTGCGCAGATAGGTCCAGGTCGGCACCCGCGCATCCCGCGCCACCGACCAGCTTTCCGCATCGCCCAGATATTCGAAACCGCAATTGGTCAGCACCCGGGCCGAGCCGGGATTGTCCTGAAACGCCTCGGCAAACAGGGTGCGCGACTTGTGGGGATTGGCCTCGACCAGCGCGGCGACCGCCTCGGTGGCGAAACCGGTATTCCAGAACCCTGCCCCGACCCAGAAGCCCAGTTCGGACTGATCCGCCTCCATCCGGGTCAGCGAGACCACGCCCAGCAATTCGGCCAGACGATTGGCCGAGCCGTCGATGGCCCAGACATCCTCATCCCGATCCGTTGAAAGCGCGCGACGCACATAGGCTTCGGCGGCGCCGGGCGGCAGGGGATGCGGAATCGAGCGGGTCCCCTCGGCCACCCGCCGGTCGGCGGTGTAATGGGCGATCAGCCCGGCATCCGACGGCCGCAGCGGCCGCAGCAGAAAACGTTCGGTCATATGCTCGCCCTGCCGTTGCAGGTCCGAGGCAATCACTTCGACCATCTCGTCAATCTCCCCCGTCTACTCGATATCAATATGGGTGCCGCCAATGCAAACGCGAAGGGGACCGGCCTTGGCCGATCCCCCCTTTAGCACCCGAGTGTTAAAATCGGTTTACTCGGCAGCCTCGATATTGGCCGGCAGCACGGAAATATAGGTGCGGCCCTTGAGCCCCTTGCGGAAGCTCACCTGACCGTCGGTCAGCGCGAACAGGGTATGGTCGCGGCCCATGCCGACGTTCTGGCCGGCCCACCAGGTGGTGCCGCGCTGACGCACGATGATGTTACCGGCGACGGCCTGCTGGCCACCATAGAGTTTCACGCCAAGACGGCGACCGGCCGAATCGCGGCCGTTGCGGGACGAACCGCCTGCTTTTTTATGTGCCATGGGTCAGTCTCCTTATTCGCTGGCGGCTTCGGCCGATGCTTCGGCTTTGGCTTTCTTGGCTTTCGCCGGTTTCGCGGGGGCCTCGACCTTGGTGCGGGCGCCAACGGCGGCCTTCACGTCGGTCTTGTCACCGCCCTTTTCAAGCAGGTCGGTGATGCGGACCAGGGTCAGCTGCTGGCGATGGCCGCGGGTGCGCTGCGAGCTGTGCTTGCGGCGGCGTTTGACATAGGTGATGACCTTGTCGGCCTTGATCGTATCGATCACTTCGGCCTGCACGGCGGCACCGGTCACCAGCGGCGCGCCAACGGTGGCGCCGATCATCAGCACGTCGTTGAATTGCACCTTGTCGCCGGCTTCGGCGTTCAGCTTTTCGACGCGCAGCACGTCACCGGATTGAACCCGGTACTGCTTGCCGCCCGTCTTGAGAACTGCGAACATTCCGTCTTTCCTTATTCTTCCGCATCCTGTGGCCCCTGTTCTGAACAGGTGTTCTTGGGCTTTGGCCCGCCTTCGGACAGCGCACCCTTGGCATGGGTGAGGGTCAAAATAACATGCCGGCAACGGGCAAGGCCCGGCCGGTCGCGGTTGTATCGCGGATTCGGGTGGCAAAGTCAACCGCGATGGGCGGGCGCGGCCCGGCTTTATCCGAAACGGGCCAGCGCCTGATCCGGGGTCAATGCATGACCATCGCGCAGCCGACCCGGCGTCGCCGAGAGGCGCGGCGCGGGCACCGGGCCATCGGGGCCGTGGACGGCACGGGCGCGGTTATGGGGATGCGCGCCCGCCTCGTCAATCGAGAGCACCGGCGCGGCACAGGCATCCGTGCCCTCAAGCAGGGCGGCCCAGTCGTCGCGCGACCGCGTGGCGATGCGCGCGCCCAGCACCTCGCGCAGGGCCGGCCAGTTCGCGGGATCGCGACGATCCGGCAGCTCGCCCGCCTCGATCCCCAGACGGCGCAGAAGTTCGGCCCAGAATTGCGGCTCGATCGCGCCCACCGCAAGATGGCCGCCACAGGCGCATTCATAGCAGCGATAATAGGGCGCGGCACCGTCCAGAATATTGGTCTCGCGGCGGTCCTGCCACATCCCGGCCGTCCGCATCCCCGAAATCATCGCCATCAGATGCTGAACCCCGTCCGAGATCGCGGCATCCACGACCTGCCCCTGCCCGGTCCGGCGCGCGTTGATCACCCCGGCCAGCATTCCCGCCACCAGATACATCGAGCCGCCGGCGAAATCGCCCAGAAGGTTCAGCGGCGGCACCGGATGGCCGGCCGGGCCAATCGCGTGCAGCGCGCCGGTGATCGCCAGATAGGTCAGATCGTGGCCCGCCGAATGCGCCAGCGGCCCCGCCTGTCCCCAGCCGGTCATACGACCATAGACCAGCCCCGGATTTTCGGGAAAATCGCCGGGCCCAAGGCCCAGCCGCTCCATCACGCCGGGGCGCATGCCCTCGATCAGCGCATCGGCGCGGGCGATCAGCGCGCGGGCGGTCGCGCGCCCCCCGGCGGATTTCAGATCCAGCTCCAGCCAGTCGCGGCCACGGTCCAGCACATCGCGGTCCAGTCCCAGCACATGACGGGCGCCGGGCCGGGTGATGCGGATGACACGGGCGCCGTGATCGGCCAGCCACATCGCGGCAAAGGGCGTCGGCCCCAGCCCCGCGATCTCGACCACCTTAAGATCGGCAAGCGCCCCGTCCATCCCGCCCCCTTTTCGCAACCTCGCGATCACTCAAGCATGATCGCCCCGGCGCGTCAAAGCCGCCAGTCGGGCGCGTCGAACCGGGTCAGTTCGTGCAAGCGGTCAAAGGCCGCGGGGATCGCGCCCAGCACCGGGAAACTGTCAAGCATCGCCCCGGCCGGCGGCAAGGGGCCGGTGCGCCCGCCCGCCGCCCCGATGATCGCATAGGCGGCCAGACAGTCCCAGATGCTCATCCGCGCCTCGACATAGCCGGTCAGACGGCCGGCGGCGACAAAGGCCAGCATCAGCGCGCCCGAACCATAGCGCGTCCAGGCAATCCCCTGCCCGGCCAGATCGCTGACCAGCTGTCCCATGCGCGCGGCCGGGACCTTGTCATTGCCGCCTAGCCCCAGAAGCCCGGTTTCCAGCGTAAAGCGCTCGGTCACCCGGATCGGGCGGCCGTTCAGCGTCGCGCCCTGCCCGCGCAGGCCCAGATACATCTCGTCCAGAACCGGCGCATAAATCGCCCCCAAAAGCGGGCCATCGGCATCCATCAGCCCGATCGAGACGCACCAGCCCGGCATCCCCATCAGATAGGGCGCGGTGCCGTCGATCGGGTCGATCACCCAGGTCAGCCCGGAAACCCCGTCGCTGAGACCGTGTTCCTCGCCCAGTTGCGCGTCCTCGGGATAGGCCTCGGAGAGGGCGGCGCGGATCAGGGTCTCGGTCTCGCGGTCGGCCTCGGAAACCATGTCGCTGAGCGAGCGCTTGGTCTGGATGTCCAGTTGATCGCGCTTGCGGAAATAATCCAGCGCCAGCTTGCCGGCCTGCCGGGCGATGGCTTCGGCGGTGGCCAGTCGGGAATTCAAATCGATTGTCATGATGTCTCTGCTGATTCAGGAAATAAGGGCCAGACCGCGCCCGGCCAGACGCAGGCCGACGGTCTGTCCGGTGCCGCGCAGGCTGCCGCCCGATGCGTCCACGACGAAAAGCCGGCCCAGGGGCGTGTCGAATTCATATTCCGCGTGATCGCCCAGATAGGCCGAACTGAGCACGCGGCCGGGGATCGCGGCATCCGCGCCCCCTGTCCCGGCATCGGCCCCCTCGGCGGCATCGACCAGAACAAAGGCATTCGGGCGCAGCGCCAGCTTGACGGGACCCTCGATGGCGCCCCGGGCCGGCAATTCGACCCGCTGCCCGGCCAGATCGACCTGCGCCCGCCCCCGCTCGACCCGCAGGACGCGGCCCTCGACGACATTCGCCTCGCCAATGAAATCGGCGATGAATTCCGAGGCGGGATATTCATAAAGTTCATGCGGGGCGCCGTCCTGGGCGATGCGCCCGTCCTTCATCACGATGATGCGGTCGGATACGGCCAGGGCCTCGTCCTGATCATGGGTGACATAGACGGCGGTAAAGCCCAGCCGCTGTTGCAATTCGCGGATTTCGGTGCGCACCCGCCGGCGCAGGCGTGCATCCAGATTTGAAAGCGGCTCATCGAGCAACAGCACCTGCGGCTCAAGCACAAGCGCGCGGGCCACGGCGACGCGCTGTTGCTGGCCGCCCGACAGCTCGGACGGCAGCCGCGCGCCCAGACCGTCAAGCCCGACCAGCGCCAGCCCCTGTGCCGCCGCCTCGGCCGCCATCGCCCGCGACATGCCCCCCGATTCCAGCCCATAGGCCACGTTCTGCGCCACGCTCATATGCGGAAACAGCGCATAGCTCTGGAACACCATGGTCACGTCGCGCCGGTTCGGCGGCAGGCGCGTCACATCCTGCCCGCCGATCAGGATCGCGCCTTCGGTCGGCGTCTCAAGCCCGGCCAGCATGCGCAGCGTCGTGGTCTTGCCACAGCCCGAAGGCCCGAGCAGCGTCACCAGCTCGCCCGGCTCGATGCGCAGGTCAAGTTGCGGAATGGCGGTGAAGGCGCCGTAATTCTTGCGCACGGCGCGAAATTCGACCGCGCCCCGTTGCGATTGGCTCATGCCGTGATCTCCGTTTTCTGGGCGGGCGCCGGTTTCGGGCGGCGCAGCCGACGCTCGCCCACCAACAGCTGGAATGTGGCGATGACCGCGACCATGACCACGATCAGCACCGAGGAATAGGCGATGGCGACCCCGTACTGGCCATTCTCGACCAGCCCGACGATATAGGCCGTCGCCATGTTGTATTTGGCCGAGACCAGAAAGATCACCGCCGAAATCGAGGTGATGGCGCGCACGAAACTATAGACGAGCGCCGCCATGATCGCCGGCCTGAGCAAAGGCAGGATCACCCGCGTGAGCGTCCGCCCCGAAGCCGCGCCCAGCGTCAGCGACGCCTCGTCCAGCGAGCCGTCGATCTGGGCCATGGCGGCGACGCCGCCGCGCACGCCCACGGGCATGTTGCGGAACACGAAACAGGCCACAAGGATGAGCGCGGTCCCGGTCATCTGGATCGGCGGCAGGTTGAAGGCCATGATATAGCTGATCCCGATCACCGTGCCGGGGATCGCAAAGCTCATCATCAGCATGAATTCGAACACCGATTTGCCGGGGAATTTCTGCCGCGCGATCAGCCAGCCGGTCAAAAGCCCCACCGCCGCCGTCAGCGGCGCCGCGATCAGCGCGATCATCATCGTGGTCCAGAAGCTGTTCCACGCCACCCCGGTCCAGCGGATGCCGCCATCGAAGCTGATGCCAAAGGCGCGGGCGTAATGTTCCAGCGTCAGGCTGTGATCCAGCCCCCAGAGTTTGACAAAGCCGCCAAACAGGATCATCGCATAGACGACAACGGTAAAGACGCACCACAAGCTCACGATGCCGACGACCGGCACCGCGACGCGTGCCGGCAATTGCGCATGGCTCCCGCCATCGCCCTTGCCGCCCACCGTGGCAAAACTGCGCCCCGCCAACCAGAAGCGCTGTGCCAGAAAGGCCGAGAGCGTGAAGAACAGCAAGATCGCCGCCAGAACCGCCGCGCGCGAGGGGTCGTTCTGTGCGCCGACCACCGAAAAGAAGATCTCGGTCGACAGCACCCCGCCCGAGCCGCCCAAAACCAGCGGATTGCCGAAATCGGCCATGCTTTCGATGAAGCCGATCAGAAACGCATTCGCCAGTCCCGGCGCCATCAGCGGCAGCGAGACATGGCGGAATGTCCGCCAGCGCCCGGCGCGCAGGGTCTGGCTGGCTTCCTCCATCGAGGGGCTGACGCCCTCGACGACGCCGATCAGCACCAGAAAGGAAATCGGGGTGAAGCTCAGCACCTGGGCCAGCCAGATCCCCGGCAGCCCGTAAAGCCAGCGCCCCATTTCCCAGCCGGTCGCGGCCTCGATCACCTGGGTGATGGTGCCCGACCGGCCCAAAAGCATGGTCAGCGACAGGCCGACGACAAAGGGCGGCGTGATGATCGGCAGGATGGTCAGCAGCCGCAGCCCCTTTTTAAAGGGAAAGGCGGTGCGCGTCGCCACCAGCGCGAAGGCCAGCCCCAGCGCGGTCGAGGCGCTGGCCGTGCAGATGGCCAGAAACAGCGTCCGCCAGGCCACGCCACAGGCATTGCCGCCGATCAGACAGCCCAGACCCCAGATCTTGGGATCGCCGATATTGCGCGCCACGCCCTCGGTGGTGAACGAGCCGTCGAAATCCTGAAACGCGCCGGTAAAGATCGACAGGATCGGATAGAATACGAACACCGCGACCAAAAGGATCAACAGCGCGATCGAGGTCAGCACGAAGGCATCGCCCTTGAGCGCGCCCTGTTCGGCCTTGCCGAATGAAATCAGGCAGGTAAAGACCACCGCCAGCACCACCGCACCCGCGCCAAAGGCCGGCTGGCCCGCGACATCGCCAAAAAGCGATTGCAGCAGCCCCCAGTTCCAGCCGCGCATGCCGATGGCCAGCCCCTCGAACGCCATCCAGCCCAGCCCGGCCGCGCCGATCAGCACCATCTGCCGGCCGCGCGCCGCACCCGATGGGCGCCCCCGCAGGACCAGCGCCAGACCGATCAGCCCGATCAGCGGCCAAAGCTGCCAGCGCCCGGTCAGGGCCTGTATCGCGCCGGGCAAAAGATCGCCTTGCGAAAACATCCCGCCGAGCCAGTCAAAGCTGAAAAATCCGGCGCGCACCCGGTACCAGGGCACCACCAAAAGCGCGAGCACAGCGCCGATCAGAATGCGGGTCAGCCGCCTGTTGTCATCCGTCATCTGGGTATCCGTCCGCGGCTTCGTGCCCGTTCGGCGCGCGCGCGCGGGCATCATCCGCGCCGGCCCCGGGGCATGTTTGCGTCACCGTTCGGGGGCGCCGTCACCCGGCGCGCCCCGCAGGTCATGGGCTATTCGCCCGCGCGCCCGCCGATTTCGGCATCCCAGCGCGACAACAGCGCCTTGCGCACCTCGGCCGAGCCGTATTTGGCGAAATCATAGTCGATCAGCTTGATATTCGACAGATCGGGCACCTCGGCCGAGGTCTTGGCCGCCTTGTTCGACGCGATCTGGAAGGATCCCGCCTCGGGCATCAGGTTCTGTGCCTCGGGGGTCAGCACCCATTCATAGAACACCTTGGCCGCATCGGGGTTTTGCGCGCCCTCGATGATCGACATCGAACCAACCTCATAGCCGGTCCCCTCGCAGGGGGCGACGACCGCGATGGGGAAACCCTCGACCTTCTGGCTGACGGCGTCATGCATGAAGACGATGCCCAGCCCGGTTTCGCCCCGCGCCGCCGCCTTGACCGGCGCCGAGCCGGATTTGGTATATTGCGCGATATTGGCGTTGAGTTTCTTCAGATAGTCAAAGGCCTCGTCCTCGCCCATCAGCTGGACCAGCGTGGCCAGCGCGGTATAGGCGGTCCCCGAGGAATTCGGATCGGCGATCTGGATTTCGCCCTTGAGCTCGGGGGCCAGCAGATCGGCCCAGCAGGCCGGCGCCTTCAGCCCCTTTTTCGTGAAGATGTCGGTGTTGTAGCCCCAGCCAAGCGCGCCGGTATAGACGCCGACCGTGCGGTTGCCGGAAACCTCGGCCTGCTTGACCGCCCAATCGTGCAATTGCGGCAGCGACGGCGAAGCATATTCCATCGTCAACCCATCCGCCGCGGCCTGAAGATGCGGGTCGCCCGTGCCGCCCCACCACAGATCCGTCTGCGGGTTGCGCGCCTCGGCCCGGACCTTGGCATAGGCCTCGCCCGAGGACAGGCGCACCATGTTCACGTCGATATCGGCATGGGCGGCCTCGAATTCCGTCACCAGCTTTTCGCAGATGACCACATCGGCCGAACAGATCAGGTTCAGTTCGGCAGCCCCGGCAAAGGCGGGCAACGCCATGGCCGCACCCGCCAGCGCGGCGGCATATCCGGTTTTCATTTCTTCCTCCCTTTTCCCTGTCTCGGGGCGCTTATTGCAAAGCTGTTCATGAAGGTTCCGCGTCACCGGCCTTTATGTCAACAAAAAATGTACAGCACCCTAAAAATATGGTGATACACCGCAGGCAGCTTTATGCAAAGCTGTTCAAAACCGGAGGAAAGCCATGGCACGCAGATCGGTCAATGCCCGCGATGTCGCCGAACTCGCCGGGGTCTCGCGCGCCTCGGTGTCGCGCTGTTTCACGCAGGGGGCCAGCATCTCGCCGGACACGCGGGCGCGCATCCTCGAGGCGGCCGACAGGCTCGGCTATCAGGTCAACCGGCTGGCCAGCGGGCTGATCCGCAGCGAAACCGGGCTGGTGGCGCTGATCGCGGCGGAAATCGACACGCCCTATCGCGCGAATTTGCTGGCCGAGCTGACGCGGCAATTGCAGGCGGCAGGCAAGGTGGGCGTGCTGATCAATACCGACCGTTCGGATGAAAGCGTCGAACATGCGCTGCGTCAGGCGATCAGCTATCGCGCCGATGCCGCCATTTTCCTGTCCGGCATGCCCGCGCCGTCGCTGGCCGAAACCTGTCTGCGCAACGGCATGCGGCTGGTGCTGATCAACCGCGACGAGGAACGCCCCGGATCGGTTCGCATCCGGCTGGACGATGCCGAGGCCGGAGAACGCGCGCTGATGCTGCTGAGGGCGGCGGGGTGCCGGCGTCCGGCGCTGGCCTCGTCCGAGGCGGGCACGACCAGCCTGATCGAACGCGAGCGCGGCTTTCGCGCCGCCGCCCGGGCCGCGGGCATCGATCTGATCGAGGCGCGTTTCGGGCCCACGGCCTATGAAACCGGGCTGGATCTGGGCATGGCGCTGTTGACGCGGGCGGACCGGCCCGACGGGATTTTTTGCACCACCGATCTGATGGCTTGCGGGATCATGGATGTCGCGCGCTGGCGGCTGGGCATCGACATACCGGGCCAGCTGTCGCTGATCGGCTTTGACGACATCCCGCAGGCGCGCTGGGAAGGCTATGACCTGACCACATTCGCCCAGCCCGTGGCCGATATCGCTGCCGCCCCCATCGACTGGCTCTCGCGCCCCGCCGATGCGGGACCGGTTCCGGCCACGGGCAGCCTTCGCAGGCTGCGCTCGCGGCTGATTCAGCGCGGATCGCTGCGTCGCCAGCCCTCGGATACCCGTCGCGCGGCGCCGCCCCCCCTTGGATCATCCTCCGAAACCCCCTAAAGGGCAGACAATAGCGCGACAGCCGACGCGCCCACCAGAACGGAGACAACCCGTGATCATCGGACCCGATTTCATCTGGCTTCATGTGCCCAAATGCGGCGGAACCTCGGTCGAGCGCTGCCTGCAAAGCGCCCTTCGCGGCATGCCGGGCGTGAATTTCGACATCATCAGCCCCAAGCACGAGGTGATCTGGCACCAAAGCGTGGCCGGGCGCGTCAAATACGATCCCAGCTTCGATCCCACCGGAAAGCGCATCTCTGCCTGCATCCGGCGCCTGCCCGGCTGGTTGCTGAGCCGTGTCCATTTCGAATATGAGCGGCCGCCGAACCACCGCGTCCCCACCCGCGAAATGCTGGTGCGCGGCGAGTTCTTCGAACATTCCGGCTTTCACCACAAGGCCGACAACATGATCCGCCAATACAACACCCCCGAGGTGGACACCTGGTTCCGGCTGGAAAACCTGCGCGAGGATATGAGCGGGTTCTTTGGCTTCGATGTGGGCGAAGTGCCGCGCATCAACGAAACCAAGGTCCAATATGTCAAGGGGCTGGATTTCTGGTTCACCAGGGACGAGATCGCCCAGCTTTACGAAAACAACCCGATCTGGGCCTCGATCGAACGCAAGGCCTATGGCAACACGCTGGCCGATCTGGCCTGAGGCCGCGCCCGATCCCGCAACGACAAAGGCCCGGCTGCGATGCGCCGGGCCTTTTGCTTTTCGCGCGCGGATGCGGCCGG
>RRZT010398133.1_pt1 | contig 10026 bp, 8 predicted proteins | sample 2165551 | NCBI WGS metagenome assembly RRZT01 (sample SAMN10456910, study PRJNA506462) | wastewater metagenome | biome: wastewater; feature: sludge; material: wastewater sludge; isolation source: wastewater sludge with Escherichia coli K12::gfp cells carrying plasmid... | place: USA: Moscow, Idaho ...
AACACTCGAGGCCAAGGCGCGCGGCTTCGGCCCGGGGCGCTTCAGCTTCAACACCGGCGAAGGCCGCTGCCCCGCATGCGAAGGGCAGGGCATGCGCACCATCGGGATGAATTTCTTGCCCGACGTCAAGGTGCCGTGCGAGGTCTGCCACGGCGCCCGCTTCAACCCGCAGACGCTCACCGTCACCTGGCGCGGCAAGACCATTGGCGATGTGCTGCAGATGGAGGTGGATGAAGCGGTCGAATTCTTCGCCAGCATGCCGTCCATCGCCCACCCGCTGCAACTGCTCAAGGACGTGGGACTCGGTTACCTGACCCTCGGCCAGCCATCCCCCACGCTCAGCGGCGGCGAGGCGCAGCGCATCAAGCTGGTGACCGAACTCACCAAAGTGAAAGACGATATCGGCAAACGCGGCCAGAAAGCCCCGCACACGCTGTACGTGCTGGACGAACCCACCGTGGGCCTGCACATGAGCGACGTCGAAAAGCTCATTCGCGTGCTGCACCGCCTCGTCAACGGCGGCCACAGCATGCTTGTGATCGAGCACGACCTCGACGTGATTGCCGAAGCCGACTGGATCATCGACCTGGGCCCTGAGGGCGGCAATGGCGGCGGCCGCATCGCCGCGCAGGGTACGCCCGATCAGGTGGCCGCCAGCGGCAGCCATACCGGACAGGCGCTGGAAAAAGTGCTGAAACGTCCCTGAATGACCGCGTGGCAACCCGGTGGATGCTGCCAGTCTTCCGGTTAGCGCATCACAACATCCGGGGCATTGCATGGCATGCGAAACCATCCCATTTTTGGGCTTCGGGTCCGCCTGGCTATTGACCGTGGCGCCGGATTTTTCTGGCCATTTCGACCCTGCGGAACTGATTCCTTGCTACAGTCAGCATGCAATCCTGTTGGAGAGATTCATTCCATGAATACAGCCAATCCGGCCGACCATCCGCCTGGCAAGCGCTTTCTGGTTTATGCGCCAGACCAGATGCAGCCCGTTATCGATGCCATGGCGCGGCAGGCCGCTCCGCTGCTGGCCGGACATGCAAAAATCGCGGTCATCGGCATCTTGCGCCGCGGAGCGCCCTTGGCCGACCGGGTCGTGGCATCTTTGCGCAAACAATTCAACCTGCCGCAGCCCTTGCGGCTGGATCTCAAGGTCAAGCGCTACGCCGACGACCTGACACTGCTGCATCCGCAAACGCAATTAACCGAGCAGCCCGGCCAGGCCAGTCTCGACTTGAAAGACCATGCCCTGCTGGTGGTCGACGATGTGTTGTACACCGGCAACTCGCTGTTGCGCGTTATCGAGTGGCTCAACGCCAAATCGCCCTCTGCCATCTACACCGCTGTTCTGGCGGACCGGCACGTATCGCAATTGCCCGTGCGCGCAGATGTGGTGGGCGTGCACCTGCAGGTCGCGCCGCCCGATGTGGTCGAATGCCATGTTCCGCCTTATGAACCCCTGTTCCAGATTGAAATATTGAGGCTGGATCATGCGGTTTGAAAATCGTGCCGACGCCGGGCGCAAGCTGGCCGCAAAACTCGATGCATACCGGGGCATGCGCCCACTGATTCTGGCCATTCCCCGCGGGGGCGTGCCGTTGGGTCGGGAAGTGGCCGACGCCCTGCATGGCGAACTGGATGTGGTGCTGGTGCGCAAGCTGGGCGCCCCCTACAACCCCGAATTTGCCGTGGGGTCTGTCGGGGAGTCGGGCAAGGTGATCGTTGCCGACTATGCCGCGCGCGTTGGCGCGGACGAGCAATATCTTGCAGAAGAAGCCGCCCGCCAACTGGCGCTCATCCGCAAACGCCGGGCGCAGTACGCCTCCCTGCACACATCCGTCAGCGCAAAGGGCCGCACCGTTATCGTGGTGGATGACGGGCTGGCCACCGGGGCCACGATGCGCGCGGCGCTGGACGAAATCCGCCATCAACAACCGGCCCGCCTGGTCTGCGCTGTGCCGGTTGCTTCGCCAGATGCGGCGGCCTACGTGCGCCCGTTCTGCGACGAATGGGTGTGCCTGTCCGTTGAGCAGGATTTCGACAGCGTGGGCTGGTTCTACCGGGATTTCAGGCAAGTCGAAGACGAAGAGGCCATCGTGCTGCTGGCCGGTCCGGAGAGCCGCGCTGGCTGAATGCTGCAGCATGGCGCGGGCAATGCCGGACTTTTCCATGCCCGGTATGCGCCACCGGGGCATGTTGCCCCTACAATTGGCCCTTTCACCGGCTGGGCACGCTTCTGTAGTGTCCGGTCCGGATCGCGCGGCTGTAGCTCAGTGGATAGAGTATTGGCCTCCGAAGCCAAGGGTCGTGGGTTCGATCCCCGCCAGCCGCACCAATATGCATAAGTCCTTGATTCGTCAAGGACTTTTTGCTTTTCAGAACTCGATGGTGTCCCACTTTGGTGTCACACATGATTCGAGTTCCCCGCCTCAAGGTCAACCGCTTGGGCGTGTATGGTTTGCGCGTTGTCTGGACGGACGAGGCAGGCAAGCGCCGCGAGGCCACGCACAGCCTACGCACCAAGTCCCCCGAAGTTGCCCGCGTTTTGGCCTTACAGTTCAATGAAGCCTATGAACGAAAGAGAAGCCTACGCCGCATGAGCACCAAGAAGCCTGACCACCTGCCCAACTTTGAAGACTTCGCCGCCAAGTTTGAACTGGACTTGTCGCGGGGAGTGATGAAGTCGGACAGCCCCGAGGACTTCGCCCGAATGATGCAGGCATTGGAAGCCTACAAAGCCATCCACGGCACACACCCGCCCATTCAAGAAGCCATGAATCTGGGCAGGCAGCCGCGCCCCATGGCAAAGTCCATGCGGTTCAGCGAAGCCACCGCCGCCTACCTTGACGAAAAGAAGCACCAGAACGCAGCCCAAACACTGGTGGAAAAGGGCAGAACCTACAAGGACTTCACCGCCCTGTTTGGCGACCTTGAAATCAACCTGATTAGCAAGGCCGAGATCGTCCAATGGAAAACCAACGACCTCAAACGCATGGGCGCAAACCGCCTGAACAAGCGACTGGGGCAGGTCAACGACTTTTTCAACTGGGCGATCAACCACGGGCACTACACAGCGCACCCGACCAGCCCCGTGGACGGCTTGTTTATCAAAGGCACGGGCAAACTTTCGCCCAAGACCGAGCATTACGAGCCGTTCAGCAATGACGACTTGAAAGCCATTTTTAGCAGCGCTTACCCCGTGGACATGGGCAAGCCTGATCACTACTGGTTGCCCGTGGTGGCCTTGTTCAGCGGGGCAAGGCGCGAAGAAATCGCCAGCCTGAAAGCCGCCAACGTCAAGACCGTGGACGGTGTGCCATGTTTTCAAATTGAAGGGGGCAAGACCGCAGACGCACGGCGACTGGTTCCCGTTCACCCGCAACTACAGGCGCTGGGCTTTATGCGCTACGCCGAGCAGGTCAAAAGCATGGGGCAGGAATACCTATTCCCCCACACGGTGGATGGCGCAAATGGCAGGGGCAAGAACGCAGGGCGGCAGTTCACCATCTTGATGGAAAAGCGCAGCATCAAGGACGACAGGAAAGTTTTTCATTCGTTCAGGCACACCGTGATCACAAGGCTACACGCCACGGGCGCGAATACCGCACACGTCATGCAGATCACGGGACACCGAGGCGAGGCAGGGCAAACCGTTCACTTTGGGACGTACACCCACGACGTGGGCTTACAAGCCCTTGCCGACACCATGGCGAAACTGTCTTATCCTTTGGACTGCGAAGCCATGAAAGCCAGCGATCCAACCTTCAAAGCATTTTTGACCCGCTGGAAAATGATTGAAGACCGCAAGGCCAAAGCCGCCAAACTTCGCAAAGAAAAAACACCGTGAAAGGTGTTTAGAAAGGTCGATAGTGAATTAAATAGGCTGTCAAGGTACAGCCTATTTAATTTTCAACCTTTTGTCAAACATCCCAAAAATCAAACCGACAGCCCCCTGTGAGGGGGCGAAGCGAAGCGGTCGGAAGGGTGTGAAAAACTGCAAAGGTTGACAATCAAAAAAGGATTCGTAAGGTGAATTTTAAGAATCACCTTTTGAGACCTTTTCATGCAGTTCACCGAATCCAACAAAGGCAGCACCATCATGCGAGCCACTCAAGGCATTGAGTTTAAGCCACTCATTAAAACCCTTGTGGAGCGCAACGCAGTGGGCATGATCGTAGCACCCGCCAAAGCCAAGAAATCCATGTTGGCCTTGAATCTGGTTTTTTCTCTACTTACCAAAAAGCCATTTTTAGGCTTGCCAGTGAGTGAAGAGCAAGACAAGATTGTTTACGTCAATCTCGAATTGACTAAAACCGCTTTGGGCGTTCGTCTGCGCACGATGAACACCTTTTACAACGCCACACCCAAGCAGTTGGACAATGTGATGTTTTTGAGCAGCGATGAATTTTGCAAGGGTGAAGCACTGGTAGACACCAAAACCCAAAAGGTAAATCAAGAGCCATTCAACGCATTGGCAGAAGCCGCCAAGAATTGGGGCGCGACGGTGATTATTTTTGACCCGCTTTACTATGTGGTGGGCGAGGAAAATGATAATGTGCTGATGACTGCAGTTTTGCGCGAGTTCGGAAAATTGCGAACCGAATTAAACGCCGCCATTTTTGTGGTTCACCACACGGGTAAAAGTGCCGTGGACTGGTCAGACCCGTTTTTAGCAGGACGCGGGGCAAGTGCCATCGGTGGCGCGTTTGAGTTCGTTTTGGGCATCGAACCCAAGGGCGACAACGAGGGCAGGCTGCACCATGGATCGCGCAACTACGCCACAGTGAAGCCCTTCACCATTCGATTCAACCCCGCATCGTTTTCATGGCACTCAGCCCACGAGGAAAGCACAGACGTTCAACTCGACAAAATCATGGGCAAAGACGACGCGCTTTTGCTGGATGACTTCCACAGCCGAGCCAAGGAAATGGGCTTGCCCAGAAGCCGCGCAGAGTCGTTCCTCAGATGCTCGAAAAACTACGAAAAAACGAAGGGCTACCGAGGAAGCAGGGTCAAAGTTCAGCGAAGAATGAACCATTGATCGCCCACAGCGGCAGGCAAGCACTGCCCACCGCTCAGGCTTCGCCTGCCTATGGATAACCCCGCCCATGCTTGCCGAAGGGCAGCAGCGAGGTTTCCCACAGGTTCAGCCGTGGACAGTTCGCCGCCGCGATTCCTGACTGGTAAAATACTTGGCCGAACTTCAAGGGGATAAGAGTGTCAAAGGAAAAACTGTCTTCTAGACTTATTGCATATGGAATTATTTCGCTCGTTTTTTCTTTGTTCATGAATACCACAGTCGAGACAGAATTTGGATCAGTTCATAATCTTGGACTCCTCAGCAAGCAATCCAATTTCCTAATCCTTGGCTTTTTTCTGATTTCAATTGGGGTTATTTTAAAAATTACCAAGAAAAATCAATCTCCTGGCAAAGTCGATGCCTCTACGCCAGTAATACAGGATATGGCTTTACCTGAACAGGTGTTTGGTGGTGAGCAGTCGATTATCGATTTGAAGCAAAATAATAAAGCCCTAAGACTGGTGACCGCTTTACTCTTGGCAATCTTTTTACTGCTTGCTTTATTCGGAATAATGTTGTCATTAAGTAACCCCTACTCAGTTGCGGGGTCAATCATATTTGTTGCTGGTTTTGTGTTGTCAATTCTTGCGCCCATTGCATATGTATTTAAACGAGATTGTAAAATTTCTGATTTGATGCTGTTGGCAAAAAATATTTATAAGTTCAGTTTGTTTACCGCCATAATATTTATGGCAATATTTTGCATTGTGCTACTCTTGGGTTTCTCTGGATTTATAGACACAATAGGATTGTGGTTTATCAGTGCGTTGCAATATTCGATCATATTTTTATTGGCCTTCCTGTGTTTTTGGTTGTTGCATAAAAAACTATCAAAGATTGCTTGAGTCCGCATATGCCGCAACTGTCCCAGAATTTGAAAGCACTACTTCAGGAGGTAGGTGAAGGTGCTGCTTTAATAAATCTCGCCGTGAGAATGACGGATAAGCCAGGCTGGACACTGTTCAAAAACTACACCGCCACGGGGTGCGATTTAGTCGTTCAACGGCTGGACAGCAACCACGAGGTTTCACAGTTAAAAATTGAAGTCAAGACGCGCCAGAATGTCGTGACGGATCGCACCAACAGGAATGCAGTCCACTTCACCGTTACCGCCAACGAACGCAATTCAGCCGATTTTGTAATCGCCTATTGGTTCGACAAACACGCCTTTTTTGTCCTGCCTTCAACAGCGTTAAAACCCATCAAAAGCAATGGGGAAGACGTTTACAAATTCATTGCGTACTGGTCAGACCTTCAAAAATGCTTTACCGACGACAGCCGCCAATGGTTGGAACGGTGGGACTTGATTATCGACAAATTGCAATAAAAGCCCTGTGTCTGTGTCTGTGTCTCTCTTCCAATGGATGAAGTTCATTTATCGCATCATCTTGGACATTGATCGCGGTTTGTGGCTTGGCTTGGCAAACCGCGCGGAGGATGCGGGGCACACCTTGCGAACTTTCGCCACAGTTGCCCCCGTGGGCTTGACCGCCACAGACCCACGCCCCGACACCTTGTAGCCGTACACACTGGCCGAGGCCGTGGACTGGTGCCCCATGACCGCCGCCACTTCCTCAGGCGGCAAGCCCGACGATTTCAAATCTGAACCCATCTGGTGGCGCATGGTGTACAAAGTGGGCAGACGTTCCCGCCGAGGCCATAGCGCTGCCGTGGTGCGGTTTAATCGGCTTTGGGCTACTCTGTGTAGGGTTTTGCGTTTTAGCGGCTCTACGCTGTGAATAATCCCCATGGCTTTGCGAATCTCAAATAAGGCCCCAGGATCATCCACCGTCAAGAAGCGATCCAACCCGCGACCGTCCGCCCGTTGCTTCGCAGACGGCACATAAAATTCCCCGTTCAGTTCGCTGACGTGCTGGACTTCCGCAGGGCGGCAACCCAACTGGCGGCACAGCGTCAAATAAGCCCAAGTGATTGTGTCGTTTTTGTCGGCCACCGTGTCGCGCAGCGTTTTGAAGTCCTGATCCGTGATGATTTTGGCGCGTTTGGGCTTTGCTTTGGGCGTAGCCTTTTCTGGAAACTTCAAAGCCCGTAAACGATCCGCCGCATCCTTGTAGCCGCCATAGTCTTGCGTGGAGGCAATGGCGCAGCGCAGTTTGTACCAACTCGATTTTGTAATCGTCCCACTGTTCGCCAGTTTGGTCATGTAATCGGCCAAGCCTTTGGGCGTGAGCGTGTAGCCTTGTTCTTTCGCTCTTGCCAAATGTGTGCCTGTGATTTTGCCGTAGCTTTTTCGTGTGCTGCCTTTGATTTTGTCCGCTGCTTTTGCCATGTTGTCTCCTGCCGTTGCCCTCGCTTCGCATACGCCAAGCGCTCGGGATCGTCTCGGCTCGCTTCGCATTGCCTCGACGTGGGCTTAAAAACACCACTCCGCTACGCTACGGGTGTTTTTTCGGGTTTCCGTGTTTTCCTTCCATGCTGCGCATGTAAGTAAATCACTCCATCCCGATCAGCCCACTTACTTACACGCTACGCGATGTAAGTAAGTTTTGGCAATACCGCGCCAGCAATTACATGGGAACGTCAACAAGTCAAATTTGGGCGGTTTTTGCGCCCGTTTTGTTTTCAGGTTCAAACCCCTTTTGGGGTTTTCTGTTCCTTCGTTCGCTTCGCTCTCTGCGCGACCTTCGCAGGCGCTCAGGTCTTGCCCGTGCCGTCCGATGCGCCATGACAGCAAAACGACCACACAGCGATTTTTCGCACACCTGACGCATCTACCCGCAGTCGCGTGTGAGTGCGTCAGGTGTGCCCTATCGAGGGAAAACAAGGTTTTCCCCCAGCAGTCATGGCGCAGTCGCAGTCATGTTCAAAATCGGGCTGAACCCAAGGCGCGGCAACGTGATTGCCATGCAGTCAAGGCCAGCAAAATGATTGCGTCAAAGCCATGCTACGATCTGAGTTCGCGGGTTTCACACATGAGGAACCCACTTTTTCAGCCCTGATCCACCGAGTTTTAGGGCGAAAAGTGCAGGCGAATCAATGACTTGGCGAACGAGGTAGAAAATTGCCCCGCCAGCCGCGCCATCCCTCACACGGTTTTAGCCAGTAAACCCTTCACAAAACGCCAACCGACTGGGTTGGCGTTTCTGTTTCTGGTCCTCTGCTGGTCGCGGCCACTTCAAAGCCGATCGAGCTCGGTGAGGCCCCCGGACTGGATCTATCGCAAGCGACCCATTGCTGTCTATCATCTGGTCTCGCTGACGGTTCGTTCTGCAGCGAGGGCAGTCGGCTATTTTGTCTGCGTGTTGTTTTTATCTGGCCATTGTCTGCCGTAGCTCCCAATTCAGACCTGGCGGAGCGGAATCTGCGAAATACATTCAGCGCCAGCCCGCTTATATCCGCCCAGCTGGCCATGCGGAGACAGCACAATTTGCCAGAGCTGGTTGCTGCGGGCGCGGAACGTGCCTGCGCAACACAGCAGGTAGTAGCGCCACATGCGGTAGAAATGCGCGGGATACTGGTCTTTGTAGCGGGGCCAAGCCTCTTCAAAATTGGCATGCCAGGCCATCAGGGTGGGGTCGTAGTCAGCACCGAAATTGTGCATGTCCTCCGCAACAAAAAAATCCTGGGCGGACTGGAAAATCTCGGACAGACAGGGGACTTCACCGTTGGGAAAAATGTATTTGTTCACCCAAGGATCGGGCGTGCGCCCGCAAAAATTGCCGCCGATGGTGTGCAACAGCATCAGGCCATCTTCTGCCAGACTGCGCCGCGCCACCTGAAAGAATTCGCGGTAATTCCTGCGGCCGACGTGCTCGAACATGCCCACACTGGCAATGCGATCGTATGTGCCGTCAAGGCTGCGGTAATCCATCAGGCGAAACACAACCGGCAGCCCTTTGCAATGTTCCGCACCATAAGCGGCCTGCTCGCTGGAGATGGTTACGCCTGTGCATGAAACACCGTAGTGCTCAGCCGCATATCGCATCAGGCTGCCCCAGCCGCAACCGATATCCAGCAGCGTCATGCCCGGCTGCAAGCCCAACTTGCGGCAGATCAGGTCCAGCTTGGCGTTTTGCGCCTCGTCCAACGAACCGGCATGGGGCCAGTAGCCGCAACTGTAGGCCATGGTAGGGCCCAGCATGTCGCGGTAAAACGCATTGCCCAGGTTGTAATGCACCTGGCCCACGTCCCAGGCTCTGCGGGTGGACTGGTTGTTGCGCAATTTCGACACAACCGCCATCCAGACGGCATCCACGGTTCTGATTTTTTCGTCCAGCCGGGCGCGCAGGATGCGATGGAAGAACGCATCCAGCCGGGCGCAATCCCACAGACCGGCTATATAGGCCTCTCCCAGTCCCAACGAGCCCTGCCGGCACACGGCGTCATACAGACGGGGATCATGAACCTGCATGTCCCACGGGCGTGCGCCATTCAACTCCACATCGGCGTTCGCCAGCAGCTCCTTGATAAAGGCTTCTGTCTTTCTGACCACAATGCATCCAGTTAATGGCCTATTTTTTCAGTTTAATCATCTATTCATTAAATATCAATCATTCTGTGGCCATTGCAAATTCTTCTGCCGAAAATCTCCGCCCGAACCGCCAGCAACGAACGATAAGTTGTGCCCGCCAGTCACTGCGCCGGTGTTTTGCGTACGAACCAGGGCAAACAGGGCACAATAGATGATTATTCATTTAAAGGAGGGGCGGCTTGTATTGCCTGGCAGGCACGAAGGCTTCCCGACGATGAGCATGGACAGCACCCATTCCCACAAGACTTCCACTGCGGCCCTGATGCTTGGCGCCATTGGGATCGTTTACGGCGACATTGGCACCAGCGTGCTGTATTCCATGCAGAGCGTTTTCCATTTCAGCAAGTTGCCCGTTACCGAAGCCAATGTATTTGGCATCGTATCGATGTTCTTTTGGACATTGACTCTGATCGTTTCGCTCAAATACGTCTTACTGATCCTGCGCGCCGAC
>RRZT010751696.1_pt1 | contig 10024 bp, 6 predicted proteins | sample 2165551 | NCBI WGS metagenome assembly RRZT01 (sample SAMN10456910, study PRJNA506462) | wastewater metagenome | biome: wastewater; feature: sludge; material: wastewater sludge; isolation source: wastewater sludge with Escherichia coli K12::gfp cells carrying plasmid... | place: USA: Moscow, Idaho ...
GCCTTTATATCTACCATAGGATAACGGTTCAGAAGCTCCTTGAATCTCGGAATAAAAGAATGATTCGGGTTGACTGTGTTAAGCAGATAATTAATCATGCTTAATATAAAATACACTTGTTGTGTTCCACTTGCAGGAATTGGGATAAAGGTATTATGAGGAGAACGAGGCATTAGCGGCCGCACTCCTAACACTTTGTTCCATAATCTGCTATGATGAGCACATATATTTCTGATGTATACAATGCTGTGAAGCCATGAGGAAAAGACACTGTCAGCCAGTCCGAAGTAGGCAGCAATCTTACGTTTGGCCTGTCCGGGCAACAGATTACTGTATAGGATAGACAATGTGCCGAATGAGGCAATTTCCATGATCATCCAGCTTGGCGGATAGTGGTCGGAATACTTTGCACGGAAAGCTGTTATGAACACTTCATCACTTCTCTGATGTTCTTCATCTATCTTTACCAATATCTTGGCATGGCGTACTGGATTTGAAAACAATGAAGCATCCTCAAACCAGTTGGCACTGTATATGGAAGAGAGAATATATGCTGTCTGCGTGCGCACGGCTACCTCTATCTTTTCAAGTTCGGCGATGATAAGCTTCCGAAGTTCACTGTCAAACTTGTAAAGTGAATATGCCGTTTCAAAGGTGCTTTTCGGACGGAATATATGATTCTGCTTATCTATCAGCAGAGGATACCAATAACCGCTCAATCGGTAATAGCTGATGTTCTTTAAAAGATGAAGAGCCTTCGTCTCATCTGCAAAGGCCAATCCACGCTGTTTTAGCAACTCAATCTGATCAGTAAAGGATGTAAGCTGCTTGGGGTATGGAATTTTTGTCATAGCTATAAAAATAAAAAGCTTACCCTGAGCGCGCTGTTCTTACGGGAAGCGGGGTAAGCATGTTGATGCAAAATAAAACAAATATTTCTCTCTGCAAAATTTTTATTCTTTCTTACAGCTTATTCTTTTATAATCAGGTTTTCTTTTCTATCCATCCCTTTTGTAGTTGCTGTTCTGTTCTCCGCCCTGCGATCTCAAGAGATTGTACTTTTCGGCAAAGGTAACCGCCGGTTTTCATTCCGGTCAATGCTGGTATTCTGCTGTGGAATCTCGGGAAAATCTTCCTCTCCGGCTATTGAGCATATTTTTCCTTACTGCCCATGGCTGATAGCTACTGCCACCTTTCAATGCAGAATAATGATTTTAGAGGGGGCAAAATAACCATATTTGTACGATATAACACATAACTATTTGATTTACAGGTGTGGTTGTTTTAGAGGAAGTGAAGTAAGGTGAATAACTAGAAATAGATAAATACCTATCAACTAAATAGAATGGAGATGTATCTTCATTTTGAGACATCTCCATTCTTATTTATTACCATGTTATGACCTTATTCACTATTGCTTGTTGCTCGCTGGCAGTTCGGCGCAGATATATTCGGGTTGTTTCTATGCTTTCATGCCCCATGAGATCGGCGAGAAGAGATATATCATTGAATTTTTCGAGAAAGTTCTTGGCGTATCTGTGGCGGAAGGAATGCGGATAAACAACTCTCGGATTGAGACCATACTTCACGGCAAAGCTCTTCAACTGTTGTGCAATGCCTCTTGTAGTTATCCGTTCCCCGAAGCGATTGAGAAATAGATAACCACTATCCCTATTGTTTTTGTTAAGCCATTCCTGAGCTTCTTCTTGCAATTTTTTGGGGATGAAAAGCCGGCGTATCTTGCCACCTTTGGTGTAAATGTCATAATGACCCACGTTTACGTGTTCCACTTTCAGTTGCACCAATTCGCTAACTCTTGCACCCGTAGCGGCAAGGAAGCGAACAACAAAATACCATTCCAGATTATTTTCTTTCTTTAGCTTGTTCTTCAGGAATGTGTAATCAGCGTTACTGATGACATTTTCCAGATAGGTGCGTTGCTGCACCTTTACCGATTTCAGACACAATTGTGGTTTGCGCATGAAATCCAGATACTTGTTCAATGCCTGGATGCGTAAGTTTACGGTTTTAGGCTTGAATGTTTCAATGAGATACGCTTTGTAAAGCACCAAGTTTGCCTTAGTTAGCTCTTTGTACTGAGATTTGAAATCGTTCACTGCATAGATGTAGGCAGTGATAGTATTCTCGGCCATATTCGATAGCACGAGAAAATCTTTGAATTTTTCAACCATGATGTTGCGTTTGTTATAAAGTTGTCTATCATATATAATAATCATGGTCATAAGCTATATGTTTTGCAGTCCTACCTTCTCGTATTAAGTATTATAAGAACTTAATCGAAAACATAACCCAAAAATCAGCCGTTGTAGTAAACTGCTTTAAGGACGGCAAGCGTTTTTGGAGAATCAATCAAAGCGACAATATGACCATAGATGCTATTATAGGAAATCCACCATATCAGGTAATGGATGGAGGAGGAATTGGCAGTAGTGCTATCCCCGTGTACCACAAGTTTGTTGATATTGCTAAGAAAATGAAGCCTACATATATTTCCATGGTTATGCCAGCGAAGTGGTACACTGGAGGAAAAGGGCTTGATGATTTTAGAAATGAGATGCTCAATGATAATAGGATTGCATTTATTGCTGACTTTGACGATTCAAGATTATTGTTCCCTACGGCTGACATAGCAGGTGGAGTATGCTATTTCAATTGGTCTTCTCAGTATCAAGGGCAATGTACTTTTGTAAGTTATAAAGATAAGTCAAGAATATCAAATACAAGGCGTCTTTCAGAGGGTAATGTATTTATAAGAGATATGATTGCTTATGAAATCATCAACAAGGTTAAAGCATTGAATGAAGGAACAATGGATTCTACGGTGTATAGTCGTAATCCGTTTGGATTTGCAAGCAATAGTAATTTTTCAACCAAATATTTTAAAGAATCAGTACGCATATTTACAAGTAAAGGTTGGGGGTATGTAAAAAGGGAGGATATTCGTTCAAATGTGAATCAGGTTGGCAAGTGGAAAACAATTATGTCAAAAGCTGGATCTGAACATGCTGGACAGTCAGATATTAATGGTATGAAGCGAGTAATTTCACGCATTATAATAATTGCACCAGATGAGATTTGCTCTGAATCCTACCTACTATTGTCATGTTTTGACCACAAAGAAGAAGCAGAAAACCAAGTTAGGTATATGAAAACACGATTTGTACGTTTCTTACTCGCAGCAATTCTTCTTACCCAAAATATTGCAAAGGATAAATTCCAGTTAATCCCTTTACAAAATTTCTCTCGCCAATGGACGGACACTGAACTATACAAAAAATATAGCCTTACACCAGATGAAATTGCTTATATCGAAAGTGTAATTAAGCCAATGGAATAAAGTATATCTCTATCGTACTATAAACGATAGAAATATACTTGTTACTCCGCTTTCTTTGAAAGTATTTCTCGTATGTGTTTTTGTGTATCAGATTCTATCTGGAATAGTTTATAAAGTTGTTTACTGACATCAGATGTAAAATCAATATAGGGATTAGTGTCTGAATAATCCTGTATATCTGGCACTTGCTTTGCCAATGAAGTTAAGGATTCGTCAGTCATTAAGAATGCAAACCTAATAAGTTCACTCTTGACGTACTTGTAAAAATTTCGGGCTTCAGCTTCTGTATCGAAGATTTTGAGTGCTACACGTGAACGGCCAAAAGCACTATGATTGTCTAGGACCGTTAACTGATTATTACGCTTTTGTCCCCCAGCATTAGCACTTGATACAACCACTTTCCACTTGTCGAGATATTGTTTGCCTGAGAGTATATTATCCTTGCTGGTAACAAACCAACAAGCTCTTCCACTCTTACCTGCTTTGTCGTTGGTAAATAGCTTAATTTCTTTGTTGAAATTTACAGATGAATCCGATTTATATTCATATACAAGCGAAGGATTTTTTTCCACAAAATTACTTTCTATTCCGAAGAGTGTTCTAGGAAAAATAGAATCATGCAGATATGCAAGATTATTGGATATTACAAATGAGTTTATCTTCCCGACGACATCAACATCCAATGGATTAAGTGGCATTAAATCTTCACCTGGATTTAGAGCTTCCACTTCAATTCTCCTTCCGTCAATAGAATAGACATAGGTAAAACCTGTCGTTTTCTTTCTTGAATCCTTCATCACTATAGAGATCCCATCTGGTATGCCTTGTTGGCTAAACAACTCATTTGCATTTGGATAAAATATTATTTTCCGTAAATGGGGGTCGTTGATTTGTTCTAAACCAAAGTTCCCTAAGCCCTTTCCTGAGCGATGAATCCATCGACCACCAGGATATATTAATGACGTATATCTTGCTATATTATCACTAATGATTTGGAAATGATGAAAGATGTTTGTTACAGCTCTTTGTCCGTTTTCTGTATCCTTCTTTGCTACAGTTAGCTGATATGGAGGATTTCCTATAATAGCATTTTAAGGAAGTCCCTATCAGCCTAAAGGCTTGATGATGGACTCGATATATTCACGCTCGTTTCGTGTAAGGGCATATAAATTATATAGTTCCTCGTCAGTCCAATCTTTTGCAAAATCTTGAAGTGGGACAAAGCGAAAAACATCCTTGCTAATCATAATGGACGTCATAGATTGTAGCATCAAGAAACGAACAAATTTAGTGGAAAGATAATGCATTAGATGCTCAGCTTTCTCTTCTTTCTCAAATTGTCCAATACAAATATAGGTTTCAGCGCAAATTTCTCCAGCCCGCATAACCTTCATTGTAGCTGGAATGATCTGATAACTGCCATCAACATTAGGCTTGTTTCCACCAGACATCGCCCTCGTTGTAATAACATTGTACGTGTCTATTGCATCCTTACATCTAGATACCTTTGAACGAGCAACATATCCAACGCCATCACTATGAATAAAGCGAATACTGTCCTTGAATGGTTCAGATTCGCCTCTTATATATGTTCGGAAGCCAAAGGGATTGGACGGAAGAACTAAAGATGAAAGGCTTTTGCTATTGGATAGGTTAGTTTTGCGGATAATGCTAATAGACAAGTTAGACCTCACAAATACTGGATATTCGTTCAACTTTCTTTCCATCTTGTTACGTTGACCTCTAATAACATTGACGATATGGCACAAGCCCTTGTGCGTATCGCTCCATAGAAAATAGTTAATGCCACCACTTATTATGACCGTTGGAAAACATTCCTTAGAATCGGCATAATCAATAATTTCCACCATACGATTATCATTCAACATTTCATCACGATATTCATTAAGACCACGCCCACCAGCGAACCAGCGTGATGGGGTTATCATTGATATATAATGAGGATTGAGTTTCTTTGATAATGTGACGAAGTGTTGATATATAGGCAACGCACTTGCGCTGTTTCCTCCATCCATTACTTGGTATGGAGGATTTCCAATAACTGCATCCAGCTTCATGTTGTCAGTTTCTTTTAAATTCCAGAATTTCTTTCCATTGCGGAAGGTGTTTACTACGAGGTCAGAGTACTGGGTTATGTTTTCGATTAAGTTCTTATAATACTTAGCATTCACAGTTGTGTCACGGAAGCCAGCCAAGGTACGACGTGTGATACAGCGAGCCATCGGGGTCTTGCAAATGACAAGAATGTTGTTTTCAATGGTCAAGTCCCAGAGCTGCATGGCAAAGGCATGCCCTATCTCGCCATACTTTGCCTTGACAGTTTCTACTCTGGAACGATAGATGTTGTATGCCACATACAACGGGTAGAGACCACTCTTTGAGTTGATTTCAAGAATATGACTTTCAGGACGGAATACATTCCGTGTCACTTCTCCACGATCCACATAGCGTGGAACGTCGAGAACAGTCTTAAACTCTTCGTCATAGAAGCAATATCCACCGAGACAATCACTCATGTGCATATTGACCACACGCCAAGGTGTGAGAACCGTTTCCTTGTCAGGGTTGCGGAAGGTGTTGAAAATTCCGGCTATACGTTCAATCCGTTGCTCAATAGTAAACTTGTCAGCAATACGTGCCATGGCACGTATGCGCTTTCCCGCTTCACGAAACACATCCTGCTCGTAGAAACGCTTGAAGTTTTCAAAGATTTCTTTGGTAACGCCCCTTGGCATGAACTCATCCCATGACTGATCATCAATGAGCGTAGAGAAGTTGTTGAGTGTTATCTCTTCATCTTCATTAGTAAGATCAGCACCGAATATCAGCAATGGCATTCGGATGGATATACCACGAAGTATGCTAATGGCCTCTTTCCGTTGGTCGGTACGCTGGTTTAGTTCTTCAAGACGAGCTTGTTCTTCAGGAGTGCGTTCACGTTTGAGCTTTTTCTCCAAACGTTCCTTTTCTTCATATTCCTCATTGGTAAATCCCTGCTTGTTTACGTTAATGTCGTCAGAATTCGCCATCGCTTTTGTCTTTCCAATCTTCACTTTGAGGTCTTTGAAAGCAGCAAGGTCAATGTCGGTCAACTTCAAAAGTTCATCACTATAGAGTGCTCCATCCTCGAAGCCGCATTGTACTACCTTTTCAATCTGAGCTTTCTTTAATTGTCCCATCATTGTCTTCACATCGTATGGCTTCATCTGACTACCCTCAATAGATATAATCGGACAGAAGTTCAGAAAGTCGCCTAGTGCACGTCTATCTTCGTCAGTAGTCTTTCCTACCTTGGATGATACTTTTGCCACTTCTGCGAGGACACGAAGTGTACGATCAGGTGCAAAGTCGAAAGCGTAACACTGTTCCTTTATCCGTCCTTTATGCGTGAATGGTGTCTGTACACGGAATATTGTCTGCATGTACTGTGCAGCTGACGTGCTATAAGAACCTGCCATCATAAATACAGCAGTCCACGGTTTGATGCTTACGCCGGTTGTCAAGCGTCCGCAAGACAAAGTAATTGTATACGTTTGGTCGGGATCGGGACCGATGGCTTTATTGACCATCTGGAGTGCATCGACGCTTTCCTCATCCTCGTCGCCGTCACCAGCCACATTGACGATTTCAAAATTGCCGAAAACAGGATGTGTCTTGAGTTTTGCACTCAACGCTCTTGCAGACTTAACGCCAGGGATTACCCATAATGTATGGCGGAATATGCGTCTGTAGTTATCATTGGAATAAGGATAAAGGCTATCCTTGTCGTCCTTGCAGAGCAGAGTAAGGAATTTGTTAATATCCTTTTCGTGGATGAATGTGTCATCATCCTTTGTGCGGAAAAACTCTCGGAAGTTGAAAGCCTTTTCATCGTCTGAGTAGTCGCTCATCAGCGTACCAAGGTCATAGGTATAGATATTGATTGCTGGCAGCGACTCATAGGGATTGGGGTCGCCCATGTGGAGCAAATCCCATTCGATTTTTGCCTTTTGCTCCATTATATAGTCCCATGTAAATATTTCATCTTCTGAATAATCATCAAGAAGATTGAATGGTGTGCCAGACAAGCGTAGTACCTTAGTGTTCTCACCTGTCAATTCAGTGATGACCGTCTTGCCAAGTTCGGTTAGTGTTCCCTCATGAGCTTCATCTACGATAAGATAATCCCATGTAGTGCAGAATATTTCATTATTCTTATCAAACTTACCACCGACAATTTCAGAGCCACGCATATCCTGCATGGAGGCGAAATATACATACTTGTCACCTTTCTCGGCAAGGTGTTCAAGTGATTTAAAATCTTCTCCCTTTGTTCGTGAGCCATAATGATAGTCGGAGCGGTCGCAGAATATCTTCCCGAAATCCTCAAACCATCCTTCATCAACCACTGGTCGGTGGGTGACGATGATGGTGCGCTTCATTGCCATGTCTTTTGCCACACGAAGAGCGCATAATGTTTTACCAAAGCGCATCTTTGCGTTCCAAAGCATCCGGTTATTGTGACGGAATTGCTTCTTTGTCTTTTCCACGGCAGCATCTTGTTCGGGGCGCAACACGATAGACATTTGTATTTGGCCGATGTCACCTGGATGAAGGCTCGTTTGCCCGTGCTTTACAGCGGTAATGGCTTTCTTAACCATTTCAAGATTACAGCAATACCATTCATTACTGCCCTTTACTGTCTCGAACACTTTTTTCTTTATCCCAGAACGTTCCAATACGCTATGTACCTGTTTATCATTGAAGGAGTGAGCTGTACCCCCCTTGATGTACAATGTCAATTCAGTATATAGCAATTGGTATGCAATGCCTGCAGTCTTCGTATATTGGTCTATACGTTTTCGGGCAGCAACATTTAGTGACTCACTATTAGGCGATGGTAAATCACCATCGTCCTCGTCTAAGGTGGTTTCGCCAATCTTCAGGCAGTCTTTGTGCCATTCGTCACTGATGGCAAAGACATATATCAACCGAGATTTCAAAGAAGATTCAAATGTTGCCATATATTACTTCTTGATTAAGTCAATGAATCTGATTTTCCTATTATTCTCGCCAGTCTTGGGGTCTTTCAGTCCCCAGTCTCTTATTTGGCAGTAGATCCCATTGTGACCTATATAGGTTTCTTCTTTACAGCCTTTGCAGAAAACAGTATTTTCCACTTCACCAAACAAATTGTGTTCAACGATTTTGATGCCATTTTTGCAACTGCCGGGTATCACACCTTTCAAACCATCCATCTGCCACACATTCCATGATATGATATAAGCGATATATAGGATAGACCTAAGTAGTGGTTCTTTACCAAACTTTGCTTGATAGTATTCAATGAAGCTTGTGAGCAGAGCTTCACGTGCTAGAAGAAGATTGTCACCTTGCCATTCAAAAGCGTAGATATTCTTGTAGGCCTCCTGTGCCATCTCCAACCATTCGCCACTTGTTTCTGTGTTTTCACTGATGACACGCAGTTTCCGATCAAGTAAACCTATTCGCTCTTCCACGGGAATGAAATCACCTGTGGTTGTATCGTAGCGGCTTACAAGGTAAGGGCCTTCGCCACACGTGATTTCCATTCTTGTGGCACGGACATACTGTTTCCATGTTTTCCCTTCTGGAAATTGTATTGGTCCTACCGTTGACTTCCAAGTCTTCGCGTGCGTATCTTCCACATTGAAGGCATCCTTTCTGCCGAACCACGCTTCATCAACAAGATTATTTTGGGCGTTACATACCCAAGATGGGGTGAACACTTCGGCCATATCCTTTGTACGTCCAATCTGTTCTTCTTTAGATTTGATCGCACGAGGGCGTATCATCATGCCATTGTTTCCTGTAATTTTGTCAATGGTAATGGTTTCATGATACTGAAAGCCATCACCCTTATCGGTGTAGCTATCAGTAGCCCAAAAGATGTTCTCATGAGTTGTATGGTCTTCCAATAGCTTCTCCAACGTTTCTGGATAGCGTTGGAAGATGTCATTTTCACTTATATCAACGTTGTTGGACATGATGTGATATTCTTTTAATGGGTGCTAAGATACTCTTTTTCCTGCGAAATCCATTCGATTGCCTTAAATTAATAAAAGAAAAACGGCACGATTCTGCGCATTTTTGGTGGTTAATTGTTCACCTTGCTTCCCTTTTTGATGGTGGTATGGTATTACTTGGTATTCACAAATACATAAATCTCTGCATACCAAAAAAATACCTGTCTTGTTATATATAAACATTGATACAATAGGGAAACAAAATAACCTTCAGTAATGAATATTGTTAATTGTATTATTGGGCAAATATAACTTCCATGTGATAGCAGGAAATCGATTCCGCGGAAAACTGGGGCATATCGCCAATTGAAATGGTTACTAAAAAGACAAGAAACTATTAATATGGATGTGGATAGATGTTCCATTTATAACTTGAATACTGCTCTTTATTCTAAGGTAGAATAATGATCTTTGCATTTAGATAACTGATGCTTTTATTTGCTATTGCTTAGAATTAGAATATAAAGAAACACGGAATAGGTACCTATACACTCTATAAGAAACCTATTCTGTTTTTCTTATCACTTTACAGAAGATTAGGAACTGGTACTATGTGATGTCTACATGATGGGAATGATTGTCTATCTTATTGGCTCTTAGC
>RRZT011109704.1_pt1 | contig 10023 bp, 9 predicted proteins | sample 2165551 | NCBI WGS metagenome assembly RRZT01 (sample SAMN10456910, study PRJNA506462) | wastewater metagenome | biome: wastewater; feature: sludge; material: wastewater sludge; isolation source: wastewater sludge with Escherichia coli K12::gfp cells carrying plasmid... | place: USA: Moscow, Idaho ...
ATCTCCCGTTTCCCGTCCTCGGATGCGCGAGGGTCGGCGCGGGACCGAGGGTTTGTCCGACCCTGGCGATACCGTTGGTTCCATGGGATCTTCTGACGAGCTGGAGCGTCTGGTGACGCTGGACCGCGACCAGATCGAGCAGGTCATCGCACTCCGCCGTCGCATACTCCGGGTGCGACCCGACATCTAGATAGAGCCGAGAACCATTGCCCAAGAAGACATTCGAGGAGCGGCCCCACGAGACAACCTTGCGGAAGAGATAGCGGGCCACTTCATCCGGGGTGAGGGTGCGCGTGGCCCCCTCGAAGCAGGTGATCCCGAACTCGGTCTCGATGCCAAAGATCCGCCGGTCCATCAGCGGCGCCGCTCAGTCGCCATCGGGCACCGGATCGGCATCCGGGCGCTGCGTCTGGGGATTCGTGGAGGGATCCCGGTGGCCCGGGTGCTCCGCCTCGGGCGGGGCATCACGCACCGGATCGCTCGGGCTGAGCAGACCCTTCAGCAAGCCTGCGGTGATTCGGCGGAAGGTGCGCCGGGGCCGGGTGCGGTCAAGCACGGCCACCTCGAGGGCCGAGGCTTCGAGCTCGCGCGGCTCACCGCCGGCGGGGTCTTGGCCCAACAAGGTCACGGCCAACTGCAAGACTTCGGCCAGCGGCATACCGGCTCGCCAATGCTCGCGCAGCCCGGTCTCGATGCGCTCGGCGGCGCCGCCCATGGCGACGAAGCCGATCTCGTCGGCGACCGAGCCGTCATACATCAGCCGATAAATCTGGTCGGCGTCGCTGTCGACGCCCACCTCGGCGACCACGATCTCCACCTCGTAAGGCTTGGACTCCTGGATGAAGACCGTGCCGAGCGTCTGGGCATAGGCATTGGCCAGGCCGCGAGCGCTGACATCGGAGCGGTCATAGGAGTAGCCGCGCAGATCGGCATAGCGGATGCCGGCCACGCGCAGGTTTTCGAACTCGTTGTATTTGCCGACCGCGGCGAAGCCGATCCGGTCATAGATCTCCGAGATCTTGTGCAGTGCGCGAGAGCGATTTTCGGCGACGAAGGCGATGCCCTTGTCATAGCTGACGACGATCACCGAGCGGCCACGGGCGATGCCCTTGCGGGCGAAGTCGGCGCGATCCTTCATCACCTGCTCAGGCGAGACATAGAACTGCGGCTGGGTCATCGCACTCCTTGGGGGCTGCCGGTGCGGGCGGCGATCACCGTATCGACGGCGCGATGCACGCCCGGCTCGTCGACGAAGCGGGCACCCTCGGCGTCGACGATCGCCACCGTGGGCCAGATCCGACGGGTGACATCGGGTCCACCCGTGGCCGAGTCGTCATCGGCGGCGTCATAGAGGGCTTCGATCGCTACCGCGACGGCCTCTTCGGCGCTCATCCCAGCGCGCCACCGCTTCTTGAGCGAGCCCCGGGCAAAGAGCGATCCGGAGCCGACGCTGTGGTGGTCGTGCTCCTCATAACAGCCGCCGGTGACGTCATAGGAGAAGATCCGGCCGAGGTCGGTGTCGAGATCGAAGCCGCCGAAGACCGGGACCACGGACAACCCCTGCATGGCCATCCCGAGGTTGCCGCGGATCATCGTGGCGAGGCGATTCGCCTTGCCCTCTAAGGACATCAGCGTGCCCTCGATCTTTTCGTAGTGCTCCAGCTCGACCTGGAAAAGCTTGACCAGCTCGATGGCCAGCCCGGCCGTGCCGGCGATTCCGACGACCGAGAACTCATCGGTCGCGAAGACCTTCTCCATGTCTCGATTGGCGATGATATTGCCCATCGTCGCGCGCCGGTCGCCGGCCATCAGCAGGCCACCGGCATAGGTCAGCGTGACGATTGTGGTGCCGTGCGGCGCCTCCACGGGACGCGCCGGCACGGCGCGCCGGGCCGGCAACAACTCTGGGGCCGCGGCGCCCAGGAACTCGGTGAAGGAGGATGAACCACCGGCCCGGAAGGCGTCCGGCAGCCGCCCGGCCGCACCTGCGCTCACTGCCCGCCCTTCTGGACGAAACTCTTGACGAACTCCTCGGCGTTGGTCTCAAGGACACCGTCGATCTCGTCAAGGAGACCGTCGACATCCTGGTCCAGCCGCGCCGTGGTCGCGCTGACCTGCCCGCCGTCGCTCTCGGGTCCTTCGTCGTCCCCGCCGCGACGCGTGGGACGAATCTGCTCCTGGCCTGCCATCGGCATACTCCTTCTCGTCTGCTCCGACCCTATGTCACGGGGGGCGGCCCGAGCAGGTGGCGGGTCAGGTCTGCGCGTCGGCGCGCAGCCGGTCCACAAGGTCGGTGATGTCCGTGCTCGCGTCGATCAGGGGGCCGACGGCCGCCTTGGTCCCCCGACCCGGCTCCATCATCGGGATGCGGTGGAGCACGCGTTGCCCGGGAAGCTCCACGATGAGGGAGTCCCAGGACGCCGCCACGACCTCATCGCCGAAACGTTCCAGCATCCGGCCGCGGAAGAAGGCCCGGGTGTCCTCGGGGGGATGGGTGACCGCGGCGCGCACCTCCGGCTCGGCGACGAGTTCGGTGAAGCGGCCGGCGGCGCGCAGCTTGTTGAAGATGCCCTTCTCGGGGCGCACATCCGACCACTGGATATCAATTGCCTTAAGGCGCGGGTCGTTCCACGCCATCGCGTCCCGGTCTCGAAAGGCCTCCAGGACCGCGAGCTTGCCGACCCAGTCGACCTCGCGGGCCGCGCTCATGGGGTCGCTCTCCAAGGCGGTGAGCACGCGCGTCCACCAGTGCATGACCTCGGCCGTATGCGGCTCCTGCGCCGCCCCGGTCCGCTCCAGATGGGCGGCGACCAATTCGGCATACCGCCACAGAAGCTGTACGGCACTGAGGCGGGTTCCGTCGGCGAGTTCGATCAGCAACGTCAGGCTGGGGTCGTGGGAGATCGCGTGCAAGGTGGCGACCGGATTGCGGATCGTCAGATCCTGCGTGATCGCGCCGGCCTCGATGAGTTCGAGCACGAGGGAGGTGGTGCCCAGCTTGAGCAGCCCGGCGACATCGCAGTGGTTCGCGTCGCCGATGATGACGTGCAACCGGCGGTACTTATCGGCGGTGGCGTGCGGTTCGTCGCGGGTGTTGATGAGGGGGCGTTTGAGGGTGGTTTCCAAGCCGACCTCGACCTCGAAGAAGTCGCTGCGCTGGGCGATTTGGAAGCCGGGGATCCGTGAGTCGACGCCGATGCCGACCCGGCCCGAGCCGCACATCACCTGGCGGGCGACGAAGAAGGGGGTCAGGTGCCGGACGATTTCGGCGAAGGGGGTTGCCCGGCGCATGAGGTAGTTCTCGTGCGTGCCATAGGAGCTGCCCTTGCCGTCGGCATTGTTCTTGTAGAGGTTGATGCCCGGTGGTGATGCCGCCAGCCGGCGCACCGCTTCCACCATCACCAACTCGCCCGCACGATCCCAGATCAGCCCGGCGCGCGGCGTGGTCACCTCCGGTGAGCTGTATTCGGGGTGGGCATGATCGACATACAACCGGGCCCCATTGGTCAGCACGACATTCGCCAGGGTCGGGTCCTCGTCGCTGCCCCATTCGTCGGTCAACTGCGAAGGGTGGGCCACCCCGCGGCCCATGTCGAAACCGCGCGCATCGCGCAGCGGGGCCTCATCGGCATAGTCCCAGGAGCCACGCGCCGCCCGCACGCCCTGGGCCTGCGCATAGGCCGTGACCACCTGGCCGGAGAGCACCATCGGGTTGGCGTGGGGGGCACCTTGCAAGGAGATGCCATATTCGGTCTCAATCCCCATGACGCGCTGCACACCCATGCGCCCACCCTAAGTCGCCTCGATGGCAGGATTCCGGTATGCCGTTCCCTCGCCCCTATCCCGGCATGGACCGCGGGCTCACCGCGCTCGTGACCCTGCTCGACAATGGCGGCCGGCCGCGGATCGAGGACCTCGACCTCGCCGGGATCTCGGCCAACCGGCGCGTGCGTTATCCCCGCGGCCGGCTCGCTCAACGGCTCACCGGCACCATCGACCCCTCGGTCATGGTCCTCGGCGGGCACGCCATCGTCCGGGACGGGAGCAGCCTGCGGCTGCGGATCTATCGTCCGGCGCGGGCGGATTCCCCCGCCCCCGGCATCGTCTTCTTCCACGGCGGTGGCTGGGTGCAGGGCAATGTCGTCAACTACGACCCGCTCTGCTCCACCCTCGCCGCCGGCGTGGGCGCCGTCGTGGTGTCCGTGGACTATCGGCTCGCGCCGGAACACCGGGCACCGACCGCCACCGAGGACGCGATCGATGCCACGGCCTGGGTGGCCGAGCGCGCCGCGGAGTATGGCGTGGACCCCGCCCGCCTCGCGCTCGCCGGGGACTCCGCAGGCGGCAATCTCGCCGCGCTCGTGGCCCAGGACCTGGGGGCACGCATCCGGGCTCAGGCGTTGATCTATCCGGCCGTCGATCTCACGCTGGGGTCAGCCTCGATCGCCGAGCACGCGCACGCCCCGGTGCTGACGCGGGCGGGGATCGACGCCTTCCGCCAGCACTATCTCGGCGGTTCGGGCATCGCCGCGGACGACCCGGTCGTCTCGCCACTCTTCGGCCCCCTGGCCGGGGTGGCGCCGGCCCTGATCCAGACCGCCGACCTCGACCCCATCCGCGACGACGGGGTCCGGTATGCCGAGGCGCTGGCCGCCGCGGGGGTGCCCGTGCGGCATACGAACTATCTGCGGGCACCACACGGGTTCGCATCGTTCGCCGGGGCCTATCGCGACGGAGCCCGTCATCGCGCGGAGTTGGTCGGGTTCTTGCTCACACACCTCGCCCCTGCGGGCGCGCCGGAGCCGTCGGGCGACTAGGCTCGGTGCGGTCCCCCCCGGCGATGCAGGAGCCCGAACAAGCATGCGCGAAATCGTGGTCTTCTCCGGATCGAGCCACCGCAGGATCGCGGAGCGAATCTGCTCCGCCCTCGGCGTGCCGCTCTCCCGCAGCTCGACGACCCGCTTCAGCAATGACTGCCTGCAGGTCCAACTCGGCGCGAACTGTCGCCAGCGCGATGTCTATCTCATCGCCCCGCTCGTGCCCCCGACCCAGGAGTCGCTCATGGAGCTGCTCTTGATGATCGACGCGGCCAAGGGGGCGTCGGCCGCGCAGATCACGGCCGTGATGCCGCACTATGCATACGCCCGCTCGGACAAGAAGGATGCCTCCCGCATCTCCCTCGGCGGCCGGCTGGTCGCCGACATGATCGTCGCGGCCGGTGCCCATCGCGTGCTGACGATGACGCTGCACGCGCCGCAGGTGCACGGGTTCTTCTCCGTTCCGGTCGATCACCTCACGGCGATCGGGGTGCTGGCCGATCATTTCCGACACGACGATCTGCGCGACACCGTCGTCGTCTCCCCCGATCTCGGCAATGCCAAGACCGCCACACAATTCGCGCGCCTGCTCGGCCTGCCGGTCGCCGCGGGGTCGAAGATGCGCAAGGGCGATGACAAGGTCGTCATCGACATGATCGTCGGCGATGTGTCCGGCAAGCGCGCCATCGTCCTCGACGACGAGATCGCCACCGGGGGCTCGATCGTCGAATTGCTGGAGCGGCTCAAAGACTTCGGGTGCACCGAGGCGGCGGTGGCCTGCACGCACGGGCTCTTCACCGGCCGGGCGGTCGAGCGGCTCTCGACGCATCCGATGATCAGCCAGGTGGTCACGACCGACACGGTGCCGCCCCCGGCGGTGCAGTGGCCGGCGCTGCACGTGCGCTCGGTCGCTGGGCTCTTCGCTGAGGCGATCGGCCGCATCCACGCCGGTGAGTCGATCTCCTCCCTCTTCGACGGTGTCGATCCCACCCACGCGCCGCCGCAGCCGGCGCTCTTCAACTAGAGCGCCGGGTCCCTTTCCGATGGCGCGCAAGGCCGAGTTCGGTGAGCCGGTGCTGCTGGATGTCGACGGCTTCGAGGTCAAGCTCTCCAGCCCGCAGCGGGTGTATTTCGCCGAGCGCGGAGAGACCAAGCTCGACCTCGCAAACTATTACCGCGCGGTGGCGCCGGGGATCGTGGGTGCGCTCTTTGAGCGACCCTGCATGTTGCATCGCTTCCCCGATGGCGTTGACGGGCCCAAGGTGCACCAGAAGCGCCTGCCCCGGGGGGCCCCGCCGTGGGTCGAAACCGTGCGCCTGCACTTCCCCCGCTACGGCTTGCATGCCGATGAGCTGTGCGTGACCAAGGCCGCCGATGTCTTGTGGGCGGTGCAGATGAGCACGGTGGAGTTCCACCCGTGGAACAGTCGGCGCGCCGATCCCGAGGTCCCCGATGAGTGGCGCATCGACCTCGACCCGATGCCGGATGCGCCCTTCGCGCGCGTGCGCCGCGCGGCGGAGATCAGCCATGAGATCCTCGACGAACTCGGCGCGATCGGCTATCCGAAGACCTCGGGCGGCAAAGGTCTGCACATCTACGTCCGAATCCTGCCGGAGCACTCTTTCACGCAGGTGCGCCGGGCTGCGCTGGCCTTCGCCCGGGAGGTCGAACGGCGACTCCCCGCCGAGGTGAGCACGACCTGGTGGCGCAAGGACCGCGATCCGGCGTCGGTCTTCGTCGACTACAACCAGAACGCCCGCGATCATACGATTGCCGCGGCCTATTCCGTCCGGGGCAATCCCCGCGGCACGGTCTCGGCGCCGCTGCGCTGGGGGGAGATCGCCGAGGCCGAGCCGGACGACTTCACGATCGCGACGATGCCGGCCCGGTTCGCCGAGATCGGCGACCTGCAGGCCGGCATCGACGACACGCCCTTCGACATCGCTCCCCTGCTCGCCTGGGCCGAGCGTGACGAGCGGGACGGCGGGCCAGTGCCACCGGACGTGGGGTGAGGGTCGTTCGGCGCCAGCTTGAGCGCTCAGCCCCTCCAATCGAGGGGGATCATATTCGTCGCGACCCGCCACCGGCTGGTGCCGGCAGCGTTGGTGATCCATAGGTCACGCAGTACGCGACTGGTGGCGTCGCGCGCGCGGGCATAGGCGAGATGGCCGCCCGTGGGCGAGATGGCCGGGTTGCCGGCGTTGTTCTTGGTGTCCGTATTGCTGCGCAAGGGAGTCATGCGTCGCAATGCGCTCCCGTCGCGGCGCATCGTGAAGATCGCCGCCGCATCGAGGTGGAACGCGCCGCCGACATCGCGGAATGCGAGCCGCGCTCCGTCGGGTGACCAGTTCGCCGCACCGAGGGCACGGTTGTCGAAGACGCGCTCAATTCCCGAACCCCTGGGATCGACATACGCCCCGAAGAGCACGCCGTAGTCCTCGCTCCAGCACATCACCCCGGCCGCGATCACATCACCGCGCGGACTCCAGGCCGGCTCGGTGAAGTCGATGATCTCCTGGTCGGGACAGCGCCGGGCCCGCTCCACCCCCGAGGTCAGCCGGCTGATTGCCGGCGGTCCATCGACGTTCACCCGAAACAGATCGCACCGGGCGATCCCCTGAGCGCAACTGCTATAGGCAACGTGCCGCCCGTCCGGCGACCACGTCACCCCGCGGCTCTCGAAAGGCCCGCCGACGATCCGGCGCGCGGCACCCCCGCTCGCAGGCATGACATAGACGTCGCCGCCCGCGGAGAAGGCGATCCGGTCCCCGCGCGGGGAGTATGCCGCATCGCTCACTCCGTGCGCGAGGGTGCGGCGCCCGCTGCCGTCAGGACGCATTGCCACCAGGTCTGCGGGGTGGCCGGTCATCGCGAGGATCGTGCCGGAAAGAGCCGGCACACTCGCCGGGGCGTGCCCATGCCGCGCTTCGGCGGCGGCCTGGGATCCGGTCGCGAGCGCTCCCCCGACCAGCGTTCCGGTGCAGGCGGCGACAGCCGCGACAAGGGTGCCTTTCATGGAGTGAATCTATCCCAGCGTCAACGCTCTGACCAGCGGTTCCCTTCTCATCGCCAGTCCGCGACCCGGGCGCCGGCAAGCAACAACCGGCGTGACGTGCCATTGGCATCGGTCACCCAGGCGTCGGCATAGCCCTTCTCGTAGGCAACCCATCGGCCGTCCGGTGACCAGACCGGCAGGCCCGCGCTGTTCGGCATATCCTCGGGGCCCACGGAGAGCAGTCTTATGCGGTGCCGCCCGATGGCGTCGGTGCGAAGGATCGAGGAGGCGCCGTCGACATAGGTGGCGTCCTGCCACGCGAGGCGCGTGCCGTCCGGAGACCACCGGCCCATGCTGAGGTACCCGGGGATCCTCCTCACGAGGACTCCGGTCCCGGTGACGATGCGCGCTCGCACCACCGACGGCTTGTCGTTATACCGGCAGGCGTGTTGCAGCGCAAGGCGGTTCGCGTTTGGGTGCCAGTCGGGCAAGAGCCAGGCATCGCTTGCAGCCCCGGCGCACTCCCCCGTGGTGGGGTTGCGCATGCCGCGGGCAATGACGAGCGGCAGACCATATGGGGCCCTCGACTTGATCGTCGAGACCTGGCACGCCGAGAAGTCCTTGGCACACGAGTGGTATGCCAGTGTCCGCCCGTCGGGCGACCAGGTCGGGTTCTCATCGAACCGGGTGCCCGCGGTCACCTTGGCCTTGCCACTCCCGTCGGCGCGCATCGTATAGAGGCCCGCACTGGCCGCGGGGGCGAACGCTGCCCCGGTGGCGGCGGCCAGCGTGGCGGCGGCGACCAGCGGAAGACGCCGGGCCGAATGGCGGGCGTTGTTGCCGGCCACCGTGCTGCGGGTGGCCGTGTTGCGGGTGGTGGTCTGCATGTCGGGGCAGACGCCTGGAGCCGGTGACAGGTTGCCTCTCAGAGGTATTGGCCGGTGTTGCTGACCGTGTCGATGGTGCGGCCCGGCTCGGTCCCCGACTTCGTGGAGACGAGGGTTCGGACATAGATGATGCGCTCCCCCTTCTTGCCCGAGATCCGGGCCCAGTCGTCGGGATTGGTGGTGTTGGGCAGGTCCTCGTTCTCCTTGAACTCATCGATGCACGCCGAGAGCAGGTGCTCGATGCGGATGCCGCGCTGCCCGGTGGTCAAGAAGTCCTTGATCGCGCTCTTCTTGGCCCGGTCCACGACATTCTGGATCATGGCGCCGGAATTGAAATCCTTGAAATAGAGGATCTCCTTGTCGCCGCCGGCATAGGTGACCTCGAGGAAGCGGTTCTCCTCCTGCTCCGAATACATCCGCGCGACCGCCGCCTCGATCATCGCCTCGACCGTCGCCTCGGGCGATCCGCCGTTCTCGCGGACATCGTCGGTATGCAGCGGCAATTGCGTCGTGAGGTACTTGCGGAAGATGTCCCGGGCGGACTCGGCATCCGGGCGCTCGATCTTGATCTTCACATCGAGCCGCCCGGGGCGCAGGATGGCCGGGTCGATCATGTCCTCGCGGTTGGTCGCCCCGATGACGATGACATTCTCCAGGCCCTCCACGCCGTCGATCTCGGCGAGCAATTGCGGCACGATCGTGGTCTCGACATCGCTCGACACTCCGGAGCCGCGGGTGCGGAAGAGGGGGGCCAGCTCGTCGAAGAAGACCACCACGGGCGTGCCATCGCTGGACTTCTCCCGGGCCCGGTGGAAGATCAGCCGGATGTGCCGCTCGGTCTCGCCGACATACTTGTTGAGCAGTTCGGGGCCCTTGATGTTGAGGAAATAGCTCTTGGCCAGCGGCTTGCCCTCCTTCTCGGCGACCTTGCGCGCCAGGGAGGCGGCGACGGCCTTGGCGATCATCGTCTTGCCGCAGCCGGGCGGGCCATAGAGCAAGCCCCCCTTGGGCGGCTTCAACTGGTGCTCGGTGAACAGATCCGGGTGCAGATAGGGCAACTCGACGCTGTCGCGGATTGCCTCGATCTGTCCGCGCAGGCCGCCGATGTCCTCATACGAGATATCCGGCACCTCTTCGAGCACCAGGTCGGCGACCTCGGCCTTCGGGATGCGCTCGAAGACGAAGCCCGAGCGCGGCTCGAGCAGCAGGGCGTCCCCGACGCGGATCGTGCCCGGCTCGATGGACTCGGCGACCCGGCAGACGCGCTCCTCGTCGGCGTGCGCGACCACCAGCACCCGGTCCGGTTCGAGCAACTCCTTGACCA
>RRZT010527611.1_pt1 | contig 10021 bp, 3 predicted proteins | sample 2165551 | NCBI WGS metagenome assembly RRZT01 (sample SAMN10456910, study PRJNA506462) | wastewater metagenome | biome: wastewater; feature: sludge; material: wastewater sludge; isolation source: wastewater sludge with Escherichia coli K12::gfp cells carrying plasmid... | place: USA: Moscow, Idaho ...
ACCGGGCTGGCTGCCCGCTACGTCAGCGGCTACCTGCTGACCCGCCCGCCCCCCGGCAAGCCCCGCCTGATCGGGGCTGACGCCTCGCACGCCTGGGTCTCGGTCTATGTGCCGGGCAGCGCCTGCGGCTGGGTCGATTTCGATCCGACCAACAACCTGCTGCCCGATACCGAGCACATCACACTTTCGTTCGGGCGCGATTTCTCCGATATCTCGCCGTTGCGCGGCATCATCCTGGGCGGCGGCGGGGCCGAGCCCGACGTGGCGGTTACCGTCTTTCCCCTTGATGAGGAAGAAATGCCGGAAGCGCTGTCGGCGGTCATCGAGGCACGGATGATCAAGGGGGGTGCGTGAAGCGGGTTGCCATTGTCGGCGGCGGCCCGGCCGGCCTGATGGCGGCCGAGGTGCTATCGGCCAGCGGCACCCTGCACGTCGACGTCTACGACGCCATGCCCTCGGTTGGCCGCAAGTTTCTGATGGCCGGCAAAGGGGGCATGAACATCACCCATTCCGAGCCGCTGGCCGAATTTGTCGCTCGCTATGGGGAGCAGGCCGGGCAGGTCGCAGACTGGCTGGTGGCGTTCAGCCCCATGGCCGTGCGCGAGTGGATACACGGGCTTGGCATCGACACCTTCATCGGTACTTCCGGCCGGGTCTTTCCCACCGACATGAAGGCGGCGCCGCTGCTGCGTGCCTGGTTGCACCGCTTGCGCGGCCAGGGCGTGCATTTCCATGTTCGGCACCGCTGGCTCGGCTGGTCAGGCGATGCGCTGCGCTTCGTCACACCGGCCGGCGAGCGGATTGTCGCGGTCGATGCCGTGCTGCTGGCCCTCGGTGGCGGCAGTTGGGCAAAGCTCGGCTCGGATGGCGCCTGGGCAACCGTGCTGGGCGAATCCGGTGTCGACGTGGCGCCGCTCAAACCGAGCAATTGTGGCTTCGATGTCGCCTGGACGCCTTTTTTCCGCGAGCGTTTCGCCGGCCACCCGGTCAAGCCGGTCGTCGCCAGTTGTGCCGGACAGTCCCGCCAGGGCGAGTTCAATATCACGGCGAGCGGTATTGAGGGCGGGCTTATCTACGCCCTGTCGGCCCCCTTGCGCGACGCCCTGGAGCGGGAAGGCCGGGCGGAATTGATGCTGGATCTGGCGCCGGGGCGCAGTGTCGACCGTCTGGCTGCCGATCTGGCCCGGCCACGCGGCCGCGATTCGCTGGCCAACCACCTGCGCCGGCGGGCTGGTATCGAAGGCGTCAAGGGTGCCCTGCTGCGCGAACTCTGCCCGCCAGAAACCCTTGCCACGCCTGCCTTTCTGGCTGCCGTGATCAAGGCGCTGCCAGTTCCGGTGGTCGCCACGCGGCCCATCGACGAGGCGATCAGCACGGCCGGTGGCGTGCGCTTTGCCGCGCTGGATGAAGCCATGATGCTGCGCGCCAAGCCCGGTGTTTTCTGTGCCGGGGAAATGCTCGACTGGGAAGCGCCAACCGGCGGCTACCTGCTCACCGCCTGCCTGGCCAGCGGCCGGGCGGCAGCAGCTGGCATGGGGCGGTGGCTGGCCGCCCATGGCTCCGCCTGAGCAGCGGCCGCCCGCCTATCCCGGCGAAGCGGTCGGTTCCTGGGCGATCTTCAGCAAGGCTGGAACCGCAGCGGCAGGCACGGGCGGGCTGCACAGGTAGCCTTGATAGGCGTCACAGTCATTGGACCGCAGGAAGGCCAGTTGGTCGACCGTTTCGACGCCCTCGGCGATGACCTCGTGCTCCAGTTCGCGGGCGATGCGGATTACCAGGCGGGTAATGGCTGCGTTGCCGACATCGGCTGGGATATCCCGGATGAAGGAGCGATCGATTTTGATCTTGTCCACCGGAAAGCGCCGCAGGTAGGCCAGGCTCGAATAGCCCGTGCCGAAATCATCGATCGACAGGCGAAGACCCAGCGCTTTCAGGTCTTCGAGAATGCCGACGATCTGCTCGGGATTTTCCATGATGGCGCTTTCGGTCAATTCCAGTTCCAGCCATTGCGGGTCGAGTTGGGTTTTCTTCAGGATCTCGCGCACGGCCGCCACGAAGCCGCTGTCCTGAAGCTGGATGACGGAAATGTTAACGGCCATCAAGGTCGGCCGGTAACCCTCGTCCTGCCAGGCCTTGGCCTGGCGACAGGCTTCCCACAACACCCAGTTGCCGATCGGCAATATCAGGCCGCTTTCTTCTGCCAGCGGGATAAAGCGATCCGGCGGGATGCGCCCGAGCTCAGGGTGATCCCAGCGCAAAAGGCTTTCGAAGCCGACGATTTCATCGGTGGCGCCGTCGACCTGTGGCTGATAGTGGAGGGTCAGCTCGTGGCGCAGCAAGACCCAACGTAAATCATTTTCCAGGTGCAGGCGCTGGGTGCGCTGTTCGGTGATCTGGCTGTCGAAGAAACGGAAGCAACTCAGCCCGTGCTCCTTGGCGCTGTGCATTGCGACGTCGGCATTGCGCATCAGTTCGGCGGCAGTGCTGCCGTCCTGGGGGGAGAGGGTAATGCCGGCACACGCGGTCGGGATGATGTCGGCCTTTTCGAAGCGGAAGGGGTAAGACACCGAGTCAATCAGCTTTCGGGTCAGGTTTTCCAGATCGGCCAGCTTGTAGCCATCCTCGATGATGACGGCGAACAAGCCACCACCCAGGTGGCCGAGGATGTGTTCGCTGTGCAGCAGGCGACGCAAGCGTCCGGCTATCGTGGTGAGCAGGAGATCGCCGGCTTGATGCCCATAAGCATCATTGACCCGTGCCAGTTGATCGACATCGACAAAGACGACGGCGCACCCCTTGCCGGCTGCCAGCAGCTCGGTTAGCAGCTTGGCAAAGCCGGGCCGGTTGGGGAGCTTGGTCAGTTGGTCGATATTGGCCAGGGATGCAAGGCGGGCCTCGCTGGCCTTGCGTTCGGACATGTCGGTTACGAAAACACCCCAGTTGACGATTTTTCCGGATTCGTCGCGGATCGGCGTCGCATTGCAGTGAATCGGGCAGAGAGTCCCATCCTTGCGCAGGATGTTCAGTTCGCCACGCCATCCGCCATCACGCGACATCAGCTCGGCAATGGCGTCGAACAGCGAATCCAGCTCGCCGCCCCGGGCGAGGGCGCGCCCTTCGCGGCCTCTCACGTCGCTCAGCGTGTAGCCCGTCATATCGGTGACGGCCTTGTTGAAGTCCACCACACGGTGCTGGTGGTCGAGAATCACGATCGCTTCGTTACTGTGGTCGAAAACATGGGTGATCAGACGACGGCGCTCTTCAGCCTCGTAGCGGTCGGACAAATCCCAGGCCACCCCGCTCAGTCCGGAAGGCTGGCCATTGGCATCGATGAGCGGGACGCGGAGGAATTCGAAGGGACGCTTGCTACCTGCTACCTGAAGCCAGATTTGCTGGCGTACCGCCTGCTTGCTCCGGTAAGCGGCAAGCTGCCCTTCACGCAGGGCAACCGCTTCTTCTTCGGGAAAGAGCTCGAAGATGCTCTTGCCCAGCACATCGGGCATATCGTGGCCGATATAGCGGCAGAAGGCTTCATTGACTGCCAGAAAACGCCCGTCGTTATCGAGCAGCCAGGCCGGGAAGGGGATGGAGTCGAGCAAGGCTCGCGACTCGCGTGACTTTTCCTCGAAGGCGCTGGTCATTCGCTGCGCCATCGACTCAGCCCGTCGATAACTGCGTGTCCACACGAAGGCGAGGGCGATCAGCGCAGCCGCCAGTTGAACGCAGAGTACCGCGTAGGTCAGGGCCCGGTGATGCCACTCGGCCAGTATTTCCGATTCAGCCTGGCCGACGGCCAGAACCAGCGGCAAGCCTTCGGCCAACTGGAAGGTGATGTGTCGCTCAATGCCGTCCAGCGTGGCCTTGGCGACGAGGCTGCCGGCACGCTGGCCGCTCTCTATTGCGTTACTCATCCCGGGGTCGGGCAGCGGTTTGCCCAGCCACTCGTCACGGTGCGGCCAGCGGGCGATCAGCCTGAAATCGCGACTCCACAAGGCCAGCAAGCCTTTCTCGCCGATCCCCAGTGAGGCATAGAAATTACGGAAGTACATCTCGTCCAGGGCGGCCAGAACGATTCCCGCAAAGTTGCCCTGAGTGTCTTCGAGCCGCCGGCTGAGGACGATCACCCAACGCCCGGAAACGCGCGACTGGATCGGCTCGGAAACCACCAGGCCGCTGTCGCGATGCTCCTGATGGCGGCGAAAGTAGTCACGGTCGGCGATATTCACGGCAGCCAGTTCGCCCGTGGCGTCGTAGATATAGTTTCCGGCTGTATCAGCAACCCGGAAACTGCTCGCTTCAGGAAAGAGGGCCAGTCCCGAGCGCAATTCCTGTTCGATGAGCGCTCGCGGCTGGCGGCTGACGACGGCGTGTTGGTAGCGATCGACAAACTGCTGGAGGCGGAAATCGACTTTCTGGACCGAGGCGTGCAAATGGGCATCCAGAACCTTGATCAGCGTACTGGCGGTGCGTTCCGCCGCCGCCAGTTCCCGCTGCCGCGACAGGTGCAGGTCGTAAGCAATCCAGGCCACCAGACAGATACCGACGATGAATACCGTCAGTATCTGAAATCGCAGCTTGTTCTTGTCCACCAAACTCCCCTTATCTACCCGAATACAGGCGCCCCCAGGGCGCCGGAAAACTCTACTTTGTCATAACCGAGCGAAAGGGGGTATCAGGAAGTGTGCATATCGCCCATCGCCGGCTGTTCAGGCAGTTTGGTTGAGGAAGGCCAGGGCACTTTCGAATTCGAAGGATGACACCAGATTGTCGAATTCAGCATAGCGCCCACCAAGCAACTGCTTCAGCGTTTCGGCATGGAAGCGAACCCGCTCCTGGACACTCATCTCGCCATGTTCCAGTTCGCGCCGGATGTCCTGCAGCAAGGTCTGCGCCGCAGCGGCGTCGATGCTGGCGGCAGGCGGGGTGCTGCTTTCCTGATGCGCCGCCAGTTGGCTGTGCAAGGCGTGGTAAGCCTCTTCAACGCGGTCGATCAGTGGCAGCAAAGTGGCACTTTCCGCATTGTCGCGGATTGCCTGTTCCAAGGCGATGGACGCCTGGTTGATATGGACGGCGCCCAGGGTGGCCGATACGCCTTTGAGTGAATGGGCGATGCGGCGGGCCTCTTCGCGATTCTGTTCGGCCAGCGCACGGCGCAGGTTGGCGAAGTCGGCGCTGTGGGTCTCGGTGAACTTGGCGAGCAGGCGGAGGTAAGTTTCGATCCGGCCGCGAACCGCCTGCATGCCGAAGCTGCTGTCCAGACCGACCACCTGTTTGAGCAACTCGGCGCTCTTCTGGTCGCTTTCCGATGGCACGGGAGCTCGGCGCAGCGGCAGCCAGCGGGCGAGGGTGGCGTACAGCACGTCGGGCGCGACGGGTTTGGCGATGTGATCGTTCATGCCCGCTGCCATGCAGGCATCGCGGTCGTCGTCGAAGGCGTTGGCGGTCATGGCCAGGATCGGCACCTTGCTCCAGCCGGGCAGGGCGCGAATCTGCCGGGTTGCCTCCAGGCCATCCATGATCGGCATCTGCATATCCATCAGCACCAGGTCATAGGGCTGGCGGCGAGCGAGGGCCAGTGCTTCGGCACCGTCATGGGCGCGGTCGACCTTGAGGCCGGCCCCGTGCAGCAGGTCGCAGGCCACTTCGGCATTGATGGCGTTGTCTTCGGCCAGCAGGATCTGGGCACCCCGCCGATGGTGGGCCGGGGGCAAACTGGCTGGTGGGCGCATCAGCGGTGCATGGCCGGGCGTGAGTTGGGCGGTGAACCAGAACGAGCTGCCAATGCCCGGTTGGCTTTCGACGCCAACTTCACCATGCATGGCCTTGGCCAATCGCTGGCTGATCGCCAGGCCAAGCCCGGTGCCGCCGTAGCGTCGGGTAGTCGAGGTGTCGCCCTGTTCGAAGGGCTGGAACAGGCGAGATATGTTCTCGGGCGGAATGCCAACGCCGGTGTCGGTGATCGTGCAGCGGATGGTGATGCGGCCGTTTTCGTGGCTCAGCATTTGGGTGTGCAGGCTGATCTGGCCGCGTTCCGTAAATTTGATGGCGTTGGAGAGGAAATTGAGCAGGATCTGCTGGATGCGCATCGGATCGCCGCGCATGGTTTCCGGCATGGCCGGATCGAATTCGCAGCGGACCGGCAACTGCTTGGCTTCGGCACGCTGGGCCACTTGGTCACAGGCATTCAGGCAGAGTTGGTGCAAGGAGAAGTCGGTGTCTTCGAGCAGCAGCTTGTCGGCCTCGATCTTGGAAATATCGAGAATGTCGTTGATTATCGCCAGCAAATGATGCGCCGCATCGGTCACCTTGCTCAGGCGCTGGTATTGCTCGGTGTCGCCGGCATGGCGCTGGGCGAGATGGGTGAGACCGATGATGGCATTCATCGGCGTGCGGATTTCATGGCTCATGTTGGCCAGGAAGGTGCTCTTGGCCCGGTTGGCCGACTCGGCCTCATCCTTGGCGCGGCTCAGTTCCCGCGTCCGTTCATCAACCAGTTGTTCGAGGTGCTGGCGGTAGCTCTCCAGTTCCGACTGGATACGCTTTTTCTCGGTAATGTCTTCCTTGATGCCAAGATAGTGAGTGACCCGCCCATCCGGCTGGCGTACCGGCGAAATGATCGCCAATTCCTCGAAAATCGAGCCGTCCTTGCGCTGGTTGACGAATTCGCCATGCCAGATTTCGCCGCGGGCAAGGGTTTGCCACAGCTGGTCGTAATTGCCGCTGAGCGTCCTGCCGGACTTGAGGATGCGCGGGTTGTTGCCGAGCGCCTCCTCGCGCGTGTAGCCGGTGTTGCGGATGAAGGCCGCGTTGACGTATTCGATTTTCGGTTCGGTATTGGTGATGACGATGCTGTGCGGGCTCTGCTCGATGGCCAGCGACAGCTTGCGCAACTGTTCCTCGGCCAGGTGCCGTTCGGTGACATCCTGCACCGTGCCGACCGCCGACACAGGCTGCCCGGCATCGTCAAAACGGATGTGGGCCCGTTCGCGCACCCAGCGAATATCGTCACCGACCGGGATGCGATGTTCGTTATCGTAGGGTTTGCCGTTCAGGGCGGCCTGCCAGTCGGCCATCACCCGTTCGCGATCTTCGGGATGAATGCGTGAGATGAAGCTGGCAAGGGTCAGCGGTGTTCCGTTCGGGACGCCGAAGATGCGATAGACCTCCTCGCTCCAGGTCAGCTCCTCGCTGAGGATGTCCAGCCGCCAGCTCCCGAGGTGCGCGATGGACTGCGCTTCCCGCAGGGCGGCTTCGTTCTGGCTCAGGCGCTGCTCGAACTGCTTGCGCTCGGTGATGTCCTGGCTGGTGCCGAACAGACGACTGACCCGGCCATCCGGGCCGATGGCGATCTGCCCGGCGGTTTGTATCCAGCGCTCCTCGCCATCGCTGCGGCGGATGATGCGGTATTCGCTATCAAAAGGATGGCGGCCACGGAACACATGGTCGCGTGAATAATCGGCCGTCCGTTGCCGGTCGTCGGGGTGGATGACTGCCAGCCAGCTCCGGGTGTCCATTATTTCGCCGGCCGGCACACCCATGATCTCGTTATGCGTTGGCGAACCGGTCAGCGTATCGGTGGCAGCGTCGAAAGTGAAATGGCCGATGCGTGCCAGACGCTGGGCCTGGAGCAGCATCGCTTCGTTTTGTGCCAGTGCCTGGCGCGAACGTAGCATGCCCATGCTCAAGGCGATTTCACCGGCAAGATTTTCCAGCAGGCTGACCTCGGCTTCGTTAAAGCAGTGAGGGCGGGCGCTGTAAACCAGGAGCAGGCCGCTCACCTTGCTGCCGACATGCAGGGGCAGCGCGGTGAGTGAGCTGTAGCCATCGGCGCGTGCAATGGCGCGCCATGGGCTGAAGGATGCGTCGCTTTCGATGTCCTGAACGATGCAGGGCTCACCAGAGCGCACGGCGCGGCCGGCCGGTCCCTGGCCGGACGGCAGCTCGCCCCAGCTCAGATCGAGGCTGGCTATGTAGCCTTCTTCGCCGTCGGAATGAGCGACGGGACGGATCGACTTGTCGGCATCGGGCAGTGCCTCCCCGATCCAGGCCCGGTGGTAGCCGCCGATGTCGACGATGACCGAGCAGACTTCCATGAGCATCTGGCGTTCGTCGCTTTGTCGTATCAGGGCCTGAGCGATGCCGCTCATCATGCGCAGGGCGCGGTTCTGGCTGTTGATCTGCTGGCGGTCCTTCTGGCGTGCGGAGATGTCGCTGAGCACCCCGGCGGTGATCCGCGCCCGGCCATCGGCATGGCGCTCGGTCACGCAGCTGCGATCTTCAACCCATAGCCAGTGTCCATCCTCGTGGCGAACCCGGTATTCGATCACCTGTGACTGAATACCCTCCTGCTCGATCCGGCGAACGGCGGTGGCCAGTACGTGACGATCGTCGGGATGGACCCGTTCGATCCATTCGGCCAATTGACGCGGCGCCCCGTCCGCTGAGCAGCCGATGATGCGCAGCACGCCGTCGCTGCAGGTATGCCGGTCGTGGTCGTGCTGATACTCCCAGCTGCCGGCGCCGCCGAGATCGAGTGCCAGGCGGAGATGGGTTTCCAGACGCAGGCGGTCGCGTTCGAGTTCAGCGTTGTGCAGTGCATTTTCCAGGCGCTCCAGGGCCAGTTGCTCGAACAGCCGGCGCTGGCTGATCACGCCCGCTATCTGACCGTCGTTGTCGAGGACGATCATGTGGCGGAGGCGGAAGCGGTTCATGGCCTCCAGGGCCCCGGTGACCGAAGTCTCGATGTGCACGCTGCGCAGCGGCGAGGTCATCGCCTCGCCGAGCGGAACCGCGTGTGGATCGGCGTAGCGGTTGAGCAGGCGGGGAATGTCGCGTTCGGTGAGAATGCCGATTGGCCGCTCATCCTGGCTGACAATCAGATAATCAGCCGCATGTTCGAGCATGCTGGCGATGGCTTCATCGAGCCGGGCAGCCGGCGGCAGGTTGGGGATCTTGCGATCCATGATCCCTTCCAGCGTGCGCAAATGGCGGAAGGCCGCGCTGCCCAGGTGCATGCGGAAATCGGTGTCGCTGACGATGCCGACGACCTTGCCTGCATCATCGGTGACTGCCAGGTGGCGGATGCCCTTTTCCTCGACCAGATGCCGGGCGTGGCTCAGTTCCAACGTCGACGGGGCGCTGATCAGCGGTGACGACATGATGGCCTCGACTGGCGTGTCGCCGGGAAGGCGCGCATGCAGCGAGCGCACGATGTTGGTTTCGGTGAGGATGCCGAGCGGCTGGCCATCGGTGATGACGAGCAGGCTGGAGATATGCTCGTCGGCCATCATTTTGGCTGCGTCGAGTAGCGTGGCGCTGGGGGGCAGGCTGCGCAACTCGCTGGTCATGATCTTGCCGAGGGGGGATTGGGCGGTGGTGGGCATGGGCTATTCGGCGTGCGCGGTGGCGATGGCGGTGAAGCGGCCGTAGTGATGCACGAAGGCGTCGACGACATCCGGATCGAAATGGGCACCCCGGCCTTCGACGATGATGCGGTACGCATCGTCAAAGGAGAAGGCGGCCTTGTAGACGCGCTTGCAGGTCAGGGCGTCGAAAACATCGGCTAGCGCCATCAGGCGAGCGGCGATCGGGATGTCGTCGCCGGCCAGGCTGTCCGGGTAGCCGCTGCCATCCCATTTTTCATGGTGCGAGCGGGCGATCAGCTTGGCGATGGCGAGGAAACCAACCGGCTTGGCGGCATCGGCTTCAGCCTGGGCGATGGCGTTACAGCCGAGGACGGCGTGGGTCTTCATGATTTCCCATTCCTCCGGTGTCAGCTTGCCCGGCTTGAGCAGGACATGGTCGGGAATGCCGACCTTGCCGATGTCGTGCAACGGGGCCGACTGCACCAGGGCGTCGATGGTCTTCTGGTCGAGATAATGCGCAAAGCGGGGGTGGGCCCGCAGCCCCTCGGCCAGGGTGCGCACGTATTCCTGGGTGCGGCGCAGGTGCTTGCCGGTTTCCGGGTCGCGCGTCTCGGCCAGGCGGGCCAGGGCATGGATGCTGACCTGCTGGATCAGCT
>RRZT012757486.1_pt1 | contig 10021 bp, 10 predicted proteins | sample 2165551 | NCBI WGS metagenome assembly RRZT01 (sample SAMN10456910, study PRJNA506462) | wastewater metagenome | biome: wastewater; feature: sludge; material: wastewater sludge; isolation source: wastewater sludge with Escherichia coli K12::gfp cells carrying plasmid... | place: USA: Moscow, Idaho...
ACTTAAAAGATAAAATCAAAAAACTTCAAGATAAATCCATTGAGTGGCCTAAGTACTTAAATGATAAATCTGTCTTAAAAGATATTGATGTTTCCACAAGAGATGAGCTTAAAGAAGTACTTATTGAAACACTTGATAAGCGCGACTTACTTAAAGCGGGTGAAACAATCCCAGATGACTTTGTGGGATTGGAACTTGGTAATCAAGTCCTTCACTTACAAGACTTGGGTAAGCGCCTTAAAAACCCAATCTTCTTTATTGGGATTTTATCAAGACCCATTATCTGGGATAAGACCACCATCCGCATGGTCGTCATCATAAAAACGAAGAAAGATGGGGATGATGATTTACACATACTTTGTAAGGCACTCTCTAATTGGGTAAACGATAGTAAATCATTGTATCGCTTTATAGAAAACCCTTCTGTAGAAAAACTCTACTTATAAAAGCTTGCACTAGTGATGGTGCAACTTTTTATGTGGAGCGAAGCATGAATTCACGTTATTATCTAGTCGAGAGGTGATTCAATGAACTTGATGGAATGTATAAAACTCATCCCGGGCAAATCACAATTGATTTACGATGAGTATGAAACGATGAAGCTTAAACTAGAAGATGCCTACACAGATGATTTAGAAGGACTGGTCATTGTTGGATCTGGATCTTCTTATAACACAGGGCTTATACTCAAACACTTTATTCAAAGTGAGTTGGGGTTAAAGGTAGAATTGCATTTACCCAATGACTTTGTTAATTTTGAAAACTTAGATTTTCTTAAAAAGAACACCATGTATGTCTTCTTATCACAAAGTGGGATGACAACGCTTGTTGTAGAAGCTGAAAAGATGGTTAGAGAAAAAGGATTTAAAACTGTGAGCTTCACAGAAAATCCAGATTCAATTTTATCACTTGCTTCTGACTATGCATTTGATATACAAACAGATAAAGAAAAATATCGATTCAGAACCGTGGGTGTTACCAATACGGTACTGAGCTTACTGTTATCTGTCATTGCGGTTTCTAGAAACATTGGTCGTATCAGTGAGAGTCAAGAAACATCGTATCTAAAAACATTAAAATCAAACTTAGATACTTTAGAACAAGTACGCGTCGATAGTGAAGCTTGGTTTTACGATCATATTGAAAAACTCAGTCAATGTGAAACATTTATCTTTACTGCAGCTGGATCAAACTGGCCCATTGTTAAAGAAGCTGAAATTAAGTTTATGGAAATGCTGCCAGCACTGACACAAAGCTTTGAACTTGAAGAACTCGTTCATGGACCACAAAACGCATTTGGTGAAAACCAAGGATTCTTTATTTTAGCCGATGAGAATACACAATTTGAAAAAGCAAAACAAACACAAAAGTTTATTGAAGAAGCTGTTGGCGCAAGGGTATTTTTAATTGAAGAAAATACAATCCCTTCATTTCCTAAACTAAATAAGTTTAGTTTCCTCACATACTTAATGTTTTTCCAAACACAGGCTTATCATATCGCCATTACTAAGGGGCGAGATTTGAGATTCGGTACTTATCCAAGTGTCGATGAATATATAGGACGTACAATCAAAAAGGAGGAGAATCAATGATTCAATTAATTAGAGTTGACGATAGATTATTACACGGACAAGTTGCATACAGTTGGAAGGGTGCTTTGGGATACCAGGCCATTGTGATCGCAAATGATAACGCATTTAATGATGAAATCAGAAAACAAGTACTACGCGCCGCAAGACCCCAAGGCGTACGCATTACCATCCGTGATTTAGAAGGGTCTGTTTCTGTGCTCAATGATCCAAGACTCAAAGACATGAAGGTACTTGTTATTGTGGATACACCTTTAGATGCGGCTTACTTATATGAGCATATAGAGGAAAAACCAAAGCTAAACTTGGGTGGTGTTCAATATAGAGAAGATCGCATGCAGCTTGATAAATCACTATACTTAAGTGAAAAAGAAATCGAAGCCACAGAAAGCATGATTGAAAAGGGTGTTGATGTCTCATTTCAACAAGTACCCAGTGAAACCCCAAGAAGGTTTGAAGATTTAGTTAAAAATATAAAGGAGAAGAAGTAATATGCAACAAGCACTATTAGTTGGCTCAGTCGTAGCCGTTGTATGGTTTTTTGAAAAAATGCTTGGAACACCGATGGTTAACCGTCCCATTATTATTTCACCACTCGTAGGATTTGTCTTAGGAGATGTGAAAGCAGGACTCATCATGGGTGCAAGCTTAGAATTAATATTTATGGGTGCCATCCAGGTAGGTGCCGCAGTACCACCAGAGTTACTGATTGGAAGTGCCTTAGGAACCGCTTTTGCGATCATGTCAAATCAAGGTCCAGAAGCTGCCCTTACACTTGGCTTACCCATCGCTTTATTAGCACAATCAATCAAAGTTGTCGTCTTTATTTTACGAAGCTCACTGATGGATTTGGGAATTAAATTGGCTAAAAATGCAAACATCAAAGGCATGTTTTGGCTCAATATGTTTGGATTATTTATCCAAATGGCCATGTACTTTGGCGTTGCTTTTGTATCAATTTTATTTGGTGCCACAAAAGTAGAAATATTCTTAAACAATATTCCTGAAACACTCATGCATGGATTAGATGTCGCGGGTAAACTCTTACCAGCCGTAGGATTTGCGCTACTTCTACAACCCATGATGGAAAAATCAAACATGTTATATTTCGTATTAGGATTTATCATGATCTCATACTTACAACTTCCAATTTTAGCAGTCACACTCTTTGGTGTCATCTTAGCGTTTATCTTAATTGTTGAAGGTGGAAAAAATACAGTCGCAGTACAATCAAACGATGGAATGGAGGATTTATTCGATGAGTAATAAAGTAACACTTACAAAAGAAGATCGTAAAATGGTGAATGAAATATTTTGGTCCTCATTTCTTTTAGAAAATGCATACAACTATGAAAGACAACAAGCCTTAGGATATGCAATTGGCATGTGGCCTGCAATCAAACGATTCTATAAAACAAAAGAAGACCGTGCTGAAGCACTTGAAAGACACATGCAAATCTTTAATACAACGCCACACGTTGTATCACTGATTACAGGTGTATCATCAGCTTTAGAAGAAGAAGCAAGTCAAAACGAAGACTTTGATAAAAATACAATCAACAGTGTTAAAGTCAGTCTTATGGGACCTTTAGCTGGAATTGGTGACTCATTTTTCTGGGGAACCGTCCGTATTATCGCAACCGCAATCGGTTTACCTCTTGCGGCAGCTGGAAATATTTTAGGACCCATCTTATTCTTAATCGCATTTAACGTACCACACCTTATTGTAAGATATTACGGTGCACTCTTTGGATATAAATTTGGTGCAAACGTCATGTCTAACATTACAGAAAGTGGTGTCTTTGAGAAAATCACAAAAGGTGCGACCATTGTTGGTTTAATGGTTATTGGTGCCATGAGTGCCCAAATGGTTAAACTACAAACTGCACTCAGCTTCACATTTGATGAAACATCCTTTGTGATTCAAGATTATATTGATCAGATATTCCCACTACTCTTACCCCTTGCGTATACATTATTTATGTTCTGGTTATTAAAGAATAAAAATAAGAAATCAACATTCTTGTTAATTCTAACCATTGCGATTGGTATTGTTGGGTCCTATCTCAAAGTACTATAAAAAAGTTATCTCTATATTTTATTTAAACAAGAAAAATACCTTACTTATGAGCGAGTAAGGTATTTTTCATTCCGCGATATCAATGATATTTAAGTGTGACAGTGGTGCATTTTTAGTAATCACCGTAATATCACTCAGCTTCGCAATGCGATGATTGCCTTTTTTATACCACTTTGTATTCTCAGATAAGATATAAGATTTTTTCGCATTTTTAAGTAAGACTTTCTTTGCTTCTGCTTCAAGTGCACTGCCTGTATGAATGTAGTTATCATCAATCCCGTTTGTACCCACAAACGCTATATCAAAATCATAATCTGAAAACTCTTGAATGGTGTTGGTCCCTTCAAAAGAGCGATACTTAGAGATATATGTCCCACCCACCGCTATCAGCGAGATAGTTTTACTGTCTGAGAGTTGATTGATGACATCAAGTGAATTGGTCACAACAGTAATTTTCATATCTTTGATAAAAGGGGCCAACATCGTGGTGACGGTACTGGTATTAATCGCAATGGTATCATTGTCATGGATTAGTGAAGCAGCATATTCTGCAATCTCTCTTTTAACTTCCTTATTTTCTTGTTGTTTAAAGTTGAAGTCTAAAAGCTCTGCTAATTCCTCATTAAAAAGAGCACCACCATGGGTACGTTTAATAAACCCCTCTTTCGCAAGGGTATTGAGATCACGTCTGATGGTCATTTTAGACACATTGAACTCTTTAGAAAGTGTATTGACGTGTACGATTTTATTTTCAATAATCTTATTGGTGATTAAAACAAGTCTTTCGCTGGCTAACATAAGTCCTCCTGATGTAAAATACTTTTAATGATAGCGTTTTCTTAAACTTTGTGAATATATCATACTATTAAACGAAATCGAACACAAGCTAAAATATCTGTTCGTTTTAAGTGTTGAAGTACTTAAAATAACCATGATTATCAAAATAATCATGGTTTTTAATGGTACCTTATAGATGAAAAGAAACCTATAAGGAGGAAACGTGTATGTTAATTGGTTCAAAAGAACTCTTTAAAATCAGTCAAAAAGGGGGCTATGCCATCCCAGCTCCAAACTTTTTTAACTTCGATAGTGCCAAAGCCTATGTAGAAGTGGCAGAAGAACTTGGTTTACCCCTGATGTTATGTTTTGCGGAAGTGCACCTGGAACTTATCGATTTAGAAGATGCGGCGATGATTGGACAGTATTTGGGTGAGAAAGCATCTGTCCCTGTTGTTTTACACTTAGATCATGGGATGACCCCAAGTATCATTAAAAGGGCGATTGATTTAGGATTTACATCAGTCATGATTGATGCATCCAGTAAACCCTTTGAAGAAAATGTGGCCCTCACAAAAGACATTGTAGAATACGCCCACAAAAAAGGCGTGGTGGTTGAAGCTGAGATTGGCTATGTTGGATCAGGTGTTAACTATGAAAACCATGAAGTGACTGATTCAGTTTATACAGAAGTAGAAGAAGCCGTTGAATTTGTGAAACAAACAAACGGCGATTCACTGGCCATATCCATTGGTACAGCACACGGCTTCTACCATGGCACCCCAGAAATCAACTTTGAAAGACTTGAAGAGATTTCAAAAGCCATTGACACACCCTTAGTACTCCATGGTGGCTCATCATCAGGTGATACAAACCTACAAAAATGTGCCATGTCAGGCATCAGTAAGATCAATATCTTTACAGATATCATTACGGCAGGGTATGAGTGCACACAGAAAAATGAACCTCAAGATTTATTAGCACAAAGAGCCTTAACCATTCAAGGCATGAAGGACAAACTCAAACACTACTATAAAGTATTTAATACACAAAAAGTAAAAATATAAAGGAGATGAAGTTTATGAAACTAAAAGATGTACTGAAAGAGAACCAAGCCTATTTTGATATTGACGCCAGTTCTAAGGAAACCCTGTTTGAATTTGCATCAGAAAAAATGCAGACACTTGGCTTAATTGATGACAAGGAAATGTTCATCAAAGATTTATACGAAAGGGAAGCACAATCACCCACAGGGATGGGAGATCTTTGGGCCATTCCACATGCACAAAGTGACGCCGTGAAAGCGTCCAGTGTTTTATTTGTAAAAACTAAAGAAGCGATTTCTTATGAATCACTCGAAGGAGACACATCACAATATTTTTTCTTCATTGCAGTGCCAAAAACACTCGCAAGTGATCAAGTAAAAATCCTATCAGGAATCGCAAACTTACTGATGGATGAAGACTTTAAAGCATCGATGAAAGATGTTAAAGATGCAAAAAGCCTTATTGCTTTAATTGATCAAAAAGAAACAAAAGAAGTCACGCAAACACACGCTGATACACCTCAAAAACGTATTGTGGCCGTTACCGCATGTACAACCGGTATTGCGCATACCTATATGGCAGAAACAGCCCTTCTAGAAGCCGCAAAGAAAATGAACATTGACATTTATGTTGAAAAACAAGGGGCAGCCGGTGTTGAAGACGCTTTAACACAAGATGCGATTGATAAGGCAGATGCCGTGGTCTTAGCGGTTGAAAAAGGGATCAATGAAAACAGGTTTGCAGGAAAACATATCTTAAAAGTATCACCTGGTACTGCCATCAAACAAGCAGAAACAGTGTTAGAAGATGCTTTAAATCATAAAAACACATACACAAAACATGTGGATGAAAATGAAAATTCAAACACAGGATCACAACCTTCAGTAAAAGGTGTTTACCAACACTTACTGGCCGGTGTATCTTATATGATTCCGATTGTGGTGGCAGGGGGACTTCTTATTGCCTTATCATTCGCATTTGGAATTACAGCCTTTGAAAATGAAGGCAGTTTACCCTGGGCACTCTTTGAAATTGGTGCAGGATCAGCCTTAGCACTGATGTTCCCAGTACTCGCTGGATTTATTGCGTATGACATTGCGGACAAGCCAGGATTTGCGCCTGGTATCATTGGTGGATATATTGCCCATACTTCAGGTTCTGGATTTGTGGGTGCCATCATTGCGGGTTACTTAGCAGGTTATACAGCACAGTTTATCAATAAAAAAGTGAAGTTCCCAAACAGTATTCAAGGTTTAAAGAGTATTGTGGTACTGCCACTACTATCAACCTTAATTGTGGGACTTGTCTTACTCTTTGTGGTTGCGACACCCATTGTTGCACTACAAGAAACAGTTGGTAACTTCTTGAATTCACTTTCAAGTAATAATGCAGGTATTGTACTGTTATCACTTTCATTTAGTGTTCTGTACTTTGATTTGGGTGGACCGATCTCCAAGATGGTATACTCATTTGCGGTAGCGATGCTAGCGGATAATATCTATACAACCATGTCTGCAGCCATGATTATCGGTATGGTACCACCACTTGGTGTAGCGATTGCGACATTTATCAAACCAAACTTCTTTAAAGAAGATGAACAAGAAGCGGGTAAAACAGCCTTACTCTTGGGGATGAGCTTTATTACAGAAGGTGCCATTCCGTTTGCGATTGCCCACCCTAAACAAGCCATTCCATCCTTCATGCTTGGTGGTTTTGTGGGATCAGTAATTTCATTACTCTTTAACGTTGGGGTTACAGCACCACATGGTGGACTCTTCTTAGTCTTTATCCCCAATGCAATCACAAACCCAATTCTATTCATCATTGCACTTCTTGCAGGTAGTGTCGTCACAGCCATCAGCATGATTTTCTTAATGAGCTTGAATAGAAAAAAACAAAATGCTTAATTGGATCAAAAGTTCCTTGTTATTAAGGAACTTTTTCTTTAGGTTTATCAATAGATATCTTTCTTTAAATTTTCTATAATAGTGTTAGAAAACGAGTGATAAAATGAAAATAAAGAAAACCAATGCCATGCGCATTTTAGACCAAAATAAAATAGACTATACCATGCTTCACTATGAAAAAGACTTGATTGAAAAAGGGATTCCTGTTTATGATCAAATTCATAAATCATCAGATGAAGTTTATAAAACGATTGTATTACATCATGACAATGACCTCTATGTAGCCGTCATTCCCATCTTAAGTCATTTAGACTTAAAAAAGACTGCCAAAGCCTTTGGTGTAAAACGACTTGAACTGTTGCCACTAAAAGACTTATTCAATAAAACAGGCTATGTAAGAGGGGGCTGTACGGCTTTGGGTATGCGAAAGGTCTTCCCAACACTTTACGATAAAGCCGCTTTAGCACTGGATGAAATTGTGGTATCTGCTGGAAAAGTAGGAACACAAATGTCTGTTAATGCACAAAGTATGGCAAACATACTCAAGGCTGATTTTGCGGATTTATGCCAATAAGATAAAAAAAAGAACCAGTATTACTGGCTCATGCGCGCATTGACTGAGTCATGCGCTTTTTGTATTCTATCTATTGCATCTTCACTAAGTTCTATGTCAATTTTACCATCCAGATAAAGATGTGTTGGGATGACATTAAAGTAATAAGGACCATCACCATACTTATTGACCCATGTAGGATAAGTATCTACGGATTGTATGGTTTTAGTGTTGTCGCTCATGTTTTTTTGGAAAACTATTTCTGTGATTAAACCACGTTCAGTTTCAATATCATCCATGGTTTCAAGTCTTTGATTAGAAACAAAGTTACCATGAGAGTAAATCACGTAAGTATCACTAATTTTTTCAAATGTTTGAATGACATGAGGATGCGATCCCAAGATAACATCAGCACCCCAATCACTCATTTTTTGAGCTAAGTTCTTTTGAGTACTGTTAGGGGAAATTGCATATTCTTCACCCCAGTGAATGTTAATGAGTGTAAAGTCATTAACTTCATGACTCTCTTTTATTTCTTTTTCCATTTTTTCTTCATCAATTTTGTTGATGAATGTTTCTTTTTCATAACTGCTTAAATTAGCGTCTAAACCATTATAGCCATATGAGTAAGAAAGGATCCCAAACTTAATCCCTTTGACTTCAATATCAAGGCGTCTGGGTTCATCTTCAAATTGTGTACCCACTGTTTTTAAACCTTCTTGTCGAGCAGACTCTAAGGTTGTTTTAACGCCTTCTAAGCCTGTATCAAGAGTGTGGTTGGTTGGTGTTGAGTACATCAAAACCAGCGTCTTTAATGGCTGTAAGGGCACTAATGGGTGTATTAAAGCTTGGATACCCACTGTAGTTTCTATTGGGATTGGTTGTCGTCTCATAATTACCCATCACAAGATCTGTATTTGTAAACCAATCCTTCACAAATTTATAGTTTTCTTTAAAACTATCAACACTTTGATCTAAAAGAAAACTATCATGATACAGTAAATCTCCCACATTCACAAAACTAACTTCAGTAACATCATCCGTTACTTCATCTTTAGGTTCTTCTTTGTCATCTGGTTTTTCTTGAACAATTGGTTCTTTGTGTTTAGATTTTAAGGTTTTTATCACAAAAGCACCCATCACAGTAAGTGATAAAATCATACCTAAGAGTATGATTATGCCATGTGGTTTGAGTTTTCTTTTCATATTATCACCCTTATGATTATACCATATTTCATAAGCCATCCCTATAATTTTTAAAATACAGATACTACTCTAGTTCAAACCATAAACTAAGCAGTCATATTGTACATGATACAATGAGTTTTATTGATGTTTTGAACCACCCAAATGCGTTAGATATTACTATAGTTCGATACATAAACCAAACACTCATTTTATCTACTGTATAAAGGGTTTTATTAATTTTTTTGTTTGGTAAAGTGTCAAAAGAAAAGAACCTCAATTAAGGTTCTTGGATTTGTATTCTTTCACTTATGACTTGATCCGCAAGTTCAATACGTCTGATGGAATCACTGCCTAAGTCTAAGTCAATCTCTCCATTTAAAAACATGCCTGTTGGGATGACGTTATAATAGTAAGGGTTACTGTTATATTTTCTGACCCATGTTGGATAGTTTTTAAAGGATGTAATGTCTTTTATATCTTGTGTATGGTTTTTTTCAAATGTGATTTCTGTGATGAGACCGCGTTCTGTTTCAATATCATCAAGTGATTCAAGTCTTTGGTCTGAAACAAAGTTACCATGTGAGTAAATAACGTACGTATTATTGATTTTCTCTGCGGTTTGAATGACGTGTGGATGTGAACCTAAGATGACATCTGCTCCCCACTCACTCATTTTATGGGCTAAATCTACTTGGAAGTCATTGGGTTTTGTGTGGTATTCATCACCCCAGTGAATGTTGATAAGGGTAAAGTCATTGAGGGTGTTACTTTCTTTGATTTCACGTTCCATTTTTGCTTCATCGATATAGTTTAGATAAGTGGCTTTATCTTCTTCATCAACCCATGCATCAATGCCATTGTAACCATAGGAATAAGATAAG
>RRZT011145525.1_pt1 | contig 10020 bp, 11 predicted proteins | sample 2165551 | NCBI WGS metagenome assembly RRZT01 (sample SAMN10456910, study PRJNA506462) | wastewater metagenome | biome: wastewater; feature: sludge; material: wastewater sludge; isolation source: wastewater sludge with Escherichia coli K12::gfp cells carrying plasmid... | place: USA: Moscow, Idaho...
CCGACCTATGCCGCAGGCGCAGGCCAACCCCTGACCGCCAACCCGCCCTATGACCCCCTGAAAAACACCACCGGCATCGAGCCCATCCGCCGCGAGATCGCGATCTACGCCATCGAAGGCGCAGAGGGCAGAACCCCGGTGGTCTATGTTATCGGGCAATGAGGGGGGCAGCGCAGGCGGATGTGACAGGAATATCTGCCCGCGAGAGGTTGAAAGATCAGGGCAGTTGGACCTGTCCTGATCTGACGCATAGCGCATCTATATGTCTCCTCATGCAAGAGGTGACCATGCAAGATATCAATCATCCCGACCTGTTCTGGCCCGCGCTTGACCGCCTGATTGCGGGTGCGCCAAGCACATCCCGCGTCGCGCATGAGGTGTCGCGTTTCCTTGACCGTGAAGATGCGTTCAAGAGGCTGATCGAGGGGAGCTTTCGAGATGAACCCGACGCTGCCGAATGGCGCAAGCTGTGCCAAAAGGCCCGTGCGATGGCGCGGCGCAAACTGGCTCATCCCGCCCCATATGCTGCGCGGCTGTACGATTTTACTGTCCGAGCAGGATTGAACGAGATTGAGGCCCGCCTGCTTGAACTGGCCGTCAAGCTGGCACAATCTCGTGAGTCCAACGGTTTGGCTGAGCTGATGGTTGATGAACTTGAATGGCCGCGCGACCGGGCGATTGCGCTGATGGGCGGGCTGGACCGGGGCGCAGTCCGCGTGGCACTTGGGCCGCGTTCGCGACTGTCGCGGGCCGGGCTGCTTGAACTTGACTCTGACTTCATGGGCGGGCGTCACCGTAGTCTGACTTTCTTGCGGAACTTCACCAGTCCCGTCATGGAAGCGCCGTGCAGCTGGAAGATGTTCTTTGCCAGGTCCACACCGATCATCGTATCCTTCATTTGCCGTCCTCTCCTTTGCGTGGCGTTGAACACCACGACCTTGGCACATCGCGATGCCGTCTGGGGAGGGCGGCAACCATCCCATCTCCATCGTCGCCAGAGCGCGCGGCCCAGGTATTTCGCCGCGCGCAGGGCCTCATTTCGGGCCACGGCTTCGGCGGTGATCGTCTTCCAGGGCTTCGCGTTCTTGCGGGGCGGGATGACGGCATGGGCACCGCGATCTGCAATCGCATCGTGGCATTTGCGCGTGTCGTAGGCGCCATCAGCCGTAACGCTACCGATTTCCTGGTCCTGCGGGATTTGGTCGAGAAGGTGGGGTAGGATGGGCGCATCACCGATGTGGCTCCCGGTGACTTCGACGGCCCGGATCTCCAACGTTTCTTCATCGATCCCAAGGAGGCGCTTGCGCCAGACGCGCCGTTTCGGGGGTCTGATGCCGGAGGGGGCAGGATCCTACGCTAAGCCCTTTTCGGCCACCTGTACTCCCCCGTGAGCAGGATATGTGCCCAGCCGAGGGGCGAGATGTGGGCGAGGAGGTTGGGTAAGCAGTCCAGGCCTTCGCGCCGGCGACTGGTGACGGCTTGGCCGAGATGCTTGGTGTTCCAATAGATGACGATGGCGGCGAGGAGGTTCAGCCCGGCCATCCGGAAGTGCTGGCCCTCGGAGGTGCGATCGCGGATTTCACCCTGACGGCCGATGCGTAGGGCGTTTTTCAACGCGTGATGGGCCTCGCCTTTGTTGAGCCCGACCTGTGCGCGGCGTTGCATGTCGGCATCAAGCAGCCAGTCGATGATGAAGAGTGTCCGCTCGACCCGTCCGATTTCCCGCAAGGTCAGCCGAGTTCCGCCCGACCTCGAACTGACGCAGCCAGACAAACCGCGTGACCGAGCCGCCCGTATCTTCGGTCAACAGAGCATCGAGCCGCGTCCGTATGTCATCGTCCAGCCGACGGGCGATCCGGGCATCGACCCGTCGTTCAGCGGCTACAAGCGCATCCGCGCAAAGCCGCTCGATGACCGTGATTCCGGGCAGGATGCTCTGGGACGCCCTGCATTGCTCGACGAAGCGCCGCGCCAGATCCTCGTTCGACCGGGCAGTCTCGGCCGCATCTTCAAGCCAGGCCCTCAGGTCTCGTGCGCCCCGCCCGGTGAACATCTTGTAACCGTAGATGTCGCGCAAGATGGCCAGGTGCTCATGCCGGGTTTCCTCGCGGGCGGCGTAGCCGGCCAGATCGTCAGGCCTTGTCCCAAGTTGCGCGGCCAGAAAGCGTGTGACTGGCAGCGGTATGACCTCGCCCGGCGCCAGCAACCGTCCGGGATATCGCAGCGCGCAGAGTTGCAGGGCAAAGCCGAAGCGATTGTGGGAACGGCGACGGGCATGGATGATCTCCAGATCGTCGTCTGCCAGCGTGTAGTGGCGCAGCATCGAGGCATCATCGGTCGGCAGGTCGAACAATGCCGCCCGTTGGCGGTCGGTCAGAATGCGGCGTCTGGGCATGGCGATCTTTCAGGAAATGGTGGTGGGCTTGCGTCCGTAAGGGGATGGTTGAATGACACAAGCTATTCGGGACCAATCGGTTTGTGAGCACATTACCCTTGATATGTGCCGCGAAGGGCTGGCCATTTTAGGTCCTGTGCGTGCAAACTGAAGAATAACTCCGTGGCCCCGATGCTAACCAAACATGCGCGGACCGCCGAAGGATGTAGGGGGCGACACTGTCAGCCACGTCAAGGCTGCACGACCGCGAAGTCAGCGTGGGATTAATCTCAATTCAAGCAGCAGTTCGCTTTTCCCCAAGAATCAAGCTGAGAATGATTTCATCTGGCAGGTTCGTGGAGATGATAGCCAGCACTCACACACCACTCGACAACCTGATCGATGTCAGCCGCGAGAGCGGTTTCAAGCCCGCCAGCAAAGGTCTGGAAGGCCGGTAGGTTCAGGCCATTGACCCCCAGCAGAACCGGAAGATTTCGTTCCAGAGCGTCGGCAATCAGCGGCGCCATGCCGCGCCCTTCGGCCTCTTGCTTGCCGAACTTGTTGACGATCAGCAGATCGGCGCCGGGCATTGCGCGCGAGACGCCGGCAACCGCCTGTTCCAGGACACCTGCATCCAGGCGGCAGCCACGAGCAAGGTTGCCGCGATCCTCACTGATACGCAGGACCGGCCCATCGGGCAGGACGACAATGTCCATGTCGCACTTTGTCCGATCCGCTCGCTCGATGTTGGTTTGCACGGTTCCCGCCAGCTTCAGGCCCCGGTCCTGCAATCGGGCGGCAACCTGAGCCAGAAACCGGTCGTTTGCGCCGCGTCCGGGCAGGCTGACGTAACCGAGAGACATTTCTGTTTTTCCCATAACAAGCTGCATGAAGATCCGCTTGCTGCGGTCTAGATCCGGGCCAAATCGAGTGAAGCCTAGCCCGATCTCACGGTGCCTGCCAGTGACGCCGCCTGCGCCAGAAAGTCACATAGACCGAGGCGATTGATGCTCTCCAGGGCAGATGCCTCAGGGTGTAAATCCCTCTCCCAAGACCCTAGAGCATCCCGCAGATCCATCGGATACAAGGCGCAGGGCACGAAAGGCGGCGGCAGGTCAGTTCCCCGACCCACTTTCCTCTTCAGGCACGGTCTGCCCTGTCTGAGGCTGAGCAACTGCATCAGCATCCGGAACGTCAGTTGTGACAGCCTGAGTTACGTCGGCCTCGGGCCGCTGCGGGCAGGTGTTCAGGCTGACCGCCGGATCGCACTGGCCATCGATCCCAGTATCCTCGCGCTCGACCGGCTTACCCTCGCGTGCGGGCAGCGGTGTGACAGTTGCCGGATTGGCTGTGGGGATCGAGGTCGAGGTGCCCGGCACCGGATTGCCGTGCAGGGCAGTCGGCGAGCCAAGGGGCCTCCTGTCAGCTCAGGCAGCATCGCGTGAGGATTTGCAGGCGCTGAACCCTCGGGTGCGGCACCCTCGGGCTGCGCAGCGTCAGGTGTGGCTGGGGCAGAGGGGGCTTCCTGGGCAAGCGCCGGCGAAACAAGGATCAGCGCTACCGCTGCAGGTCCAAAGATACCAGACATCACACGCATTGCATCCATCTCCTTTGCAGGCTTCTGGGTCATGAACGCATAAATGGCTCTTTCGTTCAATCGCCTGAAGGTTGAACTCCACCTTCCATTGTGTTCTGCTGCAACAAGAAGGCCTGTTTTGTGATTGTTGTCTTGTTCCAGATCAAGGACCGCGCGCATCGCGAGGTTCAAACACTGCAGACACAAGATAGAAGGATGAGCCCATGAGTGCATTTCAAATCTCCCGCCGTGGCTTCATGCAGGCCGGTGCGGCAGCGGTTGGAGTGACCAGCCTTGGCCACATGATGGGCAGCTCTGCTCTTGCTGCCATCGACCCGAACTCGCATGGCCAGCGGGTCTTCCATGCCTCGCATTACGGCCCCTTCGAGGCGGTCGTGCGGGATGGGCGCATCACTGCGATTTCTCCGATCACGGAACTCGACCATCAGCCCACCGACATGCTGATGCTGGGCGTCATGGACCGCACCTATGACGACAGCCGCATCCTTTATCCGATGGTCCGCAAGTCCTATCTGGACGGCTGGCAGAGCGGCGACACCAAGCCGGAACTGCGCGGCAAGGAAGAGTTCGTTCAGGTCGACTGGGACACCGCCCTGGCCCTGACCGCCAATGCCATCGTCAAGACGATCGAGGAAAACGGCAACGAGGCGATCTTCAGTTCCTCCTATGGTGGCTGGTCAAATGCCGGCTCGTTCCGCCCGAACGTCATGCAGCAACGCTTCTTCAACCTGGTCGGCGGCTGCACCATCACCCAGGGCGACTTCTCGGCCGGCGCGTCGCAGGTGGCCCTGCCTCACATCATCGGCGACATGGAGGTCTATTCGCCCCAGACCGCATGGGAGGTCGTGCGCGACAACACCGAGGTCTTCGTCCTCGTCGGCTGCGACCCGGTCAAGAACAACCGGATCGAGTTCACCGTGGCCGACCACGGCATGTCCCGCCCCTGGGCAGAGATCCGCGACGCGGGCTGCCGCTTCATCTCGATCAACCCGCAGCGCACGGCGTCGGATTCCTACCTGAATGCGGACTGGGTGCAGATCGTGCCCAACACGGACATCGCGCTGTTCCTGGGCATGGCCCATCACGTGCTGGAACAAGGTCTGGAAGACCGCGCCTACATGGACAAGTACACGACCGGCGCCGACCGCTGGATCGCCTATGTCAAGGGCGAGGATGACGGCACCGCCAAGACGCCCGACTGGGCCGCCGGCATCACCGGCATCCCGGCCGACAAGATCCGCGAGATGGCCGAGCTTTTCGCCAAATCGCGCACCCAGTTCGGCGGCGCCTGGTCGCTGCAGCGCGCCCATCACGGCGAACTGACCCACCACGCGATCATCAACTTCGCCGCGCTCATCGGCAAGATCGGCAAGCCCGGCGAAGGCGTGGGCTTTTCCTGGCACTATGGCAGCGGCGGGATGCCGCAGTCGGGCCAGCCCACGCCCACGGGGCTGTCGGCGGGCAAGAACCTCGTGGACAAGCTCTGCCCCGCCAGCCGCATCGTCGAGATGCTGGAAAATCCCGGCAAGGAGTTCTTCTACAACGGCCAGACCCGCACCTATCCCGACATCCGGATGATCTACAACGCAGGCAACAATTTCGTCTCGCACCAGCAGGACCTGAACCGGCTGCTGAAAGCCTTCGGCAAGCTGCACACCATCGTCAGCCAGGACGTCTGGTGGACCGCCGCCGTCCGGTGGGCCGACATCGTGCTGCCCGCGTCAAGCACGCTGGAACGCGACGACATCTCGGTCGGCGGCACCTATTCCAACGACAAGATCTACGCGATGAAGAAGGTCATCGAACCGCAGGGCGAATCGATGAGCGATTACGAGATCTTCGAGGCGCTTGCCGACAAGATGGGTCTCTGGGCGCAGTTCACCGACAGCGTGGATTATATGGACCACATCCGCGCGGCCTATGAACGCACCGGCGCGTCGAAGACCACGCCCTTCGAGGAGTTCTGGGAAAAGGGCTATGCCCTGCAACCAGCCCCCCCCGAGGCCCGCAAATGGGTGCGCCACGGCGCCTTCTACGAAGACCCCGAGGCAAACCCGCTGCACACGCTGTCGGGCAAGATCGAAATGTTCTGTTCGTCCATCGCCGACATGAACGTGCCCGACAACCCCGGCATGCCCGTCTGGCAGGAACCGCTGGAATATCTGGGCAACGCCAAGGAAGGCCAGCTGCACATCGTCAGCCCGCATCCCTGGTATCGCCTGCACAGCCAGATGGACAACTCGGCCAAGCTGCGCGAGCTTTACAAGATCGACGGGCGCGAACCCGTGAGGATGAACCGCCAGGACGCCGAGGCGCGCGGCATCGCCGATGGCGATCTGGTGGAAATCCGCAACGAACGCGGCGCGGTGATCGCCGGGGCGGTGCTGTCGGACGACATCATGCCAGGCGTCATGTCGCTGTATGAAGGGGCCTGGCCGGATCTGGACAGCAAGGGGCGCTGCAATTCCGGGCAGATCAACTGGATCACCTCGGAACGTCCGGCCTCGGGGCTGACGCAGGCGACCATCGCCAATACCTGCGTGGCCTCGGTCGCCAAATGCGAGGACGCCGAGCGTCCGAACCAGGCCCACCAGAATCCGGCCATCCTGACCGACTACCAGTTCGCCGCCATCGACGAATCCGAACTGGGCCTGGACCGCGTGGCGGATATCGTGGAGTCGCTTTATGCGGAAATGGAGGAAGGCGAGCGCATCTTCTATCAGCGCTGCACGGTCTGCCACGGCCCCCGCGATCCGGGCGGCTTCACGCAGCTGCAATGGCGCGGCATCACGCCCTCGATGTTCCCGCGCGCGGGTCTGGATGATGACGAAGCGGCGCTGGTCACCGACTTCCTGATGCGCAACGCATCCGACGCCGCCGTGGCGAACTGATCCCCACAGTGCGGGGTCGGCCGGATGGCTGGCCCCGCACTCGCAGGAATGCCCCGGACCTTTGCCGAACCTTTCCTGGGGACAGCATCGGACACGGCCGGCAGGCACCATGACCGAAGGCGCCCCCTGCCGTTCCGGGATCGTCGGTCAAGCCACCGCGAAACGCAAAGGGGCGGCAATCTGCCGCCCCTTTCCCGTCATTGCATGGTTTTTGCCCGGTTATTCCACCTTGGCAATTTCCGCGTCCAGCCGCTCGCGCGCCTTCTTGGGCATCTTCGCGGTCTGGGCATCTTCCAGGTTCGCGGGCGCATCGCCCACCTGGACCAGGGCGACCATACCCATGGCAAAGTGCGGCGTGCATTTCACGCCATAAAGGCCCGGCTCGGTCACGGTCAGAGAGAATTCGTCGTTGATCTTGCTCTTGAAGGTCTCGACACCCTCGGGAAGAATTTCCTTGATGGATTCGACGTTGTGGCTCTTGTCGGTGGGCACGAAGTGGATCACGTCGCCCGGCTCGGCTTTTACGAAAGCAGGCTCGAAGACCATCGTCCCTGCCTCACCCTTGTTCAGCATCTCGACCTCATACTCGGCGGCAAAGCCAGTGCCGGCCAAGGCAAGGAGCAGAACGGGGGCGGCAAGGAAGGACAGGCGTTTCATCGGTAATCTCCTAGTTGAACGGACCAATCGGGGTCCGTTGAGAGGTGGTATAGGCAGTCTCGGGCGCCTCTGCCTTGATCCAGCGCAAATGACGCGCCTTATCGATGATGCCCTCAACGCTATGTCGGGCGGATGAGAGAGAGCCTCGCTGGAATGGCGGAACTTTGGTGCCGTGACCGTCCGTAAGGGGATCGGTGAGCGGACAGGGTCGAGGTGACGGCTGATGGCCAATAAACCGAACCTCATCATGTCTCGTATAGATAGTACGATTTGATTCGCACATGAGGCCCCTTATCCGTACACTCGCTGCATGACTGCGACAAAGATTGGCTATGCCCGCTGCTCCACCGACCGTCAGGATCTGACGGCACAACGTGCTGCCCTTGCGGAGCTTGGGGTCACCGAAGACCGCATCTACACCGACCACGGCCTGACGGGCACGAACCGCGCCCGACCCGGTCTCGACCAGGCTCTCGCCGCCGTGCGCGCAGGCGATGTGCTGGTCGTGCCGAAGCTCGACCGCCTCGCGCGCTCGGTCCCGGACGCCCGAGCGATCGCAGATCAGTTACAAAAGAAAGGCATCAAGCTCGCCCTTGGCGCGTCGGTCTATGATCCGGCCGATCCGATGGGAAAGATGTTCTTCAACATTCTGGCCACCTTCGCCGAGTTCGAGGCCGACCTCATCCGCATGCGCACCCGCGAAGGCATGGCCATCGCCCGCGCCAAGGGCAAGCTCCGGGGAAAGCAGCCGAAACTTTCGGAAAAACAACAAAGAGAACTGAACCGGATGCACGCATCCGGCGAATACTCTATCAGCGATCTTGCTGAGCTCTTCTCCGTCTCAAGACCGACCGTCTACAGGACCCTGCAGCGAAATTCGGCAAAAAATATGCCTTAGCGTAGGATCCTGCCCCCTCCGGCATCAGACCCCTTTCGGGTCGCCATGCTTGCGTGCGTGCCACTCGCCTTCACCTTCGACCTTGATCCCGGTGCTGTCGATCAGCAGGTGCAACGGCCCCTTGGAGCCGCGGTAGGGGATGTTCACGGCCAAGGTATTCTGGCGGCGAGATAGCGTGCTGAAGTCGGGCACCGTCCAGTTCAGGCCGACCAGCCGTAGCAGGCTCTCGACGAACCCGCCTCGCCATGGTCACTCGGACCAGTGGCGTTTTCATGGCTCGATCTGCCGGAGCGCCATGCCGAACAGCTTTCATCGAGAGGCACGTCTGGATAGCGGCATCGCTGTAGGTCTGCTGGCGGCCACGCCTGCCTGTCGGCGCGGCATCCCAGCTCATCTCGGGGTCAAACCAGATCGTCAGCGAGCCCCGGCGCTTGAGTGCTTCATTGTAGGCTGGCCAGTTCCTGGTCTTGTAGGTCGGGGGTATGGGTCTGCTCATGCATCCCAGCTACCACCCTGGATTCGCGAGATGAATCCCTCACGCGATTTGTGCAACAGAGCCATAACTAAAGGTCAACTTTGCCCAGAGCTGCCGTTCGACGTCATTGCAACGAAGGTCCACTTGAAGCCCATCACAGACACTCATGTTGGCGGCAGCAAGGCAGGTCTTTCGCTTGTGCAGCAGAAAACACGGCCCTATTGCTGCCGATCACCAAAAAGGCAATATACTGAGACGCGGCTCGACAGCGTACGCCTTTTTCACCAACAGATTGCGGAAGAGCTTACAACTCGTTAAGGGGAACATAGTAAGAACATTGCGTCAAGCTGCAGCGGGACTAGAACATGGAATTCGATTTCGAGACCGAGCTCTCAAAGCTCTCCAGGGAAGAGCTCGAACGGCTTGCCAAGAGCATGATGACGAGCGGTGTTGCTCTGAGCTTCCATGGGAAACGCTCAGCCATGCAAATTGCCAAAAAGGTCCGTCCTCGTCAGACACGACGGGAACCCAAGCTCCATGTCGGCTCTCCTGAAGCGCAGTCATAGCAGCGATCAGGGCGGTCGCGGCACTCTGACCCTCAGGCAGGCTAACGAGAATGTCGAACTGGGCTTCCTGGCGAAGGTAGATGGAACCGCGGCGGGAGAAGTCTTCCTTGGTCAGGTCACGGACGACGCCGCCTCGGCTTGGCAAGGTGGGGATGATCTCGTCCCGCACCTTCAGGAACCGGGAATAGGCGTGGCGCAGGAAGATCAGGCCCATGACGGGCATGAAGTATTCATTGCTGGCAAAGTTCGAGTTCGCGCGAAGGGTGTCCGCCGAACCCCAGAGGCGTTTTTCAATGTTGCTGATCTGCTCCAAGGAGCGCCCCCTTCAATTCTTGCGGTACGTCCAAGCTATAACCTGTGATTGCGCCAAGGCGCCAGTCTGAGCGGGGCCATTCACGCGCTGATTCAAGTGTTTGGGTGGATCGCGTGGCGCAACTAGGGGTATTTGCACGCCCACGGCCGCTCCTTCGGCATCGCCGCCGTCACCTCGACCTCGCGCAGCATCCCACCCTCGATAAGTCCCTCGCGGACCCAGCCCAGCGCCTGCCACCAGTCGTCATAG
>RRZT010664054.1_pt1 | contig 10019 bp, 8 predicted proteins | sample 2165551 | NCBI WGS metagenome assembly RRZT01 (sample SAMN10456910, study PRJNA506462) | wastewater metagenome | biome: wastewater; feature: sludge; material: wastewater sludge; isolation source: wastewater sludge with Escherichia coli K12::gfp cells carrying plasmid... | place: USA: Moscow, Idaho ...
CCGGCATCCCGGTCTTCGCCTGGAAGGGCGAGACCCTCGAGGACTACTGGGCGTGCACGACCGAGATCTTCCGCTGGCCGGACGGGCAGCTGCCCACCATGATTCTGGCCGACGGTGGCGCCGCCACCCTGCTGGTGCACAAGGGCGCCGAATACGGACGCGAGGTTCCCCAGCCGGGGCCGGAGGACTCGCACGAGTACGGGGTGCTGCTCGATCAACTGCGTGCCACCACCGACATCGACTGGGAGGCCATCGCCGCTACCTTGCTCGGAGTGACCGAGGAGACCACGACCGGGGTGCACCGGCTGGTGCAGATGGCTGCCGCCGGGACCCTGCGTTTTCCCGCGATCAACGTCAACGATTCGGTGACGAAGCAGAAGTTCGACAACATCTACGGCTGCCGCCATTCGCTGATCGACGGCCTCAACCGCGGCACCGACATGCTGATCGGCGGCAAGACGGCGGTGGTCTGCGGCTACGGCGATGTCGGCAAGGGCTGCGCCCAGTCGCTGCGCGGCCAAGGTGCCCGCGTCCTGATCACCGAGATCGACCCGATCTGTGCGTTGCAGGCGGCCATGGACGGCTACCAGGTGGTGCGGCTGGACGATGTGGTCTCGACCGCCGACATCTTCGTGACCGCCACCGGCTGCTGCGATGTGATCAGTGCCGAACAGATCAGCCGGATGAAGCATCAGGCCGTGGTGGGCAATATCGGCCATTTCGACAATGAGATCGACATGGCGGGCCTGGAGGCATGGCCGGGCATCGAGCGGGTGAACATCAAGCCGCAGGTCGATCTGTGGCGTTATCCCGACGGCCACGGCGTGATCGTCTTGTCGGAGGGCCGGCTGCTCAACCTCGGCAATGCCACCGGACACCCAAGCTTCGTGATGAGCAACTCGTTCGCCAACCAGGTGCTGGCGCAGATCGAGTTGTTCTGCAACCACGACGCCTACCCGCTGGGGGTCCATGTGCTGCCCAAGCTGCTGGACGAGGAAGTCGCCCGCCTGCACCTGGATGCTCTCGGCGCACGGTTGAGCACGCTCACCGACAAGCAGGCGGACTACCTCGGCATCAGTACTGAGGGCCCGTTCAAGGCCGACAACTACCGCTACTGAGCAAGAACGCTCGCCGTCCAGCAAGAACGCGGGCGAACTGGGTGGGCGGGGCGGGTGGGGTGGACGCCCAGACGCTACACCCTCAGCCCGCGTGCTGGATCGGGTCGGCTGACCGGATCAGCGATCCTTGCCCTTGCCCTTGCCCGACTGCAGCGATTCCCAGATCTCCTTGCACATGGGGCAGACGGGGAACCGCTCCGGATTGCGGGTAGGCACCCAGACCTTCCCGCACAGGGCGACAACCGGAGTGCCCATCACCTGAGCCTCGGTCAGCTTGGCCTTCGGCACATAGTGGCTGAAGCGCTCCTCGTCGCCTTCTTCATAGCGTTCTTCGACGCGTTCCTCGGTAATGCTCTGCGAACCCGGCGCCAATTGACTCATGCCTCAAGTGTGGCACGCTTGCGCACCCGTGCCACGATGGGTTGGTGACTCAGCCGACCTCCACCACCTCCGGCGGCCCACCGCTCGTCTTCACGATCGCCATGGTCGGTGGTGCCCTGGCGGTGGCGTTCGAGGCCTACGGGACGCTGACCGCCATGCCCGATGCCGCGCAGGATCTCGGCAGATTGGATCTGTACGCCTGGGCCTTCACGGCTTTCGTCATCGCTCAGGTCTTCGCGATCGTGCTCGCCGGACGACTGGTCGACCGCATCGGGCCGGTCCTGCCGCTGGCGGCGGGCGTCCTCATCTTCGCCCTCGGACTGCTCGGCGGTGGCCTGTCGATCAACATGGGGATGCTGCTGGGTTTCCGCGCGCTCCAGGGCTTCGGCGGCGGAGCACTCAACCTGGCATTCATGGTCGTCGTGGCGCAGGCATACGGCAAGGCCGAGCGGGCCTGGATGATGAGCATCCTGTCCTTCTGCTGGATGCTGCCGAGCTTCGTCGGCCCGCCGGTTTCTGCGTGGATCACCACCACCTGGAGCTGGCACTGGGTCTTCTTGGGCATCGTCCCGTTGCTGGTGATCGTGAGCGCGCTCGCCTGGCGTCCGCTGGTGCGGATGCGGCTGCATCACGAGCCGGTCACCGCCATCAATCCGGTGCCGATCTGGGCGGCCGCTGCCGCGGCCTGCGGGGCGGCGTTGATCCAGTTCGCGGGCCAGCGGCTCGACCTGATTGCGCTCGGCATAGGCCTGGCGGGGCTGGCGGTGCTGCTGATGGCGTTGCCGCGGTTGATGCCTCCCGGCTTCCTGCGCCTGAACAGGGGACTGCCGTCGGTGATGTGGACACGCGCGCTCGCAGCAGGCGCCTATTTCGCCGGCGAGAGTTTCATCCCGGTGATGCTGATGCAGGTCTACGGGTTCACGCTGAAAGGGGCGGGTTTCTTCCTGGCGCTGGGGGCGACGGGGTGGACGCTGGGTTCGCTCGTCCAGGCCTGGAGCGGACTGAAACTGCGCCGCGACGAGATCGTCCACGCCGGTGCAGCGTGCCTGGTGCTCAGCTCGGGATTGATGACGCTGGCCACCTGGCTGGTCTGGCCCTGGCCGGTCTTCGCGGTGGGCTTCGTCGTCCTCGGGCTCGGGATGGGCCTGGTGGTGTCCAGCACCTCGCTGATCAACATGCAGGTGAGCGATCCCCAGCTGATCGGACGCAACACCTCCTCGCTGCAGGTGGGCGAGGGCCTGGGCAACGCCCTGGTCACCGGGCTTGCCGGGACGATCTTCGCCGGGCTACTGAACACGGTCTCGGCGGCATTCACCTTCGGACCGATCTACGCATTGTGTACGGCCGCGAGCATTCTCTCGCTGCTGGCCGCGTTGCGCATCGGCCCGGTCCGCAACGAATCGTCCGGGGTGGGCTGAGAACCGATTGTCACGACGTGGGATGCTGGAGACGTGAGTCAGCAATACGAGCCCGCCCAACAATTGCCGCCGTCCGGGTGGTATCCCGATCCCGTCGACCAGACGCAAGAACGATTCTGGGACGGGACGAGCTGGACGACCCGGCAGCGTCCGCAGGCCGTCCAGCCGCAGCCCCTTCCGCAACAGGCGGCCCCGCAACAGCAGTACGGCTATCAGCCCCGGACCGACCTCCAGCAGCAGACCGGGTACCCCCAGCAGGGTTATCAACCCTCCGGCTATGTCCCGCAGGGCTACTCCCAGTACCAGCCCGCAGGTTACGGCCCGGCCACCGCCGATGGCGTGCCGCTGGCCGGCTGGTGGCAGCGGGCCTGGGCGACGATCATCGACAGCCTGATTCTGGGGCTCGCGACCGTAGGGGCGGCCCTGCCGTTCATCGATGCGCTGGCCACCGGCATGCAGGCCTGGGTGGAAGACGTGGTGCGGGCTGCCCAATCCGGTGGGATACCGCCCGAGTACACCGATCCCCAGTACGGGCTCGCCGGGCCGATCATGACCATCTACCTGGTTTCCCTGATCGTCAGCATCATCTACTCCACCGGAATGCTGATGTGGAAGGGCGGGACCCTGGGCCAGATGGCATTGGGACTCCGGGTGGTACCGGTCAACACGGGAGCCCAGCAGCACGGCCTGCGGCTCGGCATGTCACTGATACGCAGTATTGCCTTCTACGGGCTGTCCGCAATCACGATCATCGGCCTCATCAATGTGCTGGTCCCCCTCGGAAACAGAAAACGCCAGGCGCTGCACGACATGATCGCCAAAACCCAAGTAGTGAAGATCAGGTAACAGATCTGTTAGGGTGTGTGTTGGTCAAGTCAGCCCACACCCGAAGGACTAGGCGGAATGAGTTTAGAGTCGTCCCTATATGTGCTCGCCGAGAAACTCGGCGTCACCACCGACTTCTGGGACTGGAAGGGACGACACACTCAGGTACCCCAGCACACCATCATCGCGGTGATGGCCGCAATGGGTGTGGACGCCGCCACCGAGACCAGCGCTGAGGCCGCGATCGCCGAACTCGAACTGAAACCCTGGCGTCGCGGTCTGCCCCCGGTCGTCGTGGTCAGCGAAGGCGACACCACTCACGTCGAGGCCCACGTCGTGCACGGCCATCCCGCCCAGATCCGGCTGCGGCTCGAAGACGGCGAGGTCCGCTACCTCGGCCAGCGCCACCACATGGTCGAACCACGCGAGGTCGACGGGACGCTGATCGGGGAGGCCAGCTTCGCGGTGCCCTCGGATCTGCCCACTGGCTACCATCGTCTCGAACTGCTGTCCGATGACCGGCAGTCCGACTCGACCCTCATCGTTACCCCGCGCTTCCTGGGGCTGCCCGAGCGGCTGAACGATTCCCGGCTGTGGGGATACGCCGCGCAGTTGTACAGCGTCCGCTCGTCCGGATCGTGGGGCATCGGCGATCTGATGGACCTATCGGATCTGGCCGTCTGGTCGGCCACCCAGCAGTTCAGCCAGTACGTGCTGATCAACCCGCTGCACGCCTCGCAGCCGGTACCCCCGATGGACGTCTCACCCTATCTGCCTAGCTCGCGGCTGTTCCTTAACCCGATGTACCTGCGTCCCGAAGCCGTTCCCGAGTATGCCCTGCTCGGTCAGCACGATCGGGACACGATCAAAGAGCTGCGCGAGCAGCTCAACGAGGAGCAGGCCGGCGAACAATTGCTCGATCGCGACGCCTCCTGGACCAACAAACGAGAAGCGCTGCGCATCATCTTCGGCGCGGGTCTTCGTCCGGCTCGGCAGATGGCCTTCGACGACTTCAAGCGTCGCCGTGGCCGCCGGCTGCGCGACTTCGCATTGTGGTGTGTGCTCTGCGAGCACTACGGCAACGACTGGCGGCAATGGGACGAGGACCTGCAGCGCCCGACCTCACCGCGGGTGGCGAAACTGCACAACGACTACCTTGACGAGATCACGTTCAACGAGTGGCTGCAGTGGGTCTCCTGGAACCAGCTCAGCGACGCCCAGCAGGCCGCACAGGACGCGGGCATGCCGGTCGGCATCGTGACCGATCTCGCGGTCGGAGTGAGCGGCGCCTCGGCCGACACCTGGATGATGAGCGATATCTACGCCCAGGACATCAGCGTCGGTGCGCCGCCGGACGGCTATAACCAGCTCGGACAGGACTGGGGACAACCGCCGTGGCGGCCCGACCGGCTCGCCGATACCGCTTACGGCCCGTTCCGCAGCATGCTGCAGACCGCCCTCAGCCATGCGGGCGGCGTGCGGATCGACCACATCCTCGGCATGTTCCGGCTCTGGTGGATCCCCGAGGGCGGCACGCCGCGCGAGGGCACCTATGTGCGCTACGACCACGATGCGCTCATCGGCATCATCATGTTGGAGGCTCAGCGCGCCGGGGCATTCGTCATCGGCGAAGATCTGGGCACCGTCGAGCCCTGGGTGCGCGGCTATCTCGCCGAACGCGGCATCCTGGGCACCTCGGTGCTGTGGTTCGAGAACGACGCGAACGGCCAGCCCTCTCCGCCCGAACATTGGCGCGAATACGCGATGGCCTCGGTGATCACCCATGATCTGCCTCCGACCGCGGGCTATCTGGCCAACGAGCACGTCCGGTTGCGGCACGATCTCGGGCTGCTCACCGAGTCCTACGAGGAAGAAGCGGCCGCCGCTGAACTCGAGCAGGATGCCTGGATGCGCCGTCTCGACGAGCGCGGCCTGTTCACCGACGACGTGGAGGACGATGTCGAGGCGAAGGTGCTGGCGCTCTACCGCTACCTGACGTACACCGATTCACGGGTGCTCAATGTCGCGCTGGTGGATGCCGTCGGTGACTACCGCATCCAGAACCAGCCGGGTACCTGGCGGCAATACCCGAACTGGCAGATACCGTTGTCGGGGCCGGACGGCGCACCGCTGATGCTGGAGGACCTCTACCAGATGGAGCGCCCGATGCGGCTGGCCGCGGTGATGAACGGGTACTCGTGGGTGCCCGGCACGAGCAGACCGGCGTCCTGAGGCTCGATCGGGGCTGTCCGAGGCCGGCGAGATGCGGTCAGCCGGCGACGACGACCCCCGCCTCCTGCAGGCCTGCGACGACCCGGGGCACGCGGTCGGGGCTGACTGCGGCTGAAAGATCGAGCAGCATCTCGGTGCGGTAGCCATGCTTGGCGGCATCAGCGGCCGTCGCGCGGACGCAGTAGTCGGTGGCCAGGCCGCAGACCACGACGTGGTCGACATCGTGGGCGTCCAGCCAGGCTCCCAACCCCTCGCCGCCGCCGATCGTCCCCTCGAAACCGGAGTAGGCGGCCTGGTAGGCGCCTTTGTCGAAGACTGCGTCGAAGGGCAGATCGGCGACTGCCGGATTGAAATCGGCGCCCTGAGTGCCCGCCACGCAGTGCCTGGGCCAACTGTCGATGTAATCGGGGGTGGCGCTGAAGTGGGCGCCCGGATCGATATGGCGATCACGGGTGGCGACCAGATAGTCGAAGCTGCGATCGGTGCCTCGCCCAAGCTCGCCCTCCACGAAGGCTGCGATATCCGCGGCCACCTTGGTGCCGCCGGCGACCGCCAGCGAACCGCCCTCACAGAAGTCATTCTGAACGTCTACGACGATCAATGCAGTAGTCACTGTGCCTCCCGCGCACCGGCATCCGTAGTCCTGTCTCGATGCTAGCGGCGATGGCCCGCTATCCGACCTTCGCCGGTCCGGGAAGCACGCTCGCAGGCCGGTCGACCATCCGGAATCGCCTCGCCTGCCGGCTGGTGGCCGGTGCTAACGTACATCCAAGACGCGGGGTGCCGGGGAAGGTACCGGCTGAGACCAAACCCGTAGTGACCTGATCTAGGTAGTGCTAGCGAAGGGACGTCCAGATGAACGTCGATTTCCATTCCTCTGCTCTGGCCGAGAGCATCACTGCACTGCGGGAGCGCAACCCGCTGGTGCAGTGCCTCACCAATCATGTGGTGATGAACTTCACCGCGAACGTGCTGTATGCGGTCGGCGCATCCCCGGCGATGTGTGACAACCCCGAGGAGGCCGCAGGATTCGCCACCCAGGTCGCCTCCGGTGTGCTGGTCAACAACGGCACTCCCTCGTCCGAGCAGATCCAGGGCATGTACCTGGCCTCAGCCGCTGCAGTCGCCGCCGGCAAACCCTGGGTGCTCGACCCGGTCGCGGCAGGCGGACTGCCGTGGCGCACGGCCGGGGTCAAGAAGATGATGGACGCCAACCCCGCCACCATCCTGCGCGGCAACGCCTCCGAGATCCTGGGCTTCCTGGGCGGCACCTCCGGACGCGGCGTCGAGGCGACCGACTCCACCACCGATGCCGTGGACGCGGCCCATGAGTTGGCCCGTCGTTACCACTGCGTCGTCGCGGTCAGCGGCCCGGTTGACATGATCACCGATGGCGACGAACTGGTGAAACTGAGCAACGGCAGCGCGATGCTCACCCAGGTCACCGGGGTCGGCTGCGCGCTGGGCGCGGTGATGGCCGGCTATGCGGCGGTCACCAGCCCGCTGAACGCGGCGATCGCGGCTACCTCGCATATGAACATCGCCGCCGAGGACGCTGCGTCCGTCGCAAGGGGATCGGGCAGCTTCGCCGTCGAACTCCTGGATGCGCTCGCTCGGCTGAGTGCCGAGCAGGCCGCAGATCGGGTGAAGATCTCATGAGCAAGGATCTGGATCTTTCGGTCTACCTGGTCACCGACACGGTGCAGTGCTGGGCGCTCGGTGTGGCGGACACGGTCAGGCAGGCCGTGCAGGCAGGCGCCACGCTCGTCCAGGTGCGCGACCCCGATGCCGACGATGATGCATTCCTGGCGATGGCCCGCGACGTCGTCGAGACGGTCCGCGGCACGGGCGTGCCGGTGCTGCTGGACGATCGGGTGCACCTGGTCGCCGCCGCGGGAGCCGACGGCGCCCATGTCGGGCAGTCCGACATGCCCGTGGCACAGGCCCGGGCGATCCTCGGGCCCGACCCGATCCTCGGCCTGTCGGTCGAGACCGGGGAGCAGCTGGACTGGGCTGTCGCCCACCTCGGCCGCGGTGACATCGACTACCTCGGCCTGGGCCCGGTGCGCCCGACCGCATCCAAGCCCAATCACGCACCGGCCACCGGTCTGCGTTATCTGAGCGGCCTGGCCGCCCGCAGCCCGTGGCCGTGCGTGGCGATCGGGGGAGTGAAGGCGGCCGATACCGCTGCCGTGCGGCGTTCAGGTTTCGCGGGGGTCTCGGTGATCAGCGCGATCTGCGGACAGCCCGATGTCCGGGCGGCCACCCGCGAGTTGGCGAATGCCTGGGCCAGCGGCGGGCTGCCTCCCGTCGCGCTGACCATCGCGGGCAGCGACCCCTCCGGCGGCGCAGGTATCCAAGCCGACCTCAAGACCTTCTCCGCGCTGGGTGCTTTCGGCACCAGCGTGATCACCGCGCTGACCGCGCAGAACACCCAGGGCGTCACCGGGGTACATGTGGTGCCGGTCGACTTCGTCGCTCAGCAGTTCGAGACCCTGGTGGCCGATGTGCGCATCGATTCGATCAAGGTCGGCATGCTGGCCACCGCCGAGCTGGCCGACGAGGTCGCAGAACTGCTCGGCGAGCTCGATGCCCCCGTGGTCCTTGATCCGGTGATGGTCGCCACCTCCGGCGATCGCCTATTGGACGACGACGCTGTCCAGGCGGTCCGGCGGCTCATCGCGAAGGCCGACATCATCACCCCGAACCTGCCCGAGGCCGCGGTTCTGCTGGGCGAGACGCAGGCCACCGGCCTGGACGAGATGTCGGCCCAGGCAGTCAAACTGCGCGAACTCGGGGCGGACTGGGTACTGCTCAAGGGTGGACATCGGCTGGATGCCCGGGCCACTGATGTACTCGCGGGCCCCGATGGCGTCCACGAGCTCGTCAGCCACGTCGTACAGACCAAGAACACCCACGGCACCGGCTGCACACTGAGCTCGGCGTTGGCGGCGTTGCGACCGCGCAACCTCGACTGGCCGTCCACCGCCGCGGCCGCCAAGGAATGGATCACCGGGGCGCTGGATCACGCCGACGAACTGGGCGTCGGGCACGGGCACGGCCCGGTTCATCACTTCTATCGATTCTGGAGCTGATGGCTCACAGATTGGCCGGGGGCTCGCCGATCAGGTAGATGTTCTCGGTCTTCTCGCCTTCATGGGTGACGAAGATGGTCGGGATGGCCTGCTCCGCCCGGCTGATCTTCTGGCCCGCCAGCGGCAGTTCGGCGCGCGCGCGTGCGTGGCGGTCGCGGGCGTCCTGGAGCGGCTCTTCACCGACGATCTCACCGTTTCGCACCAGATCGACCATCACCAGCCGGTCGTTGCTGTCGGTGCGCGGTGCCACATCCACGCCGATGACCTCGGCGGTCGCGGTGCCGCTCTGATCGATCTGGCGCATCACGGTTTTGCGCCCGCCGATGGTGCCCTTGTTCTGCGACTTCTTCACCACCGGATGCTGCACGGCGTCCGGGTCGTCGGAGTCGGCCCGGCTGACCATCTTGTAGACCATGCCGCAGGTCGGATGTCCCGAACCGGTGACCACCGAGGTGCCGACGCCGAACCCATCCACGGGAGCGCCACGCAACGCGGCGATCTGGTACTCGTCCAGGTCGTTGGTGACAATGATGCGCGTCTTGGTGGCGCCCAGCGAGTCGAGCAGCTTGCGTACCCGGCGCACCTCGACGCTCAGATCGCCCGAATCCAGCCGGATGGCGCCGATGCGCCCCTCGGTGAGTTCGACAGCCTTCCTAATGGCATCGTCCACGTCGTAGGTGTCGACCAGCAGTGTGGTCTGTTCGCCCATGGCCTCCAGCTGCGCCTTGAAGGCGTCTTCTTCCGAATCGAAGAGCATCGTGAAGGCGTGGGCGGCGGTGCCGCTGACCGGGATGCCCCAGCTGCGTCCGGCCTCCAGATCGGAGCTGGGCCCGAAACCGGCGATCCACGACGCCCGGGCCGCCGCGACGGCCGCCCACTCGTGGGTGCGCCGGCCACCCATCTCGATGATCGGGCGACCCTCAGCGGCCAGCGTCATCCGCGATGCCGCC
>RRZT011600164.1_pt1 | contig 10019 bp, 4 predicted proteins | sample 2165551 | NCBI WGS metagenome assembly RRZT01 (sample SAMN10456910, study PRJNA506462) | wastewater metagenome | biome: wastewater; feature: sludge; material: wastewater sludge; isolation source: wastewater sludge with Escherichia coli K12::gfp cells carrying plasmid... | place: USA: Moscow, Idaho ...
AAATTTTCAATCTTGTTGACTACAATATATTAAAACAGTATCTAAGCTATGGGTTTTGTAATTTAGTGCTCTAATAGCGAGTTTTAAAGGATTTTATTAGTAGCTTTATCTATATAATCATAAACAGACTTTAACAAAAAGAATTTTAATTATAGTTTAAATCACCTATATTTACGATATGATTAAACAAAAAGTGTTCATTTATAGGTTTTTAGACGATGACGGTAGCAATAATATTTTTGATACTTGGTAAAAAAGAATTACTTTTGATACTATCAAATGATAGCATCAATGAAACCACCTTATGACATAACTCAAAAAATTCTAAAGCTAATAAGTTCAATTTCGGAAAAAATTGGAGAAGTAAATGCAAACTATCTTAGTAAACAATCTCCTCAACTTCGTAAGCAGAATAGAATTAAAACAATTCATTCTTCTTTACAAATTGAAGGCAATACATTATCTGAAGAACAAATAACAGCACTGATTGAAAACAAAAGAGTAATAGGTCCTGCAAAAGATGTATTGGAAGTTTTAAACGCCATTAAGGTTTATGAAAAACTAGAGGAATTTAAATTTTCATCCGACAAAAGTTTTTTAAAAGCACATTTTCAATTAATGGATGGATTAATAGAAAGCGCTGGAAAATATAGAAAACAGGGAGTTGGAATAGTCAAAGGCACAAAAGTGGAACACATCGCTCCATCTTTTGAAAATGTACCTTACTTAATGAAAGATTTATTTGAGTATCTAAAAGATGCTGAGGAATTAACATTAATAAAAAGCTGCGTGTTTCATTACGAAATGGAATTTATTCATCCATTTTTAGATGGAAATGGCAGAATGGGTAGACTATGGCAAACCCTTATTCTTATGACTGAATATCCAGTTTTTGAATTATTGCCATTCGAAACATTAATTAGTAAAACCCAAAATGAATACTACAAATCGTTAGCATTAAGTGATAAATCTGGAAAGTCAACATACTTTATTGAATATATGCTTGAAGTTATTGACAAATCATTAGAAAACTTACTTAGCTACAATAATAGAATTTTAAAAGATATTGATCGACTAGAGTATTTTTTAACGCTTGGCATCAACGACTTTAACCGAAAAGATTATATGAACGTATTTAAGGATTTATCATCAGCAACAGCAAGTAGAGACTTAAAAAAAGGAGTAGAAATGAATTTGTTTGAAAGTGTTGGAAATCTGAACAAAACGAAATACATTACAAAATAATTACTGTTGCCAAAAGCTAGCGATTCGTTGCTTGCGAAGTGCCAACAATGAAGCCCTTGTTGACCGGAACCGATTACATGCCGTCAACAGGCATGGAGTTCTCGTTAAGTTGTTTGAGTAAATGGCACTTTTTATAAAAGACAAAATTGAAACATTGGGAAAGGCTGTTTTTATAAATTGCAAATTAAAGTTGCAAATCCACATCCTTTTTATGAAAACATATCATTTTAGAATTAAACCACCCTATTCAGGCTATAAAGTATGGGTTTAAAAAAAGAAATCTATGTTTTCTATTTATTCTCTGCAAGTGCCAGTATCCCGCACCTGAACCCAAACAAAACCAATTAATAATTAAAAAGGCGAGCCACTTAATTTTTGATTAACAGAAACCACAAACTACCCAATACTGTAGCCAAAAGCCCTTAGAAAAAAGGACTAAAAAGGAGGTAATTGCGCTATTCCTTTTCACATATTATTCGTAGTTTTGACTGCTTTACTATACCATGCGATTGTGGTGTAGCGATACAAAATCACAACCCAAAAAACTGTAAAATAAAATGATTTCATTTAGCAAAGAATTATCTTTTCGTTGGTCAGATCTTGACCCTAATTTTCATGTACGACACAGTGCTTATTACGACTTTGGCGCGCAACATCGAATAGAAATTCTGGAAAGTCTTGGTTTAACCATGAAAGTGATGCAAGCGCAAGGCTTTGGTCCGATCCTATTTAGAGAAGAATGCGTGTTTAGAAAAGAAATTAAACTTTCGGATAAAATTTTTATGCACACGAAAACCTCAAAAGTAAACCCAGATGCTTCTCGCTGGTCAATAGTACACGAATTCATGAATGAGGACAACAAACTTTGCGCAACTATAACCGTTGATGGAGCTTGGATGGATCTGAAATTACGAAAACTAGCTTCTCCAACTCCTGCAATTGCAATAGAAGCATTGAGTAGCATGCCTAAAAGTGACACATTCGAAAGTGTATAAAATTTAAATACCAAATCACAAAGCAATAATTTTGTGCAAAAAAGTAGTGCAAACACGTATCAAATGATAGCCAAATAGATTCTCGTACAGACAATCGATTTGGTTTTTCTTTATTAATTTGCACTGATATTCAAATCAAAAATAAACCACCATGGACTGAAAGTCCATAGTTTTAGTTTAGCAGACTGAAAGTCTCCACGGTTATAGTAATAAAAATCAACCGCAGATTCACAGATTTATTATAACCTAAAAAAAAATCTGCGAATCTGCGGTAAATTTTTTTAGAACCTGAAAGGGAAATACACTAAAGTGCATAGTTTTAATCTATTGCTATGACCAATAAAATTTAAGTTTTTATCAATGAACTCAAACATTATTTTCATCGCAATACCATTTCATCAATTCTGCTAGTGATGATTTATTGCTTTTTATTTAAAAAAATGTGACGTTTTCAACGCTGTATTTTCTGATTTTTAAGGAACAGAAAACCAATTTATTAGCAATTTTACTGTAAAATTTAAGTATCTTTAATCCCAATTTAAGCTATGGATTCCCTAAATATAATACTAAAACTTTCCGCTGGTGTAGGTCTATTCCTTTTTGCCATGTATCTGGTGGAAGAATCGCTAAAAAATCTTTCCGGCAGAAGTTTTAAACTTTTTCTGCAGCGCATTACAAAAAACAATCTCGGTGCTGTAGCCGGCGGAACTATTGTTACGGGCATACTTCAGAGCAGCTCCATGGTTTCATTAATGGTTTTAGCCTTTGTAGGGGCCGGTGTTTTTACGATGAAAAATGCGATGGCAGTTATCTTGGGCGCCAATCTGGGAACAACAATTGCCAGTTGGCTCGTTGCCACTCTTGGTTTTAAAACAGATATTGAAGTGATTGCTTATCCAGCAGTTTGTCTGGGTGATTTTCTTCTTATTGTGCTTGGAAACCAAAAGAGACTCAAATACCTTTCTTTCTTTCTTCTGGGATTTGGCTTAATGTTCATCGGACTCTCATTTATGAAAACGGCTATGGAAGCACAGGTGCAACACTTCGACTTCTCACAATATGCTTCGATGCCGTTGATCGTTTTTGTCTTTATTGGTTTTTTGATCACATTGGTTGTTCAATCAAGCTCCGTAACGATGGCACTAACATTAAGTGCGTTGCATGCGGGAGCAATAGGATTTCCTATGGCTGCCGCAATTGTATTGGGTGGTGAAACTGGCACTATTATTAAGATTGTTATAAGCGCAATTGGCGGAAACGCTTCTAAAAAAAGAGTAGCATTAGGCAATTTGTTATTCAATATTTTCATTACTGCCATTGCTTTTGTATTGCTAAAACCCATTTTGCTATTGATTACTGACATTATGAAAATCAAAGATCCACTCCTTGGGCTAGTTGCCTTTTCGACTTTGATCAACTTATTGGCAATTGTGGTATTTCTTCCTGTTTTAGATTCATTTACGAAATTTTTAGAGCGCTTTTTCAAAAACACTGACGGATCAGTTGCCGTTTTTATAAAACATGCTTCTATTGAAGAACCCGAAACGGCTCTCGATTTATTTCAAAGAGAAACAAAATATTTTATTCATAATTCGATGCTCTATAATTTAGAATTATTTGGAATTAACACAGTGTCTCTTAAAGAGAACAGCATTTTTAAGGACATCAATGAGAGAAAAAAATACCACCAAAAAACGGGAGAAGAAAAATATCAATTCCTCAAAGAATTACAAGGCGAGCTACATGTCTTTTATTTGAAACTAAGAACAAAATTACAAGATAATAAGCAAGTAGAACTCAACCAAATGATCTCAGCGGTGCGAAGTTCTATGCATGCCGTAAAAAGTGTCAAAGACATTGGAACTAATATTTTAGATCTCAAAAATTCATCAAAAGACATTAAATACAATTTCTTTTTGCACCACAAAAAAGAAATCGAAAATTTATATCTGCAGCTAAATGCAATTCTTCTACAAGATAAAAAAACAAACTTCGAAGAATTACAAAATATATTTAATACTATTCAATCTAATTATAGTTCTGCGCTCAATAATTTTTATACTGAAGTCCAAAAAACAGCGATAGAAGACATTGATATTACGACTGTTATCAACTTTAATAGAGAACTTTTTACTTCAAATAAAGCCATACTTATGGCCATAAAAGAAATTGTATTGGATGAAAAACTAGCTAATGATTTTAATGAAATCCCTATCTATAAAACATAAATAAAGCATTTAGAACAGCCGTTTTTACTCAAAAATTTTACAACTTAAATCTGAAATTTCGCAAAGACTTTCGCTAAATTAAGGAAACCTTTGTTACAAATCCTGTTTGAGAGTAAAATTGCGATTTTAATTTAAATTGGTTATTTTTAACAAAAAAAGCACTTCTTTTGAAAAAATATTTAAAGAAAAGTTTACACGTTTTTATTTGGATTATGGGATCACTGCTCCTATTGTTCATATTATCATTTGTGGCTATTCAAATTCCTTCGGTTCAGAACTATGCCAAAGAAAAAGCGGTAGCATATCTAGAAGGAAAAATAAAAACCAAAGTCAGAATAGATAGTCTTACGATTGCATTTCCAAAAAAAGTAATTCTCAAAGGCGTATATTTTGAAGATCAAAAAAAAGACACTCTTTTTGCGGGAGAAAAACTCGCTGCTGATATTAGTCTGTTTGAATTGTTAAGCAATAAAGTTGAAATTAACTCCTTAGAATTGGTAGGGGTTTCGGCCAATTTAAATAGAGATTCCAAAGCCATTTTTAATTTTGATTACATCCTACAAGCCTTTGCTTCGCCAAAGAAACAAAGAAGCGACTCGCCACCTATGGAGTTTTCGGTTGGAGAAATAAGGCTCGACCGCATCCAGATTAGATATACTGATGCGGTTACAAAAAATGATATTTATGCCAATTTAAAGCATTTTGAAACGAAAATTAAAACGTTCGATTTAAATGAAATGAACTTTGAAATTCCAAAAGCAAAAATCAATGGATTGAAATTCAAATCAAAACAAGGCTTGGTTCAAATATCCAAAGCAACCAAAATAGCGGCGGTAAGAAATGAGCCTGAAACCATCTTAAAATTAAAATTGGGGGAAATTGATTTAGCAAAAATTGATTTCGATTATAAAAGCGACGCAACGAAGCTATCTACTAATTTCTATTTAAAAAAACTACATACTAAAATTGACAGAATTGACCTCAACAATCAATTCGCAATTATTGAAACACTTGATTTAACTGGTGTGGAAGGCGCTTTGGCTTTTGATAAATTAGTTGTAATCAGCCCTAAAAAACAACCTACAAAAGCCGAATCGAACAATTGGGAAGTGAAAATAAAGAAAACAGAATTCAAACGAGTAAATTTCCGTTATGACAACAATAATGTTGCTGCTGTGCAAAAAGGAATCGATTACAACCATTTGAATATTACCGGTTTAAACTTACAAGTGAATTTCCTGAAATACAATCCCGAAAGTATATCCGGAGACGCCAATTCTTTGAGCATGAAAGACAAAAGCGGTTTGAATATTCAGTCTTTTAAAGCTGAATTTTTCTATGGTAAAAAAAATGCTTTTCTTAAAAAATTATATTTAAAAACCCCTCAAACGGAACTAAAAGATGAAATCCGAATTGGATACCCTTCTATTGAATCTTTAGCCAAAAACCCGGGAGAATTAGGGCTTACTGCCAATTTGAGAAAAAGCAAGTTGGGGATTAAAGATATTTTGCTTTTTGCGCCCACGCTTGTAAATGTAAATCCGTTTATGAGCAATCCCAATGCCGTATTGCTAATCAACGGAACTGTGAAAGGAAAATTAAAAAATATCGAATTCCCATCACTTGAGCTTAGCGGCATTGGAACAACAAAAGTAGCGGCAAATGGCAGAATCATGGGTTTACCAGATGTCAACAAAGCCTATTTTGATTTGAATATTAAATACTTACAATCCGGTTCGAAAGACTTGGTTGGTTTTTTACCAAAAAAAACAATTCCAAATTCTATTCAGTTGCCGTCTCAATTCAGCGCCAAAGGGATTTTTAAAGGAACCATTGCTACTTTCAATACTAATATGGATATCGTTAGTAGTTTTGGGAATGCAAAAATCAAAGCGACATTTGACCAAAGCAGAAAAAATTACGAGAAATACGATTCAGAAACAGAACTTACTAATTTTGATTTAGGGAAATTTATCAAAAACGATTCTATTGGAAAAGTAACTTTAAAAGCCACTATAAAAGGAACTGGATTTGATCCCAAAACAGCAACAGCATCTTTAAAAGGGAATATTCTAAAAGCATATTACAATAAATATACGTACCAAAATGTAGCTGTAAATGGAACCATTAGCAACGGAAATTTCAATGCAACTGCTTCTGCAAAAGACCCTAATCTAACTTTTGATTTGGTGAGCAGCGGCAGTTTTAAAGACAAATATCCTACCGGAAAACTAAAACTGAATGTGGATATTGCTGATTTGGAAAAACTAAATCTGCATGCTGGTCCCTTGAAAATAAGAGGCGTTGTAGATGCTGATATTCAATCGGCAAATCTTGACTACCTCAACGGAACCGTTTATGCGTACAACATTACCATCGTCAATGCAAAAGAAGAATTTGTAATTGATTCTATTAGCGCAGAGGCAACCTCAACCTCAGGAAAAAACACATTCGTATTGAAATCCCCATTTTTGGATGTGGAAGCCAATGGCAAATACCAATTGTCAAAAATAGGAACTGCAGTATCTAATTCTATTGCAAAGTATTATGACAGTAACCCTAATTCCAAAAAAACAGCAGTTGAGAAACAAGAATTTACTTTTAAAATTGTCGTAAAAGACAGTCCTATTGTAGTAAAAATGATTCCTGAATTGAAAAGTCTAGAACCTATTACTTTGCAAGGAAGATATAACGCGGTCAACGACTCTATTGTTTTGAATGGTACAGTTCCAAAATTAACGTATGGAGAAAATACTATTACAAATGCGGCTCTTAAAGTAGATACCAAAGATAATTCTCTTGTTTACAGCTTTGTTGTTGATGACATTCAAAACAAACAAATTCAATTGCCTTACACCACTATTTCGGGGAAAGTACAAAATGATATTGTGGATTATACCTTGCAATTAAAAGATTTAAAAGACGTAGAAAGATACCTAATTGCAGGAACATTAAAAGCAACAAACGGAAATAACGAAATAAACCTTGATCCAAAAAACTTGTTATTGGACTATGAATCTTGGAAAATAGCGCCAGGCAATTTGATTCGAGTTGGCAAAAAAGGAATCTATGCTGCTAATTTCGAATTGAGTAAAAACGGAAGTAAAATCCTTATACAATCCCAATCTCAGGAAGCAAATGCGCCAATCGCAATTGATTTTAACGATTTTGACATAAAAACCATTACCAGCATCGTTGAGAAAGATGATTTGCAAATGAGTGGGAAAATTAATGGAAATGCATTGGTAAAAAATATAAGCTCCGCACCTCTATTTACTTCGGACGTAACCATTGAAAATTTTACTTTCAAAAAAGACACTATTGGAAACATCAGCATCAAAGTAAATAATGCTATTGCTAATCAATATGATGCTGTAATTGCAATTACAGGTCAGGGAAATCAAGTCAATTTAGAAGGAAATTACAAGTCAACTGACAGTAGTTTTGATATGAATCTGGACATTACTAAATTGAATTTAAAAAGTATTCAGGGCTTTACATTAAATAACATTACGGAAAGCACTGGGTTTTTGACAGGAGATTTTAAAATAACCGGAAATACAACGCAGCCCAAAGTGATTGGAGAATTACAGTTCAATGAAATTGGTTTCAAAGTGAAGCAACTCAATGCAAAATTCAAGTCTTTAAACGATAAAATTTCATTTACACCAACTGCCATTCTTTTTGATAATTTTATTATAAAGGATGAAAGAGACAATGATTTAGCCATCAACGGAAAAATTGACAGTGAAAATTTCAGCAATTTTGGATTTGATTTGGCCTTGAATGCTGATGATTTCAAAGCAGTCAATTCTAAAGCAAAAGACAATGATTTGTATTATGGCGAATTATTCTTGGACAATCATTTGAAAATATCCGGAAATTTAGACAATCCTGTGGTGGAAGGAACTATCAAAATTAATAAAGACACTAAATTTACTATTGTTTTACCACAATCCGATCCGTCAATTGCCGATAGAGAAGGAATTGTGGAATTTATTGACCAAGACAATCCACAATTGACGGAGACCGTGGTTCTTGAGCAATTAAATAGTGAAATGGGAATAAGAGGAATCAATGCATCAGTAAATATTGAGATTGATAAAGAGGCTGAATTATCAATAATTATAGATAAAGCTAACGGTGATTTCATTAAAGTAAAAGGAGAAGCTCAATTAAACGGCGGAATTGATCCTTCGGGAAAAACAACTTTGACTGGAAGATATGAATTATCCGAAGGTAGTTACGAAATGAACTTTAATGGTATTAAAAGAAAATTCGACATCAAAAAAGGAAGTTATATCCTCTGGACTGGAGAACCTACAACTGCTGACATCAACATCTCCGCAATTTACAAAACGGAAGCCGCTCCAATTGATTTAGTCAACGACCAATTAGGAACCGTAACTGCCGAAGCGAGGAATACCTACGAACAAAAGCTTCCTGTTGAAACCGTATTGAAAATGACTGGCGAATTAATGAAACCAACCATTTCTTTTGATATTGTTTTGCCGGAAGGGAATAACACTGTATCAACAGAAATTATCAATACTACACAAGCTAAATTGACGCAATTGCGTCAGCATCCGGATGAATTGAACAAACAGGTTTTTGCCCTGCTCCTACTAAATCGTTTCATTGGAGAAAATCCATTTGCTAGTGAAACCGGAGGAACAAGTGTTTCATCTTTGGCAAGAGAAAGTGCCAGTAAAATTTTGTCGCAACAACTAAATAATTTGGCGGGTGACTTAATTGAAGGTGTAGAACTGAATTTTGATTTGAATACTTCAGACGATTACACGACTGGTCAGCGCGAAAATAAAACGGATTTGAAAGTAGGGATTTCCAAGAAATTGTTGAATGACAGATTGAAAGTTACCATTGGAAGCAGTTTTGGAATTGAAGGTCCACAACAAGTCAATCAAAACGCTAGTAATATTGCTGGTGATGTTTCTATAGATTACCAACTTTCAAAAGATGGAAGGTATAAAATGAGGGTGTATCGCATAAACAAATACCAAATGGCGATGCAAGGTGAAGTGGTTGAAACTGGAATTGCGTTTATCATCACTATGGATTACAACAAATTCAGTGAATTATTTCGCAAAAGCGAAGCAAAAAAAGCGGCAAAAAATTTAAAACAAGAATCAAAATAAAATAAGTTTAAAATATGCCTTTAGGTACTAAATATTGGTAGATGTAATATAAATTCCTAACAGAACAATGATAACAACAAATGCTATATGAATAAGAGCCATTTATTATATTTTCTTTTTTTAGGATGGTTAGTTTCCTCTTGCAGCAACACTAGGTTTTTGCCTGAAGGCGAATTGCTGTATACGGGTGCAAAATTGACTGTAGAAGGAAAAGAAGCTAGTAAAAAAGAAAAAAAAGTATTAAAAGCGGCATTAAAAGAAGTGGTTAGACCAAAACCTAATTCCACGATTTTAGGATTAAGACCTAAACTATACGTCTACAATTTGGCTGGGACACCAAAGAAAGAAAAAGGATTCCGCTATTGGTTGAAAACCAAAGTAGGCGAAGCACCCGT
>RRZT012436764.1_pt1 | contig 10019 bp, 4 predicted proteins | sample 2165551 | NCBI WGS metagenome assembly RRZT01 (sample SAMN10456910, study PRJNA506462) | wastewater metagenome | biome: wastewater; feature: sludge; material: wastewater sludge; isolation source: wastewater sludge with Escherichia coli K12::gfp cells carrying plasmid... | place: USA: Moscow, Idaho ...
AAGACCGCCGGCTGGGGCAACACACCGTCAACCGGCGGTTCCATACCCACGAGCCCCTGTAGGGTGAACGGCGATCGAAAGGAAGCGTTCGTGACCAAGCGTGTCGGAATCATTCTCGCCGGAGGGACGGGCGCCCGCGTCGGGCTGTCGATCCCGAAGCAGCTCATCAAGATCGCCGGCAAGACGGTCATGGAGCACACCATTGCCATCTTCCAAGACGCCGACGCCATTGACGAGATCTTCGTGCTGATGCATCCCGATCACCTCGACGTAGCACAGAAAATCTCGGCCCCCTACCCCAAGGTCACCAAGGTCATCGCCGGCGGTCAAACCCGCAACGAAACCACACGCATCGCGCTTGATGCGCTCGGCGACTGCCCACCCGACACGAAGTTGATGACGCATGACGCCGTGCGTCCGCTGCTGTCGAATCGCATCATCACCGACTGCATCGACGCTCTGGACGAGTACGACGCGGTTGACGTGGCCATCGCCTCGGCCGACACCATCATCGAGGTCGACGACAATCGTGTGATCACCGACATTCCGCCGCGGCACCGGATGCGCCGTGGCCAGACCCCGCAGGCCTTCCGGCTCGGCACCCTGGTCGACGCCTACGAGAGGGCCTGGAAGGACCCGAACTTCGTGGCCACCGACGACTGCACGGTGATCCTTCGCTACAGGCCCGACAAGCCCATCTACGTTGTCGAGGGGTCCGACCACAACGTGAAGATCACCGAGCCGATCGACATCTTCATCGCCGACAAGCTGTTCCAGATCGGCTCCAGTGCGGCACCCACGCACACCCGGCCGAGCGAATACAACGAATCGCTGGCCGGCAAGGTCATGGTCGTGCTGGGCGCGTCCTCCGGCATCGGCGCCGACCTGGCCGCGTTGGCCACGAGCTTCGGCGCGACCGTCCACGGCTACAGCCGCTCGGGAACGAACACCCATGTTGAGCGGGCCGAGGACGTCGAGGCTGCGCTGGACGACGCGTTCGCCAAGTCGGGGCGGATCGACTACATCGTGGTGACGGCCGGCGTGCTGAACCGGGGGCGGCTCGCCGACGTGCCGATGGAGGAGATCCTGGAGTGCATTCGGGTGAACTATGTCGCGCCCGTGCTGGCGGCCCGGTTCGGCCTGAAGTACCTGGAGCGGACCAAGGGGCACCTGCTGTTCTTCACCTCCAGCTCCTATACCCGCGGGCGCGCCGACTACTCGGTGTACTCGTCGTCCAAGGCTGCCGTGGTGAACCTCACCCAGGCACTGGCCGACGAATGGTCGGATCTGGACGTCCAGGTCAACTGCATCAACCCCGAGCGGACGGCCACCCCGATGCGCACCAAGGCGTTCGGGGTCGAGCCCGAGGGCTCGCTGCTGTCGTCCAAGGCGGTCGCGCTGACCTCCATCGATGTGCTGTTGTCGGACCTGACCGGCCACGTCGTCGACGTCCGCCGGCTGGACGGCGCGGGCGGCATGTCGCGCACCGAACTCGAGGCGATGCGGATCCAGGAAGCCTTGGCCGCCGCCGAGGCCGGCGATCCGATCGACCCGGACCGCCGCGACGTCTAGCGAATCGCCGACTGCCGAAGGCACGGCTCGGTGACCGCGCGGACCGCTTCGCCGACGAAGGTGTCCGGGCTGCCGTCCGGCCCGAGGTAATAATCCCGCAACCGCGCGCGTGATTCCCGCAGCGGGTCAGCACCGATCAGGACCGCCAGGGCGCCGAGATCGTCCGGCCGCACCAGGTAGCAACCCTGCTCGAACGGGACGTCGACCGGGGGCTGCGTCCGGGTGAGGGCCAGTGGCTTGGCGGTGTAGAGGTAGTCGCTGGTCACGCTGGACACGTCAAGCACCGCAGCGGTCGAACGGTTGAAGCACTCGGCGATCGTCAGCGCACCGGCGTCCGTACTGGACAGGTGAGCGCCCCCATCCGCCGCCAACGCGGCATCGATCCGGCTGATCTGCACGCGCGAGTCGGCGTCGCGGGCCGAGAACGGATGCGGCCGGAAGATCACCGTGGCGCCGAGCCGCACCAGTTCCGCAACGATCCGGTCACCCCACTCCAGCGAGCCGAGCCGCATGTCGGCCAACCCTCCGCGCCAGGTGGGCGCGTACAACACCACCGGCGGGCCGCCTTCGGGCGCGGCGGCTACGGCAACGTCCTCGAGTTGCGGGCGTCCGACCAGGCGGAACTTCTCGGTCCCGATCAGCACGCCGTGTCGCGCGAACCGGTCGACCGCGGCCTGTCCGGCCACGAAGATCAGGTCGTAGATCCCGAAGGCCGCGGCGAAACTGGACGGCTTCTCCGAGTCGCCGTGCCCCAGGGGCACGTGCGCGGGCCCGGTCAGCCGCACCCCGTCGAGGTTCGCGACGTCGTTGTTGACATAGAACAGCGCACTCAGCGATCCGGGCACCACCTCGGCCAGCGTCTCGACCCGGGTCACCGCGACGACGGGAGCCGACGTGAGCCGAGCCAGGGCGGCGACCCGATCAGGATCGCGGGCCAGCACGACGAACGGCAGGCCGGTGCGCGCGAGGTAGGGCAGCCACATGGTCAGCTGGTAGTCGGCCTCGGCCCGGCCGGCGAAGTACACCCCGAACCGCGGCCCGGCCGCCGCGAGCGCACCCGCCAGGGCCCGCTCGTCGGCTCGCGAGCGGCTGCGTACCACCAGCCGCAGCGCCACCAGGGCGAGGGCCACCAGCCCGACGCCGACCAGTGCGAGGTAGAGCCAGCCGGACCAGCCGGTCAGCACCCAGACCGTCGCTGCGGCGGCCAGCAGCACCAGCGGGCGGCCGACCAGGTCGTAGGCCGGGCGGCTCGGACGGAAATCCGGCAGCCGAGCCGCGGCGACGGTGAGCGGAACGAGGCGGCGCAGGGCCGGCATCACCAACAGGGCGAGAATGACCACGGCGCAGGCGGTCGCCGCCACCGGATCGGGCCCGTGGGCGAGTTGCCAGCCGGCCGCCAGCCCGGTCGAGAGCGCGGCCGGGGAGGTCGGCACCGGCCAGCCGGACCGCACCGAGGGCGCGGGGCCGACCGCGATCACGACCAGCATCAGCGCGCAGAGCACCGCGCCCGGAACCGGGGCGACCAGCACGATCAGGATTGCGCCGACACAGCACAGGTCGCCGGCCAGATCGGGGGCCGTCGACCTGATCACCCTCGAATAGCGCAGCCACGCCGACCGCATTCACCACTCCCCTCCGGGCCGAAGTCTCGACCTGTGGTGCAGCCTAGTTGGAAGCCCTGCCGCCGGGCCGCACCCCCAGACGGAGCCGATCCTGAAGTTAATCAGGATTCGGGTTGCTTTAGCACACCGTTCCGTACTGGACTGATTCGACACGCCGAAGTTAGGTTCTTCGAACTACATCGAATGACGAGGGGAAGCTCGTGCTGCGTCGCAAGGCCGTCCTGCTGGCTGTCACCGCTCTGATCTGTGCGGTCCTGACCCAGGCCGCCCCCGGCGCGACCGCGGCGACGACCCTGGCGGCACCCACCTCGCTCAGCTCGTCCTCACAGTCGACGACGGCCATCGCGGTGCGCTGGTCGACGGTCACCGGCGCGTCCGGCTACCGGGTCGACTACTCCACCAAGACCAGCCTGTCCGGCGCCAAATCGGTCAGCACCACCGCCGCCCGCACCGAGCTCACCGGGCTGGCCGCGGGCACGACCTACTACCTGCGGGTGCGCGCCGTGACGGCCAAGGCGCAGGCCGGCAAGGCCACGTCCACCCTGAAGGTCACCACCCTGGCCAAGGGCGGCTACTCCGATCTCGCCCCCACCGGCCTCAAGCACGTCAGCCGCAGCACCACCTCGGTGTCGCTGCAGTGGTCCGCGGTCGGCACCGGCCGCAGCTACGAGGTCCAGCTGTCGAGTTCGTCGAAGTTCACGACCCGCACCTCGATCACCGCGACAGCGGCCTCCACCCGGTTCGTCAACGTCCGGGCCGGCGCGACCTACTACGCCCGGGTCCGGGTGGTCACCACCGCCCACAAGCCGGCCAGCCAGTACTCCGCGACCCTGAAGCTGACCACCAAGGCCTACCCGTACAAGCCGCTCACCGCGGTCAAGCGGCTCGACTCCGCCACGAACGACCTGGCCGTCGGCTGGTCGGCGCAGCCCGGCGCCTACCGCTATCGGGTGCGCTACTCCACCTCGTCGGCGATGACCAACGCCCAGATCAGCTACACCAGTACCAACCGGGTCGAACTGACCGGGCTGAAGCCGGGCGCTCGCTACTACGTGCAGGCGCGGGTGGTCGCCGACAACCTGGACGCGATGAACAACTACTCAACGGCCGTCGCGCTGAGCACCCCGAAGTCGGGGCACAGCTTCCTGGCCCCGACCGGGCTGCGGCTGACCGAGCTCTCCTCTACCAGCGTGGCCCTGGACTGGGCGACCCGGGGCACGTCCGGCTATCAGGTGGTGGTCGCCACGAACAGCGCCCTGACCGGGGCGTTCACGATCACGAGCGACGCCTCGTCCGCGACGGTGACCGGGCTGAAGCCGCGCACCCACTACTGGGTGGCCGTCCGGGTGGTTTCCAGTTCGGGCGCGGCGCTGAGCGCGAACTCGACCCGGCTCAGCCTGACCACCGAACCAAGCGGCAAGGCCGTCGTCCGGGTCGCGTCGTACAACGTTCGGTGCCACTACTGCAGTGACACTCCGATGACCAACGAACGGCCCTGGACGGAGCGCCGTTCGGGCATCGTCGCCACGATCCTCGACCAGCACCCGGACGTGGTGGGCCTGCAGGAGGCCTCGCAGACCAGGTTGATCGGCGCGGACGGCAAGGCGCTCAAGGTGTCCCAGTTCGACGACATCGTCAACCGGCTCGGATCGCCCTACAAGATCACGAACCCGTACCGGTACAACTGCGTGAACGGCTATTCGGCAAGCAAGTGCACGGCCAAGGCCCGTGGTGCGTCCAAGGGCACCAAGATCATCTACAACTCCAGCACCGTGAAGCTGGTCAGCCAGGGCACCCAGCGGCTGACCTCGCCGAAGGGCAAGTACCGCTACGCGGTCTGGGCCGTGTTCACCGACCGGGCCTCTGGCAAGTCGTTCTTCTTCGTGAACACCCACCTGGAGTACGAGAAGGACACGGCAGGTTCGACCTACTTCTACGACCTTCGCCGCACCCAGGCCGCGGACCTCGTGGCCCTGATCAAGGCCCGCAGCAAGGGCCTGCCGGTGGTCATCACCGGTGACTTCAACAGCAGCAAGAAGACCGTGCCCGACAACGCCCCCTACGACGTTGTCACCCAGGCCGGTTTCGTCGACCCGCTGGGCAACGGGTACCAGTCCACCTCACCCAGCAACGCCACGGTCCAGAAGCGGATCCGCACCAACTACAACAGCTACAACGGTTACGCCCTCAACCCGCCGAAGTCCGGCAACGTCAACGGAACCTACGTCGACTACCTGTTCACCTCGGCGTCGGTGTCAGTGCCGGAGTGGGAGACGGTGCTGAACCTCGACTCGAAGGGCCGCCAGCAGGGCGTCATCCCGTCCGATCACAACATGATCCGGGCAACGGTCGAACTGCCCTGACCGCCGTCGCGGCCGGCGCTCAGTTGCAGATCTTGTCGGACTGCTTCTGGATCGAGTCCATCGCGTCGTTGATCTTGAACAGCACCGCCAACTGAGCCCGCACGGCGTTCCAGTCGCCGCTGTCGACGGTGATCTTGAAGTCCTTGAGGTAGCGGATCACCTTGGCGTAGTCGTCCTTGAGCGACGCCGGCGCCAACTCTGCGGCGGCCGAGTACTTGGTGATCAACGCGGCGTAGGTCGCCGACAGCTTCTTGAGGTCGGCACTGCCCTCTTCGTCGCTCGACTCGGTGGTCGGCGCGGTGTCCAGGATCGTCTGGTACGCCTGGCAGTACGGGCTCTTGGACTTCACCGACGTTCGGCTCGCGAGCGGGGAGGGGGTCTCGCTGGTGCTCGGCTCGACGGTGGCGGACAGCGACGGCGTCGGGCTGGGTGACTCGGTCGTGGCGACCGGGGTCTCGGCGGTGGGTCCCGACCCGTTACGGCTGACCGCCACACCGATTCCGACGGCCAGCAGTGCGATGACCACCCCGCCGACGATCCACCACAGTGTGCGCTTGTTGCCGGGCATGAGTCTCTTTCCTACTTGATCCGAGTCGCGGGACGCCGTCCACCATACGTGGCCGTGGCGAGTCAGCCGTGCTGTCCACCCGGTTCGCTGATGTACTTGCGCGCTGCGGCCAAGAACGGCTCGGCGCAGTTCTCGGACGTCGCGTCGCCCAGGTAGTACGAGCGAAGCGCCTGGCGGGTCGCCCGCAGCGAGTCCTCCCCGAGCATGTCGTCGAGCGCCGGCTCAAGCCCCTCGGCGCCTCGCTTCACCATGTCGAACACGTAGGCGGCCCCGGCCAGGGGGAACTCGTCGACGAACTCGGCGCCGTGCGACGAGACGGCCACCATGGCGAACGGCTTGCCCGAGAACAGGTAGTCGGACGCCACGCTCGACACGTCCGAGATCATGGCGTCGCTGGCGTTGAAGCAGTCGAAGATGCTCATCTCGCGCTCCGCCAGCGGACCCCACCGGTGGGATCGTCCGGTGGCCTTGGCGTCCTTCTCGAGCAGGGCGATGATCGCGTCGCAGGCCGCCTCGTTGACCCGGTGCCGGCGGGCGTACGGGTGCGGCCGGAACACCACGGTGCAGCCGCGATCGAGCAGTGATTGCACGATCGCCGGCCCGATCGGTAGCGAGCTGTAGTCGGAGTCCTCGTAGAAGCCCGACCAGGTCGGGCTGTACAGCACCGTCTTCGACTGCAACTCGCTGATCGGCCCGCGGGCCGGCTGGACGCCCTCCAATTGCGGCCGTCCAACCAGTTCGAACTGTTCACGCAGCGTCGCCACGCCGTGCTTGGCGAACCGGTCGACCGCAGCTTCGCCCGCCACGAAGTTCTTGTCGTACTGCCGGAAGGTCGGGCTGACGCTGGCGACCTTGTCGCTGTCGCCGTGGTTGAGCTGAATGTGGGTCAACTGCGGGAACCGGATCATGTGCGAGTTGCGGACGGCGGTGTTGCAGTAGAACACGACCCGCAGCGACGGCGTGACGATGGCGTCCAGGTCGGACAGCCCGGGCCGGTAGATGACGGGCGCCGAGGTGATCTCGCTGATCTCTTCGAGGTTCACCGGGGTACGGACCAGCACGAAGTAGGGGGTGTCGATCCGGTCCAGGTAGGGCAGCCACATCGAGGCCTGGTAGGTGGTGCCGCCGGGGGCCTGCCAGTGGAAGCAGAACTCAGGGGCGAAACCGGCCACGATCGTAGGCAGGTTGACCTCGAAGCGGCGGCGCAGAATGCGGTATCGGGTGACCTGGACGACCGTCGTGATTGCGAGGGCCGCGGCGGGGATCAGCAGCAGGGCCAGCGGCCACAACGAGTAGCGCAGCGTGGCGGCCCCGAGCAGGACGGCGGTCGCCAGACTGTTCATCCAGAACAGGGCATTGGCGATCCGGGTCGAGGGCAGCGGCAGGTCCCCGGCCGGCAGGTTGGCCGCCAGCGGCACGCTGGAGCCGACGGGGCGACGCACGCTGCGCTCAATCAGCATCAGCAGTGCGAGCGCGTAGCAGGCGACCGATTCCCACGGGGGCGCCCCGGCGATGTCGCGCAGCACGACGGCGGTCAGCACCACCAGGATGCGCGCACTCTGGCCGAAGCCGACCAGCACCGACGCGCGGCCGGGCACCGACAGGTCCTGAGTCAGCGCCTTGCGCACCGGGAGGGCGACCGACATGGCCAGCGCCAGCCAGGCGAGGATGACGGCGACGCCACGTCCTGGTAGCGCAACCGCTGCGATCATGGCGGCGATCGCCACCGCGTCACAGGCCGCCTCGTACCCGCCGGTGACTCGCAGAAAGGTGCGCAAGGTCGAAAGGCGGGAATCGTCCGCGGCCATTATCACTTCGTTTCTGAATTGTCTGGCAATGGGGGTCCGGCAGCACTTCAGGGTACACGGCTCGCTGATACCGCCCGGGGCGCCGGGCCGTCCGGCGGCGCAGTTATGCTCAGCCCCAGTCGTCCAGTCACCCCCGAAAGGCTGCCGGTGTCCGAGCCCACCCCGCTGATCAGCGTCATCGTGCCCACCTATCGCCCCGGCGACGGCATCGACCGGGTGGTGACCTCCCTCGATGCCCAGACCCTGCCGCAGGACCGGTTCGAGGTGATCCTGATCGACGACGGTTCCCCGGACGACACCCTGCAGCGGCTCCAGGTGATCGCCGCCACCAGGCCCAACTACCGGGTCGAGCGGATCGAGAACTCCGGCTGGCCCAGCCGCCCGCGCAACGTCGCCACCCGACTGGCCCGCGGCGACTACGTGCTGTACATGGACCACGACGACTCGCTCTACCCCGACGGCCTGCGCCGGGCGCACGAGTACGCCGCCGCGGCCGGGCTCGACCTGCTCAACCTCAAGGAGTCGAAGACCAAGGACGGCTGGTGGTGCATGCCGTCGCTGGCCGCCGGCAACTCCGTCGAGCTCAAGGCCGAACACCGGATCGACCGGCTGCTGCCGATGGTGCCGCACAAGCTCTACCGACGCGACTTCGTGCTGGACGCCGGCGTCAGCTTCCCCGAGGGCCGGCGGATGCTGTGGGAGGACGTGTACTTCAACGTCGACGCCTACGCGAAGGCGCAGCGGGTGGGCATCCTGGCCGACACCCCGGTGTACCTGTGGCACGCGTCCACCACCAACAACTCCAAGTCCTACGGCCCCACCGACGCTGAGTTCTGGGACCGGATGGACGACCTGATGGCGTTCATCGACACCGCCCTGGCCGACCCCGACTTGGCGACCGAACGGCGCAGCGCGCTGATGCACCAGTACCGCTCCCGGATGCTTCGGCGGCTCGGCAAGGCCCTGCAACAGGCAACGCCGCAGGAGCAGGCGCTCGCCGTTGAGCGGGCCCGGGCCCTGCAGGCCAGGCACATTCCGGCCGAGTGGGACGCGCTCGCCGACCCGTGGGAGTACCCGAGGGCCGTGGCGCTGCGGGCTGACCGGCCCGACCTGCTGGCCCTGCTGCACCGCTTCTACGCCACCTTCTCCGGACGCACCCAGACCCTGGGCCTGCGGTGGATCGACGGCACGTTGCAGCTCGACGTCGAGGCGCGCTGGTACCTCGCCGACGGCTCCCCGCTCGCCTTCGAACGCCGTGGCGACCGGCTGGTGCTGCCGCTGCCCGACCAACTGGCCGAGATCCTGGACGAGCCCTGGGTCGACGTCACCGACGTGCTGGCCAAGTACTTCCTGGTCGTGGGCGCCCGCTCCCGCACCGACCTGGTCACCTGGCAGCTCCCGTTGGACCAGACCCTGCACACCGATCCACTGGCCGACGGCAGGGTCGGGCTGCGGATCACCGGACGCGCGACGTTCGATCCAGCGACCCTGGCGATGGGCCGTCCCGCCGATCCCGACGTCTGGGACGTGCTCGCCGTCACCCGCTGGGCGGGGCTGGCCCGCACCGGCGGGTTGAAGTTCGAGGGCGACGCCGCGCCGGCGCTGATCGAGGGCCGGCCCGCCGTCGCGTACGAGACCAACAAGGGCAACCTGGCGGTGGACCTGTGCCAGCGGCTCCGCAGTGTGGTCGCCGACGGCCGGCCCACTCCCGGACCGGTCGAGGCCGGCGGTACGGGCTTCAGCATCCCGCTGCCCGGAGTCGCCGTCTTCGGCTCGACCCGGTTGCCGGTGTCGGTGATCCTGACCGCACGGTCCGGCAGCCCCACGGAACTGCCCGGAAACCTGATCGGCACCCACGAAGGCGCCCGGCTCGACGTCGACGGGGTGCCCCCGGACGGCTCCCGGGAGTTGTCCTTCTCGACCCCGCAGGGCGTCGTCGGCTCCCGCTGGCGCCTGCTCGCGAACGGTTCCAAACTCCACCTCGAGGCACTGCCCGACCAGCCCGAACGCGACGCCTTGCAGGCCGTCCGCGGCGGCCTACGGGCCATCGCCGCGCGCGGTCGGGCCGCGCTCTCCAGGCTGAAAT
>RRZT010082639.1_pt1 | contig 10016 bp, 9 predicted proteins | sample 2165551 | NCBI WGS metagenome assembly RRZT01 (sample SAMN10456910, study PRJNA506462) | wastewater metagenome | biome: wastewater; feature: sludge; material: wastewater sludge; isolation source: wastewater sludge with Escherichia coli K12::gfp cells carrying plasmid... | place: USA: Moscow, Idaho ...
ACTAACTCACTAACTCACTAACTCACTAACTCACTAACTCACTAACTCACTAACTCACTAACTCACTAACTCACTACTAAAAAAAATTTCTCATATTATACACAAATATGCAAATAGGATTCTCAACTCTTGCGCAAATATTTTACGGAGGCACATCCTCTTAGCCTCTATGGCAATGGTCTGATGACGTTTTGGCCATGAATGTAAAAATTTGTTACATTTGTTTAGTCTCCAAGCGGAAAGGAAGTGACCGTTATCTTGAAATGTTTTACCATCTGCCTCCAGGGTTGTTTAATGGCAATGGAAAATCATGTGCGTGTGTAGTTGTGGTAAATTTAGTAGCACGCATAAAGAAATGCCCTAGCCAATCTGCCACTTACGGGTATAATGGTTGGGATAAAAAAGCGGCGGCAAAACGCAGATCGTTTCCCAGTTTTTTGCCGGATTAACAGATACATGTTCTTTTACTATCCAGGAAAACATGCGCAATATTCATCTCTATTTTTTTTGTTTTACCATGATGAGTCTTACCATGAACGCTTCGGTTTTAAGGGCCGAGGATAGCGTGCTCAGCACCATAAAAGATGCAATAAAGCAGTATGAAAATGGCAACTACACTGAAGCTGCCTCCAACTTGGACTATGCATCACAATTGGTGAGGCAGAAGAAAAGCGAGCAGATGAAAGAGATTTTTCCCGAACCCCCATCTGGTTGGACAGCAGGAACCATCAATTCCCAGGCTCTTGGTTCAGAAGTGCTTGGTGGCGGTCTCACCATGAGTCGGGAATACAAAAAAAATGAAACAACGATCAAACTGGAGATCATGTCGGATTCTCCGGTTTTGCAATCAGTCCTCATGATGACAAATAATTCTGTTTTTGCCAGTGCCGGCGGGGGAAAACTAGAAACCCTGAAGGGCAACAAGGCCATAGTCAAATATGATAAGGATGACACGGGAGGTGAGATCTACATTGTTGTGGATTCACGATTTGTTGTCGTTGTCAAAGGACGCCATATCAGCCGGGAAGATATGATTAGATTCTCTGAGCTGGTCGACTACAAAAAACTGGCAACATATTAAATAAAGAAAAAAACAAACAACCCTTCCCGGGGAATGCCGATGAGGTTTTTCCTGTGCGTTAGAGGTTGCCCCCTGTTACATCGGACGATTGGCCTTCTTCCCGTAACAGGGGGTTTTTCTGTGAATACAGTTGGAGCGTCTGGTGACTGAAAAAAAAAGTGAAAAAGAGGGCGGTACCGCCATTAGCGATGAAAGCCTCTTTAAGGTAACAAAAGAAATAGTGGTCAAGTTTATTGAGGTGGGTAAACTTTCTCCAGCCGGATTTGAGGAGACCTTTGACAGGGTATATCAGGCCATTGAAAAAACGGTGCGACCAAAGTGATGGGCGTAACACCTGATCCTGCTCTTAATGTTGCCCCCGCTGAGGTGAAACGCATACATCTTGTCGGCATCTGTGGCACAGCCATGGCAGCCCTTGCCGGTATGCTCAAGGAAAACGGATTTGAGGTAAGCGGTTCTGATCAGAATGTCTATCCGCCCATGTCTGATTTCCTGGCCGAGCAACAAATCCCGGTTATACAAGGTTTTCGTGCCGAAAATCTTCATCCGCAACCAGATCTGGTGATTGTGGGTAATGTGGTGCGGGCAACAAACCCGGAAGCACTTGAACTTGCTCGCCTCGCCCTGCCCTACTTGTCCATGCCCCAGGCACTTGCTCATTTCTTTCTCACGGGCAAAATGCCGCTAGTGGTCTGTGGCACACACGGTAAAACCACAACCTCATCGCTTCTGGCCACCACCTTGCACCGGGTTGGCAACACTCCAGGTTTTATGATTGGCGGCATAGTTCAGGCCTTTGGCCGGAACTATAACTGCAGCACAAGCCCTTATTATGTTATTGAAGGCGATGAATACGACACAGCCTTTTTTAACAAAGTCTCCAAGTTTCACCACTACCGGCCAAAATGTGCCATCTGCACTTCCATTGAATTTGATCATGCCGATATTTTCCCAGATCTTGTCGCAATAAAGGCCTCTTTTGCGAAATTTTTCACCCGTATTCCAACAGATGGCATACTTATCGCCAATCTTGATGACCCGGTTATTGCTGAACTGACGCAATCGCTTTCCTGCCCTGTGATCTCCTACGGTACTGGTGAGGACTGCACCTGGCGCTTGCTGGTGATCAGGCCGGAAGGCTTGCACTGTGAATTTGATTTTTCCTACAAAAATACGCTGATGGGAACCTGCAAGCTCCCCATGCCTGGCCGTCACAACTGTTTAAATGCCCTTTCTGTGATTGCCATGATGCACTATCTGGATTTTCCCATGACGGAAATACTGGCAGCCATTCCCACCTTTGAAGGGGTTAAACGACGTCAGCAGATACGGGGTGAGGTGCATGGCATAACGGTGGTTGATGATTTTGCCCATCATCCCACTGCTGTGCATGAAACATTGCAGGCCTTGCGTCAGGCCTGGCCATCAAGCCGTCTGCTGGTTGCCTTTGAGCCCCGTACCAATACCAGCAGAAAGGCCGTCTTTCAAAAAGAGTACGCCTCAGCCTTTGATGCGGCTGATCTAGTTTTTGTACGCGCCCCTCTACCGCTTGACAATGTTTCAGTCGAAGAACAGTTTTCTTCAAAAAAGTTAGCAGACGATCTCATGGCAAAAGGTATTTTTGCGCAGAGTTTTGCCGATACCGATGCCATTATCGAGGCACTTGCGCAACACGCCCAGAGTGGAGACAAAATAATTGTGCTTTCTAACGGTGGTTTTGATCACATTCACGAAAGGGTTTTACAGCGTTTACAAGAAGTAACTTGACAAGAACTGCCCAGGTCGCAATGATGCGCCTGCTGTCCTTTTAGGACATTTGCCTGTTTCTCTTTATGAAAGAGAGCTTTTACCCTGCAAGGAGTTTGGTATGAATATTTCTGTGTTGAAAGAGACACATCCCGGAGAAACCAGAGTGCCGCTTGTGCCGGCAACTGCAGAAAAATTAGTAAAACTTGGAGCCACCGTGTTGGTGGAAACCGGTTTAGGGGAAACTTGCCGTCTGAGCGATGAGGCCTATACACAAGTAGGCGCCGTGGTAGAGAACTCGCGCTCAGCTTTGTTTGAAAAGGCTGATATAGTCCTGCGCCTACGTAAACCTCTTCTGGAAGAAATTCCTGCCATGCACCGGGGTACAATCCATGTCAGTTACCTTGACCCCTTTAATGAACTGGAGCTGGTGGAAGCTTTAACCCAGGCCGGTATCAGCGCCATCAGCCTGGAGATGATCCCTCGCAGCACCATAGCCCAGAAGATGGACGTGCTCAGTTCCCAGGCCAATCTGGCAGGTTATGTCTCAGTGCTCCTTGGCGCTTCGGAGTTACAGAAAATCTTCCCCATGATGACAACTCCAGCTGGCACCATTAAACCGGCGAAGGTCTTTATTATTGGCGTTGGTGTGGCTGGTTTGCAGGCCATTGCCACGGCAAAACGTCTTGGGGCTCGGGTTGAAGCCTTTGACACCAGACCGGTTGTTGAAGAGCAGGTCAAATCGCTCGGGGCTAAATTTGTGAAAATTGACCTGGGAGAAACCGGGCAGACCAAAGACGGCTATGCCACCCAGCTCACTCCGGAGCAGATGGAACTGCAAAAACAAGGGATGGCCAAGGCCTGTGCCCAGGCTGATCTGGTTATTACCACGGCCCAGCTTTTTGGTCGCAAAGCACCTCGAATAGTGGATAAGGCCATGGTGGCCCAAATGCAACCAGGCTCAGTCATTGTCGATATGGCGGTCGAAACAGGCGGCAATGTGGAAGGTTCTGTGCTTGACAGCACGGTTGAGGTGGATGGCGTGAAGATTATTGGTCTTGGCAACTTGCCCGGGAAAGTAGCCCAAACAGCCAGTGAGATGTACTCTGCCAACCTGGGCAATTTCATTACCCACTTCTGGAACAAGGAAGATAAATTGTTTCAGCTTAAACTGGATGACGACATCATAAAAGGTGCCCTTATCACCCACGATGGCGCTCTTTTCAGTGAAATGTACAAAAGCATTATGAAAAAGTGAGAGAACCATGATTGGCGTATACTTAACCTTTATTTTTGTCCTGGCCATCTTTCTCGGTTTTGAGCTTATTTCCAAAGTGCCGTCCACCTTGCACACCCCGCTCATGTCCGGATCAAATGCCATCTCTGGAGTAACCCTAATTGGGGCGCTTGCCGCTATGCAGAGTTCCCACCATGGCTTAACCATCTTTCTGGCCTTACTTGCAGTCATCTTTGCCACTGTCAATGTGGTAGGTGGCTATGCTGTAACTGACCGCATGCTCTCCATGTTCAAGAAGAAAGAAAAAGGAGGCCGGTCATGAGCCTCGGCACTATTGGCATTAATTTTTCCTATGTAATTTCTGCCGGACTCTTTGTTTTTGGCCTAAAGATGCTCAGCTCACCCGCTACGGCCAGGCGCGGCAATCTGCTTTCTGCCCTGGGCATGCTGGTGGCTATTATTGCCACTTTACTTGCCTCTGGCCTTGCCCTGAAGTGGATAATTATTGGTGTAGCAATTGGTACTGTAATTGGGCTCTTTGGCGCCTATCTGGTAAAGATGACAGCAATGCCAGAAATGGTTGCCCTTTTTAACGGATTTGGCGGACTTTCCAGTTTGCTTCTGGCCTGGAGTGAGTATCACCAGAATCCGAGCGGCAGCCTTTTTATTGCTGCAGTCACCATGCTCTCTGTCTTTATTGGTGGAGTCACCTTTACAGGCTCAATGGTTGCCTGGGGTAAGCTCAGTGGCAAAATAAACCAAAAGCCCATTATTTTCACGAATCAGCATCTTTTGAATGCCGCCATTCTTCTCGGTGCCGTGGCCTGTTCGGTCCTTTTTACCTTCTATCCTTCGCCCCCGATCGGCTATATTCTCTTTATTTTAGTTATGCTAGTCTCTTTGGGCTTTGGTGTGACATCAACTATCCCCATTGGTGGCGCGGATATGCCGGTGGTTATCTCACTGCTCAATAGCTATTCGGGTCTGGCAGCCTGTGCCGCCGGTTTTGTGGTCCACAACAATATTCTTATCGTGGCAGGGGCCCTGGTTGGCGCAAGCGGTATTATTCTTACACGTATTATGTGTAAGGCCATGAATCGTTCCCTTGCCAATGTACTCTTTTCTGGGTTCGGCCAAGGCAGCACAAAGAGTTCCGGCGAAGAAGGACCAAAGGGAGAGGTGAAGCCTGCCTCTGCTGAAGATGTGTATTACATCCTTGAGGCAGCCGATTCCGTGGCCATAGTTCCCGGCTATGGTTTGGCCGTTGCCCAGGCACAGCATGTGGTAAAAGAGCTTGGCGACCTGCTTGAGGCAAATGGCACAGAGGTAGTTTATGCCATTCATCCTGTTGCCGGCCGTATGCCTGGTCATATGAATGTCTTACTCGCCGAAGCTAATGTGCCCTACGATCAGCTGGTTGAAATGGATGAAATTAACCCGCGCATGGAAACAATTGATGTCTGCGTGGTTATAGGGGCAAACGATGTGGTCAACCCGGCCGCTGTCCATGAAGAGGGCAGTCCGATCTACGGCATGCCCATTATTGAAACCTACCGTGCTAAAACCGTTATAGTACTCAAACGCTCTATGAATCCGGGCTTTGCCGGTATTGAAAATGCCCTCTTCTATGAAGAGAACACGCGAATGTACTTTGGTGATGCCAAGGCCTCCATCCAGGCACTGATTGCCGAATTTAAGGGAGGAGCCTCATAAGGATGGGGCTTTTCTGTGGCCATGCTCCCCCTTGAGCACGCGGTTAAAAAGGCCCTTGTTGATGATATTGGCCTAAAGCCAGATGCCTCTTTTTTGGTGGCTGTTTCAGGTGGGGCAGATTCAGTTTCCTTATTAATCATCTTAGCTGCCCTACGCCCTGCCATAAACTGCACGCTTATGGCAGCCTATATTGACCATGGGCTCCGTCCTGCTGAAACCCCGGCAGAATGGAGCCTGGTTAGATCCCTTGCCGATAAACTCGGCATCCCCAGTCAGAAAGTAAGTGTTGATGTGGCTACCTATGTGAGCTCTAACCACTTATCAATTGAGCATGCTGCCCGCATCCTCCGCTATAATGCCCTGCACTCCCTGGCAAACGAACATAATCTAGAGTGGATTGCCGTTGCCCATACCGCCGATGACCAGGCTGAAGAAATTCTCCTTCGTTTGATGCGTGGCGGTGGCCGCAAGGCACTTGCCGGCATGCGCATGCAAAGTGGCAAAATCCTGCGTCCACTTCTTAATCTTACCAAAGAGCAATTACTCAGTTACCTGCATGACAAGGAAATTCAATTTTGCCATGACTCCAGTAACGATGATCTTCGTTTTTTGCGAAACCGCATCCGCCTCCATCTGCTGCCCATCCTAAAAAAAGACTATGATCCCGGCATACGCGGTGCGCTTTTAAAAACTGCGGCCAATTTACGGGAAGATGAAGACCTTATGGCAGATCTTACCGAAAAGGCTTGGCGTATGACTGTGGTTCCGCCGGAAGGCGACACCGCTGATACGTCCCAGAATCAAATTTGGCATCTGAAAAAACATGCCTTTTTGCAGCTGCACCCTGCCCTGCAGCGCCGCCTTATGGAACGCCTGCTCTACACCTTGCAGGGTCAAGCCAGTTACGAGCAGGTATTGGCCCTGGTTAAGCTGGCAAGCCATGGTCAGACTGGTCATGAGCTACACCTGCAAAAGGGGCTGCGCGCAGTGGTGGAAAAAGAACAAATATGCTTTCTCTACCCCTGGGGCAAAACTGCCAACAGACGCTCTTTTAAACATGGCACCACAAAAAGCTGATGCCATTTGTCAGTATGGTAGATTCTAATTCAAAGTGCACCAGCAGTAGAGAGTTAAAAGCGAGGAAGGACACACCGGTATTCTGGTAGAGTTTGTAGCGCTCACCATCAACCAGCCAGAAGGGGTCCGCTATGCCCTACACGCACCTTACACTGGAAGATCGCATCGGTTTCTTCTTATTTGTCAGCATGGGCATGCGCTGGGCAACTTCCGCAGGTCTCGGGCGAAGCCAAACCACTCTTTCCCGTGAGTTGCGCCACAACGATTTGGCAAGCGGTTATCGGATATAAAGATATTGGCATTCTTCTTGCCTCGCCGCATATCAAGCCTGGGCGAGCATGTACCAATGCGGAGCGACTGAATACATTTAACGGGCTACTTCTCACACCGAACCTCGACAGAGTTTTCGATGCAGGGTTGATCACCTTTTGCGAATATGGACTAATTCTTTTGTCACCGCTCCTCTCTTCCCCCAAACAACTGGGCATCAAGACTGGCATGCAGGTAACTCTTGCGAACCAACAAGTGCCATTCATGGACTTCCATAGAGCGTCTGAGTTTCGTTCCTAGTAGTCATGTTGCTATGATGCTTAACCCTTCATTCTACCGAACTCGCTAAAACCTAATCTGACAGATACCGCCAAAGACTGGGCCCTGTCAGATTAAGCTGAACGTTAATCCCTTTACTTATTCCTTCCCTTCATCAAGCAGAGGTTCGTAATTGCCAGCCGGGTCATTTGTCCCATGGAGTTTTATTAAGGTGGGGGTTACACCTACGCCCCAGGTAACGCTTGCCTGTTTTGTATCAATTTGTCTATCTGTTATCAGTTCACCCTGCGTGTACGGACGGCCATCCTGATGGGCAAAACCATTTTTAGGGTCACGATAGTATTTAAAGGTGAACGGCACAGCATTAAAGACATCCTTGCCAAAATCATACCGCTGCGTGGCAACCACCAGACGATAGAGCCTTGCGCCCTCCAGGGCATCGCTTTGTGTGGGCAGGAAAAGCGCAGCCTGCAAACACTTATCTGCCGTTAAGTAGGCGCCTCTTGCGGTCATTTCCCGCATCAGCTCTTGCCGTAGTTTTTGACTCTGCAAGACAGCCTCAGGCGAGTTAAGATTGATCGCAGGCCAGTTTGCGCTATAGCCATTTCCTTTTTTCACCTCCTGCGCAAGGAAAGTTTCCACCCCAGCCGGCATTTCCCCAAACAGGCTGACGCCAACAACCGTATTGAAAAAATAACGGAACTCTCCCTCTTGAAATTTTCTGTTCTTGGGCTCTTTTCTGGTGAAGTGACCCTGGGGATCTCCCTTTTTTGCCATCGTGTTTAAGCGATAACCCATCATGTCCATTTCTTGCCATCCCTCATTTCCCGTATACATACGTGGCATGGCCCAGGTGCTGTCCACGGTGTTGCCGGTGCCAGAGGTAAATGTATCGTATCCCTGATCAGGTTGCGGAGAACTGCCACTGTGGCAACCTACGCACTGCACCAGTTCATTTGGCGTCTGCGGCCGCAAAGTGCCGTTCTTGTCTTCAATATAGCCAGCAAGGACCCAGCCAGCCCCATTATCAATCCATCCTTCCCCCCTGCCGACCCGAACTGGCGCATCTTCCTCTTTGGTACCCGGCCCGGTATAACGTGGGTCCCACTTGCGCTCTTTATACATGTAGCGAATTTCTTTTACCCTGTGTGAACGCGCTCCGGGAAAAGGGCTGATAGCTTTGTTCGTGCCATCGGCAGCCAGATCTACATAGTGCAAGGGATGGGCAAATTCAGTTCCTATTGGATACAGACCCGGTTCCACCATAATTTTTGCGGCCTTGCCCTTATAATATAAATCTGTTCCCCCGGGGATTCTGTCTTGTACGGCCATGGCTACCAGTTTCAGGTTTTGTGCATAGATGGAAAGATTATAACTGCCATCTTCCGCCTGCATAAATATTTCCGGCAAACGGATATAGATACCGGAAACACTGCCAGCCATTGGCGTAAAAATACCATAGGGGACAAAGTTGATGGCCCGCCAACCGGTTATCCATTGCCCATCTTCCTGAAAATATCCGTTTTTTTCCTTTTGACTGCGTACAAAACCATCTTTTTTTGCCGGCAGATCTGCCGGGTCAAGCCCCGGAAAGAGACGAAAGGGATGATGCTCACCCCCATCCCAGTTTTTTGGTGAACCTGGTCTTTGAGCATAGGCAGCTTGCCAGTTGTCTGTGCGAATGTAGTGTTCCATGTCCCAGTTCTTTTCATCAATGCCGGTGGCGCTAAAGGCCTGGCGCAGTTTTTCCGGGTGCAGCGTATTTACCCAGGGATTGATGGAACCATTGGGCTGAAAGGGATAGCGCAGGGCGGCAAAGGCATACTGTTCAATCAGATTACCAAGCACCTGGGACCGCCCGGCCTGGGGGGTATTATTGCCAAATTTTCTTTTGGCAAAACTGTCTGTATGGCAGTATTGGCAGGCATTTTGTGTGCCACCAGAGGTTTCGATATAACACTGGGCAGGGATATGGGCATAGGGGTTGGCAAAATCGGCCCGATCCAGATACGTTGACCAGAGTGGTTCAATCTTTTTGTTTTGCGGCGCTGCTACCTCATTTGTTTGAGCGGCAAAGACCAAGCTGACAGCAAAAGAAATACCCCAAAAAGCAAAGAGAACAGTCATATACCGAGTCGCATTCCCCGAGAATTTTATCCTGAGCAACTGGTTTATTATATTTAAAGTAGACATATAAAAATGCTCCTTTTGACAAAAGAAATGGCCCGCAAAGAGAAGACTGCGGGCCTTTCGCTGCATGAATAATTATTGAGAGGTTAAACGAAAAAACACTCAGAACCCTGGCATGCCTCCGAGATAGCCAACATTGGCATCTAAGTAGTAACGGGGGGTGCCGTATTTGTTAACGCCATACTCTTTTTTGGCCAGTTCAATAAGTCTCTCCTTCTCCTCTTCCGGCATGGATTTAATCCACTCACCGGCATGTTGATAATTGGTCATCACATAGGCATACCCGTTTAAATTATCTAGCACCTGCAGGCCTGTTGATTCTGCGCCGCTAGCAACGGTGAGCAGGCGAGCCAATTTGCCGGTGTCCACGTTATAGGCCCAGAGGAAATTATTCACATGGGTGCCGCTGTCTTCGCCGATGAA
>RRZT012732594.1_pt1 | contig 10015 bp, 9 predicted proteins | sample 2165551 | NCBI WGS metagenome assembly RRZT01 (sample SAMN10456910, study PRJNA506462) | wastewater metagenome | biome: wastewater; feature: sludge; material: wastewater sludge; isolation source: wastewater sludge with Escherichia coli K12::gfp cells carrying plasmid... | place: USA: Moscow, Idaho ...
GGCTGCCCGCCCACGGCAGAGGCGCTGCTGTATGGCCTGCTGCAACTGAAGCAGAAGATTCGTCGCACCACCACGATTGCGCGCGTATAAGCCATGGGAACGCCAGAATGACTGCTTATGCCATGAATCCGTCTGTGTTGCAAGCCCGTGTCCAGGAGACACTGGGCAAGCGGGTGCGCGAACTGTCCGTTGGGTGTGGCGAGCTGACCTTGGTGGTCGATGCAGCCGACTATCTGGCTGCCGCAACCCTTTTGCGCGATGCGCCGGGTTGCGAATTCAACCAGCTGATCGACCTGTGCGCAGTGGACTATTCGCAATACAAAGACCAGCCTTGGTCGGGGTTGCGGTTTTGCGTGGTGCTGCATCTGCTTTCTACCACCTGCAATCAGCGGCTGCGGCTCAAGGTGTTTGCGCCGGATGACGAGCAGCCGCGCTTGGCGTCGGTGTACGACATCTGGAATGCCGCCGACTGGTTCGAGCGCGAAGCCTTCGATCTGTTTGGCGTGGTGTTTGACGGCCACCCCGATTTGCGCCGCATCCTGACCGACTATGGTTTTGTCGGCCATCCGTTCCGCAAGGATTTTCCGCTGACGGGCCATGTGGAAATGCATTACGACGCCGAGCAGCGGCGCGTGGTGTACCGGCCTGTCAGTATCGAGCCGCGCGAAATCACGCCGCGTATCGTGCGTGAGCCAGGCTACGGGGGGCTGGGTTGACCCGGCAAATGAATCGCCATGCCTGAAATTCGCAACTACACCATCAACTTCGGCCCGCAGCACCCTGCCGCGCACGGCGTGCTGCGCCTGATTCTGGAGCTGGACGGCGAGGTCGTGCAGCATGCCGATCCGCACGTGGGGCTGCTGCACCGCGCCACCGAAAAACTGGCCGAACACAAAACCTATATCCAGACGCTGCCATATATGGATCGGCTGGACTATGTCTCGATGATGTGCAACGAGCAGGCGTATTGCCTGGCCGTTGAAAAGCTGCTGGGGGTGGAGGTGCCGCTGCGCGCGCGGTACATTCGCGTGCTGTTTGCCGAAATCACCCGCATCCTCAACCACCTGATGTGGCTGGGTTCGCACGGCAACGACTTGGGCAGCACCACCATCCTGATCTACACCTTCCGCGAGCGTGAAATGCTCATGGATATGTACGAGGCGGTGTCGGGCGCGCGCATGCATGCCTCGTATTTTCGCCCCGGCGGCGTGTACCGCGATTTGCCCGAGCGCATGCCGCAGTTCGAGCCGAACAAACTGCGCACGCAGGCGCAGACCGATGCGCTCAATGCCGATCGGCAAGGCTCGCTGCTGGATTTCATCGAGGCGTTTACCAAAGAATTTCCGCAGCGGGTGGACGAGTACGAAACCCTGTTGACCGACAACCGCATCTGGAAGCAGCGTACCGTGGGCATTGCCGTGGTCAGCCCCGAGCGCGCGCTGAACCTGGGCTTTACCGGCCCGATGCTGCGTGGCAGCGGCGTGGCCTGGGACTTGCGCAAGCAGCAGCCTTACGATGCCTACGACCGCGTGGACTTTGATGTGCCCGTGGGCGTGACGGGCGATACCTACGACCGCTATCTGGTGCGTGTGCAGGAGATGCGCGAATCCAATCGCATCATGAAACAGTGCGTGGACTGGCTGCGCGCCAACCCGGGGCCGGTAATGACCGACAACCACAAGGTGGCGCCGCCGTCGCGCGCGGCCATGAAGTCGGAAATGGAGGCGTTGATCCACCATTTCAAACTGTTCTCGGAAGGCATGCATGTGCCCGAAGGCGAGGCCTATGCGGCAGTCGAGCATCCCAAGGGCGAATTTGGCATTTACCTGATCAGCGATGGTGCCAACAAGCCGTATCGCATGAAGATTCGGCCGCCAGGCTTTGTGCATCTGGCAGCCATGAATGAATTGACCCGTGGCCATATGCTGGCCGATGCCGTGGCGGTGCTGGGCACGCTCGACATCGTATTCGGGGAGGTGGATCGATGAATTTCTCCGAAGCAACCCGCGCCCGTTTTGACCGCGAAATTGCCAAGTACCCGCCAGAGCGCAGGCAGTCGGCGGTGTTGGCCTGCCTGGCCATCGTGCAGCAAGAACAGGGCCATATCAGCACCGAGAGCGAGCAGGCCGTGGCCGATTACCTGGGCATGCCCAGCATTGCCGTGCATGAAGTGGCCAGCTTTTACAGCATGTTCAATTTGCAGCCTACGGGCAAGTACAAGCTGGCGCTGTGCACCAATCTGTCGTGCCAATTGCAAGGGGCAGGGCAGGCATTGCAAGCGTTGCAGGACAAACTCGGCATCCAGTTGGGCGAAACCACAGCCGACGGGCTGTTCACCCTGCAGCAGTGCGAATGCGTGGGCGCTTGCGCCGATGCGCCGGTCATGCTGGTGAACGATCGCACCATGTGTAGCCACATGACGCCGCAGCGCATGGCGGAACTGGTGGATGGCCTCAAGGCCGCAGACGGGGAGGCCGCATGAGCGCAGTCGCCGACGTACTGGCGCGGTTTGCCACCGATGGCGGCATCAGCTGCCTGCACGACCGCCACATTCAGCCGCAGATTTATGCGGGGCTGAATGGCCGCAACTGGGGGCTGGCCGATTACGAGCAGCGCCAGGGCTATGCGGCCTTGCGTAAGGTGCTGGGCGCTGATGGCGCGGGCGGCATGACGCAGGAAGACATCATCGCTGAACTCAAAGTGTCTGCCTTGCGCGGACGCGGCGGCGCGGGCTTTCCCACTGGGCTCAAGTGGAGCTTCATGCCGCGCCAATTCCCGGGGCAGAAATACCTGATCTGCAATTCGGACGAGGGCGAGCCGGGCACGTTCAAGGATCGCGACATCCTGCAATACAACCCCCATACCGTGATTGAAGGCATGCTGATCGCCGCCTACGTGATGGGGGCGGATCAAGGGTACAACTACATCCATGGGGAAATTTTCCAGGTGTACGAACGCTTCGAAGCCGCCATCGAGCAGGCGCGCGCCGCGGGCTACTTGGGCAAAAACATTCTGGGCAGCAACTTCAGCTTCGATCTGCATGCGCACCACGGTTTTGGCGGCTATATCTGCGGTGAAGAATCGGCCTTGATCGAATCGATGGAGGGTAAGAAAGGCCAGCCGCGCTTCAAGCCGCCGTTTCCGGCCAGCTACGGTTTGTATGGCCAGCCCAGTAACGTCAACAATACCGAAACCTATGCGTCGGTGCCATGGATCATCCGCCACGGCGGGCGGGCATATCTGGAAACCGGCAAGCCCAACAACGGCGGCACCAAAATCTTCTCGGTCTCGGGCGATGTCAATCGTCCCGGCAATTACGAAGTGCCCATGGGCACACCCTTTGCCACGCTGCTGGAGTTGGCGGGGGGCGTGCGCGCAGGGCGGCGGCTCAAGGCCGTCATTCCTGGTGGCGTGTCGTCGCCAGTGCTGCCTGCGGCCACCATGATGGAATGCACGCTGGATTACGAATCCATCGGCAAGGCCGGCTCCATGCTGGGATCTGGCGCCGTGATCGTGATGGACGACAGCCGCTGCATGGTGCAGGTGCTGCGCCGGCTGAGTTATTTCTTCATGCACGAATCGTGCGGCCAGTGCACGCCCTGCCGCGAAGGTGCGGGCTGGTTGTGGCGCGTGGTCGATCGCATTGAGCGCGGCGAAGGCAAGGCATCGGATCTGGATCTGCTGGATTCCGTGGCCGGCAATATTCTGGGGCGCACCATTTGCGCCTTGGGCGATGCGGCCGCCATGCCGGTGCAAGGCATGCTCAAGCATTTCCGCGAAGAATTTGTTCACCATATCGAGCATGGGCGCTGCGCAGTGCCCATGGCCGCTGGCGAGGCATTGAGATGATTGAACTCAATATCGACGGCAAAAAAATCCAGGTACCCGCAGGCAGCATGCTGATTCAGGCTGCCGAACAGGCCGGCATTTTCATTCCGCATTTCTGCTACCACAAGAAATTGTCGATTGCGGCCAACTGCCGCATGTGCCTGGTGGATGTCGAAAAACAGGCCGATCCCGTGCCTGCCTGCGCCACGCCGGCGGTGGATGGCATGGTAGTGCACACCAAGAGCGTCAAAACGGTCGAGGCGCAAAAAGGGGTGATGGAGTTTCTGCTCATCAACCACCCGCTGGATTGCCCGATTTGCGACCAAGGCGGCGAATGCCTGTTGCAGGATTTGGCCGTGGGCTACGGCCAAAACGGTTCGCGCTACGAAGAAGAAAAGCGCGTGTTTGCGCCCAAAGACGTGGGGCCGCTCATCTCCATGCAGGAAATGAACCGCTGCATCCAGTGCACGCGCTGCGTGCGCTTCGGGCAGGAAATCGCCGGGCAGATGGAGCTGGGCATGACGCACCGCGGCGAGCACAGCGAGATTGAGGCATTTGTCGGCGCATCCGTCGACTCCGAACTATCGGGCAACATGATCGACATCTGCCCGGTCGGTGCGCTGACCAGCAAGCCCTTCCGCTATGCCGCGCGCACCTGGGAATTGTCACGCCGCAAAAGCATCAGCCCGCACGACTCGACCGGTGCCAATCTGATTGTGCAGGTCAAAGACCATCGCGTATTGCGCGTGGTGCCTTTCGAGAACGAGGCCGTGAACGAATGCTGGATCGCCGACCGCGACCGCTTCAGCTATGAGGCGCTCAACGGCCCCGACCGCCTGACCAAGCCCATGATCAAACAGGATGGGCGCTGGCTGGAAGTGGACTGGCAAACGGCGCTGGAATACGCTGCCAGCGGTCTGCGCGACATTGCCGAGAAAAAAGGCCCCGCCAGCGTGGGCTTGCTGGCCAGCCCGCACAGCACGGTGGAAGAATTGTGGCTGGCCACGCAATTGATGCGCGCATTGGACAGCGGCAACATCGACTATCGCCTGCGGCATGCCGAATTTGCCGATGCGCAGGGCAAGGTGCGCTGGCTGGGTATGCCCATTGCCGAATTGAGCGAACTGGATCGGGCGTTGGTGATTGGCAGCGATTTGCGCAAAGATCACCCTCTGTTTGCCCAGCGTATCCGTCAGGCAGTGCGGCAAGGTGCGCAGGTGTGCGCGTTGGCAGAAGGTGCGCCCGATTGGGCCATGCCGCTGCATGCGGTGCTGCCAAGCGACGCGCGCGACTGGACGCAGGCCTTGGCCGCCATTGCCGTGGCCGTGGCGGTTGAAAAAGGCGTACCGCTGCCCGCCGTGGCGCAACAGGCCGCCGACACCCCTCTGGCGGCAGAGCAGATCGAAGAGCTGGCAACCGTGGCGCGCACCATCGCGCAGGCGCTGCTGGCAGGCAGCAGCAAGGCGGTGCTGTTGGGCAATGCGGCTGCGCACCATCCGCAGGCAGCCAGCCTGCTGGCGTTGGCGCAGTGGATTGCCGAGCAAACCGGCGCGCGTCTGGGCTATCTGACCGAAGCGGCCAATACGGTGGGCGCTCAGTACGTCGGCGCATTGCCGCAGGCCGGTGGGTTGGATGTGGGGCAGATGGTGCAAGGTGGGCTCAAGGCGGCAGTCTTGTTGCAGGTGGAGCCGCAATGGGATTGCGCTGCGGGCGAAGCGGCTTTGCAGGGGCTGCAATCGGCCGATACCGTCATCACGCTCAGCCCCTTCAAAACCAATCTCGATATCAGCGACGTGCTGCTGCCCATCAGCCCGTTCAGTGAAACATCGGGCAGCTTCATCAATGCCGAGGGGCGCTTGCAAAGTTTCCATGCCGTGGTCAAACCCTTGGGCGAAACCCGCCCGGGCTGGAAGGTGCTGTGCGCCTTGGCGCGCATGCTGGATGCGCCCAATCTCGACTTCGACAGTTCGCAGCAGGTGCTGGCTCGCGCCGTGCCCGGCGTACTGTCCGGTCAGATGGTGCCTGCCGAACGCTTGAGCAACCAGACCGATGCCGCCATGGTGGTGGCGCGCGCCCATGCGCGCCCGGTTTGTGCCAGCATCTACCAGCTTGATGCGCTGGTGCGACGTGCGCCGGCTTTGCAGGCCACTGCTGACGGACGCATGGCGCAAGGCGGGGCACAAGCAGCGCAAGGGATGCAGGAGGTGCAGCCATGAGGGACTGGCTCTACGCCTTTGGCCGTGACGGTTGCGTGTACTTTGGCCTGAACTGGTGTCAGGCCGACTGGTGGCAAACCGGCCTGTGGCCAATCGTCTGGATATTGCTGGGCATAGGCTGCGTCGTGCTGCCTTTGCTGGGTGCGGTGGCTTTCATGACTTTGTGGGAGCGCAGACTGATTGCTTTCATGCAAGTGCGTTTAGGACCCAACCGGTTGGGGCCATTGGGCTTGCTGCAACCGGTTGCGGATATCGTCAAGCTGTTGCTCAAAGAAGTGATCCGTCCGGATCGTTCGGACAAATTCCTGTATTACCTGGGGCCCATCATGACCATCATGCCCGCCATGGCGGCGTGGGCGGTGGTGCCTTTTGGGCCTGATCTGGTGTTGGCCAATGTCAATGCCGGCCTGCTTTACCTGTTTGCCATTACCTCGATGGAGGTGTACGGCGTCATCATGGCGGGCTGGGCGTCCAACTCCAAATATCCTTTGCTGGGCGCGATGCGCGCATCGGCGCAAATGCTGTCGTACGAAATTGCCATGGGCATCTGTATTCTGGTGGTACTGATGGTGACGGGCAGCCTGCATATTGGCGCGATCGTGCAAGGGCAGACGCAGGGCTGGTTTGCCAGCCACGGCTTGAATTTTCTGTCCTGGAACTGGCTGCCGCTGCTGCCCATTTTCGTGGTCTATGTGATTTCGGCCGTGGCCGAAACCAACCGCCACCCCTTCGACGTGGTGGAAGGCGAGGCAGAGATCGTGGCCGGGCACATGGTCGAATATTCCGGCATGGGCTTTGCGCTGTTCTTTTTGGCCGAATACGCCAACATGATTCTGCTTTCCGTCATGGCCAGCCTGCTGTTTTTGGGCGGTTGGAGCGCGCCCCTGGGCTTTGAACACCTGACTTTCCTGCCGCAGTGGCTGACCGGCCTCATGAACACGGGCTGGATCTGGCTGGGGCTGAAAACCTTCGTGCTGTTGAGCGTCTTCGTTTGGATTCGAGGGACTTTCCCGCGCTTCCGTTATGACCAGATCATGCGTTTGGGATGGAAGGTTTTCATTCCGGTCACGCTAGTGTGGCTGGTGGTTGTTGGTGCGTGGATGCAAACCTCCTGGAGTATCTGGAAGTGAGCAAGAACAACAGTACCCCTTCACCCATTGCATCGTTGCAGGAGCAAAAGGCCCGGCAGGTCACGGCGTTTTCGCTGTGGGACTTCATCAAGAGCTTTGCCCTGTGGGAGCTGTTCAAGGGTATGTGGCTGACCGGACGCTACACCTTCCGGCGCAAGTTCACGCTGCAATACCCAGAAGAAAAAACGCCGCTGAGTCCGCGCTTCAGGGGGCTGCATGCCCTCATGCGCTACGACAACGGCGAAGAGCGGTGCATTGCCTGCAAGCTGTGCGAGGCTGTGTGCCCGGCGCAAGCCATCTTCATCGAGTCGGCTGAAGATGCGCAGGGCAAGCGCTGCACCACACGCTACGACATCGACTTGACCAAATGCATTTACTGCGGATTTTGCGAAGAAAGCTGCCCGGTCGATTCGATCGTGGAAACGCCCATTTTCGAGTACCACGGCGAAGAGCGCGGTGATCTGTACTTCACCAAAGACATGCTGCTGGCCGTGGGCGATCGCTACAAAGCGCAGATCGATGCCGCCAAGGCAGCCGATGCGCCTTATCGATAGGACGGGCATGACCTCATGATGAATACCATTCAGACCGTTCTGTTCTACGTTTTTGCTGCCGTGCTGCTGCTGGCGTCCTTTCGCGTGATCACTTCGCGCAATCCGGTGCATGCGGCCATGTATCTGGTGCTGGCCTTTTTTCAGGCAGCTGCGATCTGGCTGTTGATCAAGGCCGAATTTCTGGCCATGGTGCTGGTGCTGGTGTATGTGGGCGCCGTCATGGTGCTGTTCCTGTTCGTGTTGATGATGATTCGCTTCGACGAGCAAACCGCGCGGCAAGGCTTCTGGAAGCATTTCCCGCTGGCGGCGGCCATTGGCACGGCCTTTATCGTCGAACTGGGCATGGTCTTCATGGTCAATTACCGCCATGTGGCGCAGCCGCGCCCCGTGCTGGGTGCAAATGGGCAGCTGCTGCCGGAAACGATCAGCAACACCAATGCGTTGGGGCAGTTGCTGTATTCGCAGTATCTGTATCCGGTGCAGATTGCGGCAGTTTTGCTGCTGTTGGCCATCATTGCTGCCATTGCGCTGACCCTGCGCAGCCGCAAAGACAGTCGCTACCAGTCGCCGCACTGGCAGGTCAATGTCAAGGCGGCCGATCGCATGCGGGTGGTGAAAATGGAACCCACCCGTGCGGCTCCGCAGGAAGCGGCAGAAGCGCCCGCGCAGCAGGAGAATGCATCATGAGTCTGACGCTGGGACATTTTCTGACCTTGGGCGGCATGCTGTTTGCGCTGTCGATCGTGGGCATTTTTCTTAATCGCAAAAACCTGGTGGTGCTGCTCATGGCCATCGAGCTGATGCTGTTGGCGATCAGCATGAACTTTGTGGCCTTTGCCCACTACATGGGTGATTTGCACGGGCAGGTGTTCGTGTTTTTCATTCTGACGGTGGCGGCGGCTGAATCGGCCATTGGGCTGGCCATTCTGGTGTTGCTGTTCCGTGGTCGTGGCAGCGCCCAGGCCGATGCCATGGATGCGTTGAAGGGGTGATGGGCATGACAGCAACGCTTTCCCTCTCTGTGTTACTGACCATTGTGCTGGCACCTCTGAGCGCAGCCGCCATCGTGGGCATTTTCGGTACCGCCGCTGGTGGCCGCCTGCTGGGGAACAAGGCTGCGCATGGCATTGCCAGTGCCTGCGTGGCGCTGGCCTGCGCCCTGTCGTTCTGGGTGCTGTGGCAGGTGTTGCAGGGTGCGCGTTTCAACCAAACGGTTTACGAGTGGATGAGCCTTGGCAAGTTGCGTCTGGAGATCGGCTTCATGGTCGATGGCATGACGGCCATGATGATGTGTGTGGTGACATTCGTTTCACTCATGGTGCATATCTATTCCACGGGCTACATGCATGGCGATGCCAGCTACAACCGTTTCTTTGCCTATATTTCGCTGTTCACCTTTGCCATGCTCATTTTGGTGATGAGCAACAACCTGTTCCAGTTGTTTGTGGGCTGGGAGGGCGTGGGCGTGGCCTCTTTCCTGCTGATTGGCTTCTGGTTTGACCAGCCCGGCGCGATTTTTGCCAACAAAAAAGCCTTCTTGCTCAACCGCGTGGCCGATCTGGGCTTTATTCTGGGCATCGGTCTGGTGTACACCTACACCGGCACGCTCAACTACACCGAAATTTTTGCGCGGCTGGATGCCTTCTCGGGCGCGGCCATGCCGATCGTGGGCTGGTCTGTGGTGACGATGGCTGCCGTCTGCCTATTCATTGGCGCCATGGGCAAATCGGCTCAGGTGCCTTTGCATGTGTGGTTGCCGGATTCGATGTTTGGCCCCACCCCCAGTTCGGCGCTGATTCACGCGGCCACCATGGTCACGGCGGGCATTTTCATGGTTTCACGCATGTCGCCGTTGTTTGAATTGAGCGATGTGGCGCTCAACGTGATTCTGACCGTGGGGGCGACCACCGCGTTTTTCATGGGTTTGATGGGTCTGATCCAGCACGACATCAAACGGGTGGTAGCTTATTCTACCCTGTCGCAGCTGGGCTATATGGTGATGGGGCTGGGGGCTTCGGCCTATCAGGTGTCCCTGTTCCACCTGTTTACGCACGCCTTCTTCAAAGCCTTGCTGTTCCTGTCGGCGGGTTCGGTCATCATGGCCATGCACCATAATCAGGACATGCGCTACATGGGCGGTTTGCGCAAATACATGCCCATTACGCACCTGGCCTCGCTGGCGGGTACGTTGGCGTTGATTGGCATGCCGTTCTTCTCGGGCTTTTATTCCAAAGACGGCATCATTCTGGCGTTGCATGCCAGCCCGCAGCCGATGGCGAAGTTTGCA
>RRZT010137715.1_pt1 | contig 10014 bp, 10 predicted proteins | sample 2165551 | NCBI WGS metagenome assembly RRZT01 (sample SAMN10456910, study PRJNA506462) | wastewater metagenome | biome: wastewater; feature: sludge; material: wastewater sludge; isolation source: wastewater sludge with Escherichia coli K12::gfp cells carrying plasmid... | place: USA: Moscow, Idaho...
GCCTCGTTTCATTTTGGTTTGGCGCGCCCGGAGCGATTCGAACGCCCGACCCTCTGGTTCGTAGCCAGATACTCTATCCAACTGAGCTACGGGCGCGCTGCCAAAAATCAAACCGAACAAGATCGGTCTGAAAAGGTTCTGTGGCGCGCCCGGAGCGATTCGAACGCCCGACCCTCTGGTTCGTAGCCAGATACTCTATCCAACTGAGCTACGGGCGCGCTGACAGAGCGGCGCATTATACGGGGCTGGGCGTAGAATGCAAGGGTTTTCCGGAAAAAAGCCAATGTCCACTGTCTCCGTCCGTATGCCGAAATACCCTGAATGCTGGTCGAGTTGCGGCTCGTGTGCCAGCGGCGACGTGTTCATTCTGGAATTACTGCTCAACATCGGCGACCGGGTGGAGCGTGACGACAACATCCTGACGCTGGAAACCGGCAAGGTGGCACTCGACATCCCTTCCCCCTACGCTGGCCGCGTGCTTGAGATTCACGTCACAGAGGGCGATACAGTCGATGAGGGCGCCCTGCTGATAACGCTGGAAACCGCCTGAGCAAGGCAGCCAGCCACGCCGTACCGCCCCCCTGCTTCATTTTGGGACATCGACCTCCATGGCGTTGCGCACCTCGCGCACGCCGCGAACGCCACTGGCCAGCTCGAGCGCCCGGCGCAGCGCATGTTCGTCCGGCACGGTGCCGGCCACAGTAATCACGGCCGCCTTGGAGGAGACACGAATCCGCGAGCCGGCGAGGCCGATGTCGGTACGCAACAGCGTTTCGACCCGGTCGCCCAGTGCGGCGTCCTGGGCTTCGTTGTTGGCAACCACGGCGGCAATGATCTGCGGGTCGTCCGTGGCAAAGGCTGACAGGCCGAGCCCGGCGAAGGTGGCGGCGGCCACCAGGCAGGAAACGAGGACATTCGGTTTGAGCATGTTGATTCCCTTCTTGTAATGAATGCCAAGCCTTAATGCGATCTTCATGCCAAACCGATAAATAAACATCAAATCAATTACTTATGGAAATCTACACACTTAGCCACCCGCCGGCCGCGTCGTGCCCCGGCGACAGGCTGCAAGGGGTTGCGGCAGCACCGGGGGCGGTTCAGCGCTCAGCCGGCGTCTCGCTCTCGCTGCGGAACATGGCTGGCGTCAAGTCGTGCTTTTGCAACAGGCGGTAGAACTCGGTCCGGTTGCGCTCGGCAATGCGCGCTGCGTCGGCAACGTTGCCGTCGGTGAGCTTGAGCAACTGGACGAGGTAGTTGCGCTCGAAACGCTGCTTGGCGTCGGCATAGGTGAGCGCATCCATGGCCGGCACGCGTAATGCGCGCTGGACGAGCGCAGCAGGGATCAGCGGCGTCGAAGTAAGGGCGCAGCTTTGCTCGACGACGTTGAACAGTTGCCGGACATTGCCCGGCCAGGAGGCCGTGGCCAGTGCCTCGAGGGCATCCGGCGCAAAGCCGTTGATCGGCTTGCCGTACTTGACGGCGAGCAGGCCGGCGAAGTGGGCGGCCAGCAAGGGGATATCCTCGCGCCGCTCGTCCAGCCTGGGCAGGGTCAGCGATACGACATCGAGACGGTAATAGAGATCTTCGCGGAACTGCCCCTGCGCCATGGCGGCATCAAGATCGCGATGCGTCGCTGAAAGCAGACGGACATCGACCGGCTCGGCCTTGGTGGCACCGACCGGGCGCACGACGCGCTCCTGCAGCACGCGCAGCAGCTTGACCTGGAGGGCCAGCGGCATGTCGCCGATTTCGTCGAGGAACAGCGTGCCGCCGTTGGCCGTCTGGAACAGGCCGACGCGACTGGTGGCGGCGCCGGTGAAGGCACCCTTGGCGTGACCGAAGAGTTCCGACTCGAGGAGTTGCTCGGGAATGGCGCCGCAGTTGATGGCGACGAAGGGCCCCTTGGCGCGCGGGCTGGCCCGGTGGATGGCGCGGGCCAGCACCTCCTTGCCGGAACCGCTTTCGCCGCGGATCAGCACGCTGGCGTCGGAAGCCGCAACCATGCGCGCATCGGCCATCAGGGCAGCCATGCGGCTGCTGCGGAAAATGACCCCCTCCATCCAGGCATCGCCGCCCTCGCCCACGGCCGTCCCCTCTTCGCCGGCCGGCAGGGTCGGCTCCGAAAGCTGCAGGGCGCGGTCGATCTTTTCGAGCAGGATCTGGCTGTCGAAGGGCTTGGTCAGGTAGCCGAAGACACCACGCGAGGTGGCATCGACGGCGTCGGGAATATTGCCGTGCGCGGTGAGCAGGATGACCGGCAAGGTCGGCCGCGTGCGGCGGATTTCCTCGAACAGCGCGAGGCCGTCCTGCCCCGGCAGGCGAACGTCGCTGACCACCACGCGCGGGGTATCGACGGCAATCTGCACCAGGGCCTGCTCGGCCGAGCCCACCGCGCTCACCCGGAAGCCACGCGCCTTCAGGCGCATGGTCAGCAGACGCAGGATGTCCTCGTCGTCATCCACCACCAGCACATGCGCCCCCTCGCCGCGCAGCGCCGGCCTCATCGCTTGCCCCCGACGGCACGCGGCCGTGGCGTCAGCGTTCGTTCGATGTCGGCCAGGCTGTCGAGCTTGTCCTGCAATTCGCCAATTTTGCGCTGGCTATCCTTCAATTGCTGCCCCTGCTTGTCGACTTGCCCCTCCAGCTTCAGGCGTTCGAGATAGTTGTCGGCCACCTGGCGGGCCAGGGGGTGAAAGAGCTGCGCCGCCGGGTCGCTGGACTTGAGCACGCTGTCGAGCAGCGCCAGCCCCTTGCCGAGATCCTGCTGTACCCGCGGATGGCCAAGCAGCATGGCCAGGCGCACCTGGGTATAAGGCGTTTGCGGTACGGCGACGAGGACCATGCGCTCGCGGCCAAGCTCGGCTGGGGTCATGCGGGCCAGGCCCTGGTAATAACCGAGCGCGGCATCCGGAGTATTTTCGTTGGCACGGACCACTTTGCTGGCAGTCGGCAGTGTCGTGCAAGCAGCCAGCGTGACTGCAAGCAGAAGGCTGGCCAGCCCGCGACGTAAAACAAGGAATTTACTGCTCATCGGGAATTTCCACACAAAAATGGGCACCACGCTCCTGCGGCACCAGATAGACCCTGCCCCCCATGGCGCGCACCAGTTCACGCACGATGGACAGGCCAACCCCGCTGCCCTGGCGGGGTGCCGGGGCAACACGCTGCCCCTGGACGAAGGGATCGAAAATGCGTTGCCGGTCTTCCTCGGCCACACCCGGCCCCTGGTCGATGCACTCGAAGCGCCACAAGCCCTCGCTGTGGCTAACCAGGAGGCGAATTTCCCCGTTATCAGGGCTGAAGTCGATGGCGTTGGACAACAGGTTGTCGAGCACGACGGTCATTTTTTCGGCATCCAGCGTCACCAACTGGTCGGGCGCCTCGGTGATCACCTGCAGTTGCCTGGCCTGGCTGTGCAGGTCACGGCGCTGCACCACGCCGGCCAGCAGCTTTTTCGGCTTGACTGGTGCCAGTTGCAGACGGCGGGCATCGAAAGCCGCTGCATTCAAGGTAAGCAGGCTCTCGATCTGCTCCTGCAAGACACGAACGTTGTGTTGCAGGATATCGACCACCTCGCGCTGGCCGGCATCGAGCGGCCCGGGCACCTCTTCACGCAGCAGCGAAACACCCTCCTTCAAGGCTGTGAGCGGCGTTTTCAGTTCGTGCGAAACGTGGCGCAGGGCTCGCTCGCGATCGGTTTCCAGTTCGGCCAGGCGCTGACGCAGCCAGTCGAGCCGCTTGCCGAGCTGCCGCAAGTCGGCCGGCCCGCCCACAGTGACCGGCTCGTCGAAACGGCTTGCGCCAAGACGGACGATGGCCTGTTCCAGATGGCGAACCGGACGCACCAGCCACCAGCCCATGGCCAGCGCCACCAGCAGCGCGCCGAGCAGGGCCAGCCCGATGCGCCCGCCGAGCTTGAGACGGGCAGCATCGAGCTGATCGAGCGTCTTGCGATTCTGCTCTTCGACCCAGCGCTGGCCGGCCTGCTTGAGCAGACCGTTCAATTCGGCCAGGCGTGCCAGCAGGGGAATGATCTCGGCCTGCGGGATGTTCTGCTCAAGGCCGCTACGCAAGGCCTCCGCCACCATGCGCCAGCCCCCAAGCAAGGGAGGCAGCGGCTCCGAGGCCATGCCATCGAGCCGCTCGACCACCGCCAGCGATTGCGCCAGATGCTCATCGAATCGCTGGCGAAATACCGGATTGTCGAGCACGAGGTATTGCCGTGCGCTGCGTTCGATATCGACCGTGCGCTCACCCAGCTCCTGGATGGCGGCGGTCAACTGGATCGCCTGCTCGCTGCTGCGCCGACTCTGATCGACCAGCCGTTCGACGACGAGCCAGCTCTGTATAGCCACCCCGCCGAGCAGCAGGACGATCAGCATGAAGCCGAGCAACATGCCCTGGCGGAAGGAAATACGGTTCATTTGTGCACTGATTTAAGAACTCCCATCCAGTCTACAGGCCGGCAGCCTTTGCCCGGCCCTGGCCAATGACGAGAAACACATATTTTTCCCTATAAAAATCAAGCTATTAACAGGATGTCTGATTTTAGCGACAAGGCCCTACCCAAGCCTAGAGCACTTTCCGGAAATGGCCAAAAAAACCTGTCGCCATTTCACGACATCTACGCCCTTCGCTTCGTGAATCTGCTTTAATTAATAATCAGAATTAACTGTTTTATAACGATTTTATTCGTATGGCACGGATATCGCATTAGCCGCCAGGACAAGCTTTTGTCGAAAACCTCACCACGGGAGTTTCCATGTTCAGCAAACCGACCATCACCACTCGCAACGACAACATCACCCGCAAGGACGTCAAGAGCGTTCTCGGTTCTGGCAGCGGGCTCGCCGGCGCGGTGCCGGAGCCGAAGCTGGTCAGCGAGCCCCCCGGCGCCATTCCGGAGGACAAGCCGACCACCGTCAGCGAGACCGATACCCCGTCCGCTGCCCGGCTGATCGTTGGCCCGGACGTCAAACTCAAGGGCGCCGAAATTCTTGACTGTGACACGCTGGTCGTCGAAGGCCGCGTCGAGGCCACCATGGACAGCCGTGTCATCCGCATCGCCGACAAAGGCGCCTTTTGCGGCAAGGTCAGCATCGATGTCGCCGAGATTCACGGCACGTTCGAGGGTGAATTGACAGCCCGCTCGCAACTGATCATCCATGCCACCGGCAAGGTCAGCGGCAAGATTCGCTACGGCAAGCTGCTCATCAACGAGGGCGGCGAACTGTGTGGCGACATCAACACCCTTTCTTCCGAAAAATCCTCACCGCGCCCCCTGCGCGACGAGCAAGTCATGCCCCTCAGCGCCGTCGCTGGTTGATTACTTTTTAGGCAACTCATAGAATGTCCGCCATGCACCACGCATCGCCCCTCGGCACCGCCCTCCTTCCCCCGCCAGTTCCCTCGCTGCTGGCTTACGAGCGCGCCTTTCTGCCGGAAGTGCCGACCCCAACGATCGACACAGCCGAACTGATCGTCGCGCCCGCCGTTACCTACGCCCAGCTGCGGGCCTGCAGCAGCCTGGTTCGCCGCATGTACGCCTGGCGCGGCTACCGCCTGGCGCCAAACCGCTTGCAACCGGCCGATCCGAACCACGTCACCATCGGCGCCTGGCTGGATGGCGAACTGGTCGCCACCGCAACCGCCTCGCGCGACTCCGCCGCCGGCCTGCTCGCCGACGGTCTTTATCACGACGAAATGCTCAAGTTGCGCGGCCAGTCCCGGGTCATCTGCGAAGTCACCCGCCTCGCTGTCGATCTCGATTGCCACGACCCGGAATTGCTCAATTCGCTGTTCCTCGCCATTTACCAGTACGTTCGCGCCGTCTTCGGCGGCACCGAACTGGTCATTGAAGTCAATCCGCGCCACGCCGGCTACTATCGCCGAACCATGGGCTTCAGGCAGGTCGGCGGCCTGCGCACCTGCCCGCGGGTCAATGCACCGGCCGTCCTGCTGCACCGCACACTGGGCAACGTCCACTACTAAACCCCGCCGCCGTCCCGAACGGCTTTCCAGCCTTCGCCCAGCGAAGGCTGGTTATTTGCGCTGAAGCCTCGTAGACTTCGTCCTTTGTTAATTTTCCTTTCAGGCAAGCGCAAATGGCTCAATACGTCATGTCCATGCTGCGGGTCAGCAAGATCGTCCCGCCCAAGCGTCAGATCATCAAGGACATTTCCCTGTCCTTCTTCCCCGGCGCCAAGATCGGCCTGCTCGGCCTGAACGGCGCCGGCAAGTCCACCGTGCTCCGCATCATGGCCGGCGTGGACAAGGAATACGACGGCGAGGTCCAGCACCTGGCCGGCGTTTCCATCGGCTACCTGCCACAGGAGCCGCAACTCGACCCGACCAAGACGGTCAAGGAAGAAGTCGAATCCGCCCTCGGCGAAGTGATGCAGGCACAAGCCAAGCTGGACGAGGTCTATGCCGCCTACGCGGACGAGAACGCCGACTTCGACAAGCTGGCCGAGGAGCAGGCCCGCCTGGAAGCGATCATCGCCACCGCCGGTTCGGACACCGAACACCAGATGGAAATCGCCGCCGACGCGCTGCGCCTGCCGCCCTGGGATGCCGTGATCGGCAACCTGTCCGGCGGTGAAAAGCGCCGCGTCGCGCTGGCCAAGCTGCTGCTCGAAAAGCCCGACATGCTGCTGCTCGACGAACCGACCAACCACCTCGATGCCGAATCGGTCGAATGGCTGGAGCAGTTCCTTGTCCGCTTCCCGGGCACTGTCGTCGCCGTTACCCACGACCGCTACTTCCTCGACAACGCCGCCGAGTGGATTCTCGAACTCGACCGCGGCCACGGCATCCCCTGGAAGGGCAACTACTCTTCCTGGCTGGAGCAGAAGGAAGCCCGCCTGGAAACCGAAAACAAGCAGATCGACGCCCACATGAAGGCGATGAAGCAGGAACTGGAGTGGGTGCGCTCCAATCCCAAGGCGCGCCAGGCCAAGTCCAAGGCCCGTCTGTCCCGCTTCGAGGAAATGTCCAGCCACGAATACCAGAAGCGCAACGAGACGCAGGAAATCTTCATTCCGGTCGGCGAGCGCCTGGGCGACCAGGTCATCGAATTTGACGGCGTCACCAAGTCCTTCGGCGACAAGCTGCTGATGGACAACCTGAGCTTCAGCGTCCCGCCGGGCGCCATCGTCGGCATCATCGGCCCGAACGGCGCCGGTAAATCGACCCTGTTCAAGATGATCACCGGCCAGCAACAGCCTGATTCCGGTGCCGTCAAGATCGGCCAGACGGTCAAGATGGCCTACGTCGACCAGTCACGTGACTGCCTGGACGGCTCGAAAACCGTATTCGAGGAACTGGCCCAGGGCAGCGACATCCTGCAGATCGGCAAGTTCGAGATGCCGTCGCGCGCCTACATCGGCCGCTTCAACTTCAAGGGCGCCGATCAGGGCAAACTGGTCGGCAACCTGTCCGGCGGCGAACGTGGCCGCCTGCACCTGGCCAAGACGCTGATGGCCGGCGGCAACGTGCTGCTGCTCGACGAACCCTCGAACGACCTCGACGTCGAAACCCTGCGCGCGCTGGAAGACGCCCTGCTCGAATTCCCGGGCTGCGCGCTGGTCATCTCGCACGATCGCTGGTTCCTCGATCGCATCTGCACGCACATCCTGGCCGCCGAAGGCGATTCGCAATGGACCTTCTTCCCGGGCAACTACCAGGAATACGAAGAGGACAAGCGCAAGCGTCTGGGCGAGGAAGGTGCCAAGCCGAAGCGCATCCGCTACAAGCCGATCACCCGCTGATTAAAGCAGTCGCGGTTCGCCGCGATCCGCCATGCAAAACGGGCGCCGTTGCGGCGCCCGTTCTTTTTTGCACCCCGCCATGGCGGGGTGCGTAAAACCGTGTGTGGAATTTAACGTTGTTTTATTAGTGCTTCAGGCTGGCAGAGAAGACAGCCTTGGTCTTTTCGGAAAACTGGAACTCGTTGAAAGCGCGGTCGATTTCAGCTCCGTTGCGGCCTTCGGAATGATCTTCGAAGCAGATCCCGATGGTCTTGCCGTTGGCGGCCAGGGTCTGGAAGGCGAAACGCCAGCGCTGTGCTTCAGCCAGGCGCTCGCGCAGCTCGGCTTCGTTGGAAATTGTGATACCGGCTTTCTTCAGGGAATCCAGGAATTGTTCGAAGGATTCGTTGCTCAGACTGCCCATTTGACTATCTCCGTAGGTATGCGGTGTTTGATCACCATGTGCCGAATAACGACGCAATTTCGATTCGGTTGACACGAAAGTTAGTGCTTTCGAAATGCGATAATCACGCCCATGAAAAAGCAGAACGCACCCGCCGACATTCCGGAAATCCGCCCCGGCCAATCCATTGATTTGCTGAAGGAATTGCACATCCTGACGCGCGACGGCAAGCTCAACCAGGACACGCGCCGCAAGCTGAAACAGGTCTACCACCTGTACCAGTTCATCGAGCCGCTGCTCGAAAATGCAGAAACGCTGGTCGATCATGGCGCCGGAAAATCCTATCTCGGGTTCATCCTGTATGACCTCTATTTCAAGGAACGTGCCAGCGGCGAGATCGTGGGCATCGAGACACGCGCCGAACTCGTCGACAAATCGCGCGAACTGGCCGCCCGGCTTGGCTTTCCACGCATGCGCTTCATGGCGTGCACGGTCGGGGATTCGCTGTCGTCGACCGACCTGCCGGCCACCGTCGATGTCGTCACCGCGCTACACGCCTGCAACACGGCGACCGACGATGCGATCCGTTTCGCCCTGACGCGCAATGCCCGCCATATCGTCCTCGTCCCTTGCTGCCAGGCCGAAGTGGCCGCCACGATGCGCGCCAAAAAGAACGATTCGCTGGGCAAGACCGCGCTGTCGGAACTTTGGCGACACCCCATCCATACCCGCGAACTGGGCAGCCACCTGACCAACGTCTTGCGCTGCCTGCTGCTCGAGTCGCACGGCTACGACGTCACGGTGACCGAACTGGTCGGCTGGGAGCACTCGATGAAGAACGAGCTGATCATCGCCTCGAAGCGCAATCACCCCCGCAAGAACGCCCGCGAACGGGCCGCAGCCATCCTGCGCGAGTTCAATATCGAAGAACTTGCGCCGCGTTTCACGTACTAAGGCGCCATGACCCGACTTCAACACCCGCTCGAACTCCTCGCCCCGGCCAAGAATGCCGATTTCGGCATCGAGGCCATCAAGCATGGCGCCGATGCTGTCTATATCGGCGGCCCGTCTTTTGGTGCGCGCTATGGCGCCGGCAACGATGTCGCCGATATCCGACGCCTGTGCGATTTCGCCCACCGCTACCGGGCCAGGGTTTTCGTCGCGCTGAACACCATCCTGCACGATTCGGAACTCGAAGACAGCCGGCAGTTGGCCTGGCAACTCTACGAAGCCGGTGTCGATGCGCTGATCATCCAGGACATGGGCCTGCTCGAACTCGACCTGCCGCCCATCCAGTTGCACGCCAGCACGCAAACCGACATCCGCAATCCGGCCAAGGCCAAATTCCTCGAAGACGTCGGTTTCTCGCAGATCGTTCTGGCCCGTGAAATGAGCATCGACGAAATCCGGCAGGTGGCCGAGGCGACGACGCTGTCCCTCGAATATTTCGTGCATGGCGCGCTGTGCGTGGCCTATTCCGGCCAGTGCTACATCAGCCAGGCCCATACCGGGCGCAGCGCCAACCGCGGCGAGTGCTCGCAGGCCTGCCGCCTGCCCTACACCCTGGTCGACGAGAAGGGCAAGGTGATCACCGAGGACCAGCACCTGCTGTCGATGAAGGACAACAACCAGAGCGAGAACCTGCTCGCCCTGGTGCAGGCGGGCATCAGCTCGTTCAAGATCGAGGGCCGCCTGAAGGACCTGTCCTACGTCAAGAACATCACGGCGCACTACCGCCAGCTGCTCGACGAGATCATCGCCGCCCATCCGCAATACAGCCGCGCCTCCAGCGGCAAGAGCACCTACACCTTCGAGCCGCAGCCGGACAAAACCTTCAACCGCGGCTACACCGACTATTTCGCC
>RRZT012231188.1_pt1 | contig 10014 bp, 9 predicted proteins | sample 2165551 | NCBI WGS metagenome assembly RRZT01 (sample SAMN10456910, study PRJNA506462) | wastewater metagenome | biome: wastewater; feature: sludge; material: wastewater sludge; isolation source: wastewater sludge with Escherichia coli K12::gfp cells carrying plasmid... | place: USA: Moscow, Idaho ...
ATCGTGACGTCCTCGCCGCCTGCGACCTGGACCACCTCCTGCCGGACGGCCATGTCCCGCCACTGTCCGTCGTAGCGGTAGCGGTCGCCGTCGACGTCCTCGACGAAGAGGTCGGCGACGTCGGTGGTCAGGTTCGTGAAGCCCCAGGCGATGTGCTGGTTGTGGCCGATGACGACGCCCGGCAGCCCGGAGAAGCTGAACCCGGCGACGTCGAACGGGCACGCGTCGGTGACCGTCGCGCAGCGCAGCTGGACCTGCGTCCACACCGACGGCATCGCGGCGCCCAGGTGCGGGTCGTTGGCGAGCAGCGGCCGGCCCGTCGTGGTGTGGGCTCCCGAGACCACCCACGAGTTGGAGCCGATGCCCTCGCCCCTCGTCCCGAGGAGCTTGTCCGCCTGGGCGAGGAGCTCGTCCAGCGGAGTGCGCCGGAAGGTCTCGATCGCGGCCCGGATCCGTTCTCCCTCGGTGGCGCCGTCGGCCTCGACGACCGCCGTCGCGACGACCTTCCGTCCCGCGGGGTCGTCCGCGAGGATCACGGGGTGCTCGTCGAAGGGGTAGCCCGGGTAGAGCTCCGCGAACGCGTCGTCGTCGAGGAACCGCGCCTCGAGAGCGCGCGCCTCCTCGTCGCCCACGTTCGAGACCAGATCCCAGGCCATCGCCTTCAGCCAGGCGACGGAGTCCGCGGGCTCCCACGGCTCGGGCGCGTAGTCTGGGTTCTGCAGCCCGAGCAGGGCGTGTTCGAGCGAGAGGCCCGCGCCGCGATGATCGGCGAGGTAGGCGTTCACCCCGGCCGCGTAGGACTCGTAGTACGTCCGGGTCGTCGGGGAGAGGGCCTCGACCTCCCGCTCGGCGACGCGCCGCCAGCCGAGCGTCCGCAGGAAGGTGTCGGTGGGCACCTGCGACTCCCCGAACAGCTCGGAGAGCCGCCCGCTCGTCAGGTGCCGCCGGAAGTCCATCTCCCAGAACCGGTCCTGCGCGTGGACGTACCCCTGCGCGAAGAAGAGGTCCTCGGGGGTCTCGGCGGTGATCGTCGGGATGCCGCGCGCGTCGCGCCGCACGGTCGCATCGTGGGCGAGGCCTGCGACGGAGACGGTGCCGCTGGTCGTGGGGAAGGACCGCCGGACGGTCCAGACGCCGTATCCCGTGCCGACGAGCGCCAGCGCCAGGACGACGGCCAACACCCACCCGAGCACGCGCAGCGCGCGGCGCCTCCTGCGCGGGCGGCCCGCATCCACGGGTGTGGTCGCCGACTCCTCAGCCATGGCCCCTCCCCAGAAATCCATGTCCCGACGGGTGGAGCCCGCGCGGCATGCCGATGCGGCAATCGTGTCCCTCCCCGCGGCCGGGGTCAAGAGCCACGTTCACTGTCGGCGCAAGGTTTTGGCGAGGGCCCGTTCGGCCGTCGCCCTAGAATGGGCGAGGTTTGCGATCAAGAGACTGAAGGTAAAACCCGTGCCCAAGCAGCATCAGCTACAACGAGTTGTCATCCGATTCGCCGGGGACTCCGGCGACGGCATGCAGCTGACCGGCGACCGGTTCACGGCGGAGACGGCGAGCTTCGGCAACGACATCGCCACGCTCCCCAACTTCCCGGCCGAGATCCGCGCGCCACAGGGCACGCTGCCGGGCGTCTCCAGCTTCCAGCTGCACTTCGCCAACTTCGACATCGTCACGCCGGGCGACGTGCCGGACGTGCTGGTCGCGATGAACCCGGCGGCGCTCAAGGCGAACCTGCGCGACCTGCCGCGCGGCGGGACGATCATCGTCGACACCGCGGACTTCACCAAGCGCAACCTCGCCAAGATCGGATGGCTGAACAACCCGCTCGAGGACGGCACGCTGAGCAACTACTCGGTGCACGCGCTGGACCTCACGGGGCTGGCGACGGGCGCCGTCGCGGAGTTCGAGCTGACGCGCAAGGACGCCTCGCGCACCAAGAACATGTTCGCGTTGGGCCTGCTCAGCTGGCTGTACTCGCGGCCGGTCGAGGGCACCCTCAACTTCCTGGCGGAGAAGTTCGCCTCCAAGCCGCTCTACCGCGACGCCAACACCGCCGCGTTCAAGGCGGGCTACGCCTACGGCGAGACCACGGAGGTCTTCGAGGTCCAGTACCACGTCGACCCCGCGCCGATGCCGAAGGGCCGGTACCGCCAGGTCACGGGCAACGTCGCGACGGCGTACGGCCTGATCGTCGGCGCCCACAAGGCCGGGCTGCAGCTGTTCCTCGGCTCGTACCCGATCACGCCCGCCTCCGACATCCTGCACGAGCTGTCGCGCCGCAAGGACGTCGGCGTCATGACGTTCCAGGCGGAGGACGAGATCGCCGCCGTCGGCGCGGCGTTGGGCGCGTCGTTCGCCGGGTCGCTCGGCGTGACCACGACGTCGGGGCCCGGCCTCGCGCTGAAGTCCGAGACCATCAGCCTCGGCGTGATGACCGAGCTGCCGCTGGTGGTCGTCAACGTGCAGCGGTCCGGGCCGTCGACGGGCATGCCCACCAAGACCGAGCAGGCCGACCTGCTGCAGGCGCTGTACGGCCGCAACGGCGAGTCGCCGGTGCCGGTGCTGGCGGCCAAGTCGTCGACCGACTGCTTCGACACCGCCGTGGAGGCGTGCCGGATCGCGGTGAAGTACCGCACCCCGGTGATCATGCTGTCCGACGGCTACCTTGCCAACGGCGCGGAGCCGTGGAAGATCCCCGAGCTCGACGCGATCGAGCCCATCGATCCGGGCTTCGCGACCGGGCCGAACGGCACGGATGAGAAGGGCCAGCCGGCCTTCCTCCCCTACCAGCGCGACCCCGAGACCCTGGCGCGCGAGTGGGCGGTCCCCGGCACTCCCGGGCTCGAGCACCGCATCGGCGGCATCGAGAAGGCGGACCTCACCGGCAACGTCTCCTACGACCCCGACAACCACGACCACATGACGCGGCTGCGCCACGCCAAGATCAAGGGCATCGCGCGCGACATCCCGGATCTCGAGGTGGAGGACCCGTCGGGCGAGGCGAAGATCCTCGTGATCGGATGGGGCTCCAGCTACGGCCCGATCACCGCCGCGTCGCGCCGCGTGCGCAAGACGGGGCGCCAAGTCGCCACGACGCACCTGCGCCACCTCAACCCCATGCCGGCCAACCTGTCGGACGTGCTGCGCCGCTACGAGAAGATCATCGTCCCCGAGATGAACCTCGGCCAGCTGGCCGCGCTGCTGCGCGCGCGTACGCTGGTCGACGTCCAGGGCTACGGCCGCGTGCGCGGCCTCCCGATCTCCATCGTCGATCTCGAGGCGGACCTGATCGCCGAGATCGACGCCCTCCCGTCCGCCTAAGGAGCTTGTGCCATGACCGTCACCGCATCTGGCCTCGCCGGCGTCCCGCTGGCCATCGAACCGCTCACGAAGAGGGACTACACCAGCGACCAGGAGGTCCGCTGGTGCCCCGGCTGCGGCGACTACGCCGTCCTCGCCGCCTTCCAGTCGCTGATGCCGCAGCTCGGCATCAAGCGCGAGAACACCGTCATCGTCTCCGGCATCGGCTGTTCGTCGCGCTTCCCGTACTACGTCGACTCCTACGGCATGCACTCGATCCACGGCCGCGCGCCGGCCATCGCCACCGGGGTCGCGCTGACGAGGCCGGACGTCAACGTCTGGGTCGTGACGGGCGACGGCGACGCGCTGTCGATCGGCGGCAACCACCTCATCCACGCGCTGCGCCGCAACGTGAACATCACCGTGCTGCTGTTCAACAACCGCATCTACGGGCTCACGAAGGGCCAGTACTCGCCTACCTCGGAGATCGGAAAGATCACCAAGTCGACGCCGTTCGGGTCGCTGGACACGCCGTTCAATCCCATCTCGCTCGCGCTGGGCGCCGAGGCCGGCTTCGTCGCCCGCTCGATCGACTCCGACCGCAAGCATCTGACCGAGGTCCTGACCGCGGCGGTGGCGCATCGCGGTGCGTCGCTGGTGGAGATCTACCAGAACTGCCCGATCTTCAACGACGACGCCTTCGCCACGCTGAAGGGCCCCGAGGGCGTCCTGATCTCGCTGAGACACGGCGAGCCGATCGTCTTCGGCGGCGGCGAGTACTGCGTGATCCGCACCGTCGACGGCCAGTACAAGGTCGCGGCGACGGCGGACGCCGACGAGGCGTCGATCGTCGTGCACGACGAGACCCGCGAGGAGCCGTCGCAGGCGTTCGCGCTGTCGCGGCTGACCGAGCCCGGCATCCTGCGCCAGGCGCCGATCGGCATCTTCCGCCGCGTCGAGCGCCCCGCCTACGACGACCTGGTCCGCGACCAGATCCGCACCGTCGAGGCCGAGGACCAGGCCGCCGCGATCGCCGCCATGATCGCGGGCAAGGCGACGTGGGAGGCCGACGAGCGCTGACCCGACAGCCTCGTGACACCCAGTGCTACCGGTGCTACATTGGCGGCATGAGCCTGGCACATGAGATCAGTCAGCGCGACCTTCGCATGCGGTCGCGCGAGATCATGGACGCCGTCGAGAACGGCGAGTCATTCATCGTGACGCGTGACGGACGCGAGATCGGCGAGTTGATCCCCCTTCGCCGACCGCAGCGGTTCGTGTCCCGTCAGGCGTTCGCGCATGCGTCAGCGACGATGCCCGCGATCGACTCGGACCAGTTCCGCGCAGACCTCGACGCCATCGCCGACCCTTACCCCGATGACCCATTCGAGCGGGCAACGCGGTGAGCGTTTCGTCGCCAACCATCCCCGAGCAGGGGATGCTGGACACCAACATCCTGATCCTTCGCCGCCTCATCGACCCGGCGTTCCTGCCCGCCCAGGCGGGGATCAGCGCCGTCGTCCTCGGCGAACTCGCGGCCGGGGTGCACAACATCGACGATGCGGCGCCCAACCGCGACCTGGTGCGCTCGGATCGAATCGCCCTCCTCCAGCAGGCAGAGGCCGAGTTCGACGCGTTCCCCTACACCGCGGAAGCGGCCCGCATCTACGGTCGCATGTTCGCCTCGGTGCGAGCCCTCGGCCGTTCACCGCGCGCGCGGACCAACGACCTGATGATCGCGGCCACCGCCGCCGCGGAGCGCCTGCCGCTGTTCACCACGAACGTGGATGACTATCGCGGGCTGGATCATCTCGTCCAGATCGTCGCCGTCCCGCGCCCGTAGCGACAACGCGGCTGCTTCCGTCGGATTTCGCCGCGGTTTCCGGTCATCGCGGCTGCGTGTGTCCCCATACGGACGTTGGCAGCCGCAGTACCTGCGCCGATTCCCTCGAACCGTCGTAAGCGACCGCGATAGCGCAGAATGACCGCCCAGCTGTGGCTCTCTCCCTGCCCGCGCAGGAGGCCCAGCTGGCAAGGACGTCGTGCTGGCGTTCGACCTCGACCTCCCGCTCCTCGACTAGCGAGACACGGGCCAGGCTCACCTGCGCTCAGCTTTGTGCGAGCCGGCATTGGAGACCCGAGCGCACCGCGGGCCACTCGGTGGCGATGATCGAGAACACGACGGTGTCGCGGAGCGAGCCGTCCTTCCACACCTGGTGGTTGCGCAGCACGCCGTCCTGCTTCGCCCCCAGCCGCGCGATCGCGGCGCGGGACTGGTGGTTGTGCCAATGGGTGCGCAGCTCCACCACGTTGCAGCCGAGCGTCTCGAACGCGCGCGTCAGCAGCAACAGCTTGGCGGCGGGGTTGACGCGGGTGCCCTGGGCCGAGCGCGCGAGCCAGGTCGACCCGATCTCCAGGCGTCGATGCTCCGGAGCGGGGTTCAGGTAGGTCGTCAACCCGCACACCGCCCCGGTGTCGTTGCGCCGGATCGCCCACGGCGCCGCCTGGCCCGTCCGCTGCTGCTCGATCCTTCTCTCCACCTCGGTCGGCCACTCCTCGGGTGCCGCGATCAGCGCGTACCAGGCCTTCCACAGCTCGCCGTCGCGCACGGCGGCGGCCAGATCGTCGACGTGCGAGGGGCTCAGGGGCTCGAGGGTGACGACCTCGTTGCGCAGGATCGGGTTGGCCGCGTAGTCCATGCCCGAACCCTATCCGGGTCGCGCGCGGGCCGCGGGGCCGGCCGGCGCCCTACACTGGCGCGCATGACTGCCGCCATCGAGTTCGCACACGCCGACCGCTCGCTCCGTCCCCAGGACGACCTGTTCCGCTTCATGAACGGCGCCTGGCTGCGCACGGCGCGGATCGAGCCGGACCAGTCGTCGGCGGGCGGCTTCATGGATCTGCACAACGCCGCGGAGCGCGACGTCCGCGAGCTGATCGAGGAGTGCGAGGGTGAACTCGACACCGACGAGGGGCGCATCGCCGCGCTGTACCGCTCGTTCATGGACGCCGACCGCATCGAGGAGCTGGGCGCCGCTCCGCTGGCCCCGATCTTCGCGGCCATCGACGCCGTCGACTCCCCCAGCGCGCTGGCCAGGCACCTCGGCTGGTCGCTGCGGCACGGGCTGAGCCCGCTTGTCCACCTCGCGGAGGAGGCCGACCCCGGCGACCCGACGCGCTACGCCGCGTTCCTCGACCAGGGCGGCCTCGGCCTGCCCGACGAGGCCTACTACCGCCTCGATGAGCACGCGGAGATCCGCGAGAAGTACCGTGCCCACCTCGCGCGGGTGTTCGCGCTCGCTGGGTTCGAGGACGCGGAGGCTCAGGCGGAGGCCGTGTTCGACGTCGAGACGAGGATCGCCGCGCACCACTGGGACCGGGTGCGGCTGCGCGATCTGCGCGCGATGTACAACCCGATGCCGCTCGCCGACGTCGTCGCCTCCTCCCCCGGCTTCGACTGGGACGCGTACCTCGCCGGCGCGGGCATCGACCGGGAGACCCTGGGGCAGCTGATCGTGTCGCAGCCGTCGTTCGTCGAGGGTGCGGCCCCGCTGCTGACCGAGCTGCCGCTCGAGGCCTGGCGCAGCTGGGCGCGATGGAAGGCGATCTCCGGCCTGTCCGGCTACCTGTCCAGCCCGTTCGTCGACGCGCGGTTCGACTTCTACGAGAGGACGCTGTCGGGCAACGAGGAGCAGCGCCCGCGGTGGAAGCGGGGCGTCGCGCTGGTCGAGGGCGCGCTGGGCGAGGCCGTCGGCCGGGCGTACGTCGCCAGGCACTTCCAGCCGGAGAAGAAGGAGGCGATGGACCGCCTCGTCGCCCGGCTGCTCGAGGCGTACCGCAACTCCATCGAGAAGCTCTCCTGGATGACGGAGGAGACCCGCGCGGAGGCGCTGCGCAAACTGGCGCAGTTCACGCCGAAGATCGGCTACCCGGCGCGCTGGCGCGACTACTCCGCGCTGCGCCTCACCGCCGACGACCTGATGGCCAACGTGCTGGCGGCCAACTCGTTCGAGCTCGACTGGACGCTCGGCCGCATCGGCAAGCCCGTCGACAAGGACGAGTGGCAGATGTACCCGCAGACGGTCAACGCGTATTACCACCCGCTGCGCAACGAGATCGTCTTCCCCGCGGCCATCCTGCAGCCGCCGTTCTTCAACGCCGAGGCCGACGACGCGGTCAACTACGGCGCCATCGGCGCGGTGATCGGGCACGAGATCGGCCACGGCTTCGACGACAAGGGATCCACCTGCGACGGCGACGGCCGCCTCCGCGACTGGTGGCAGCCCGCGGACCGCGAGGCCTTCGAGGCGCTGGCCAAGCGGCTGATCGCCCAGTTCGACGGCCTGTCGCCCGAGGGCGTCGACGGCACGGTCAACGGGGAGCTGACCGTCGGCGAGAACATCGGCGACTTGGGCGGCCTCGGCATCGCCTACGACGCCTGGCTGTTGGCCGGAGGCGACCCGGACGGCGAGGAGATAGACGGCTACACGCCCGCGCAGCGCCTGTTCCTCGGCTGGGCCCAGGCGTGGCGCGGCAAGCGCCGCCCCGAGTCGGCGAAGATGCTGCTCGCCGTCGACCCGCACTCCCCCAGCGAGTTCCGCTGCAACCAGATCGTCCGCAACCTCGACGCGTTCTACGACGCCTTCGGCGTGACGCGGGACGACGCCCTCTGGCTCTCCCCCGAGGACCGCGTCACGATCTGGTGAGTCACACGACGATCAGGCGAAGCCCGGGGACGACGCGACGCAAGTCGTCGGGGTCTGAGGTGACCACGTCATGCCCCCGCTCCATGGCATGCAACGCCACATGGGCGTCGACGACATCGGCACGCCCGCCCCCGCCGCCTCCCCCAGAAGCTCACGCACCCTTACATCGCCGCGCTCGAGCGCCAGCAACGCGCCGGTATCCAGAGTGAGACCGCTGGTCACGCGAGCCCCAGAGCACGCTTGGCCCACGCGGCATCCTCCGCGCTCGGCGGTCCCAGTTCGCGGTCCAGGTCGTCCAGCAAGGCCAGCAGACTGTCCTCTCGCTGAGAACGAGCAACGGCCTCGCTGATGAAGCCCGACACCGACGACGCCCGCCCCTCCTCGACAGCGCGTCGGATCGCGACGACCTGGTCGTCCGGCAGGCTGATCGTGATCTTCGTGGTCATGCCAGAAGGATACGGTGATGGATGAAGCGCCACGTCCACCGCCGTCACCCGATCAGGTAGGCGAAGCCGCGCCGCTCTGCAGCAACCAGTTGAACGAAGGCCTTTGCTCTATGGAGGTGCTCGACCGCGTACGCAACCTCCTCCCCCTTGTCGCGCAGTTCATTCCACGGATCGTCGAGGTTCGCCTCGACCTCCTGCTCGTTGATGCGCTCCAGGTCCGGCGCGATGCGGAGCACCTCGTCGGGCGTCAAGACACGCACCCATGGCTCATGCCCCATCCCGCTCCAGGAAACCTGCCCTTCGAACATCCGGTAGGCCGGCCTCGGCCTGGTGAGGTTGCCCGGCCACGTGATCCGCTGCAGATGGCGCCAAGCCTTGTCGAGGTAGACGAAGTCGCGCTCCGGCAAGGACGGCCTTTCGCCCATGACTCCCATGGTGAACCCCGGCTCGAGACCCCAAGCGTCAGCAAGCGGGTCCGAACCGATCACCGTGAACGGGTCGGCGAGCGCCTGCTCGGTGCGATCTGCGTCAAACGCGTATGCGTAGTATCTGATTCCCATACCCCCATCCTGGAAGGGTAGGACCCCGTCTGGAAGGCCCGAACCCGCATCTGTGGATAACCGACCAAGCTCCAGTTTGTCTGTGGATTCCCGGTGCAATCTCATTTCGCCGCAGGCCCCAACCTCTGGGCCCGCGCATGCGGAAGGAAGTTCACACCGCGTTGGAGGCTGCCGTTTTTGTCAGTACCCGTGGATAGCGTTCGAGACATCAACTAACGGGAGGACCGACATGAAGACGCAAGAGCAGTACGACTATCTCGACAGTGACACGTGCGGGACGGGCACGTACCTGATCACCACCGTGAACGGGAGTTCCTACCTGATCGAGGTGCCACTCGACGGCGCAATGACCATGCGACGTCAGAGACACGCGGCTCCCACCGACCCCGAGCTTGGCGTCGAGACGCCGGAACTCTATGGGGATGGCGACGCCATCTCCCTCTTTGGTTGGATGGCGTTCCGCGATCACCGCGGCGCGGTCTTCTACTTCTACGCAGAGGATGCCCGCCAGTGCGAGAATGTCGAGGACTACGCCGGGTCGGTCCGGCACACCTCAGCAGTTGTGGCCATCGAGCGGCTCAGCCCTCCGGCGTAGCGATCCGAGTGGCCGTTAGCATTCACGCATGCCCCGACGAGAGACGCCCGACCGCCTCCGCGCGGTGATCCTCGCGATCTGGATCGTCGGATTTCTCGTCGGCACGACGTCGCACGTCCTCGACCTGGCCGCAGGCGGCCTTCAGACCTATGCCGGCTTCCCGACCGCGTTACGCCTGTTCTGGATCTCCCTCACCGTCCTCGACCCCGTCACGGTGGTGCTTCTCGCCCTGCGGCGCCGCACGGGCATCGCCCTCGCACTCGCCGTCATCCTGATCGACATCGCGGTGAACTGGACGGTGTTCCTCACCATAGAGGGAAATCCGCTCTACGGCGTCGTGAACCAGACACTGTTCGCTGTCATCCTGATCTCCACGGCACCGAAGCTCTGGCGATGGTTCACTGCTG
>RRZT010238481.1_pt1 | contig 10011 bp, 10 predicted proteins | sample 2165551 | NCBI WGS metagenome assembly RRZT01 (sample SAMN10456910, study PRJNA506462) | wastewater metagenome | biome: wastewater; feature: sludge; material: wastewater sludge; isolation source: wastewater sludge with Escherichia coli K12::gfp cells carrying plasmid... | place: USA: Moscow, Idaho...
AATAAATGGCAGTTGTTTTTCTGATAACAGGTGCAAAGCAGCACTGGTTTTTGCCATCTGCATCAATGAATTTAACCCTTCTTGCATCCGCGCACCACCAGAGGCAGACACACAGACAAAAGGTGCATTGGCTTCAACGGCCGCTTGGACACCGCGCACAAAACGCTCTCCCACCACCGAGCCCATTGAACCACCAATAAAACGAAATTCAAATGCAGCAATCACAATCGGATGGGTCAGAATACTGCCTTGCATCACCACCAAAGCATCTTCTTCGCCGGTGTCTTCTTTCGCTGCCACTAAGCGGTCAGGATATTTTTTGCTGTCTTTAAACTTCAAAATATCCATTGGCACCACTTCAGCACCGATTTCACGCCGGCCTTCTTCATCCAATAACACTTCTAAACGTGCGCGTGCCGATAATGGATTGTGATGGTTGCACTTGGGGCAAACATGTTGATTGTTTTCCAAATCGGTGTGATACAACACCGCTTCACAGGCAGAACATTTACTCCACAACCCTTCCGGCACACCGGACTTGTTGGTTTTACTGTCTTTCTTGATTTTCGGTGGCAATAGCTTGTTTAACCAGCTCATGGAGCCTCCACAACACAACCGCCCGCAGAAGGCGGGCGGGAGCGTTTGTTAAGTAAGTTTTTTTACGAATTAGGCATCCAATGCTGCACGGATACCAGATAAAAATTCGGTGAGATTGTGTGCAGCCTGCGCCCCAGAGCGTTCGATTTCTTCGACCAAACGGCTACCGATGACCACAGCGTCGGCTGCCTCACCAATCGCGCGCGCACTGGCGGCGTCGCGGATGCCAAATCCCACCCCAATCGGGAGTGGAATTAAGGTTTTCAATTCATTAACACGCTGAGCCACCGCTTGTGGGTCGAGCGTTGCTGCGCCGGTGACCCCTTTTAACGACACATAATAGACATAACCTTGTGCATGTTTTGCCAAGGCCTGTACGCGTGCCAGTGGGGTCGTTGGTGCCACTAAAAACACCGGTGCCAAGCCTTGTGCCTGTAATGCAGGCGCCAGCTCATCGGCTTCTTCCGGTGGACAATCCACGGTCAACACCCCGTCTACCCCCGCAGCCTGTGCCGCTGCGGCAAATTCAGCATAGCCCATCGCCTCTAATGGGTTGAGATAACCCATCAATACCACAGGCGTGTGTTGGTTATGTTGACGAAACTCAGCCACCAACGCCAATACCTTATTCAAGGTCATGCCACGCTGTAAGGCGCGTTCACTGGCCCGTTGAATGGTTGGGCCATCGGCCATCGGATCGGAAAACGGAATCCCCAATTCAATGATGTCAGCGCCTCCGGCCACTAAAGCCTGCATCAGCGGCACCGTTTGTGTTGCATCAGGGTCACCAGCAGTGATAAAGGGGATCAGGGCCTTCCGCCCTTGTAATCCAGCAAAACAACGATCAATACGATTGTCCATTACAGTTCCAACCCCCGCATCCGTGCCACAGTATTGATGTCTTTATCACCACGTCCCGACAGATTGACCAGAATAACCTGATCGGCCGGCAAGGTTGGGGCCAGTTTTTTGGCATAGGCCAAAGCGTGGCTAGACTCTAAGGCAGGGATAATCCCTTCGAACCGACATAAATCATCGAAGGCAGCCAAGGCTTCGCTATCGGTCACTGCCACATATTCAGCGCGGCCAATGTCTTTCAAATAGCTATGCTCAGGGCCAACACCCGGATAATCGAGGCCAGCCGATACCGAATGGGTCTCGGCAATCTGACCATTTTCATCCTGCATCAGATACATCCGTGCACCATGTAAAACACCTGGTCGGCCTGCATTTAATGGGGCGGCATGGCGGCCCGTTTCAACGCCATCACCACCGGCTTCCACCCCAATCAGGCGAACATCCGGATGAGGAATGTAAGGATAGAAAATGCCGATAGCGTTGGAACCACCACCCACACAAGCGACCACGGCATCCGGTTGTCGTCCCAACATGGCAGGCATTTGGGTCAAACATTCTTCGCCAATCACCGACACAAAATCACGCACGATCATCGGGTAAGGATGTGGGCCAGCCGCCGTCCCTAAGATATAGAATGTCGAATCCACATTGGTCACCCAATCGCGCATGGCTTCGTTCAGCGCGTCTTTTAAAGTGCGCGAACCCGATTCCACCGGTACCACTGTGGCACCAAGCAGTTTCATGCGGAAGACGTTGGGCGCTTGGCGCTGCACATCTTCTGCCCCCATATACACGATACATTCCATGCCATAACGGGCGGCCACGGTAGCCGTTGCCACGCCGTGTTGACCGGCGCCAGTCTCAGCAATCACCCGTTTTTTACCCATCCGGCGCGCCAACAGTGCCTGACCAATGGCATTGTTAATTTTATGGGCACCAGTGTGATTTAAGTCTTCACGCTTGAGGTAGATTTGTGCACCACCCAAGGCAGCAGACCAGCGCTGGGCATGATAAATCGGGCTAGGACGACCGACATAATGCGCCAGCTCATGGTGAAATTCGGCCATAAAAGCGGGGTCGGCTTTTGCTTTGGCGTATTCGGTTTTTAATTCTTCTAATGCCGTCATCAAGGTTTCGGCAACAAACACGCCGCCGTAACGGCCAAAATGGCCACGTTCATCCGGCAAATCATAAGGGTGCATAACATGCTCCTGCGATAAAAGCCGCCACTTTGGCAGCATCCTTAATGCCCTTGGCTGCTTCCACACCACTGGAGACATCCACAGCAGCAGGTTTCACCTGCGCCACTGCTAAGGCGATATTGTCTGGATCGAGGCCACCGGACAGAATCAACGGCAACGGCAACGATTCAGGAAGTAAAGACCAATCAAAGCGATGTCCCGTTCCCCCCGGCACACCAGGTTGGTAGGCATCGGTTAATAAAGCACGGGCATCGGGGTATAAGGAGGCGTAGTGTAGCAGATTCAGCCCCGCCTGAACGCGTACTGCCTTGAGGTAGGGGCGATGGAATTGACGACAAAAGGCAGCGGATTCATCACCATGAAACTGTAGAACATCAATCGGCACGGCCTCTAGGACGTGATTGACCTCTTCGACAGTGGGATCGACAAACAGCGCCACCACCGTCACAAACGGCGGCAATGCCGCCACCACTGCCTGTGCCTGTGCCACCGTCACCGCACGCGGGCTAGGCGGATAAAATACCAAGCCAATGGCGTCAGCACCCAGTGCGGCACAGGCTTGACCATCTTCAGGACGGGTGATGCCACAGACTTTAACACGTGGACGAAGGGGGGTAAGCGACATCATCATTCCTCAGAGAAACAGGGCGCTGGCAAGGCAAATTCTGCTGGATAGCCAACTGCAGTTAATACCAAACCATCAGGCATAAAAGTTGGCGGGGCAAAGCGGCGGTCTTTGGCGGCTAAGAGCTGCTGCATCCATGACGGCGGATGCGCACCTTTGCCAACATACACCAACGCCCCCACCATATTGCGTACCATGTGATGGAGAAAAGCATTGGCTTGAAATTCAAAGATAATTTTATTGTCATGCTGCCACAAGGCCGCACGAGTGAGGTGTTTAATCGGCGATTTCGCCTGACATTCTGCCGCGCGAAAGCAAGAGAAATCATGCTCACCCTGCAAATACACTGCCGCCTGCTGCATTGCAGCGAGGTCTAACGGCGCATGAAACCACCCCAGTTGCCCTTGCCCTAAGGCGGGTCGCGTAGGTCGATTGAGCAACACATAACGATAACGCCGAGCAAAAGCCGAGAAACGAGCATGAAAATGGTCGGCGACAGGATGTGCCCATTGCACAGCAATATCTGGTGGCAAAAAGCGATTCACCCCACGCACCCATGCGGACAAAGGCCGCACCACCTCGGTATCAAAATGCACCACCTGCCCACTGGCATGGACACCCGTATCGGTACGACCCGCAGCAATCACCGCAATCGCTTCGCCGGCAATCTGACTTAAGGCTGTTTGCAAATGATCTTGCACCGTATTGCCGTCTGGTTGGCTTTGCCAGCCATGATACAGACTACCGGCATACTCCACGCCTAGCGCAATTCGCGCCATGCTCACCTTCTTTCTCTATCCAATTTGATACCCACCAAGCACCACCAGCCCAAACACCAAAAAAACCAGTCCATCGCGCAGGGCAAAACGCCGCGATTGTAACGTGATTGCAGGGAGATGCGGCAGCGGTTGCTGCCAATTTCGCAAAGCCTCTTGTACCTCTTGCCAGCGCAAGGGTTGGCGGCTGAGAAATTCATCCACTTGGTATAAGGTCAACGCCACTTGCAAGGCCAAACGATCGACCTCAATGCGACAACCACGCAGTGGCCATAATAGGGTTCGCAAACCTAATAACACTTCATCCCGCGACAGATACCACAACACACAGCGCGCCACGGCACTCATCAAAAGCAGCTGGCCGCTATGACGACTGGCGACAAGCAGACCTTGCCAAGAAGGGGCGTATTGACTTGGCCAGGCAGCATCCCCCGGCACTGTCCAGCCAAATGCCACATACGCCACGACCACCAAGGGCAGCAAACGCCGTAGGCCAATCCGCATCGCCGGCCAACTACACCAACACGCTAATAACAACCAGCCTGCGCTCATCAGCAACAACCAAGACAACGCTAACGCTTGCACCCACAGCAACACACCCGCCCACAACAGAAAATAGCTGGCGGGGTGTAGCCATGCTGGTTTAGATATCGGCTTCGACTTCATGGCCGCGTTGTTCCATCCATGACCGGCGGCTGGCCGCTTCGCCTTTGGCCATCAACAAGGTAAACATCTCATTGGTTTGAGCCACCGCCTCCGGCATCACTTGCACCGGCAGTAAACGACGGGTATCGGGGTGCATGGTGGTATCACGCAATTGTTCAGGGTTCATTTCGCCCAAACCCTTAAAGCGGCTAATCGACCAACTGTCTTCTTTAATTTTTTCGCCGCGTAAACGATCGAGAATATGTTTTAGCTCGGCCTCATCAAGGGCATACAGTTTACGGGCAGGGCGCGTTTTCCCTTGCGCGGGTACATCAACGCGGAACAGCGGTGGTTGCGCCACATAAATATGACCTTGGGCAATCAGGCGCGGGAAATGGCGATAGAACAAGGACAATAACAATACTTGAATATGAGAGCCATCGACATCGGCATCGGACAAAATAGCAATTTTGCCGTAACGCAGACCGCTTAAATCCACTGCATCGTGTGGGCCATGTGGGTCAACGCCAATCGCCACCGCAATATCATGCACTTCTTGATTGCGGAACAGTTCTTCGCGCTCCATTTCCCATGTGTTAATCACCTTACCACGCAGCGGCAAGATGGCCTGATATTCTTTGTCACGTGCTAATTTGGCTGATCCTCCGGCCGAATCACCTTCCACCAAAAATAATTCATTGCGGCTGATGTCTTCACTTTCGCAGTCGGTCAATTTACCCGGCAACACCGCAATGCCTGAGCCTTTTTTCTTTTCGACTTTTTTAACTGCGCGCAAGCGTGCTTGCGCTTGTCGAATCGCCAATTCAGCGATTTTTTTCCCTTCTTCTACCGCCTGATTCAGCCACACTTCAAACGGATCGCGCACCATATTGGCGACTAATTTCACTGCATCACGGTTGTTGAGCTTCTCTTTGGTTTGCCCTTGGAACTGTGGATCAAGCAGACGTGCGGACAAAACAAAACGCACCCGTCCCCACACGTCTTCCGCCTGTAGTTTCACCCCACGCGGCAATAGATTGTGGTGGTCAATAAAACTACGCAGGGCATCGAAAATCCCGCTGCGTAATCCCGACTCATGGGTGCCGCCGGAGGCGGTGGGAATCAGATTGACATAGCTTTCGCCACCGGCGCCTTCTTCAAACCATGCCACCGCCCATGCCGCCCCTTCCCCTTGGGCAAATTGCTCGTCACCCGCCGTCACATAGTTTTCGCCGACAAAAGGGGTCGCAATCGGTTCGTTTTCTCCACACAGCTCTTGCAAATAGCTACTGAGCCCTTTGGGATAACGCCAAGTGGTACGGTCGATGCTGCCATCAGCCTTTTCTTGTGCCAGCGTCACTTCGACACCGGGCAGCAATACCGCTTTGGCTCGTAACAGTCGTTCTAACTCGGTAAGGGCATAGCGTCCCGATTCAAAATAACGGGCATCTGGCCACACGCGCACTTTGGTACCACTGGTTTTTGCCGAACAGTCGCCAATCCGTTGCAGCGGTTCAATCACCTCTCCCCCGGCAAACACCAAGCGATAGACGCCGCCTTCGCGCTTGACCTCCACTTCTAAGCGAGTGGATAGGGCATTGGTGACCGAAACCCCCACACCATGCAAGCCCCCAGAGAAGGCATACGCGCCGCCATCTTTTTTATTAAATTTGCCGCCAGCGTGCAGGCGAGTAAACACCAACTCCACCACCGGAATCTGTTCTTCTGGATGTAAACCAACCGGAATACCGCGCCCGTCGTCCTCGACAGATAATGAGCCATCGAGGTGCAACATCACGGTCATTCGTTTAGCAAAACCACCCAGCGCCTCATCCGCCGCGTTATCAATCACTTCTTGACAGATATGGGTTGGATCTGTGGTGCGGGTATACATGCCGGGGCGTTCTTTGACCGGTTCTAGTCCTTTTAACACCCGTACCGAAGATTCATCATATTGTGCAGCTGCCATAAACCTACTTTCTTGCCAGAAAATGCAAAAGGCCAGTCTATCCAGACTGACCTATCACGAGGGGGTTCACTTGCCTTGTTCACATCCTCAACAGCGGCAGGTCTTTTTCATTGTTCAGGATGAGGGAGATCGCCAACGATTGACGAAGCATAGCGCGGTTCAAGACCTTTTAAGAGCCGTGACAGTTCGGTCAACGCCATTTCATACACCCCGCGCTTAAACTCAATCACCGAATCGAGAGGCGCCCAATATTGGTTCCAACGCCACGCATCAAATTCGGGGTGGTGTGTTGCGCGCAAACAGACATCCGAATCGCGTCCGACCAGACGCAATAAAAACCAAATTTGTTTTTGACCGCGATAACTGCCGCGCCACTCACGGCGCACCCAATGTGTCGGCACATCGTAGCGTAACCAATCTCGTGTCCGGCCCAAAATCTTGACATGGTGTGGACTTAAACCCACTTCTTCCATCAATTCGCGATACATCGCCGCCTCGGGGCTTTCTCCTGGCTTAATGCCTCCTTGAGGAAATTGCCAAGAATGTTCGCGCACGCGTTTGCCCCAAAAAACCTGATTTTTGGCGTTACATAAGATGATACCGACGTTGGGGCGGTAGCCGTCCCTATCCAGCATGTGTGAACCTTGCAAGCGAAAATATTTGCGGCCGATTGTTTCATACTTCGGCACATGGTGCAAAAGCCGTGGCACAATGGAGGACTTATTGCGCTATCGTCATGATGACATATTGCTTTTATTCTCAAAGAATTATCAGTTGATTGCTTATGACAAAGAAACCCTTAATCGCGTTTGCCTTGGCACTGTGTAGCACTTACAGCTGGGCCGAGATCACGCTTGAACTCACCACCAGCCCACAAGGGGCACACATCATCGCTCATAACAGCGGTGCCGGTTTTGCTCGGGTGCAACTCGAACCCGTCACGGGCGGCCCAGCACAGCCGATTGTTGAAGTGGTACCACCACAGGGCAAAACCGAGCTGGTGTTGATTAAAAATGCGGCGCTATCGGCGTCGATGTTGAAATGGCACGAGGCGATCGGTGATTTTACCGCCCAACATCATCCCGAAGCGCGCTATCTGCGCCCACTCGATCGCGATCCGGTGTGGAATAGCGCGGCAGGGTATGAGTTTGCAACGTTAAAAGACATTCCAGCGCGGATTGCCCGTGATGGCCGTGTGGTTGAAGTCAAAGCCACGCCATTTGGTGAGTGGATTATCACCTTAGAACATGATGATCGCACCCTCAGCCGCTATCAACCGCTAAATATGGACGAACCACCCGAAGCAGGCCATGCCTTTAAAGCAGGGACGGTATTAGGCCGCACCGCACGGACACAATTTACCTTCGCTGCACTACAAGCCACTCGTGATCTCAGCAGTGAAAACAGTGCCTTTAAAGCCTTACAAGTGCAATGGCGAGCGCCGCTGGCTGCCGAGGGTGGCCCAGCCAGTCAAGAAGCCGCCACCGAATTGGCGGAAAAAGCCGCCGTTGCCACCGGCGAAGTCAGCACCGTAGGCAATCAAGCCACCACGCCGCCGCCACCAGCCGATGCCGTCGCCAGCAGCAATAGCAGCAGCCGTCCCGAAGTCCGTAGCAATGCCAGTGCCAGCCGCTGGAAAGAGCTATTGGCTTTAGTCGGTGGTCTAGTCTTTATTATCAGCTTGTTGGGAGGTTGGACGTGGTGGAGTGGTCGAAAAAACGCCCGAATACCGATTGCCGGCGGTCATTTTGAACCCGGCGAATTAGGCCGCCGTCCCCCACCTACCCCGCCTCACGGTCATGGCAATAATGCTGGCGGTGACCCATATAAACAGATTGTGCGTCATTTCAAGGGCGATGAAGCAAAAGTAGAAAGCCTGATTGAAAAAGAAATGCAACACGGTTTAAGCCGGCCACAAGCCGTGCAAAAAGTCTTTGAACGCATCAAGCACTAATCGCGCACAGTAAGGAATTGACATGCCACAGTTACAGTTTGGCGCCATGATTATTGGCGATGAAATTTTGTCGGGAAAAAGACAAGATAAACACCTCACGGCCTTGATTCGGATTCTAGCGGCACGCGGTCTTAAGTTGGCATGGGCAGACTATATTGGCGATAACCCCGAGGCGATTACGGCTGCCATCACGCGCCATCGTCAGGCCGATACCGTGTTATTCAGCTTTGGCGGAATTGGCTCCACCCCAGACGACCATACACGGCAATGTGCGGCAGCAGCCCATCAACAACCGTTGGCGATTCACCCCGAAGGTAAAATTATTGTTGAGGGACGGTTTGGTGCCGAAGCCTATCCGCACCGGATTAACATGGTCAATATCCCCGCCCATGCCACGCTTATTCCCAATCCTGTCAATCAAATGCCGGGGTTTAGCGTAGGGCAACATCACTTTGTCCCGGGATTTCCCAGCATGGCATGGCCGATGATTGAATGGGTATTGGATACGCAATATGCCGCACATTTTCCGACAGAAAAAGAAGTGGAATTTTTATTCCGTGTTTTACACAGTCGCGAAGGCGATATGATTGATGTGATGCAAGATTTTGTTGCGCGTTATCCCACGCTGGGGTTTTCTAGCTTGCCGAGTTTTGGCGATGCCGACACCCCACCGCACGTCGAGTTTGGTATCAGCGGCCCACCGCAACTGGCAGCGCTGGCGGCCAATGAACTGGCCAATACTTTCAAAGCCCAACAGCGACAGGTCGAAGCCATCCGACAACGCTAAAAAAAAACGCCACAGCAAGCTGTGGCGCTTTTTTGATGGCTAGACTGAATTAAGCTTCAGCTACCACGGTCACGCTGATTTCGACGATCACGTCGTGATGCAGCGCGATTTCAACGTTGTATTCACCGATAGCCTTGAATGGGCCGTTTGGCAAACGCACGTCAGATTTCTTCACTTCCACGCCAGAAGCCGCAATAGCTTCAGCGATGTCAGCGTTGGTTACAGCACCGAACAGACGGCCATCAACACCGGCTTTCTGAGCGATGGTCACCACTGCGCCATTCAGCTTCTCAGCACGTGCTTGTGCGTCAGCCAAAATAGCAGCTTGTTTGGCTTCCAATTCAGCACGACGTGCTTCGAAAGCTTCTAAGTTAGCGGTGGTAGCGCGTTTTGCTTTACCTTGTGGGATCAAGAAGTTACGAGCGTAACCATCTTTAACTTTAACCACATCGCCCAGTTGACCCAAGTTGGCCACTTTTTCCAGCAGAATGATTTGCATAATTCTTCGCTCCTAATCTTAGTGCTGATCGGTGTAAGGCATCAGAGCCAAGAAACGAGCGCGCTTGATAGCGGTAGACAGCTGACGCTGATAGCGAGC
>RRZT010658061.1_pt1 | contig 10011 bp, 8 predicted proteins | sample 2165551 | NCBI WGS metagenome assembly RRZT01 (sample SAMN10456910, study PRJNA506462) | wastewater metagenome | biome: wastewater; feature: sludge; material: wastewater sludge; isolation source: wastewater sludge with Escherichia coli K12::gfp cells carrying plasmid... | place: USA: Moscow, Idaho ...
AGCGGGCCGATATGCGCCAGGGCCCACCGCACCGCTCGCCCTGAGTCGCGAGCCTGTCGAACGATCGAAGGGCGGTCAATGCCACAGGCCTGGCGCTCGTTCATGGTTCGACAGGCTCACCACGAACGGAGAACCTTTGGTGGAGAGGTTCGCCACGAACGGAAAACCCTTTGCTGGAGAAGCGCACCACGAACGGAGATGAGTCGTTCGGTGACGTCGTACCCGATCGTCTGAGCGCCTCAAACTTTCCTTTGCACACAACGCAAAACCCCGTTAAAATCGCGCCCCTCAAATGCGGGATCGGCACGTTGTGGCAGCCCGATCCGTTTGAAACCGCCGACGTGGTGAAATTGGTAGACACGCTATCTTGAGGGGGTAGTGACTTCGGTCGTATGAGTTCGAGTCTCATCGTCGGCACCATCATCGTCGCTTGACTGCGACACAGCTTTTCCCCGCTTTCCAATGCCGATTAATGATCTATGCTGAAAGGCATAGCTGTGAGGACATGGAGGATATTCTCCAATGGCAGAGCAGGCGGAAACCCCTGAAGGCACGCATAGCGCCGGAAGTACCGATGATCTGGAGCGCCTGGCCGAGGAAATCGCGCGGACCCAGGATTCAGAGTACCCGGAGAACGCGGAGGATCTTTCGCCGGAAGCGGCACACCAGCTTTTCCACAAGCTGCGGGTGCACCAGATCGAGCTGGAGATGCAGAACGACGAACTGCGCCGCGCACAGGAGGAAGTCGAAGCTGCGCGGGTGCGCTATTTCGAGCTGTACGATCTGGCGCCGGTGGGCTACTGCTCGCTGAGCAACACCGGGCTGATCGAGCAGGCCAACCTGACGGCGGCCGACCTCCTGGACATATCGCGCAGCGAGCTGGTGGGGGAGCGGATCGATCGCTTCGTCGTTGCCGACGACAAGCACGTTTTTGACCTGCACCGCGCCCACCTGATGGTCACGGGCGAGCCGCAGACCTGCGACCTGCGCATGATGAAGGCCAACGGAAGCGTGTTCTGGTGCCGCCTGACGTCGGTGAGCGCGCACGACATCAACGGCAAGCCGGTCTGCCGCATCGTGCTCAACGACATCACGCAGCACAAGCACCTGGAGCTGCTGACCGATGCTTCGCTGCAATACTCACGCAGCCTGATCGAGGCGAGCCTGGACCCGCTGGTGACGATCAGTGCCGATGGCAAGATCACCGATGTGAACAAGGCGACCGAACTTGTGACCGGCGCCACCCGCGAAGAGCTGATCAACAGCGACTTCGCCGACTACTTCACCGACCCGGAGAAGGCCCGCGCTGGTTACCGGCTCGTCTTTTCGAAGGGCTACGTCACCGACTATCCGCTGGCGATCCGCCACGTATCGGGAAAGATCACCGATGTGCTCTATAACGCGAGCGTCTATGTCGATCCGAACGGCAAGGTGAACGGGGTCTTCGCCGCGGCGCGCGACATCACCGAGCGCAAGCGCGTGATCGAGGAGTTGCGCGAGCAGAAGGAGTTTTTCCACCTCATCGCCGAGAACATCGGGGACTTCATCGCCGTGCTCGATCCAAAGGGACGGCGCATCTACAACAGCCCGTCCTACCTCCAGTTCTTCGGCTCGAAACACGATCTGCGCGGTTCGGACTCGTTCGCCGATGTCCACCCGGACGACCGCGAACGCGTGCGCAAGGCGTTCTTCGACACGGTGAAGACCGGGCACGGCCGTCAACTTGAATACCGGATGGTGATCAACGACGGCAGCGTGCGCGTCATGGAGTCGCGCGGCAACGTCATCCGCAACAAGAACGGCAAGGTCACGCGCGTCGTCGTCGTCTCGCACGACATCACCGAGCGCAAGCACATGGAAAATCAGGTGCGGCAGATGGCCTTCCATGATGCGCTGACCCAGTTGCCCAACCGGCGCCTGCTCTACGACCGCCTGAACCAGACGATGGCGGCCAGCGCGCGTAGCGGCTACTACGGCGCGCTGATGTTCCTCGACCTCGACAACTTCAAGCCGCTCAACGACCAGCACGGGCACGACGTGGGCGATCTCCTGCTGATCGAGGTGGCCGAGCGGCTGAAGGGCTGCGTGCGCGAGATGGATACCGTCGCCCGCTTCGGCGGCGACGAGTTCGTGGTAATGATCAGCGAACTCTCGCTGGAAAAGCAGGAATCGCTGGCCGAAGCCGGCATCATCGCCGAGAAGATCCGCCGCCAGCTGGCCGAACCGTATCTTCTGACCGTCAAGCGCCGCGACCGCCCCGACGAAGCGGTCGAGCATCAATGCACGGCGTCGATCGGCGTGGTGCTCTTCGTCAATCACGAAGCCGGGCCGGACAAGATCCTGAAATGGGCCGACGCGGCGATGTACCGGGCCAAGGAAAGCGGCCGCAACCGGGTCTGCGTCGTCGATCTGAAGCTGGATGATTTGAGCTGACCGACCTCACTCGATCCATCTCTCCCCCCGTACGGCGCCCTCGTAGCCCCGCGCAGGAGGTGCTACGCGAAGCGTTGCGCATCGTTCAGGACTTGAAGTCCGCGTGCGCAACAAGTCGCGCACCCTACCGTCTGATCCAGGGCGATTAAGAATGCCTTAAGGAAGGCGGCCAAGAATGCTTCACCTCCAAGGAAAGCATTCACATGGTCAAACTCCCATCGCTCGACAAGATCCATCGTTTTCACCTGCTGACCTGGCTGCTCGTTGCCCTGCATGTCAGCACGTTTACCGTCGGCAGCCAGTACGCCGCCCCCGGCACCGCCGCGTGGACGCTGGCGACGACCGCCACCTATAGCGCCTTCTACCTGTTGCCGGCGCTGATGCTCGGTTATCTGGTTCGTGGTCTGATCGGGCACTTCGCCCCCCGGCGCAGCCGCCTCCTCGCTTTATCGCTGATCGGTTTGACCGGCCTCACGCACGCGCTGCTCTTCGCCGACCGGATGATCCACTCGATGTACGGCTTCCACATCAACGGCTTCGTCCTCGACCTGGTGCTGACACCGGGCGGCATCGCCTCGCTCGGCGCCAGCCTGAGCACGCAGATCACGGCGGCGTTGATCGTCGCGGCGTTGCTGCTGATGCAGGCCGCCGCCTACTACCTGACGGCGGTGCGCCAAGCGGCGCCAATGAGAAGCGAACCGAGCGCCGGCAAGCGCTGGCGCTGGCTCATCCTTGCCCTCGTCTTCGCCACCGTCGGCGAGCGCGTCGCGTTCGCCTATAGCTCGGCGACCAACTACCAGCCGATCCTCTTCGCCAGCGAGCGTTATCCATTCTATCTGCCGCTCTCGATGCGCAAGGTCGCCAAGGCGCTGGGCATCAAAGAGCAACCGCGCAATGAAGCAGGCATCGACCTCGCCAAGGGTTCGCTCAACTATCCGCTGGCGCCGCTCGTCGTCGACAAGCCGGCGCGCTCACCCAACGTCGTCTGGCTCGTCGCCGAATCACTGCGCTTCGACATGCTCGATCAAGAGATCATGCCGCAGACGTGGCTGTTCTCTGAGCAGGCCATGCGTCTGGAAAAGCACTACAGCGGCGGCAACCTGACGCAGATGGGCGTCTTCTCGATGTTCTACGGGTTGTACAGCACCTATTGGTTCCCGATGCTCGACAACCGCCGCTCGCCGCTGTTGATGGACGTGATGCAGCAGCAGAACTACCAGTTCGGCCTGTACACCAGCCAGCGCTTCACCTTCCCGGCCTTCGACAAGACGGTCTTTGCCAAGATGAATCCGGCGGACATGCATGAGCGTCAAGGTGGCGCCGATCCCTGGAAACGCGATGTGATCAACATCGACGAGATGCTCGGTTTCATCGACAGGCGCGATGTGAATCGGCCGTTCATGACCTACATGTTCTTCGAGTCCACGCACGCCAATTACGACTTCCCGCCCGAGTCCGCAATCGCCAAGCCCTACCTCGAAGACCTCAACTATCTGACGGCCGACTTCAAGGGGCAGATCGGCGAGATCAAGAACCGCTACATCAACGCCGCGCACCACGTCGATTCGCAGATTGGCCGCGTAATCGAGCACCTGCGCGAGAAGCAACTGCTCGACAACACCATCGTCATCGTCCTCGGCGACCACGGCGAGGAGTTCATGGAGCGCGGCCGCTGGGGGCATAGCGCAGAGTTCAACCGCTTCCAGACGAGCACGCCGGCGGTGATCTACGTACCGGGCCAGCAGCCGCGCGTCGTCACCGGCATCACCAGTCACCTCGACATTCCCGCGACGCTGATGCCACTGCTCGGCGTGAAGAACCCGGCGTCCGACTACTCGCTCGGCAAGAACCTGCTCGACCCCGCGTATCACCGTGACTACGCCGTCGCCGGCGACTGGAACCGCGTTGCCTACCTCGGCGAGAGCTTCAAGGTCGCCTTCCCGGTGAACACGGCCGGCGCGGTGAAGAGCGAAGCCACCGACGGCGAAGACAACCCACTCAGGGATCACACCGAGGCCAAGGTCGCCATTCGGCCAGTGATGGTCGAGATGATGAAGAACCTGACGCGTTTCACGAAGAAAGCGGGCTAACCCCGTCCAATATCCAGCAAGGTACTCGACACATGAACACTGTCCGCCCCACGAACGCCCCCCTCCTACTCGACGATTGGCTGATCCGCGCCGCGCTGATCCTGCTCGGATCGGTCAGCGTCATTCTCTTCATTGGCCAATACACCGACCTCGATTTGTGGATCGCCGACTTTTACTTCGATGCTGCCAAAGGCGTCTTTCCGTGGGATCGAACCTGGTTCGGACGTGACCTGATGCACGGCTACGTGAAGAACGTCATCGTCTGGATCGGCTACCTGATCATCGCCGCGACGCTGGCTGATCTGCTCATTCCTTTCATACGAATGAACTCACTTGCCCGGACACGATTACGCATCGTCGCACTGTCCGCCGTGCTCGAACCGCTGCTGATCACGACGCTCAAGCAGACGTCAAACATGCATTGTCCTTGGGGCGTCGATCGCTTTGGCGGCGACCATCCCTTCCTGCGCCTGCTCGACGTCGTGCCGGACGTCTGGCAAGCCGGCCATTGCTTCCCGGCCGGTCACGCGAGCACGGCGATGTGGTTCTCGGCGCTCGCCGTACTCTGGCTGCCGAACAATCCGCGCCGCGCCGCCTGGGTCTTCCTCGCCGGCATTGGCGCCGGCTTCACGCTCGGCTGGGTGCAGCAGATGCGCGGCCAGCATTTCCTGACGCACACACTTTGGACTGCATGGCTTTCGAGCGCGCTCGTCGTCGCGCTGATCGGCGTTTTTTCCGCGCAGTTGAAAGGCGCGAACCAGGCTCGCAAGGTGCTCGCGGCTGTTTGATCCGTACCTTAAGACGCTGTTAAGAGTGGTTTCCTAATATGGGTCCCACGATCAACAGCGAGGGACTCCCAATGCAGCCCGCAACGTCTGCCCGCCCGCAAGCCCAAGTATTCAAGGACCGGAAGATCAACCAACGTATCGGTCAGCAGGCGCTGCCGATCACTGCCTCCCACGTCGATACCGACGCGGCACGTCGCAGCGATGCCGAGCGATTTGTCCGCGATGTTTTCCTCCGACGCTACGGCGCACATGTATCGGTCTTCGCGCCCCAACTGCTGATGCTGGAACAGGCCGGCCACCCGGTCGCCGTGGCCGGCTGGCGCGGCGCGGCGACGGAACCGCTCTTCCTCGAGAATTATCTCGACGCGCCGATCGAGACGATCCTGCGCGCACTGACCGGCCAGACGCTGCGCCGTGAGCAGATCGTCGAAGTCGGAAATCTCGCTTCGGAAAAGGCGGGCGGCAGTCTGCAGGTCATCCGGCATCTGGCGCGCAAGTTCGTCGAAGCCGGCCATGAATGGGTAGTCTTTACCGCGACACAGGAGTTGATCGGCATCTTCGCCAAGCTCGGTTTGCCGCTACTGGCGCTGGCCAAGGCCGACCCGACTCGCCTGGGCAGCGCGGCCGCCGACTGGGGCAGCTATTACGAGTCGGTGCCGATCGTCGTCGCCGGACGTATCCGCCTGGCGCTCGAACGTTTCGGGAGCCGCGCATGAGCACGAACCGACTCTTCGACGCACTGGCTGCACGACCCGACGATGCAGTCGTTCTCCGTAGCGCAACTTCGGTCTGGACGTCCAAGGCCGTGCGCGACGAAGTCGAAAGACTCACGGCACGGCTCGCCGGCGCGCGCGTCGTCGCCCTCCTCGCCGACAATTCGCCCGAGTGGGCGCTCACCGATCTCGCCGCACTGCACGCCGGCGTCGTACTGCTACCCCTGCCGGGCTTCTTCACCCCCGCGCAGTTGCAGCACGCGTTAAACCAGAGCGGCGCGGACCTCGTCGTCACTGACCAGCCGGAGCGCATCACAGCGCTCGGTATCGGTTTCGCTATCAAAGGTACAGAAGACGGACTCTACTGGCTGCAGCGAGCCGTATCGCCGGTCCAGTTGCCGCCGGGCACCGCCAAGATCTCCTACACCTCGGGCAGCACCGGCACACCGAAGGGTGTCTGCCTGACGGCCGAAGGCCTGCTCGACACGGCACACGCGGTAAAAACGCGCCTCGCCGATCTGACCATCGAGCGCCATCTGGCCGTACTGCCGCTCGCGCTGCTGCTCGAAAACAGCGCCGGCATCTACGCGCCGCTGCTGCGCGGCGCGGAAATCCGTCTGCCGCCGCTCGCCAGCCTCGGCTGGCAGGGCATGAGCGGCTTCGCGCCGAACGTGCTGCAAGCGGCCGTCGCCGAGCACCGCCCGCACAGCCTGATCCTCGTACCCGAGCTGCTCAAGGCGTGGCTGCTCTTCCTTGGCAAGGCGGGCCAGCTCGCACCGGGGGGGCTCTCCTTCGTCGCCGTCGGCGGTTCGCGTGTCGAGCACGCGATGTTGGCGCAGGCTCGACGACTTGGCATTCCCGCGTACCAGGGCTACGGGCTGACTGAATGCGGTTCGGTCGTCAGCATCAACCGCCCCGGTGACGACGGCGACGACGTCGGCCGCCCGCTACCGCACGTGCGCGTGGTCATCCGCAAGGACGAAGTACATGTCACCACGCGCGCCTTTGCAGGCTATGTCGGCGCACCGGCGGCAGACACCGCCTTCCCGACCGGTGACCTCGGCCATTTCGACGAGGCCGGTCACCTGCATCTCTCCGGCCGGCGCAAGAACCTGCTGATCACCTCCTTCGGCCGCAACATCTCGCCGGAGTGGGTCGAAGCCGCACTCGTCGCGCAGCCTGAGATTGCCCAAACCGTTGTCGCCGGCGACGCGCGCAGCGCACTCGCGGCGATCGTCGTGCCTTTCCCCGGCGTCTCGCGCGAGCAGATCGCTACAGCGATCACCCGCGCCAACGCCCACCTGCCCGACTACGCCCGCATCGTCCACTGGCTCGAAGCAGCGCCTTTCACCCTGCAGAACGGACTGTCCACCGGCAACGGCCGCCCGGTCCGTTCGGCAATTTCCGATCACTACGCTGCGCAGATCGCGGCGCTCTATCCGAATGAGGAAAACACCGATGTCGTTCTATGAACAACTCGCGGCCGAGACGGCCGATGCCCGCAACACCCTGCTCTCATCACCGATCGTCGCGGACTGCTTGCGCGGCGAAGTCAGCCTGCCGAGCTATCTCGCCTTTCTCGGCCAGGCCTTCCACCACGTGCGCCACACGACGCCGCTCCTGATGTCGCTCGGCGGCAAGCTGCCGGAACGCCTCGCCTGGCTGCGCCGCGCCGTCGCCGAGTACATCGAGGAAGAAATCGGTCACGAGGAGTGGATTCTCAACGACATCGCCGCCGCGGGCGGCGACGCAGAAGCCGTGCGCCAGAGCCGCCCGGACCTGCCGGCAGAAGTGATGGTCGCCTACGCCTACGATCTCATCGCGCGCGGCAATCCGGCCGCCTTTTTCGGCATGGTCTTCGTGCTCGAAGGCACGAGCGTCGCACTCGCCCTGCAGGCCGCCGACCGCATCCAGCAGACGCTCGGACTGCCGAACAAGGCGTTCTCCTACCTGCGTTCGCACGGCTCCCTCGACCAGGAACACACCAAGCACCTCGCCACGCTGCTCGAACAGATGACGCCGGACGACCAGGCCGATGTGGTGCATGCCGCGAAGGTCTTCTACAAACTCTACGGCGACATTTTCCGTGCCCTGCCCACCGCGAAGGAGACGCCATGCAACTGAAGAACGCCCGCATTCTGCTCACCGGCGCGTCGGGCGGCCTCGGCCAGGAGCTCGCCAGCCAGTTGTCCGCAGCCGGTGCGTCGCTGCTGCTCGCCGGACGTGCGGAAGCGCGCCTGAACGAAATCCGCGCATCACTGCCGGGCGAGGCTGCGGCCGTCTGTGCCGACCTCACCAGCGTCGACGGCATCGCGCTGACCGCCCGCGCCGCGCAGCAGTTCAACGTCAACGTATTGATCAACAACGCCGGCGCCGGCGCTTTCGGCCTCCTGGAAAACCAGCCGTGGGCGACCGTCGAACAGGTGCTGACGACGAGCCTCGAAGCGCCGATCCACCTCACGCACGCGCTGCTGCCCTGGTTGCACGCGCAGCCGCAGGCCGCCATCGTCAATATCGGCTCGACCTTCGGCTCGATCCCGTTCGCCGGGTTCGCGGCGTATTCGGCGGCCAAGGCTGGCTTGCGCGGTTTTTCGCAGGCGCTGCGGCGCGAACTGGCCGACACGCTGGTATCGGTCATCCACATTTCGCCGCGCGCGATCGACACGCCGATGAACAGTGAAGCAGTGAACCGGCTTAACCGCGAACTCGACACACCCAGCGACAGCGCCGAAACCGTCGCCCGCCAGATCGTCGCCACGCTTGCGCGCAATGAATCCGAACGACATCTCGGCTTCCCCGAACGACTCTTCGCCTGGCTCAACGGCGTTGCTCCCGGCCTGATCGACCGCGGTGTCGCCGGCAAGCTCGCCGCCGTCAAGCGTCATGCGCCGCCGCATCTAAGCCATTGAGCCGTTGTGACTGGACCTCCTGCCACCGTTCGCCCTTCGACAGGCTCAGGACAGGTTTCGACAAGCTCACCACGAACGGCAATCAAGTTCGTGGTCGCTTTTGTAGCTCCAAACGGACATCGATAAAACTCACACCGCAAAAGGAAACACCATGCAAGTTAATCGCCAAACTCTCCGCGCAACCGCCGCTGCCCTCATCCTCGGCTTCGTCTCCAACGCACTGCTCGCCGCGACGCCCGAAGAGGTCATCGCGCCGATTCAGACCGAATGGGCCGAGATCAAGTACAACACGCCGGAAAAGGAACAAGCCGATCGCTATCAAACACTTGCCAAGCAATCGCGCACGATCGTCGAAGGCAATCCGGGTGCGGCCGAGCCGCTGATCTGGGAAGGCATCGTCGTCTCGAGCGAAGCCGGCGCACGCGGCGGCCTCGGCGCACTGTCGCTGTGCAAGGACGCGAAGCAGCGCCTCGAAGAAGCGCTCAAGATCAACGACAAGGCGCTCAACGGCTCCGCCTACACCAGCCTGGCAACGCTCTACGCCAAGGTACCTGGCTGGCCGGTCGGCTTTGGCGACAAAGCGAAGGCCGAGGAACTGTTCAAGAAATCGCTGGCGATCAATCCCGACGGAATTGACCCGAATTTCTTTTACGGGGAGTATCTGGTCGACCGTGAGCGTTTTGCCGAAGCGCGCACGCATCTCGAAACCGCACTCAAGGCGGCACCCCGTCCGGGCCGCGAACTGGCCGACAGCGGTCGGCGCAAGGAGATTTCGGCCATGCTTGAAAAACTCGTCGAAAAACTCGAAAAGGAAAAGAAGTAAGTGCGAATCCTGCTGGTTGAAGACGACCCGATTCTCGGTGACGGCATCGTCGCCGGCCTGAAGCTCGGCGACTACGCGGTCGACTGGGTGCGCGACGGGGAATCCGCCCGCCTCGCGCTGCTCGATCATCCTTACGACGCCTGCGTGCTCGATCTCGGCCTGCCGCGCCGGAGCGGTCTCTCGGTCTTGTCCGACCTGCGCGCACGCGGCAGCCGCCTGCCCGTGCTCATCCTGACCGCGCGCGACACGAGCGCC
>RRZT011526310.1_pt1 | contig 10010 bp, 9 predicted proteins | sample 2165551 | NCBI WGS metagenome assembly RRZT01 (sample SAMN10456910, study PRJNA506462) | wastewater metagenome | biome: wastewater; feature: sludge; material: wastewater sludge; isolation source: wastewater sludge with Escherichia coli K12::gfp cells carrying plasmid... | place: USA: Moscow, Idaho ...
GCGAAATGCGTAGTGAAAACTCACTACCATCATGGCGGCAATGAAGCAAAGTAGGTCGATCTCAGTTATTCTGTTCTTCATGTGTTTAGCTATGAAATTTTTAGGTTATATTTCTGATATGGTTTTACGGGATTTGGTTATTGGTTTTGTATTTTGTTAATTGTCTGGAATATGTGTCTGTTATAATGTGTTGAGTGTATTGGGAGTATTGAGTGTGTTGGGAGCATTGTTTGGGAGCATTGTTTGGTCGCGTTGGTTTTGTTTTGTTGTTTGGTTGCGTTGTCTTTTGTTTGATTGTTTAGTAGGCGCGTTGGTTGCGTTTGACGTGTTTGGTTGGGTTGATTTAAAAATGCCGGACTGAGACTTTTGGGTCTTTTGTCCGGCATATTTTGGGGATAGGCAGCTAATTTAGATTTAATAGTCAGGTGCAGATGATTATAATCAGGTGACATTCATTATGATTTCATAATCTGCTGCCGATCATTGTTTTGTCTGTAGAGATCGTCTAGCCGCCGAAGTCGTCGTAGGCGATGTTCTCTTTTGGAACTCCTAGGTTGTCGAGCATGTTGGTTACTGCCGAGTTCATCATTGGAGGTCCGCATAGGTAGTACTCGATATCTTCTGGTGAGTCGTGTTTGCTCAAGTAGTTGTCGAGTAGTACTTGGTGGATGAATCCTGTGTATCCTGTCCAGTTGTCTTCTGGTTTTGGTTCCGATAGTGCGAGGTTGAATTTGAAGTTAGGGAAGTTCTTCTCGATTTCGCGGAACTCTTCTACGTAGAATGTCTCTCTTAGTGAGCGAGCACCATACCAGAATGTAACTTTACGATTTGTCTTTTCGGTGTGGAATAGGTGGAAGATGTGTGAGCGCATTGGAGCCATACCTGCACCACCTCCGACGAATACGATTTCGTTGTTGGTCTCTTTGATGAAGAATTCACCATAAGGGCCCGAAATAGTCACTTTATCGCCAGGTTTGCGAGAGAAGATATAAGATGAGCAGATACCTGGATTAACTGGCATAAATGCTCCTTTGCTTCTGTCCCATGGTGGAGTTGCGATACGGATGTTTAGCATGATAATGTTGCCCTCTGCAGGGTGGTTTGCCATTGAATATGCTCTGTATGTATCTTCGGTGTTCTTCATTTTCAAATCCCAGATCTTCATTGAGTCCCAATCTTCGTGGTACTCTGGTTGAACATCTATGTCTTTGCTGAAGTCAACTTCGCATGGAGGGATGTCGATTTGGATGTATCCACCCGATTTGAAGTGCATGTTTTCGCCTTCTGGCAATTTCACTACAAACTCTTTGATGAATGTTGCTACGTTGTTGTTGCTGACAACTTCGCACTCCCATTTCTTGATACCCATTACCTCTTCAGGTACTTCGATCTCCATATCCTCTTTCACTTTCACTTGGCATCCAAGTCTCCATTGAGTTTGCTGTTGTTTACGTGTGAAGAATCCAACTTCGGTAGGGAGAATCTCTCCGCCACCGCTTGTTACACGGCATTTACACATTCCGCATGTTCCGCCACCGCCGCATGCCGAAGGAAGGAAAATCTTTTCGTTACTTAATGTTGACAAGAGTGAAGAGCCTGGGCTTACTTCAATCTCTTTTTCGCCGTTTATTTTGAGTTTAACTGTTCCAGATGGACTCAGTTTAGCCTTTGCATACAATAGCAGTGCTACGAGCAGCAATGTTACGATGAGGAAGGCAATGATTGAAATTACTATTATTGTTGCTATATTCATAATCTTACCTCTTAGAGTTTAATGCCCATAAAGCTCATGAATGCGATACCCATGAGGCCTACTACTATAAATGTGATACCAAGTCCTCTAAGTGGAGCTGGTATTTGTGAGTAAGCTAGTTTCTCTCTGATTGCTGCTAGTGCTACGATTGCAAGGAACCAACCTATGCCAGAACCTAGTGCAAATGTAGTTGCTTCTGCAAGTGTTTCGTATCCTCTCTCTTGCATAAAGAGTGATCCTCCTAGGATTGCGCAGTTTACTGCGATAAGTGGAAGGAAGATACCTAAAGAGGCGTAGAGGGCTGGGCTGAATTTTTCTACAACCATTTCAACTAATTGTACGATTGAGGCGATAACTGCAATAAAGATGATAAAGCTTAAGAAGCTTAGGTCTAATGTTGCATAAGATGGGTTTAACCATGCTAGGGCTCCCTCTTTTAGTACATATTTGTAGAGTAGGAAGTTTACGGGTAGTGTTACGCCTAATACGAAGATTACAGCGACACCTAGACCAACGGCAGTCTTTACATTCTTAGAAACGGCTAGGAACGAACACATTCCAAGGAAGAATGCAAATACCATATTATCGATAAAGATCGATTTTACAAATAGATTTATTAATTCTTGCATATTGGTAATGTGTTAATTATTTTTCAATAAGTTCTTTGTTTATGCTGCGTTGAACCCAGATGATCAGACCAACAATAATCAAAGCCATTGGAGGAAGGATGAATAGTCCATTGTTTTCGTAGAATCCTCCGTTTTTGATGTACCATTCTGCAGGGATTAATTGAATTCCGTAAATCGAGCCCGATCCGAAGAATTCTCTTACTACTGCGATGATGATAAGGATTAGTCCATATCCTGCACCGTTGGCAAGACCGTCTACCAATGATGGTAGTGGTTTGTTTCCTAGTGCGTAGGCTTCGATACGACCCATAATAATACAGTTTGTGATAATCAACCCTACGAATACCGATAGTTGTTTGCTCACATCGTATGAGTATGCTTTAAGAATTTGGTCTACTAGAATTACTAGCATCGCTACAACTACTAGTTGTACGATAATTCTTATTCGGTTTGGAATTGTGTTTCTTATGAGTGAAATGATAAAACTCGAGAAACCTGTAACTACTGTTACTGATATTGCCATTACTATTGCCGGTTCCAGTTTTACGGTAACGGCAAGAGCTGAGCAGATTCCCAATACTAGTACTGTAACGGGATTCTTTTTAAAGATAGGTTCTGTAAATATCTTGTTATTCATCTCTTATCTATTTTATGTTTTGTTTAACCGCAGAACTGTCTGGTGTGGCAGTTTTGAGTGAATCGGCAGATAGTGAGTCTGTAGCTACTGGAGCTGATGCTGTAACCAATCTTGATTTAAAGAAATCTAGATAATCTCCAAAGCTGTCTAGCAACATTTTTTCCAAACCTTTACTGGTAATGGTTCCTCCTGAGATTGCATCTACTTGATGAGGGTTGCTTTTGTCTGCACCACCTTTTACAACCTCTACTGAGCAAAACTCTCCATCTTTGAAGATTTGTTTTCCGGTGAATTGTCCACCAAACCATGTTGTATTGATGTCTGCTCCTAGACCTGGAGTCTCTCCTTTATGGTCGAAGGTTGCTCCATAGATTGTGTTGAAGTCGCTCTTTAGTGCTACATATCCCCAGATTGGACCCCAAAGTCCTAACCCGTGAACAGGTACGATATACACTTTTTCGCTATTGTCGAAGGTGCAGATGTAAAGTGGTAATTCTTTCTCTTTTCCTGCAACTGTAGAGTCTTTAATGTATTTTGCATATTCAGCCTCAATGTAGCTTGCTTTGTCTTTTGCTGTGGCTGCCTCTGCTCCAAGATTTACCGATTTTAAGATGTTTTGCTTTTTCTCAATTTCGATATTTCTTTGTTGTTTTGGCTTAAGAGCTTCGGAAGCAAATGCTAGCGCTGCAGCAACTAATACTACTAGTACTGTTGCGTAAATTACTGTATATAGATTTTTATTTGTATCCATCTTTTGTCTCCTTATTGTTTAAGTGCAGCTCTTTTTAGTCTTCTCTTGATGTTTCTTTCTACTACTACATAGTCGATCAAAGGAGCGAATGTGTTCAATAGTAAGATTGAAAGCATCATACCCTCTGGGTATCCTGGGTTGAAGACCCTGATAATGATTGCTACAACTCCGATCAGGAATCCGTATACATATTTTCCGCTATTTGTTTGTGAGCCTGTAACTGGGTCTGTTGCCATAAATACTGCTCCAAATGCGAAACCTCCCATTACGAAATGGTAGTAGAATGGTAGTGCCATGTATGATCCTTCTGGTGCTAAGCTGTTTATAAGTAGTCCGATGGCTGCTCCTCCTGCAAATACCGATAGCATTATTCTCCAGCTTGCGATTCCTGTAAATAGAAGAATTGCTGCTCCTATTAGAATTGCGATTGTCGAGGTCTCTCCGATTGATCCAGGGATTAGTCCTAAGAACATATCTTGAAGTGATGGTATTGCTAGGCCTGCTTTTGCGTTTGCCAATGGGGTTGCTCCTGAGAATCCGTCGATGATGCCTTCGCCTTTGCTTAGACCTGCAATCCAGATTTTGTCTCCTGAGATTTGTGATGGGTATGCAAAGAAGACGAATGCTCTAGATAGTAGTGCTGGGTTCCAGATGTTCATACCTGTTCCGCCGAATACCTCTTTTCCTACGATAACAGCGAATGCTACCGACAGTGCAAGGATCCAAAGTGGAACGTCTACTGGCATAATAAGTGGAATAAGCATTCCTGATACTAGGAAGCCTTCGTTAACTTCGTGGCCTCTGATTTGTGCTGCTGCGAATTCTATTCCTAGACCTACAACATACGATACTATAATAAGTGGTAGAACTTTGATGAATCCGAAGAAGAACATCTCCCAGAATCCCATTGTTCCTCCGATAGCCAGATTGTGCTGGTATCCTGTGTTCCACATTCCAAAGAGTAGTGCTGGCATAAGGGCAACAATCACTACTGTCATCACTCTTTTTAGGTCGATGCTGTCTTTGATATGGACTCCATTCTTTGCAACTGTGTCAGGTACAAAGAGAAATGTCTCAAATGCATCAAAAGTGGAGTGGAGGAATTCTAGTTTTCCACCTTTGCTGAATGTGGGTTTAATATTGTCTATTATATTTTTAAATACTTTCATTGTGATGTGTATTATGACATTTCTTTAACCATTAGTGCAATACCTTTCGAAACGATGTCTTGGATCTCAGTTTTCGATGGACATACAAATTCGCAAAGTGCAAGGTCTTCTTCTGCTACTTCGTAGATTCCGAGCGCCTCCATTTTGTCGATATCTTCTGCAAGGATTGCTTTAAGCAGGAACATTGGGTAAATGTCCATTGGAAGTACTTTCTCGTATTCTCCAGTTACTACGAATGCGCGCTCTCCTCCATTGATATTGGTGTCTAGCGAGTACTCCTTTTTCGGCATCAACCATGAGAAGTATGATCTTGAAACGCTGAACTTTTTGGTTCTGAATGGTTTTGCCCATCCAAACATTTCGTGATATTTTCCCTCTGAGATAAATGTGATTTGGTTGTGGTAGAATCCTAAGAATCCGTCTTTGCCAACGTTATCGCCCGATAGAACATTTCCACTGATTGCTCTTACATCTAACTCTCCTGTGTTATCGATATATTCTGCGATATCGGAGATTTTCATTCCTGGAAGACATGTGATATACGAAGGATTCACAGCTCTTGGTCCTGTTACTGGAATTGTCTTGTGAACGTCGTAGATTCCTTTATTGAACAGTCTTCCGATTGCTGCTAGTGCATACATATCTACAGTCCACACAACTTCGCCCTTGTTAATTGGGTTGATGTGGTGGATTTGGATACCTGTATTTCCTGCCGGGTGCGGGCCTGCAAATACGTGTTGGATTGTGTTCTCGAGGCGGTGGAATGGGCTGCTTGAGCAGTTGTCTGGATTGAAACTTAGGTGTACTCCGCCTACAGTTAGTTTGGCAAGAGCATTTACCGCTGTCTGAATGTTCTCGAATTCTGCTTTTAGAGCAAAATCGAAATCAGGTGCCAGTGGTGAGCTGTCGAATGCTGAGATAAAGATTGCCTTTGGCTCAACATCGGGGTTAGGAATGATTCCATATGGTCTCTGCTTGATTGTTGCCCATAGGCCGCTATCAACCAGTGATTTGATAATCTCTTCTCTCTTAGCTGTTTTGATGTTTGGAACATCGAATGCAAGAAAGTCATTTGTTTTGTCGGTCTTGATTCTTACTTCGAGGAGTTTTCTCTTCTCACCTCTAATAATCTCCGAAACAACACCGCTTGCTGGTGAACAAAAAACAATCTCCGGACGCTTCTTATCGGCTAGTACTGGGGTACCTGCTTTAACGGTGTCGCCTTCCTTAACTAGCAACTTGATATTCACAAGTTTGAAGTCGGTAGGTTTTACCGCGATAATATCCGAAGAGACAGTCTTTGTTATTTGGTTCTTGGCACTTCCTTTCAAGGGAATGTTTAAACCTTTGCTTAATCGAATATGGTTTGACATTATTTTGAAAAATTTTGGCGCAAAGATACACATATTTTGTAATTTTGTTCCCAATGAACACAGAAATTTACACAATAATTGAGGGTCTTAATAGTGCTCAAAAACAGGCAGTTGAGCAATTTGAGGGTCCATCCTTGATAGTGGCGGGAGCAGGTTCGGGGAAAACGAAAGTCCTTACATGTAGAATTGCGAATGTTTTGAGTCATGGTTTTGACCCTGGTTCGATACTTGCGCTTACTTTTACAAATAAGGCGTCGAAGGAGATGAAAGAGCGTATAGCTCAGATTGTTGGGCATAAAAGGGCGCGTGCTTTGTGGATGGGTACTTTTCACTCTATTTTTATTAGGTTTCTACGAGAGGATGCGGAACTTCTTGGCTATCCTAAAACTTTTACGGTTTATGATACCTCGGATAGTCGTAGTGCGATTAAGCTTTGCATTAAGGAGCTCAATCTTGATGATAAGATGTATAAGCCAAATGAGGTGCAATCTAGGATCTCTCTTGCTAAGAATAGCTTGATTACAGCTGCTGCTTATATGCGTGATAACTCTTTGATTCAAAGGGATGTTGATGCGAAAAAGCCGAAGATTTGCGATATCTATGCTCTGTATGAGAAGAAGTGTAAGCTTGCAGGGGCAATGGATTTCGATGATATTCTGGTGAATACGAATATTCTGCTTCGTGACTTTCCTGATGTTTTGCAGAAGTATCGTGAGAGGTTTAAGTTTATTCTTGTTGATGAGTATCAGGATACGAATTTTTCGCAATATATAATAGTAAAGAAGTTGTCGGCTATTCATCGTAATGTTTGTGTGGTGGGTGACGATGCTCAGAGTATTTATGCGTTTCGTGGTGCTAAGATTGAGAATATCTTGAATTTTAGAAAAGATTATCCTGAGGCTAAGGAGTTTAAGCTGGAGCAAAATTATCGTTCTACGCAGACAATTGTGAATGCGGCGAATAGTTTGATTGCAAAGAATAGTATGCAGTTAAAGAAGGATTGTTTTTCTGCAGGTGAGGAGGGTGAGAAGATTGAGATTGTTAAGGCTTATACTGAGCTGGAAGAGGCTTTTTTGGTCGCGGGGTCGATTGCGTCGCGGAGCTATTCTGAGAAGGCGATTTACTCGGACTTTGCTGTATTGTATCGTACGAATGCTCAGTCGAGGGCGGTTGAGGAGGCGTTGCGTAAGCGTGGGATTCCTTATAAGATATATGGTGGTCACTCTTTTTATGAGCGTGCTGAGGTTAAGGATGTGATGGCTTATCTGCGTCTGGTTGTGAATCCTAAGGATAATGAGGCTTTCAAGCGGATTGTGAATGTTCCTGCTCGCGGAATAGGTGACACTACCGTTGGCAATCTGCAGGCTGCTGCCTCAAGTGCAGATGTCTCAATTTGGGAGGCTATTCATACGGGAGACCTTGCCTCGTTTGGAATCAAGAGTGCCGCTGCAAATCGTCTGGCTGACTTTTGTAGGATCATTGGAGAGATGTCTGCTAAGGCGACCTCTGTGAATGCTTATGATTTGGCGACTGAGGTGTTGATTCGCACTGGCTACATGGAATATTTGAAAAGTGAAAATAGTGTCGAGGGGCAGTCTCGCCTCGAAAACGTGGAGGAGCTCTTCAATAGTATCAAGAATTATTTAGAGGAGATCGAAGCCGAAGCTCTTGAAGATGCAGCTTACGCTTCCGACGAGGATTCTGGTTCTGGTGCTACGTCTAGTTCTAAGTCTGAGTCTATTTCTAATTCAAGTGTAATTTCTAGTTCTGGTTCTACTTTAAGCTCTGGTTTCGAGAACTCAAAGGTGGACTCAGTTCTGAAAAAGACGGTTCTTATGAGCGACTTCTTGGAGAATATCTCTCTGATGAGTGCGGTTGACGAATCATCTAAAGATGAGGATAATAATAAAGTGAGTTTGATGACAGTCCACTCTTCGAAGGGGCTTGAGTTTAAATATGTATATATAATTGGTATGGAGGAGAAACTCTTTCCGTCGACGAACTCTTCTAGTACCGATACTGAAATTGAAGAGGAGCGACGACTTTTTTATGTTGCGATCACTCGTGCCAAACGTGCATTGACTTTGTCTTTTTGCCAAACTCGACAACGTTGGGGATAATCTGAATCAAATCCGCCAAGTCGTTTCTTGCGTGAAATTGACAGGAAATATCTAGACAAACCTCTTGAAAAAGAAGATTTTATGGGAGGAGGCCTTAGTTCTTCATTTGGCTCTTCAAACAGATTCGGTTCATCTTCTGATAGATATGATTCAGGATCCGGAGGTAGATATGACTCGGGTAATGGAGGACGATACGATTCAGGAACCGGAAGTAGATATGACTCGGGCAATGGAGGACGATACGATTCAGGAACCGGAGGTAGATATGACTCGGGCAGTGGAGGACGATATGATTCAGGATCCGGAAGTAGATATGACTCGGGCAGTGGAGGACGATATGATTCAGGATCCGGAAGTAGATATGACTCGGGCAGTTCGGGCGACCGTTTTGGCAATAGCGGTTTTCAGCGAAAACCTCAAACTCCTGCCAGCGGCAGACCATTTCCCTCTTCGACGCAATCATCTCCTGGAGCATCGAGATCATCATCTCATGGATCATCGTTGACATCATCTCATGGATCATCGTCGACATCATCTCCTAGAACTTCGACTCCATCATCTTCTGGATCGTCGATGCCATCCTCTCATGGAAATTCTCCACAAATTCGCCGACCAATAGAAAATTTTGAAGCCGATCCAGTTTCTGCTCTTAAAGTTGGACAGACCGTCGAACACGATAGATTTGGAATTGGCACGTTAGTTGCCATGGATGGTGATCTAGCAAACTTAAAGGCAATCGTTGATTTTCAAGACGGTGGGAGGAAAACGCTTCTCCTAAAGTTTGCAAAACTCAGAGTCGTAAAATAGTTCGATCAATTTTTTAAAAAAAATAATATAAATTTTGAAAAATTTCTCCAAAAATAAAATTGTGGCACGCAGTTTGTAACTCAATAGGGTGAAGTTTTTCATAGTTTAAGTTTAGGTTAAGTAATGAGGTCTTATCGTTCTGATAAGGCCTCATGAAGTTTTTATACTAACCCAATCCATTTTAGCCTGACCTAACCTAACCTGACCTAACCTAGCCTAGCCTAGCCTAGCCTAGCCTAACCTTACCTATATCTATATCTATATCTATATCTATATCTATATAAGTCTGATATAACCTAAATATTTATCATCTATCCCTCTTTGGAGAAATCATATCTAGGCTAATCTTAGTATATTTTATATTGCAGATTATATAGCAGATAAGCAATAAGATATGCGATTTCCTGCAGATCACCCCAATCTGCCAGAATAAAGTAAAACTTATTGATAAATAGGTATTTAGCATTTTTAAATTTTTTCAAATTTTTGCTTTTAAAAGTTATAATGCAGAAATACAACGACTTATACTTTATTCTGCCAGATCCCCCCAATCTGCAGGAAATCGCAAAACGCGCAGACAATCAGCACTTTCGCTATTCGCGCCCAAAGGCCGCCCAAAAAGGTGCTTCGCAAGTTCTCAACTCCGCTACGCTTCGTATTTAAAGGTGCTTCGCAAGTTCTCAACTCCGCTACGCTTCGTATTTAAAGGTGCTTCGCAAGTTCTCAACTCCGCTACGCTCCGTATTTAAAAGGTGCTTCGCAAGTTCTCAA
>RRZT012098559.1_pt1 | contig 10009 bp, 7 predicted proteins | sample 2165551 | NCBI WGS metagenome assembly RRZT01 (sample SAMN10456910, study PRJNA506462) | wastewater metagenome | biome: wastewater; feature: sludge; material: wastewater sludge; isolation source: wastewater sludge with Escherichia coli K12::gfp cells carrying plasmid... | place: USA: Moscow, Idaho ...
CCTGTCCTATGCAGAGAACGATTCCGCAGAGGCTTCTTGGTGCGACTATGTCGCACCTAGGAAGCCACGAGGACTAAGTGAACGCATAGGACAGGATCATAATGCTCGACGCCATGCCACTATGTCTCCCTTTATATATGCGGGTGGAAGTGCCGGAAAACCATGTAAATCTTGTACATATATCAATCTTATGCATAAAGTCCATAATCGCCCACAAACGCCCAAAGACATAGTCCATGAATCGAGCACTATGGTCCTGTCCTATGCAGAGAACGATTCCGCAGAGGCTTCTTGGTGCGACTATGTCGCACCTAGGAAGCCACGAGGACTAAGTGAACGCATAGGACAGGATCATAGTGCTCGACGCCATGCCAATATGTCAAAAAATGTTTTGCACTTTACCTTCTTTGGTATCAGTATAGATAACATAAAAATATAACAAATCAATGTGTCTATACCTGGGGGGGTAACTGTGAAGAAGATAACACTATTCAGTAAATGGAATCCGCACCTTTCGAAGAGAGATGCACTTTATTTTATCCTTGCGTTTATGATTCCGATCCTCATCATGCTCTATGTGTTTAAAAAGATGGACATTTATCCATTCGGGGAGATGTCGCTGCTCAACATGGATTTGTGGGCACAATACTTTCCGATGTTCATGGAGCAGTACGGCAACCGACTGAGTTTCGACTCAAATCTGTATTCGTGGGGCGGTGCCATGGGCTTTAATCTCTATGCACAGTCGGCGTATTATACCAACAGCCTGTTTAACACCGTGTTCCTGTTTTTTAGCCGTGAACACCTCATCGATGTGCTGGATTTTCTGATTCTAGTCAAATTTGGTCTGTCTTCATTGGCATTCGCCATATACTTAAAATTTAAATCTCGTCAAATCAATCCCATCACAGTGGCGCTTTCAGTGGCCTATGCCCTCAGTGCCTATACGCTGGCCTTTATTAATCAGACCATGTGGTTCGACGCCGTGGTGTTTTTTCCGCTGATTCTCATTGGACTCGAACGGTTGATTCATCAGAGAAAAGCGGTGTTGTTCAGCGTGATGTTGGCACTTACCATGATGTCTAGTTTTTACATCAGCTTTAGCATCTGTATTTTTCTGGTGCTTTACTTTATCGTGTGCATGGTGCAAAAGCACACGCACCTAGAACTTCGCGCGGTGGTGACAGATGCGCTCAGATTTATGCTGTATGGCATCCTCGCTGCAGGTATGTCTGCCTTCGTGCTGCTACCGGTCTATCAAACCATCCAGACCACAGTGGCAGCCACACTGGATGTACCCAGTCAGATTAAGCTCTACCATAATTTCACGGAATATGTCGTCAGCATGCTCCCGACCACTGAACTGTCACATGGCTATGGTGTGCCGAACATTTACAGCGGGGCATTTGTGCTGCTGATGATACCGCTATTTATCGCGAACGAGAGGATTCAAACGAGGCGTAAAGTCGCTCTGTTCTCGCTTCTCGGCGTTTTATACTTCTCCATGAACCTCAACCTACTGGACTATGTGTGGCACGGTTTTCATTTTCCTAACCAATTACCGGGGCGCTGGACGTTTATGTTTACGGCGACGCTCCTCCTAATGTCCAGCGAGACACTTTTACACCTAGAAGGCTTAAAACGGAAGAGCCTGTTGATATCCCTGTTCAATGTTCTTTTTATCCTCAGCCTCATCAAGGTGATTCCCGAGGTCCTTAGGGTGAGTGATCGTATGGTACATCTGACCATGATGGGGATGCTTCTATACATGGGCATCCTATTCGCGTGGATCAGCATGTATATAAGCCGTAAAGAGCAAAGCGACATCCATGTTCAAGGTAAGGCTACCGTCATGATGGTGGTTTTATCGCTGTGCATCATCGGTGAAATCGGCTATCATGCCACCACCGTGCTTCCAAGAGATTCGGCGGCGAACAGTACGCCGTCTTATCAGCACGCCGATCAGAAGATGGCCAAAATCGTGGAAAAATACGACAGTGGTTCAGACGACCTTTATCGCATGGAAATTATGCCAAACTGGACGTATAATCCGGGTCAGCTTTATGGCTATAAAGGGCTCACGTACTATTCTTCCACCATGACGGGGGATGCGTTTAACTTCTATAAATCGTTGGGATTTAGAGCTTATGCACCCAATGTCAGCACGTCTTATAATCCCACATCGCCTGCGATGAATGCCCTTTTGAACCTCAAATACATCGTCGATCGTAATGTGAACTTAGATGTGTACGGCTTAAAGAGGGTCGACACCATAGAGGGGTATGATATATTAGAAAATCAATATCATTTGCCGTTTGCTTTCATGGCAAATCGAGCCCTTTTAGAGGTGACGTTTGATTCAGGCAGCCATCTGGAAAATCAAGAAAAGTTCCTCAGCGCAGCGGTGGGAGAGCCTGTACGGGTGTTTACACCTGTGGATGCGAAGCAAATTCAGATGACCACGCTGAACTGTGAGATCGTGGAAGATCCAGACTGGAAAGCGCAACATTATCTGAGAACCGATAAGTCTATGCCTGTCGAGCTTACGTTTACCTATGTGGCGCAGACCGATGCGTATGTCTATTTCGAGCATAATTTTAAAGCAGGAATCATGACCATCACCACGGGAGACAGCTCATTTAAAAACGAGGCCGTCCACGATGCCATCAGGCAGACTGGCTTCATCCAAGCAGGTGAAACCGTCACCGTCAACATCACTTCCGAAAACGTCGATGTAGGCGTCTGGGGAATACGCTTTTACACGCTAGACGAAGGTACTTTTGAATCTGCCTACGAGCGACTGAAAACAAACACCATCGAACACGTCACCTTCGAAACCACGCATATCACAGGCACCCTAAACCTGAAAGAAGCAGGCTTGCTCTACACCACCATCCCGTATGATCGAGGTTGGACGGTTAAAAGCAACGGCGATAAACTCGACGTACTAAAAGCCGCAGATTATCTTATCGCTGTGGAGCTCGAGCCGGGTATACAAACGATTGAGTTTGAGTATCATGTACCTGGGCTGTTAATGGGCAGTGTGGTGAGTCTTGTGAGTGTCGCAGCGGTGCTTGGTCTCGCTTATAGGGGGAGGAAAACGGAGAAAAAGGTGAAGACAGAAAAAATAGAAGACGCAAAAATAAAAGAAGAATAACATATTTAAGATTTGAGGTTGATCCCCATAGAGTATGGATTATAGATAGAGACTGCTGCGAAGCAGTCTTTTTTGTATGGTTAGTAACGTACAAGAGTGTTTCAAATCTGTAAAAGATTGTGATATAATTATAAATGATGTAACTGGAAAAACTGGGAACACAAATTCAATTTAATACGAAGATCTTTATTCATATAGAGGAGTAACCATGAAACGACTTTTCACACCTAAACGTGACGAGCATCATTCTGGGCTCGCCATGAACAACTTACATACATCGAACGAGATCAATTAAGCCTTTGCCCTGAGTGGGTGAGGGCTATTTTTCGTTGGAGAAGGAAGTGGCTATGAAACGTGAAGAACTGATAAAAGCGATCAACAACATTAATATATGGAAAAAGCATGATCAAAGAGCCCCGCATAAGCCGCTATTGATTTTGTATGCACTGGCACAGCTTCAACATGGCCAGAAACAATGGTTAAGTTATAACGAAGTCAGTGAAGAACTCAAAAAACTTCTTATAGATTTTGGACCAAGCCGACGATCCTATCATCCTGAACAGCCTTTTGTTAGACTTAAGAATGATGGCATTTGGCAGCTTAGTCTAGATCAGTTGGACATCAATGAACTCAATATTAAGCATGGATGGCTCAAATCAAAAGACGTTACGGGTGGTTTTAGCGACGATGTTTTTAAACTCTTGAGGAACGATGAGCCATTGGTCAGAGAGATCGCTGAGATGATACTAGAAAGCCATTTTCCAGAGTCCATACACGAAGATATTATGGATGCTGTAGGATTAGATTTAAGTAAAAACCTCATCTACGATGTCAAGAAAGTTTCAAGGCGCGATCCATTATTTAGAGAACGCATCCTCAAAGCTTACGGTTATAGCTGTGCCGTTTGTGGCTTTAACGTCAGACTTAGCCATAAACTCGTCGCTGTCGAAGCCGCTCATATCAAATGGCATCAAGCAGGTGGACCTGATATCGAGAACAATGGCATCGCCCTCTGTACCATGCACCATAAGCTCTATGATTTAGGTGTATTTACCATCAATACGGAGCATAATATAATTGTCTCCCAGTACGCTCATGGAACGCATGGACTAGAAGATTGGTTACTAAGATATCATAGTAAAAAACTTTTAAAGCCAATTCAAGATTCCTATTTACCAGAACATGATTTCTTGGACTGGAATGTTCGAGAAGTATTTAAGGGTGAGGGTTTAAGCGTGTACAAGTAATTTGACTCATATTTACAAAAAAAAATTAAGTTAAAAATAAGTTGTTAATGAATGATGAAATGAGGTATTTCGTGAAAAGGATTGAAGTCGTAGCGGCAATAATTAAAATAGACAAATCAGTACTTTGTTTGCAACGCAATGCAAACAAGTACAATTACATTTCAAATAAATTTGAGTTTCCTGGTGGAAAAATAGAGCTAAACGAAAATCATAAACAAGCACTACAACGCGAATTACGAGAAGAGATGACTGTCGAAGTCAGTGAAAATGAAATGAGTTACTTTATGACTGTAGAACATACCTATCCAGATTTTATAATTATAATGCACACTTATCTTTGTGAGGTGATAAATGTGAGCTACTCGTTAAATGAACATATAGATGCCAAGTGGTGTAATAGTGAAAATATAAACGAGTTAGACTGGGCAGCGGCAGATGTACCAATCGTAAATAAACTATTGTCAGAGAGGGTCATATGAATTTTTCGGAAAGCCTCAAATTAGGTGTTTTCAACGGTTATATTGATGATGATATCCAAGCCGCAGAGAATTTTAAACCTAGGCTTATTGTAAATGACATTGAACGAGGTGAGAAAGTACTTACCTCTATTAGTGATGAGTTGAAGAAATGTGATGAGTTTTTATTTTCTGTTGCTTTTGTCACGAATGGTGGTATTTCAGCACTAATCAATACGTTTGAATGGCTAGCAAAGAACAATATAAAAGGTACTATAATTGCATCACAATATCAAAATTTTTCTCAACCAATTGCTTTACGAAGACTCCTTGCATTTGAGAATATTGAACTACGCATAGTACCAGATAAGCAGTTTCACATGCATGCGAAAGCATACATTTTTAGAAGCGATGAACAATATACGTTAATTGTAGGCAGTAGCAATTTGACAAATGACGCATTGTGTGTAAATCAAGAGTGGAATATCAAAGTTTCATCAACTGCAGAAGGATCAATTATAAAGCAAACACTAATTGAATTTGATTACTTTCGCAAAATCTCAACACTTGTAAATGAAGAATGGTTAACATCTTATGAGAAAGTTTATGCGTTTGAAAAAAAGAAAAAATATGCAATAGAAGCTATTCAAGAAGTTGAAGAAATAGAACTAAATATGATTATGCCTAATGCAATGCAGACTATGGCACTGAATCAACTTCAAACGACTCGTGAAAATGGTAACCCACGTGCGCTAGTGATTTCTGCGACAGGAACTGGTAAAACTTATTTGTCAGCATTTGATGTGAAAGCATTCCAGCCAAAGAGGTTTTTATTTGTTGTTCATAGAGAGTTGATCGCATCAGATGCTATGAAAAGTTTTAAGAAGGTTCTAGGCCGACACATTAAAATGAGTGTATTAGGGGGTAATAATAAGTCGATTGAAGCGGATTATATATTTTCTACTATTCAGAGTATTTCGAGAGATGACATTCTAAGTAGTTTTGCAAGAGATTCATTTGACTATATTGTAATTGATGAGGATGACTTTACAGGACTAAATTAAATGAGATCATATTTTGTTACAATATTAAAATAAAACATTGCTCTGAAAATTATTATTTCAAATTATATATTTAAAAGAAAATAGCGAATTATCTTTATTTTTTATAATTAAGCCTTACAACATTATTTATTTTAGAGCATACGGGTAGAAGTAAAAAATAAGAGCTATTATTAGCAAATATATACATTGAAGTAATCTAAAACTTAGGGTATAATTGAAATCGACTCAAATATAAATATGAAAAAATATAAATGTAAGGATGTTGTTAATATGCGCAAAGAGGTAGTTTTTCACTAAACTAACTGAATAGGGATTATATTTAGAAGGCAGATTTGAAAAGTCTAGAATTAGTCAAGACTTATTTATAGTATGATCAATTTGAAAAATGGTTATTACTATGTTTATTTGTGTATTTCTAAAATTAATCATTATTAAATGAGCATGTTAAGCCTTATTTGCATTATAGGAAAGCCGTGTTCTTAACACGGTATTTTTATGCCTATTTTTGCTACATTTATAGATATGATATAAGATTCTAAGTTACGCATGTTGACCTAGTAATAAGGTGAGCTGCATAAATTAAAGTCTTATATTTCATGTTGTATTTGGGTCATATTATTATAAGGCTGTAAATGGACATGTGTTCAGTTACAGCTTTTTTATTTGAGGAGATTGATATAATGAAAATTGATGTATTTATCATACAAAACGCACGAAGCGGTAACAAGATTTTTGATATTATAAGGATGGTGAAGGATTAGTGATTAAAAAACTTTCTGCATATAAAACTTATTTATTGTTTTCTGGTGCAACAGCACTATTATTTTGGTTAGTATTTACAGTTACCATGGTGTATCAAATTGAGAAAATTCATTTAAATCCACTTCAACTAATTCTGGTAGGAACGACAATGGAAGCCGCTTGTTTTCTGTTTGAAATTCCCACAGGTATAGTTGCTGATATATACAGCCGTAAATTATCTATTATTATAGGTTTGGTTTTAATAGGTATGGGCTTTACTTTGGAAGGTTCTATTCCTACGTTTGCTGCAGTACTAGCATCACAGATATTATGGGGAATAGGTTATACTTTTATAAGTGGAGCGATAGATGCTTGGATTGTGGGTGAGGATAAAACTAGGGATTTAGATCAAATATATTTAGGAGGCGCGCAAGCAGCCCAAATAGGTTCGGTTATTGGTATAATACTTAGTACTATAATAGGTAATTTTTCTATAAGAATGCCTATTATAGCTAGTGGATGCTTATTTATAATTTTGGCACTATTTTTGGTAGTATATATGCCGGAATATAATTTCAAATCCTCTGCTCCTGAAGAATTAAATACTTTTGGAAAGATGAGTCATACCTTTAAAGAAAGTTTGAGCTTTATTAAAAGTAAACCCATAATAATTATGCTTCTATCTGTAACTCTATTTTATGGTTTATCCAGCGAAGGCTATGATAGACTTACAACTGTTCATTTTTTAAAAGACACTGCTTTACCTAAACTAGGAAACCTTCAGCCGGTGACTTGGTTCGGTATTTTTAATATAGTTGGAATGATTGTAAGCGTTATTGTAATGCGGTTTATTATTAAAAAATTAGAGAAAAACAATAAAATTCAAAGCTTTACCATACTAGTAACTACAAATATATTTTATATTCTATGTATGTTGCTATTTGCATTAACAAGAAATTTTACTTTAATGCTAACAGCTTATTTGTCAATAAATATGGTCAGAACTATAAATGAACCTATATATAATGCTTGGTTAAATACTCATATAGATGACAATGCAAGAGCTACAGTGCTTTCAGTAAACGGACAGCTTAATTCTCTAGGACAAATTTTAGGTGGACCAATTATTGGCATTATAGCTACAAAAATTTCTGTAAGCATTGGTATAGCATGTACCTCATTTCTATTGACGCCAGTAATAGCACTATATATTCTTTCTATGCTAAAGGATAGAAAGGATAATGGTAAGAGTAGGAGTAAGAGTAAGAGTAAGAGTAAGAGTAAGAGTGTTAGAGGGGGAGATGATATATATGAAAACAATTAATATAGGAATTGTAGCTCACGTTGATGCTGGTAAAACCACTACAACTGAAAATCTTTTATATTACAGTGGAATTATTAATGAAGTTGGTAGAGTCGATTCTGGTAATACACAAACAGATTCTATGGAACTTGAACGTAAGAGAGGAATTACGATTAAAGCGTCTGCCATATCCTTTACTTGGAAGGATATAAAAGTTAACCTTATTGATACTCCGGGACATGTTGATTTTATCTCAGAGGTAGAACGCTCTTTAAGTGTTTTAGATGGAGCTATATTAGTTATATCAGCAGTAGAGGGGATTCAATCACAAACAAGAATATTATTTAATACCTTAAAGGCGCTTAATATCCCAACAATATTATTCATAAATAAGCTGGATAGAACCGGGGCTGATTGCAATAAACTTATTACTGAAATAAAAAAAACTATGTCTGATAAGATTGTCAGGTTACAAGAAGTTTATAGTGAAGGCAGTAAAGCGGTTTCTATTCTTGAAGTATTTGAATTAAACAGAATTGGTGGGGATATGATTGATGTTTTGTCAGATTTAGATGAATCCTTTTTAGAAGCATACGTGAATGGTATAGATGTTGATGAAAAAGAAATACAGCAAAAAATTTCATTTTATTCAAAGCAAGGAAGTCTATATCCGGTTCTTTGTGGAGCAGCTTCCATTGGTCTTGGAGTTAAAAATTTATTGGATGGAATTTGCAATTTTTTACCTTCAACGGATCAACAGAGTAATGGCGATTTATCTGGTGTAGTATTTAAAATTGATAGAACAGACGGAAATGAGAAAAAAGTGTTTGTTAGGTTGTTTGACGGTAAAATATCTATCAGAGATACAGTTAGCGTTTATAATAAGGATATTACAGAAAAAGTAAAAAAAATTAATGTTTTGGAAAATGGTAAGTTTATTGAAGCACAAAGTATAAGTGCCGGAGATATTGGAGTTTTATATGGGATTAAGAGTCTACAAATTGGAGATATTATTGGGTTACCTAGTAGTAGAATGAAAATCACATCTATAGCTAGGCCAGCCATCAGAACAACTATATCTACAATTAATAGAGAAGATACAGGTAAATTATTTAAAGCATTAACACTGCTTACTGAAGAAGATCCATTATTAGAATTAGGAACAGATGGCAATGAAAAAGAGATTTATGTTAATTTATTTGGGGAAGTTCAGATGGAGATTTTGAGTTCTATCTTAGAGGATTCCTATGGAATAAAAGTGGAATTTTCAAATATCCAAACTATTTACAAAGAAACACCTAAAAATGCAGGCGTTTCAATAATGCGTATGTGGGAAGAGTTAAATCCTTTCTGTGCTACTGTAGGTTTGAAAATAGAACCTGCTGAGAGGGGGACGGGGCTTAAATATAACTCAGAAGTATCAACCGGATCCTTGCCGAAATCTTTTCAAAATGCAATTGAAGAGGCTGTTCTTAAAACAAGCAAACAAGGGCTGTTTGGCTGGGAAATTACGGATGCAACGGTTACACTTACTTGTGGTGAATTTTTTAGCCCTATGAGCACCCCTGCAGACTTTAGAAATGTAACACCTATGGTTTTCATGGAGGCACTTTATGAAGCTAAAACTGACTTGCTGGAACCTTTTCATGAATTTGAACTTAGGATTCCAAGTAATGTTTTAAGCAAAGCTATTTGGGATTTAGAGACCATGAGAGCAACTTTTGACAATCCAATCGTTATTGAAGATGAATTTTTAATAAAGGGTTTTATTCCTGTGGAAAATTCAAAAGAATACAGATTAAGACTAACATCCTATACAGAAGGGAAAGGTATGTTCCTAACAAAATTCTATGGTTATAGGGAAGCGCCTTTTGAATTTGCTAAAAGTCGTCAAAAAACAACTTATGATCCTTTGAATAAAAAGGAATATTTACTTCATAAGTTAAATGCAATAAGAGATTAAGTGTTTCATAAGAGATCGCTCGGCTCTATTTTTTATATACAAAGCAAATTTTTTTTAGTTTTTACTTGACACAGGCTGA
>RRZT011554205.1_pt1 | contig 10008 bp, 8 predicted proteins | sample 2165551 | NCBI WGS metagenome assembly RRZT01 (sample SAMN10456910, study PRJNA506462) | wastewater metagenome | biome: wastewater; feature: sludge; material: wastewater sludge; isolation source: wastewater sludge with Escherichia coli K12::gfp cells carrying plasmid... | place: USA: Moscow, Idaho ...
CTGGATATTAAACATGGCGAATTCGTGGTGTTTGTTGGCCCGTCCGGCTGCGGTAAATCAACGCTGTTGCGCATGATTGCCGGGCTGGAAACCATCTCGGATGGGGAAGTGATCATCGATGGCCTGACGGTGAATGATGTATCCCCATCTGATCGCGGTATTGCGATGGTGTTCCAGTCTTATGCGCTTTATCCGCATATGACCGTGAAAGAAAACATGAGCTTTGGCCTGCGTCTGGCAAAGAGACCAAAAGAAGAGATCGAACAACGTGTCGGTGAAGCCGCGCGTATTCTGAAGCTGGAACACCTGCTGGATCGTCTGCCAAAACAGCTTTCCGGTGGTCAGCGTCAGCGTGTGGCCATTGGCCGTACCATCGTGCGTAACCCGAAAGTGTTCCTGTTCGATGAACCACTCTCGAACCTGGATGCGGAACTGCGTGTGCAGATGCGAGTTGAGATCTCCAAACTGCATGAACAGCTGGGTAACACCATGGTGTATGTCACCCATGATCAGGTCGAAGCGATGACCATGGCTGACAAGATTGTGGTATTGCGGGATGGCCGGATCGAGCAGGTTGGGGCACCACTGGAGCTGTATCACAATCCGGTTAATCAGTTTGTTGCCGGTTTTATCGGCTCACCACGCATGAACTTCCTGAATGCCAAAGTGCTGCAGGTGGATGGCGTGAAAGCGTTGCTTGAACTGTCTGGCGGTGAACAATTCTCCATGACGCTGGATCGTCCGGTAGCGGTGGGTGATTTCCTGTTAATGGGTATCCGTCCGGAACATCTCCAGCTGGATACGCCGGGCGATGTCAACATTTCACTGAAGGTTGATGTGGTGGAAGCTCTGGGTGGGACAACCTTTGCCTATACCGAATATGCCGGCGAAGATCAGGTTGTTGTGGTTGCTGATGGTAGTCACATCATTCCGCGTGGCAAAACCATTGAAGTCAGCTTCAAGCTGGATCATGTGCATCTGTTTGATACCAGCACTGCGGGCAGTCTGTTACAGCAACAGAAAGCGCCAATTGTTGCCAAAATTTTGTCTGCTGCCTGAGTGAAGAGTGAGGTAATCAATGTCAGTGAATAAGCATCAATTACTGCATGATGTAGTAAGCCTGCTGAGTAAAAAGTATGCCGGTAAGGATTTATCGGAGTTTCTGGTGCGTTTCGGGGCACAGTTTGGTGATGTTTTTGCGAAATTTGACCGCTTGTACGGTTATCGGGAAGATTTTTCCAATCGTTTTTCCGAACTGATTCTGGCGCTGGCTGAAATGCATCTGGCCCGTGACCCTGAGTTACGGGATCTCGATCGTCAGCGCGAAGAAAACAAAGATTGGATCATGAGCCCGAACTGGGTCGCCACCATGCTGTATGTCGATCGTTTCAGTAAAAATCTGAAAGGCTTCATGCAGAAGATCGACTATCTGGAAGAACTGGGTGTGAACTATGTGCACCTGATGCCACTGCTGAAAATGCCGCAAGAGGCAAACGACGGCGGCTATGCGGTCAGTGACTATCGTACGGTGGAAAAACGTTTCGGCTCGATGGCGGATATCCGCAAAATCGCCAAAACCTTCCGTTCCAAAAACATGCTGCTGGAACTGGATCTGGTGCTGAACCACACCTCCAACGAACATGAGTGGGCGAAGAAGGCGCTGCAGGGTGAGAAAGAGTATCAGGACATGTATTACATGTATGATGATCGCTCGATGCCGGATGCGTTCGAACAGACGCTGCCGGAAATTTTCCCGGAAAATGCACCGGGTAATTTCACCTATCTGCCGACCATTAATAAATGGGTATTCACGGTCTTTAACACCTACCAGTGGGATCTGAACTACACCAACCCGAAAGTCTTTATTGAGATGATCAAGATCCTGCTCAATCTGGCGAATCAGGGCGTGGATGTTCTGCGTCTGGATGCCGTGGCGTTTATGTGGAAGAAACTGGGCACGCAGAGCCAGAACCTGGAAGAAGCACATATCCTGCTGCAGCTGTTTAAGGCATGTACCAAGATTGCCGCTCCGGGCGCGATCTTCAAAGCCGAAGCGATTGTTCAGCCGGTTGAAATCGTTAAATACCTCGGCGGTGGCACGGTTGATGAGTGTGAAATTGCCTATAACGCTTCTTACATGGTCTATCTGTGGGACGCGATGGCAACGCAGAACAAACGTATTCTGGAACACGGTCTGCAGAACATTCCGCGTCTGCCGAAAGGCACCACCTGGATCAACTATATCCGTTGTCACGATGACATCGGTTTAGGTTATGCCGATCAGGACATTCTGGCTGCCGGTTACAACCCGTTTGATCATAAGCAGTTCATGATCTCTTACTATGTTGGCGAGTTTGAAGGCAGTCCGGCCAAAGGTCAGCGCTTCATGTATAACCCGAAAACCAAAGATGCCCGCATCACCGGTGCCACAGCAACACTGCTGGGTCTGGAGAAAGGACTGGAAGAGAGTAATGCAGAACTGACTGAACTGGCGGTGCGTAAAATCCTGCTGATGCACAGCGGTATCATGTCATTCGGTGGTATTCCGCTGGTTTACTATGGTGACGAGCTGGCCTGCACTAACGATTACTCGTTCCTGGAAGATCCGAGCAAACAGGATGATAACCGCTGGCTGAACCGTCCGATCATCGACTGGAAGAAGGCTGCCAAGCGAAATCAGCCGGGGACTATCGAGCATCGGGTATTCAGTGCGTTAAAACAGATGATTGCACTGCGGAAGTCGATCCCTGAGTTCTATAACGAAAATGACTATCAGCTGGTTAAAAACGACAACCCGCATGTCTTTTCATTCCTGCGTACCCGTGACTGGCATAAGACGCTGGTGCTGATGAATGTATCCGCCCAGCCACAGACTGTCTCTCAGACTGTTCTGGAACAAACCGGGTTTGGTCACTATGTCTATGACCAGTATCAGCAGCAGGATGTCGCACTGGAAAACGGTGCACTGACACTGGAGCCTTTTCAGTTCCTGTGGCTGAAACAGAAATGATTCACCCCTAGTGTAATTTTGACCGCCCCTTGGGGCGGTCTTTTTTTATCAGCTGTTAGCGGGAGAGAGACTATTTATGTAAGCGTCCGGTGGTCGCATCGGGTATAAACTTTCTGTTTTTCTGATAGAAATAAAAAATGGTGAACATATAGTTCACCATTTGAAATATAACATTGAAATAAAAGTATTTTTACTTCGACATTAATCGAGATTTAAGTGCATCTGCATACTCGTCTTGTACACTTAATATTCCTGGCGTGGTTTTACTAACAACGATTTCTTTATCAACTTGGAATCTGACTGGTTGCAGTCTGGATACATCAGATGACGAGCTGATAAAGGCGGCGTATCGGCCTGGTTCAATGATCCACTGATTATTCTCAGCGTCAAAACTAGCCAAGGTTTCCGCTGGAATCGTCATTGTAATTTGCTGTTCACCATTTACATCTAGCACATCAGTTTTAGCAAATGCTTTCAACTCAATTTCAGGCTTCGCCAGTTTTACTTCTGGAGCCGAAATATAAATCTGAGCAACTTCTTTACCAGCACGTCCACCAGTGTTACGAACTGTTGTTGTAACAGTCACACTACCTTGAGCACCTTTGCTATTCAGCGTATTTGAATCCAGAGCTGAATTAGCGAATTCAAAGGTTGTGTACGATAGACCGAAACCAAACGGATAAGCAACAGGCACATTGAATGTCGAGTTATAGCGGTAACCGACATAAATATCGTCACTATAGTATTGGTTAAAGTCACGATGATCATTATTAGCAAGCACTTGATCATCATAATTCAGATCTGGAACATCACTTGGGCCTTCATTGTAATAATTATTTTCATAAATACCAGGGAATGAACCGTGATCCACTGAGTAGCTTGATACCTGCTCAAGGCTCATTGGGAATGTTTGTGCTAACTTACCGCTTGGGTTCACGTCACCCGAAATGATATTTGCCACTGCTGCACCCGCTTCCTGACCAGGAAGATAAGTCACTAAGATACCGTCAACCTGGTCTCTCCAGGCAGCAGTATCAATTGTGTTACCGACGTTCAATATCACAACGACTTTCTTGCCAGCAGCATGGAATGCAGTAGAAACGCGATCAATTAAATCTGTTTCAACCTTATTGAGGTAATAACCTACAGACATTGGGTTCGTCTCTTCGGTCGTTCTCTCTGGGTTATCACTACCTTCTGCGGTGTTACGAGTAATAGTAATAACAGCGACATCACTATCGGTTGCCGCAGCATCAACTGCTGCATCAACTGTTGGATAAGCCGATGAATTAGTAATTGGCAGGGTTATACCAAGTTCACGACAAACTGCAAATAATCCTGCTGGATTAGTTTCACCAGGCGCTGCGCCCCCTTGACAGAACTTATTCGGATTAAAGCTGCTATTTGCAACATTCATCGAACCAGTTGCTGTTCTTGAATCGTATACTGCTTGATAAATAGCATCGAGATCAGTATTCAGGGCAAAGCCTTCTGCTTTTAGACCCTCATTAATACTAATGATGTGTGCAGAGTTAACTGATCCACTACCACCGCCAACCGGAAGCGTGCCATATTGACCAATACCAAATGATGCAATTTTTGAAGTAGTTGAAAGTGGCAAGACAGTATCATTTTTAAGCATTACAATGCCTTCTTCAGCCGCTTGAAGAGCTACAGCTGCATGGGCTGGCAAATCTGGATTGCTAGTGAAGGCATAACCCTGAGCACTTGGTGTTTTTAACACTTGTTTTAATATTCGGGTGATATTTTTATCAAGATCGGCATCCGTTAACTGTCCGTTCTTATAAGCGGCTTCAATGAACGGGAACCAATCATCACTGTGGCCAAAGCGCCATTGTCCACCCGGTTCAATTACATCAACCCCGGCTTTCAACATTGCGATCGGATCCCAGCCAGCCCACCAGTCACTCATAATAAAACCGTCAAAACCCCATTCATCACGCGGAACAGTGGTCATGACGTCATAGCGCTCACCAGCATTTGTACCATTGATAGAGTTATATGAAGACATCACAGCCCAAGGCTGAGCACGTTGAATCGTATACTGGAAGCCACGCATATAAATTTCACGCAAAGCTCGAGGCGTGATTACTGTGTTAGATGTACGGCGATTTGTTTCGGAGTTATTAGCAACATAGTGCTTAACTGTTGCACCAATACCTTGGCTTTGAGCGCCGCCCGCTTACAATCGCGGTTCCCATCATACCGCTGATTAAAGGATCTTCTGAAAAGTATTCAAAGTTACGGCCAGCTAAAGGATTGCGTTGAATGTTCATACCCGGAGCTAACCAGATATCCACCCCATACTCTTTACCTTCTTCACCTGATGCAACACCAACATCATGCACAAGATCCGTATTCCAAGTAGATGCGAGTACGGTGCCTGAAGGGAAGTTAGTAGCATAGTAAGTATTTGAATCTCCGGCTCGTGTCGGAGTGATACGAATACCAGCAGGACCATCCATAAGTTTGGTCGCCGGGATATCTAATCCTGTTTCCTCGTTAAGGACTCCATTAATAAATCCAACTGTACCGGCAACAGGCGCTTTATCATTGACTGGCGTAGCACCAAAGCCTGGGCCAATGATCATATGCAGTTTTTCATCAGCAGTCATTTTGGATACAAGCGCGAGCGCTTGAGCTTCTAAAGGATCGGGCGTATCTGTATTAGTATCTACGCTGTTACTGCTGTCATTACACCCAGCAATACCACTTAATATTGCGGATACCACAATTGCGAGTGTTGTTAGCTTTGTATTAATTATCGGCATCTTATTTAAACTCCGTGATGTGTGATGCCAAGCACATTATCTTATCCAGATAAAGCGTTAGAGCATCTTTATGATTCGGAGTTATATTAAGACAAATAAAAAGCAAAAAACTTTCAAACAGGAGCAGATACTTTTCGATTGGTAGCAAGATCAGAAAATAAGATCTAGATCACGAATATCCAAAAATGGTACAACCATACAGATAATTACAGAAAACTTGTGCATTATTCTATATTTAAGAGGAGAAAGCCCGATATTAGAACTAAAAAAACGGGTAAAATTAGCAGCGGATGAAAAGCCAAGAGCATCACTTATTTCATCCATTGATTGATTCGTTTCAGAAAGCAGTTTATGAGCCAGATTAATTCGAACCCTCTTTAACAAATCAGTAAAATTTGTATTTTCCAATTTTAAACGGCGATTAATAGTCCATCGACTTTGCTTTAGCTCGGAACTGATAATTTCAAGTATACCTCTCTCACTTTCTCCACTATTTTTCTCAAGAATACGCTCTATCATTTGACATAAACTAAACGAAAAAGAATAACTTTTATTTATCTTATCTAATTGCTTGTAATTAAAAGGGTATTCCTGCTTTGGGAGAAGGTGCAGTTTGATTGAAACATGTCATTAATAAAAGCTTTTGATATTAAAGGGTTGCTATTGAACTCAACTGCAATGTCAAAGTCTGAGATGTAATTTCTTAAAATATCAATAGCTGTATAAAAATTACCAACCACAGCTGGGCATGATATATCACCTGGAGCATCACTTTTATATTCAATCAATATTTGATTTCGATTAACTTGAAATGTAAATAAATCCGAATCACCCATAATAGCTCTATAGGTAACAAATGATTGCAATGCATCTATAGCATTCTTCTCATTAAAGCACAGACTAAATAATTCAGGAAAACATCTATGCATATCAATGTTTCCTTTTTGTTTATTTAAAAAAAGATTATAATATGGTAGCGTTTCCCGTACCAAATTAAAATGATTGTCCTGCGTTATTCTTCCTCCATCTTTGTCAATTTCAAATCGGCTAATTCCGACGCTTTGAGTTATTTTATCAACATCAACGCCAGCGACAGAAAGCGCATCCAACTTCCATTTTGTTAATATATTTGAAATTGTTTTCACATGAACCCTCTTTTATTAAAAAACATTATACAGAAACGTTTTTTGAGTCAGATGATAATCCGTCACTTTGCTAGTCTTTTAGGTCAATAACCTCAAACTGTGATCTATGATATACAAAGAATAAATATTAAGGTTCAATTGTCACCACTTTAGTCCGAGTAATATCTCATCTCGTTCATGATAATTCCGGACCCTAATTTAGGTTATACATCTGCTGCCAGCAGAATGATTGCATTAGCAAAAATGGCTGTAACTCGTTCCGCAACTGAGCACGAGAGGTATCAATCGGTTTAACTAGCCAGGCTTATATCACAGGATTATTCCGGCGAGAGCCGCCCGAACTGGATTTTATTGAAGCAGAGCAGTAAAAGAGACCGCCCCTTGGGGCAGTCTCTTTTTATCAGTTATCAACAATCAGCGTTGGTTTTTCCCAGCCATTTTCCTGCCAGGTCTGCAATACATTTACAATCATTTCGTGATCATCAAACTCCGGCATACCGGAAACAGTAATGGAACCGATACAACCAGAGCCTAAAATGCGAAGCGGAAAGCTGCCGCCATGAGGGGCATAGTCACGGTCCGGTAAACCCATTTTGCGTTGCAGATCGGTTTCATCACGTTTCAGGCCAAGGCCGATGGCGAGTGAGCTGCGTTGTAACATCTGGGTGACATTCCGTTTGCGACGGGCCCAGTCGGCATTGCTGGGGGCACTGCCGGGCATAGCGCAGGCAAACAAGAGTCTGCCGAATGCTTCAATCTCAATATGCACAGCGGCCTGATTCAGCTCCGCCGCCTGCTGCAAGGTACACCCCAATTCCCACGCTAATGCTTCATTAAATACCGGCCATTGCAGGGATTCTTCCTGCTGACGAATTTCCATCAATAAATTATTTATTTCCAGCAGGTTCATCGTTTAGCTCCTGTAATGGCGGGATTACATGCAAGCAGGTTACGCGGAATTACGCTTCCTGAGCATACTGTTCAAGTTTCTTATTGAGTGATTCTGCCAGTTCAGATGGCTCTTCCACCAGATTTTCTTCTCCCTGAATCGGGAATACTGTGACAGCAATACCATCCTGAGTCAGACCATCGATCCAGCGTTCCAGCCAGATTTTCAGGGTAATTGATTGCGGTTGATAATGTGCCTGATCACCAACCGCCCACAGTTGTGCATATTCAGCGTGCGGCCATACCGGCAGGCAGGTTTCTTCATTGTCTGATTTGAGGAACAACAAACCGTTTTCATCTTTCAGTGCCCATAACTCACCACTACGGGCAACTTTGCTGATGAAATGATCATAACGATAATCAGCGTTTAATCTCAGTGCGGCATTGCGTTCCAGTTCAGTCAGTTCGTAGCTCATAATCTGTCTTGTCTCAAAGATGAAAGTATCAGTTGTCATGATCCCATCTGTTGCCGCGCTTGTCCAAGCAGAATTCATTTGTTCATTCTGTCGCGATGACGATCTGATTCCGTCCGTGATTTTTTGCCTCATACAGCGCTTTATCTGCCTGGGTATAAAGTTGCTGAATATTTTGTAACGGATGCCATTCCGCCAACCCTGCACTGCAGGTGATGTTAATTTCAGTCTGTTTCCAGTTAAAACAATGGTGCTGTACCACAGATATAATTCGTTCCAGAACAAACATGGCTTCAGTTTGATCGGTATCGCTCATGATCAGCAAAAACTCTTCACCACCAATCCGGCCCAGATAGTCGAGTTTTCTGATCTGCTGCTGACACAACAGCGCAAATTCTTTTAAGACGAGATCACCGGCGGCATGACCCCATTTATCATTCACGTTTTTGAAGTGGTCGAGATCGAGCATGGCAATCGTTAATGCAGATGCTTGTCTGTCAGCCCGTGATATTTCTGTTTCCAGACAATCCATGATTTTGCGGCGGTTAAATAACCGGGTCAGATGATCCCGCTCTGCCAGCGTCCTGAGTCTCTCTTCATGGGTTTTCTGTTCGGTCGTATCGTAAGTGATATTCACAATGGCTGTAACGTGATGATGTTGATCAAAACAGGGGACATAAGAGCCGTGTACCGATTTGATTTCGGCATGTCTGTTGGATGTGTATTCATCAAAATGGAGTGTTTCTCCCTGGAGAACCCGGTGCAACAGATCCAGATGTTTACTTTTTAACGCTTCGGGAAGTACATCCCGGATATAAGAACCTTCAAGGTCTGTTCTGCAAATGCCCAGATGTTCTTTGTGATAACGGTTAGCAATCATGAACTGCAGATTGGTGTTCAGCAAAGAGACAAAGCAAGGCATAGCATCAATCATTGTTCGCAGTTGTTTGTATTTATGTACCGAGTCCTGTTCCTGTTTCACTTTATTCGTGATGTTGTAAATGCAATGAACAAAACCGCCGGATGGCAATGGCTGATGCTTGAACTCAAGAATAGTGTCGTCGTGATTTACCCGCGTGTAGTGCCGTTGTTTCTGCCTGATCGCATTGCGCAGTTCGACGAGCCATAATTTGGATAAACCTTGCTGATCACTCCACTCAGTTAACAGATTGAAATAGTTGATAGGGTCCGGGGAGGGCAAATCCAGTGAAAACAGTTTGCGGCAAAACGGATTGTAATAGCCGAGCAAACCCTCTGGGTCGACGAACAAAACCCCATGATCGACTACATTAAGATATTCTTCCGCGTTGAAGCTGAATTCCGGGGGTAGTGGAGGTGATCGATCGGGTGTAGCCATTGCAACTCCCCATTTTCATCCTGAAAATAAAGTTCCTCATGTAAAGAATAGAACTCTTCGCTATATACCGTATGGATTTCGGCACTATTAATTAAGTAATAGCTTATTAATTCAGCAATCAGTAAAGCATTAATAAAAAACGCTTGCTTGTTCAGAGGGTAGTGACTAATATCCGCCCCACTGACGCGGGATGGAGCAGCTCGGTAGCTCGTCGGGCTCATAACCCGAAGGTCGTAGGTTCAAATCCTGCTCCCGCAACCAAATCAGAAAGGCCGCTTTTAATAAGCGGCCTTTTTTATTTCTGCCCGTTTCTGAAACAGAAATCTTCTCTTTTAAGATAAAA
>RRZT012838206.1_pt1 | contig 10008 bp, 7 predicted proteins | sample 2165551 | NCBI WGS metagenome assembly RRZT01 (sample SAMN10456910, study PRJNA506462) | wastewater metagenome | biome: wastewater; feature: sludge; material: wastewater sludge; isolation source: wastewater sludge with Escherichia coli K12::gfp cells carrying plasmid... | place: USA: Moscow, Idaho ...
CCCAGGCCGAACTGCTGGACATCCTCATGGCCCCGGCCTTCCAGGACCTCACCGGCCAGCTGCTCAAGAAGCTGATGGACCTGATCCGCCAGATCGGGCGCCCGCTCATGCGGGTGCTGCTCCGCGGCCGCCCCGACGTCTGCGAGAAGGCCCTCCTCGAACAACTGGCCCGCGCCGAAGAGGAGCGCCGCCAGCACTCCGAGCCGCAGCTGCTCAACGGCCCGCAGATCAAGCCGACCGAAGGCAGCGCCCTGGCCAACCAGGACCAGGTCGACGACCTGCTCGCCGAACTGGGCTTCTGACCCGCCCCCTCCGGCACGCCGGCACGGGCAGACCTCCCACCGGCCGCCCGCGGCGCGGCTCGCCCTCTGCCCGAGTCCCCCCACATGAACCCGAGCGACCTTCTCCTGCTGCTGTTCGCCGGCCTGGCTGCCGGCGGCATGAACGCCCTGGCCGGCGGCGGCACCTTCTTCTCCTTCCCGGCGCTGCTGGCCGCCGGCCTGCCGCCGGTCACCGCCAACGCCACCAACGCGGTGGCGCTATGGCCGGCGAGCCTCGCCGGCGCCTGGGCGGCGCGCGGCTCGCTGCGCCCGCTGGGCGGCTACCTGCTGCCGCTGCTGGCGGCCGGGCTGGCCGGCGGCCTCGGCGGCGGCCTGTTGCTGCTGGCCGGCGGCGACAGCGTGTTCCGCGTGCTGATCCCCTGGCTGCTGCTGGCCGCCACCGCCCTGTTCGCCGCCAGCCCCTGGCTCGGCCGCCTGCTCGCCGCGCGGCGCCGCGAGGCCGGCGCCGTGCCGCCCCACGGTCCGCTGTCGCTGGCCGCCCACGCGCTGGTCTCGGTGTACGGTGGCTACTTCGGCGCCGGCATGGGCATCCTGCAACTGGCCGCCTTCTCCATCGAGGGCCACGCCCTGGCCCGCGCCAACGCGCTGAAGAACCTGATCTCGGCGGTGATCTACAGCGTCGCCAGCCTGACCTTCATCCTCGCCGGCCGGGTCAGCTGGAGCGAGCTGGCCGTCCTGCTCGCCGGCGCCACCCTCGGCGGCTACCTAGGCGGCGCCCTCGGCGAGCGCCTGCCGGCACGCTGGCTGCGCCTGCTGGTGATCGTCGTCGGCAGCGCGATGACCTGCTACTACTTCTGGGCCACCTACGGGCGCTGAGCCGCCGCGCCCGCGCATACCGCCGCCGGGGCGGTATGCGCCCCCGCCGTCCGGCTGCCGTTTGCCCGTCGTTCGCCGCTCTGCTAGTGTCGCGCCCGTTTTTCGCCGTTCGAGAGTGCCGCCATGGCTCGCAAGAAAACCGCCCCCGATTTCGAGCAGTCGCTTGGCGAACTGCAGACCCTGGTCGAGCGCCTGGAAAGCGGCGAGCTGTCCCTGGAGGACTCGCTGGCCGCCTTCGAGCAGGGCATCCGCCTGACCCGCGAGTGCCAGGGCGCGCTCGGCCAGGCCGAGCAGAAGGTGCAGATGCTGCTCGGCCAGGGCGACGCCGCGCACAGCGTCCCCTTCGACCCGGAGTCCCCCGCGCCATGAACCTCAAGGACTACCAGGCCGCCTGCCAGGGCCGCGTCGACGCCGCGCTGCGCCGCCTGTTCGCCGCGCCGCGCGCCGAACTGCAGCGGCTCTACCAGGCGATGGCCTACAGCGTGGTCAACGGCGGCAAGCGCGTGCGCCCGCTGCTCGCCTACGCCGCCTGCGAAGCCCTCGGCGGCGGCGCCGAGCGGGCCGACGGCGCGGCCTGCGCGGTGGAACTGGTGCATGCCTACTCGCTGGTCCACGACGACCTGCCGGCGATGGACGACGACGACCTGCGTCGCGGCCAGCCGACCACCCACATCGCCTTCGACGAGGCCTGCGCCATCCTCGCCGGCGACGGCCTGCAGGCGCTGGCCTTCGAGGTGCTCGCCGATGCCGCGCACAACCCCCAGGACGCCGACACCCGGCTGGCGATGGTCGCCCGTCTGGCCCGCGCCGCGGGGCCGGCGGGCATGGTCGGCGGCCAGGCCATCGACCTCGGCTCGGTGGGCGTGCAGCTCGACCAGGCCGCGCTGGAAACCATGCACCGGCACAAGACCGGCGCGCTGATCGAGGCCAGCGTGTGCCTCGGCGCCCTGGCCAGCGGCCGCAGCGACGCCGCCAGCCTCGACGCCCTGCAGCGCTACGCCCGCGCCATCGGCCTGGCCTTCCAGGTGCAGGACGACATCCTCGACGTGGAGAGCGACACCGCGACCCTCGGCAAGACCCAGGGCAAGGATCAGGCCCACGACAAGCCCACCTACCCGGCGCTGCTCGGCCTCGACGCCGCCAAGGCCTACGCCCTGGCCCTGCGCGACCAGGCGCTGGCCGCGCTGGAGCCGTTCGACCAGCGCGCCGACGCCCTGCGCGAGCTGGCCCGCTACATCGTCGCGCGCAGCCACTGAGGCCGGCCGCCGGCAGCGCCCGGCAGGCAAGCTCCCCCAGCGAGCCCGCGCACCTAGCGCGCTCGCCACCACGCCGGCCTCGCGCCATCCCTGCACTGCGCCTCGCGCAGGAGACGCGGTGGCGCCAGCGGCCCGCCGCGCTACCCCCGGCGCCGCGACCTTCGCCTTGCTTGGGCACCCCGTCCGCTTCGGGTAAACTCGCGCATCTTTTGTCCGACTGCCGAAACCGCCCGATGCCCAAGACGCTGCACGAGTTTCCCCGCCAGCGGCCCGACACGCCCCTGCTCGACCGCATCGACAGCCCCGCCGTGCTGCGCACCCTCAGCGAAGGCGAGCTGGATACCCTGGCCGACGAGCTGCGCCAGTACCTGCTCTACACGGTGGGCCGCACCGGCGGGCACTTCGGCGCCGGGCTCGGCGTGGTCGAGCTGACCATCGCCCTGCACCACGTCTACCACACGCCGGAAGACCGCCTGGTGTGGGACGTCGGCCACCAGGCCTACCCGCACAAGATCCTCACCGGGCGCCGCGAGCGGATGGCCAGCCTGCGCCAGAAGGACGGCCTGGCCGCCTTCCCGCGGCGCAGCGAGAGCGAGTACGACACCTTCGGCGTCGGCCACTCCAGCACCTCGATCGGCGCGGCGCTGGGCATGGCCCTGGCCAACCGCCTGCAGGGCAACGAGCGGCGCACCGTGGCGGTGATCGGCGACGGCGCGCTGACCGCCGGGATGGCCTTCGAGGCGCTCAACCACGCCTCGGAAACCGCTGCCGACATGCTGGTGGTGCTCAACGACAACGACATGTCGATCTCGCGCAACGTCGGCGGGCTGAACAACTACCTGACCAAGATCCTCTCCAGCCGCACCTACGCCAGCATGCGCGAGGGCAGCAAGAAGATCCTCTCGCGCATCCCCGGCGCCTGGGAGATCGCCCGGCGCACCGAGGAGCATGCCAAGGGCATGCTGGTGCCCGGCACCCTGTTCGAGGAGCTGGGCTGGAACTACATCGGTCCCATCGACGGCCACGACCTGCCGACCCTGATCGCCACCCTGGGCAAGATGCGCGAGCTCAAGGGCCCGCAGTTCCTCCACGTGATCACCAAGAAGGGCAAGGGCTTCGCCCCGGCCGAGGCCGACCCCATCGGCTACCACGCCATCGGCAAGCTGGAGATCGACAGCAGCGCCGCGCCCAAGGCCAGCGGGCCGAAATACTGCGAGGTGTTCGGCCAGTGGCTGTGCGACATGGCCGCCACTGATGAGCGGCTGATCGGCATCACCCCGGCGATGAAGGAAGGCTCCGACCTGGTGGCCTTCGCCGAGCAGTACCCGGAGCGCTACTTCGACGTCGCCATCGCCGAGCAGCACGCGGTGACCCTCGCCGCCGGTCTGGCCTGCGAAGGCGCCAAGCCGGTGGTGGCGATCTACTCGACCTTCCTGCAGCGCGCCTACGACCAGCTGATCCACGACGTGGCGGTGCAGGATCTCGACGTGCTGTTCGCCATCGACCGCGCCGGCCTGGTCGGCGAGGACGGCCCGACCCACGCCGGCAGCTTCGACCTCTCCTACCTGCGCTGCATCCCCGAGATGCTGGTGATGACCCCCAGCGACGAGAACGAGCTGCGCCTGCTGCTGACCACCGGCTACCAGCACCAGGGCCCGGCGGCGGTACGCTACCCGCGCGGCACCGGCCCCAACGCGCCGATTTCCCCGGCGCTGGACAGCGTGGAGATCGGCAAGGGCGTGGTCCGCCGCCGCGGCAGCGGCCCGGTCGCCCTGCTGGTGTTCGGCGTGCAGCTGGCCGCCGCCCTGGAAGTGGCCGAGACGCTCGACGCCACGGTCGCCGACATGCGCTTCGTCAAGCCGCTGGACGCGGCGCTGGTGCGCGAGCTGGCCGCCGGCCACGCGCTGCTGGTGACCGTCGAGGAGAACGCCGTCATGGGCGGCGCCGGCTCGGCGGTCGCCGAGTTCCTCGCCGCCGAGGGCATCGTCATGCCGCTGCTGCAGCTCGGCCTGCCCGACCGCTACGTCGAGCACGCCAAGCCGGCGCAGATGCTCGCCGAATGCGGCCTGGACGCCGCCGGCATCGAGCGCGCGGTCCGCGCCCGCCTGCAGCGCCTCGGCCACTGAGCCACGCCTCCCGGCCGGGAGGCGGCGCCCCGGACCCTACCCGGCGCAGGCGGCCCGCAGCGGCTTCCGTCTGCGGCAAGGGCGGGCCGCGCCGCCCCAGATGCGGCGCATCTTGCAGCGCAACAAGGCTGCATCGGATAGAATCCCCCAGGCCCGGCAAGCCTGCGCCGCGCCTGCTGTCATGGCCCGGCAATACGACTGTGGCACAAGCCTCCAGGCATCTGCGGCGCCCCGCGTCGGCACCGCCCACTTCTGTCCGCATCGCAACAAAAGGATTTCTCATGGACCGCATCAACTCGCTCGCTGGCAAGAAAGGCCTGATCGTCGGCATCGCCAACGACAACTCCATCGCCTACGGCTGCGCCCGCGTGCTCAAGAGCCTGGGCGCCGAGTTCGCCGTGACCTACCTGAACGAAAAGGCCGAGCGCTTCGTCCGCCCGCTGGCCGAGGAACTGGAAAGCCCGATCATCGCGCAGATGGACGTGGAGAAGCCCGGCGAGCTGGAAGCGGTGTTCCGCAGCATCGAGGAGACCTGGGGCAAGCTGGACTTCGTCATCCACTCCATCGCCTTCTGCCCGATGGACGACCTGCACGGCCGCGTCACCGACTGCTCCAAGGAAGGCTTCCTGCAGGCCATGGGCGTGTCCTGCTACTCGCTGATCGAGATGGCGCGCCTGGCCGAGCCGCTGATGAAGGACGGCGGCTCGATCATCACCATGAGCTACTACGGCGCCGACAAGGTGGTCGAGAACTACAACGTGATGGGCCCGGTCAAGGCCGCCCTGGAATCCACCGTGCGCTACCTGGCCGCCGAGCTGGGCCAGCAGCGCATCCGCGTCCACGCCGTGTCCCCCGGCCCGCTGAAGACCCGCGCCGCCTCCGGCATCGCCCACTTCGACAAGCTGATCGAGGAAGCCATCGAGCGCACCCCGCAGCATCGCCTGGTGGACATCGAGGACGTCGGCATGACCGCCGCCTTCCTGATCTCCGACGCCTCGCGGGCGATCACCGGCGAAGTGATCTACGTCGACGGCGGCTTCCACATGATGGCCTGACGGCCGCCCGCCTCCCGCCGGCGGCGCCGCGCCGCCGGCGCTTCCCGTTCACGCACCTTCAGCCAAGGACCGAGCGATGACCCGTGACGAACGCGCTTTCGACGACATCATCCAGGCCGCCCTGCGCCATCCGCCGACGCGGATGGCGGTGGCCCACCCCTGCAGCCCCGACGCCCTGTGCGGCGCCATCGAGTCGGCCGAGGCCGGCCTGATCGAGCCGATCCTGGTCGGCCCGCGCAACCGCCTGCTCGACATCGCCGAGGGCGCCGGTCTCGACCTGTCGCCCTACCGCCTGGAAGACGTGCCGCACAGCCACGCCGCCGCCGCCCGCGCGGTGGAGCTGGTGCGCAGCGGCGAGGCCGACTCGCTGATGAAGGGCAGCCTGCACACCGACGAATTCATGGGCGCGGTGCTCGACCGCCAGACCGGCGTGCGCACCGACCGCCGCATCAGCCACGTCTACGTGATGAAGGTGGAAAGCTACCCGCGCTACCTGTTCATCACCGACGCGGCGATCAACATCGCCCCCGACCTGGCCACCAAGCGCCACATCGTGCAGAACGCCATCGACCTCTGCCACGCGCTGGGCATCGCCCGGCCCAAGGTGGCGATCCTCGCCGCCGTGGAAACCGTCACCGCCTCGATGCCGGCGACCATCGACGCCGCCGCGCTGTGCAAGATGGCCGACCGCAAGCAGATCACCGGGGCGATCCTCGACGGCCCGCTGGCCTTCGACAACGCCATCTCCCACGCCGCCGCCGACAGCAAGGGCATCGACTCGCCGGTGGCCGGCGACCCGGACATCCTGCTGGTCCCCGACCTGGAAGCCGGCAACATGCTGGCCAAGCAGCTCAGCTACCTGGCCGCCGCCGCCTCGGCCGGGGTGGTGATGGGCGCACGGGTACCGATCGTGCTCAACAGCCGCGCCGAGGACGCCCGCGTGCGCCTGGCCTCCACCGCGGTCGCCGCGCTGGCCGCCCGCCATCGCCTGCAGGGCGGCGAGGTGCGCGGATGAGCGCCCCGCTGCTGGCCCTCAACGTCGGCTCGGCCACCCTCAAGTTCACCACCTTCGACATCCAGGGCCGCGAGCCGCGCGTGCTGGTGCGCGGCCTGGTGGACGGCATCGGCCAGGCCGAAGGCCGCCTCGCCGCCCGCGCCGCCGACGGCCAGGTGCTCTGCGACGAGCCGCTGCGCGAGGTACGCCACGAGAACGCCATCGCCCAGGTGCTGGCCCTGGCCGAGAGCGGCCGGAACCGGCCGGGCGCCATCGTCCATCGCGTGGTCCACGGCGGCGAGCTGTTCTCCCGCGCCACACGGGTCGACGGCGAGGTCTGCGCCCAGCTGCACAGCCTCACCCCGCTGGCCCCGCTGCACCAGCCCGCCGCCCTCGCCGGCCTGGAGGCGGCGCGCCGCGCGGCGCTCGGCGTGGTGCAGATCGCCTGCTTCGATACCGCCTTCCACGCCACCCAGGACCCGCTGGCCACCCGCTTCGCCATCGACCGCCGCTGGCACGACGCCGGGGTGCGCCGCTACAGCTTCCACGGCCTATCCTACGCCGCGATCAGCCACCAGCTGCCGGCGGTACTCGGCGAGGGCGAGGCCGACAAGCGCGTGGTGGTCCTGCACCTGGGCAGCGGCTCCAGCGGCTGCGTCCTGCACCGCCGGCGCAGCGTCGCCAACAGCACCGGCATGGGCGCCTGCGAGGGGCTGATGATGGGCACCCGTCCCGGCAACCTCGACCCCGAGGTGCTGCTCTACTGGATGGAGCACGGCGGCATGGACATCCCCGCGGTACGCCGCGAGCTGTACCGCAACTCCGGCCTGCTCGGCGTCTCCGGCGAGTCCTCGGACATGCGCGTGCTGCTGGCCAGCGACTCGCCCCAGGCGCGTCTGGCGGTGGAACTGTACTGCTACCGCGCGGCCCGCGAAGTCGCCGCCCTGGCCGCCCAGGCCGGCGGCGTCGACCATCTGGTGTTCACCGCCGGGATCGGCGAACGCAGCGCCACCGTGCGCGCGATGATCCTCGAACGCCTGAGCTGGCTGGGGTTCGCCCTCGACGCCGCGACCAACGCCGCCCAGGCCATCCATGGCGGCGCCGCCCGCCTGAGCAGCGCCGACAGCCAGCGCGGCATCTGGGTGATCCCCACCGACGAGGAAGGCCAGATGGCCCGCGAGGCCATGGCCCTGCTCGCCGGCTGAAGCGCCCCGGCGCCGGCCCTCCCGCCGGCGCCGCAGGGCGCCCCGCGATTGCTTTCGCCGCCGCCAGCCCGTAAGGTGCGCGGCGTTTTGCATTCCGTCAGGGTGCGCAGGCCTGGCCTGCGTTAAACGGGAAGCCGGTGCGCTCCATGGGAGCAAGGCCGGCGCTGCCCCCGCAACGGTAATCGACCGCAGGCCTCGGCCTGCCACCTTGCCCAACGGCCACTGGGGATTCCCCGGGAAGGCGGGCCAAGGGTCGACAGCCCGGAGACCGGCCCCGACGGATTCGACAGGTGTTGCGGAGGGCCGCACCGTCAGTCGCGCGCCGTCCGGCGCGTCTCTGCTTTCTGCCCTCCTCGAAAGTCTGCCCCATCACTTTTGAGGATTCCTCGATGAAGCTTTCCCCTCTGGCGCTGGCCGTTGCCCTGGCGCCGAGTCTGGCCCTGGCCGCCGAACCCGGCGATTTCGACCAGCAGCTGAAGATGCCGGCCCTGGTGGTCACCTCCGGCCGCCAGGCCGAATCGCGCCAGCAGGCCACCGCGCTGACCACGGTATTCACCCGCGCCGACATCGAACGCCTGCAACCCTCCAGCGTCACCGATCTGCTGCGCCGCGTGCCGGGCGTGCAGGTGGTGCGCAACGGCGGGCGCGGCAGCACCAGCGGCCTCTACCTGCGCGGCACCAAGACCGCACAGAGCCTGGTGCTGGTCGACGGCCAGCGCATCGGTTCGGCCAGCGACGGCGGCGCCCAGCTGGAAGCCCTGAGCGTCGAGCAGATCGAGCGCGTCGAGGTGTTGCGCGGGCCGCGCTCGGCGGTCTACGGCGCCGATGCCATCGGCGGCGTGGTGCAGATCTTCACCCGCCGCGCCGAAGGCCAGGGCCTGCAGCCGCGCCTGCGCCTGGGCTACGGCAGCCGGCAGACCTGGGAGCGCAGCGTCGGACTGTCCGGCGGCGACCGCGACACCCGCTTCAACCTCAGCGCCAGCGCCGACGAGACCCGCGGCATCAACCGCAGCTTCGCCAGCGACCGCCCGGACGGCGACCACGACGCCTACCGCAACAACGCCTTCGCCCTCAACCTCAGCCACCGCTTCGGCGAGCGTCTGGAGGGCGGCTTCAGCGTGCTCGACCAGCGCGGCGAGAGCGAATACGACTTCGGCTGGGACGGCGCCTACCCGTACAACGACTACCAGCTGAGCAGCTACGCGGGCTTTCTCGCCGCGCAGCTCGGCGAGCGCTGGAACAGCCGCCTGGAACTCGGTCACAGCGAGAACCGCAGCGTCGAGCGCTTCGACGACAGCCCCGCGCGCAGCCCGTTCAACACCTACCGCGACTCGGCCAGCTGGCTCAACAGCCTGCGCCTCGACGGCGGCCACAGCCTGACCCTCGGCGCCGACTGGCACGAGGACCGCCTGCACAGCGACACCGTCTACCAGCAGACCCGCCGCTGGAACCAGGCGCTGATCCTCCAGCACCACTGGCGCGGCGAGCGCTTCGCCAGCGAGCTGGGCCTGCGCCACGACCGCAACGAGCAGTTCGGCAGCCACAACACCTTCAACGCCGCGCTGACCTATCACCTGGATGCGGCCAACGACCTGCTGCTGTCCTATGCCGAGGGCTTCCGCGCGCCGACCTTCAACGAGCTGTACTGGCCGGTCGATCCGCTCTGGGGCGGCGGCGGCAACCCGGACCTGAACCCGGAAACCTCGAAGACCTACGAGCTGCAGTGGCGCAGCCAGCTGGGCGCGCACAGCCGCCTGGAAGCCGCGCTGTACCGCACCGACATCGAGGACGCCCTGGCCGGCTGGCCAGCGCGCAACGTCGATCAGGCGCGGATCAACGGCTTCGAGGCTTCCCTGCAGCAGGATCTGTTCGGCTGGCAGGCAGCCCTCGGCCTCAGCCTGATCGACCCGCGCGACCGCGACACCGGGCGTACCCTGGAGCGCCGCGCGCGGCGCACCCTGAGCCTCGACCTGGACCGCAGCTTCGGCGCCTTCGCCGTCGGCGCCAGCTGGCAGGCCCTCAGCCGCGCCTACGACGATGCCGCCAACCGGCGCGAGAACCCCGGCCACGGCGTGCTCGGCTTGCGCGCCCGCTGGCAGGCCAGCGAGGAGCTGCAGTTCGGCGTGAAGCTCGACAACCTGCTGGACAAGCGCTACGCCGGCACCCAGTACAGCAGCGGCTGGCCGGCGACCTACCGGCCCTACCGCGAGGAAGG
>RRZT011864853.1_pt1 | contig 10006 bp, 9 predicted proteins | sample 2165551 | NCBI WGS metagenome assembly RRZT01 (sample SAMN10456910, study PRJNA506462) | wastewater metagenome | biome: wastewater; feature: sludge; material: wastewater sludge; isolation source: wastewater sludge with Escherichia coli K12::gfp cells carrying plasmid... | place: USA: Moscow, Idaho ...
AATTGCCACATTTTGGTTTACTCCTAAATTATTGTCAGTTGCGCGCGCGACGGCGCCCACGCGCAACGGTAGCAAAAGCGTTACGATGCAACTAGCATCGTGACCCTTTTAACGGGTAGGAAAGCAGGTACAAATAAAAGCAGCGGCTGGCATAAGACAGGAAGGCACAAGAGGCGGCAGAAATTGGGGGCTGGAACGTCGGGCCAATACGCGCAGAAGCAGTGCCCATGCAGAAACCGAGTGAGCACACCATGATTTTATAGTTGTAGGTGGGCTCTAAAACTCTGGCCGGAATAAGGGTAAAAAAAGTGCCAGGGTTGTCCCCCGAAGGCCAACCGGTGAGGTCAGCCACAACCCTGGCATGCACTATAGTACTATAGACCATTTCGCCCGTCAAGTAGGCAAAGCGCTGAAATTCAATTCCAACTGAAGAAAGGCGAAGAAAGTGGGCTACAAGGAACTCATTCGCGAGTCGGGCAGAAATCCTGCACGGCTGGAAGAGATGTACCAGGACTCAGTACGCATGCAAACCGCCGGTGGCTTTGCCGACGCGCTGCAGGCGGCCTATACGGAAGAGCCGGACAACCTGCTGTATGCGGCGTGGCATTATCGGCTGACGAGCGCAGCGTCCGCGCTGGCGGCAGGTGCGGCAGCCGAGGCAGCACGGCATATTCCGTGGCTGCTCGCCGTGGCACTGGCGGCAGCCAATGGGGTTCTGCTGTGGCTGCTGTCCGATACAGATCGGTTCAAGATCAGGCTCGAAAGCGGCATGGAGACGCCATATTTCCTGCTGCTGTGGGGACCGCTGGCAGGTGTGTTCGTACTGGCGTACCTGGCGCGCACGGGTGCGCTGACATGGCGCTGGTGGGGGACCGTGGCGGCTTTCCTGGCGGCTGTGGCTGCGTATGGGCTGACGGCGTATATGGTAGCAGGCGGTGCGGCAATTCAAGAGCAGTACGTGATTTTAGCCGTCCTGCAGATCGCAGTCATTGCGTGGACGGGCGTTGGTATCGGGATTTTGCATGGGCTGGGCGACGCCAAGAGCCGTTTTGCCTTCCTGCTCAAGTCGCTGGAGATCTTCGTGCTGGGCGGGCTTTTTCTCAGCGCGCTGGTCGTGCTGACGATGGTAACCATCGGGCTGTTCCAGGCGCTGGGGATCAGGCTGCCGGACCTTGCACAGCAGCTGCTGATCGTGGGCGGGGCGGGCATGATCCCCGTGCTGGCGGTGGCGATTCTCTACGACCCGGCCCGGCCAACCGACGCGCAGACGTTTGACGGCGGGCTGATCCGGCTGCTGCAGATGCTGCTGCGGCTCTTTCTGCCGGTGACGGCAGCAGTACTGGCCGTCTACCTGTGCATCGTGCCCTTCTTTTTCTGGCGCCCCTTTGAGAACCGCGAGGTGCTGATCATTTATAACGCCATGTTGTTTGCGGTGATGGCGCTGCTGGTGGGCGTCACTCCCTACACGATGGCGGGCATCGGCGTCATGCAGCAGCGTTGGCTGCGCCGGGGCATCGTGGTGGTGGCCGCGCTGGCAGGGATTGTGAGCATCTATGCTCTGGCGGCGATCAGCTACCGCACGCTGCAGGAGGGGCTGACGCCCAACCGCGTGACCTTTGTCGGCTGGAACTTGATCAACACCGGGCTGCTGGTTTACCTGCTGGTCAAGCAGATCGGTAAAGACAGTGCAACCTGGCTGGGAGCAGTGCACCAGACGTTTGGCATCGGCGCACTGCTCTACGCTGCTTGGAGCACGATCGTCGTCCTTGGCTTGCCGTGGCTGTTCTAGGCACCTGCCTGCACAGCCATGGCGGCGCCGACGATCCCGGCCTCGTTTAACAGCTGGGCAGGGGCCAACGCCGCCTTCGACTTAAGCATAGGCAGCCACTTATCTGACTTCTTGCTGATGCCGCCACCGATAATATACAGGTCCGGCGAGAAAAGCAGATCCATCAGGGTCAGATAGTGGTTCGCGCGTATTGCCCACTCGCTCCATTTGAGATCCTCTTCTTTGCGAATACGTTCGGAGCAGTAATGCTCGGCAATAATGCCCTTCATCGGCATCGGCACGTGGCCGAACTCGGTATTGGGCAGCAGCTTGCCGTCGAGGAAGATGGCGCTGCCGATGCCGGTGCCAAAGGTGAGCACGATCACGACGCCCTTGTCGCGGCCCTTGCCGGCGCCAAAGGTCATTTCGGCAATGCCGGCGGCGTCGGCGTCGTTGAGCAGCACGACCTTGCGCTCTGTCACCTGCGCAAACAAGGTCTCGGCAGCAAATCCGATCCAGCTCTTGTCGACATTGGCAGCCGACATGGTGACGCCGTGGTGGACGATAGCAGGAAACGTGCAGCCAACGGGACCCTCCCAGGCAAAGTGGCGCACAATCTGGTTCACTACTTTGGCGACCGCCTGCGGCGTGGAAGGCTGCGGGGTCTCAATGCGGTGGCGCTCACCGATTACTTCGCCCTTATCCAGGTCCACAACTGCGCCCTTGATACCGCTGCCGCCGATATCGATTCCCAGGCCTTGCATAGCGCCTCCTGTACTTTCATTTTTGGATGAGTATGGGGTTTCGCCACAGTTTCCAATAGTTTACAACAGTTTACAACTGCCGAAGTGGGGAACGCAAACACTACGGAGCTAAGCAGCGGCAGAGGCTCTCCCATTCGCCGAGCGCGAGTGTTTCGGCACGACGCATGGGATCGATAGCCGCACACGCCAAGGCAGCAGTAATCTCTGGTTTCGGGCGGCCAAGGCCGGCCGAGAGGCTGTTGAGCAGCTGCTTGCGTTTCTGGCCAAAGCCCGCACGCACGACGGTAAAGAAAGGCTCCGGCGCAAACGTAACGGCGGGCTGCGGATAAACGTCGAGGCGGAGGATGGCGCTGTCCACCTTGGGACTGGGGCGAAAGGCACCTGCCGGCACGCGCTGGATGAGTTGGGGCCGGGCGTAGTACTGCACGCTGACGGCGAGGAGCGACATATCGCCGGGCTCGGCGCAGATGCGCTGGGCGACCTCCAGCTGTACCAGCACCACGGCACGGGTAGGGGGACGGCGCGCCTCGAGCAGCTGGCGCAGGGCGGCGCTGGTGATGTAATAGGGAAGGTTGGCCACCACCTTGTAGTCTGGGTCAGACGCTTGCCCAGGCAGCTGACCCGCCAGCTTGTCGACTAGCGCCACAGGGTCCATCTCCAAAATGTCGCCGTGGACGATCTGCACACGGTCCAACTGCGTGGCGAACATGGCACGTAGGGGTATGATCAGCCGGTTGTCCAGCTCGACGGCAACCACGCCGGCGGCACGCGCCGCGAGTTCACGCGTCAGGACACCCTGGCCGGGGCCGATCTCCAAGACGAGGTCGTCCGGGGAGAGTTCGGCGGCGGCAACAATCTGGTCCAGGTAAGTGCGATCCTGAAGGAAGTTCTGGCCGAGCGACTTCTTAGCTTTGACGTGAGGGGACGGCGCATTGGATTTTGGCATGGACGTAGTGTAGCAAGGAAAGGGAGGTTGTGGCTAGAACGCCGAGGGGAGAGAACGGGGAGATGGGCAGGCGTCGCGACGCAGGCACCGCCAAGGTCCCCGGGACCTGCGAGCGACCGTTTGCGGTCGCCGGTCCCGGGGACATAATGCACGGAAGATCACCCAATATGCGTGTGGGTGAGGCGGCTGGCGGCCACCTTGCGGCCCGATTCTATAAGGAGAACGATACCGAAGATGGCCGACTGGAGCAGGACGATGGTGGCGCCGCTGGCGACGTCGACGTAATAGCTCAGGTACATGCCGAGCACACCGCTGAGGGCGCCGATGGCGACAGACAGGATCGTCATCCGGTGGAAGCTGTCGGTCAACAGGCGAGCCGTGATGGCAGGGATAACAAGGGCTGCCGCAATCAACGTGACGCCCATCACCTGCATCGAGGCGATGATGGCTGCCGCCAGCATAAGCGAGAAGAGGGCGTCCATCCATTCGGTGCGCACGCCATAGACGCGCGCGACGTCAGTGTCAAAGGTCGTAAAGAGCAGCTGCTTGTAGGCAAAGAAGATGGCAGCCATGACGAGCAGGGTCACGGCACCGATGACAAGCACGTCGGCCCACGTGACACCCAGGATGTTGCCAAACAGGGCCGCATCGAACGACTGGGTGAAACGGCGATAGCGGCTGATAAGCGCCACGCCGACGGCAAAGCTGGCAGTCGTGATCACCCCGATGGCCGCATCGGCGCCGATGCGGGTGCGGCGGGCAGTCTGGTTGATCAGTACGGCCGAGAGGAAGCCCCAAAGGCCGGCACCAAGGTAGAAGTTCCACTGCATAACGAACGAGACGACGGCGCCGCCGAAGATTGCGTGCGACAGGCCGTGGCCGATGTAGCTCATGCCCCGCAGCACGATGTAGACCCCAAGCAGGCCGCAGAGGGCGCCGGCCAGCAGGGCAGCCATCGAGCCGGTGCGAAAGAATTCAAACTGGTAGGGTTCAAGCAGCCAGGTCACCGGCGGCCTCCTTTGCCGGTACCACCGGCGGGATCAAACCGGCCAGGCTGACGCCGGCGGCAGGAGTACCTGTACCGGCTTGCCGGGGCAGGGGTGCGACAGTGTGGCCCGGCACGGCATCCGGCAGCAGGTCGCGGTGGGTATGTGAATGTGGGCGCTGGTGAATAAGAAGCATGCCGTCCTGGCGCACCACGACCATGTCGCCCTGATAGGTACGGTTGAGCGTTGCCTCGGTAAAGACCACCTCGGGCGGACCCTCGGCAATTACCGTACGGTTGAGACAGATCGTCCACGGCACGTGGGCCGCCGCAGCGTTGAGGTCGTGTGTGGTCATCAGGATCGTGATGCCGGTGCGGTTGAGATCCGCCAGCAGGTGCAGCACGTTTTCGGCGGTCCGCATGTCAACGCCGCTGGTGGGCTCGTCGAGCACCAGCAGCTGGGGCTGAGAGATCAGCGCACGCGCCAGGAAGACGCGCTGCTGTTGGCCGCCCGACAAGTTGCGAATATGGCGGCCGGCGAGCTGGGCAATCTCGAGCCGCTCGAGCACCTCGCGCACCAGGCGTTTGTCTTCACGCGAGGGCCAGGGCCAGATACCCGACTTGCGCACGCGGCCCATGAGCACGACCTGCTCCACCGTGACGGGGAAGTTCCAATCGACGGTTTCCACCTGTGGCACATAGGCGACGCCGTTAGCAGGGCTGCCGTCGACGTGCTGGCCGTTGACGGTGATATCACCGTGAGCCGGGCGCAGACTGCCCAGAACGAGCTTGAGCAGGGTGGTCTTGCCGGCACCGCTGGGGCCGACAAGGGCGGCAAACTGGCCGGTGTGCAGGTGCAGAGAAATATCCTCCAGCACCGGCGCGGCGGCATATCCAAACGAAACGCCGCGTATCTCCAAAATTGGTTGCATAAGTGCCCTCCTAGTGCTACTGATTCTGCTGAACAGCCGAATCGGCGCCTGTCACATTAGACGTATCAAACTTGGCGATAATGGAGGGGTCACCGCCCAGTGCTTTAGCCATCACTGCCATATTGGCGGTCATAAGGCCTAGATAGGAGTGCTGTGGCTCACCCGGGACGCCGGGCAGGTCATCGTCACGCAGATCGTCGACATAGTTGGCGCCGGTTTCACGTGCAATCTGTTCCAGTATGGGAGAGGGGAAAACCTCTGAACCAAAGATAGCAGGCACCTTTTCGGCACGGATCTGCTGGATCAGGTCGGCAATGTCCTTGGCCGAAGGTTCGGCAAAGTCCGAGGGCTGGATGGCGCCGATAACGGTCATGCCATAGAGGGGGGCGAAGTAGGCCCAGGAATCATGATAGGTGAGCAATTTGCGGTTCTGCTCGGGAATGCTGGCGACCGTGGCCTTGATGGCATCTTCTAAGGCGGCGATACGGCCGGCGAATGCCGCATAATTGGCGGCGTAATACGATGCGTTGGCGGGATCACGTTTAGAAAGCGTATCCCGCATGATCTCGGCATAGCGCAGGGCAAAGGCCGGGTTGGGCCAGAGGTGCGGATTAGGGCTGCCGGCCTCCTTGGGGAAGGAGAAGTCGTAGACGTACTGGTCGGGCGTGATGGTCTGCTCGCCCAGCAGCACAATTTCGGCATCCGGCTTGAGATTGGCTTCGGCGAGCTTGAGCGTTGGCTCCTCCAGCCTGAGCCCATTGGCGAAGATCAGGTCGGCCTGCGCCAGTACCTTGGCGTCGGATGGGGCCGGTTCAAAGGTGTGTGAATTGACCCCCTCGGGCACGATCCCCGCGATCTGGGCCTTATCGCCGGCGATGTTGTAGGCGATGTTGGTGATAGGCGAAACCGTAGTGACGATTCGCAGCTGCCCCTGCGGCGCTCCGCCAGATCCGCCATTGGTCGCTGCTGGTGCCGCTGGTGCTGAAGAGCATGCCGCAAGCAGCACGACCAGCGGAAGGACAAACAATTTATTGAATAGTGCGCGCATTGTTCCCATTCTTTTCTGCAAGATGGCACAAATAGAACACCATTGTCGCGCAGTTGCGAATGGATGCAAGTGCAATTACTTACATTAGGGGAGGGATCACGGAGTTCTTGTACGAATGTGTTTACTCTTGAACCGCCGCCTGCGGCAGGCAGCCGGTACACCAGCCGAAGATTACGACGTGGTGAGCATCGGCGACAAAGCCGTACTCGGCGTTGAGTCGGGTGATGGGTGTTTCCAACAGCGTGTGCGGAAATTCGAAGGAGCGCCCGCAGACACGGCAGATGGCGTGATGGTGGGGACCGTGCGTACGCAGCGCATAATGGGTGGCGCCGGCGCCCATGTCGGAGTCGGTCACCATCTCCAGCTCTTTGAGCAGTTCCAACGTACGGTAGACTGTAGCGATATTGATATAGCTGCTCACCTGCTGGACGGCAGCATAGACATCCTCAGCCGTGAAATGGCCCGCCATGTTCTCAATGGCGTCGAGGATGATCGCGCGCTGGGGCGTGACGCGGATGCCGTAAGATTTTAGCTGTTTCACCAATTGCGTTTGGGCTGACATGCGGCAGAACTTCCGTATATGGGGTGGACTATAGATTTGCAGTTGCGAATGATTCGCAACTGGCACCATTCAGTATAGCAGATAAAGGGCGGGCAGCGATGACTACCGACTTACAAAACGCACAATTGACGGCCGTCCGTGAGCAGTTGCAGCTCAACGTGCGGCACTGGCCAGGAGAAGGCCGGCCATTCGTGCTGCTGCATGGGCTTGCCTCCAATTCACTGACCTGGGCAGTCGTGGCACGGCACCTCCAGGCGGCGGGTCATGCCGTCTACGCGGTCGACCAGCGCGGCCATGGGGGCAGCGACAAGCCCGACGACGGCTACGATTTTGGCACGGTGACGGAAGACCTGTACCTGCTGTGCGAGAGGCTCAGCCTGGCGAGCCCGATCGTGGCGGGGCAGTCGTGGGGCGGCAACGTCGTGCTGGAGTTTGGAGCCAGGTATCCGCAGCAGGCGGCAGGGCTGGTCATGGTCGACGGCGGCTTCCTGGATTTGCAGGCTCGTCCCGACGTGACGTGGGAAAAGATCGCAGACCAACTGCGTCCGCCGCCGCTGGCAGGCACGCCGCGCAGCGCCATGCGGCAGCGAATGGCGACGTTTCATTCGGATTGGACGGATGAAGGCATCGACAACACCATGGCCAACTTTGAAGTGATGCCCGACGACACGATCCGCCCGTGGCTCACGCTCGACCGCCACATGCGCATCCTGCGCTCGTTATGGGATCAGCGGCCGCCGCAGCTCTACGTGGAGGTAGAAGTTCCCGTGCTGATTGCGGCAGCGGAAGACGCCGGCAACCCTGAGTGGATGGCCGTCAAGCACCGCCAGGTAGCCGCAGCGGCGGCGCTGCTGCCGCAGGTTGAGGTGCACTGGTTTGGAGACACAGCGCATGACATCCACGTGCACCGCCCCGATGCGCTGGCCGAACTAATGCTGGAATGGAGCCGACGGCTATGAAAGCCATGAAACCGACGATCGAGCCGGGTCCCATCGTACTGATGGGCTCGGGAGAGACCGCGCCGGCAGCACAGAAGATCTTCCATTGGGTGTTCTCGGCGGCGGCCGGCAGTGGCGACGATGTGCGCATGGCGATCCTGGAGACGCCGGCGGGATTTGAGCCAAACTCGGGCTACGTCGCCGAACAGGTGGCCCGCTTCGTCGAGAAGCGGCTGCAGAACTTTGCCCCGGCTGTCAGCGTTGTCCCGGCGCGGCGGCGGGGCGCGAGCGGATTCAGCACCGACGATCCCCAACTGGCGCAGCAGCTGCACGACGCCAACGTGCTATTTATGGGGCCCGGGAGCCCGACCTACGCCGTACGCCAGCTGCAGCAGTCGTGCATCTGGGAGACCCTCCGCGCCTGTCAGCGCCAGGGAGCAGCGGTGGTCTTCTCGAGCGCCGCCACGCTGGCAGCCAGCCGGTGGACGCTGCCGATCTACGAGATCTACAAGGCGGGCAGCGACCTGTACTGGCAGGAAGGGCTGGACATTTTTGGCGCGTACGGGCTGGCGTTGATCCTCGTATCGCACTGGAACAACAGCGACGGGGGTGCAGTGCTGGATACCTCACGCTGTTACCTGGGTGAACCGCGCTTTCAAGCCCTGCTCGAGCTGGTGCCGGGGGGCACAGAACGTTACACGATCGTGGGGATTGACGAAAACACGGCCTTGGCCATCGACCCGCACCAGGAGTTATGTACGGTCGTGGGCACCGGCACCGTTACCATCCTGCGCGCAGGCCTGGCCAAGGTCTTTGCGGCCGGCGAGCAGTTTGCGGCCACGGAACTGGGGAATTTTCGGCGGCCGGCTGGGATAGAAGACATCGACGGCGAGGTGTGGCAAGCCGTAGTGCAGGGCCGGCAGGATGGCGAGGCGCGCCGTGCAGCCGCGCCGCAGCCGAATACGGAAGTGCAGGCACTTCTCAGTGCCCGTGAACAGGCACGGGCGGCACGCAACTGGCAGGAGTCAGATCGGCTGCGGGACGAGATCGAACGGCTGGGCTGGCACGTGCAGGATACAGGCGGCGGGCAGCGGGTGGAGCCGGCGCGGTAGCACCGCCGAATGAATTCGGCGCTAACACATGCAAAACTGGCGAAAGCCGGTTGGATGCTCTGGCCAACACCTGCTGTTCAACCCACTTCAGTGGGTTTCGCCTATCGGTAGCACCGAATGAATGATTTTGTCGGGCATTCGGGCGGTGTAAGATAGGGTGAGCAAATAAAGGCGAGGCTGGGAGACGACAAGGAGAGCAACGATGACCATGGCACCGCAGCCCCCAAGGGAGATTCCAAGCGAGACGGTGGAGTTGGCACAGGCGGTGTATCCGCGGGGCAACGAGTACATGCGGTTGCGAGATGAGTTGGGGGCAGTGTTTACGGATGAGCAGTTCGGCGACCTGTATGTGGCGCAAGGGCAGGCGGCGATAGCACCGGCGGTATTGGCGTGGGTGACGGTGCTGCAGTTCAAAGAGGGGTGGTCAGACCGGGAAGCGGCGGAGGCGGTGCGCGGGCGGATCGATGTGAAGTATCTGCTGGGGCTGGCGCTGAAGCATCAAGGGTTTCACCATTCAGCGCTGGGGGCATTTCGGCAGCGGCTGGTGGAGAACAGTGCGGAGCTGCGGCTGCTGGAGGAACTGCTGGCGGTATGCCGTGCCCGGGGATTTGTGAAGGCAGGTGGGCGGCAGCGGACGGATTCGACGCCGGTGGTGGCGGCGGTACAGACGCTGAACCGGCTGGAGTGTGTACACGAAACGCTGCGGCTGGCGCTGGAGCGAGTGGCGGAACTGGAGCCGGAATGGCTGCAGGCGCAAGTGCCGCCGGAATGGTACGAATGGTACGGCCGGCGCCTGGATGCGTCGCAGATGGCTAAGAGTGCGGCCGACAAGGAACGCTGGCAGGTGCGGATCGGGGAGAGCGGCTGGCAACGGATCTATCCGGAATTTTGTGTACGACGCACAATTTTCGAGGCGCACCGTTCGCTAAGGCTTGCGCAATCGACCGTAGT
>RRZT010578882.1_pt1 | contig 10005 bp, 7 predicted proteins | sample 2165551 | NCBI WGS metagenome assembly RRZT01 (sample SAMN10456910, study PRJNA506462) | wastewater metagenome | biome: wastewater; feature: sludge; material: wastewater sludge; isolation source: wastewater sludge with Escherichia coli K12::gfp cells carrying plasmid... | place: USA: Moscow, Idaho ...
CACATAGCTTGGCCGCGGCAACTCATAGTCAGGCATTTCCATCAGCATCGAACTGCTACGCCCCGGCAATAGCGTCTTGCGCAATACCAGTCCAGTTACAATCGCGATGGCTATGCCAATGAGGTAGAGCAGAAAGACAATGTTTTGCCCGGATTGCGGGAAAAAGGCCACCGCAAACAGGGCATAAACCGGCAAACGAGCACCACAAGACATAAATGGCGCCATTGCCGTCGTTGTCAGCCGCTCACGCTCGGCGTTGAGGGTTCGCGCTGACATGAAGGCCGGCACCGAGCAACCAAATCCCATCAGCATGGGGACAAACGCCTTACCTGGCAGACCCAAGCGGCGCAAGAGCCGATCCACCACAAAGGCGGCCCGGGCCAGATAACCCGAGGCTTCCAGCACGGCGAGAAACAGGTAGAGAAATCCGACGACCGGGATAAAGGTCGCCACCGTCTGCATACCACTGCCGATGCCATCCGAGACTACCGAAATCAGCCATTCCGGCGTATTGAGCAGCCCCAACCAGTGGCGAGGTCCATCCACAAACAGAGCGCCGGCCAGAACATCGAAGAAGTCGATGAAGGCACTACCAAAATTGATGGCAAAGAGGAACATCAAATACATGGCCGCCAGGAAGATGGGGATCCCCAACCAACGGTTCAAAACCAAGGCATCGAGACGCTCCGATCCTTTGACACCTAACTTGCCATGCTGCACGACACAAGGACGAGCCAGTTCATGAATAAATCCGTAGCGAACATCGGCCAGGCTAAGATCCATATCGACCTGTTGCTGGGTGCGTTGTATCAAGGCGGCAATCGCCGGCTGCCCGGTCAACTGCAATGACTCATCCAGTACCGGATCCCCTTCAAGCAGACGCAAGGCACAACCACGAGCCGCCAGATGGCCGTGATGGATCTGGGGTAACAACTCGATGACGGCAGATTCAATCGTTTCGCCATAATCCAGAACCAGAGGCGGTACCGCCGTTTGCGAGATCAACTGAGGCAACTGCTCCTTGAGCGCAGTAATCTCCTTGCGGTTATAAGCCGACAAGGCCACCACAGGGCAACCCAAAGCATGACTCAAGGCTGGCACATCAATCGACTGACGGCGTTTGCGCATCACGTCATATTTGTTCAGTACCACCAAGACCGGTAAACCAAGTTCACGCAGTTGCAACGTCAGCAACAAGGAACGCTCCAGGGCGGTCGCATCAATGACGTTGATCACCAGATCGGGTTTGTGGGTCATGGCATAGCGGAAGGCGATCTGTTCATCGATGGAGCTATCCCGACTCTCCAGCGCATAGATACCCGGCAAGTCCATCAATTGGTACTCATCGTCTCCGGCTGCGAAATGCCCACTCTTCTTATCGACCGTAACGCCACTCCAGTTACCAACCTGCTGATTGGCACCGGTCAGAGCATTGAACAGCGAGGTCTTGCCACTGTTGGGGTTGCCAACTGTCATCAAATTCCATTTCATAGGCTTTCAACCTCAATCTGGGCCGCCAGGGCCTTTTGCACCGAGAGGGTGATTCCCCCGGTCGAAATCTGCAATGGATCACCCAGAGGAGCACTCCGAATGAAGCGAACTTCGCTGCACGGCAATAACCCCATCGCCATCAATTTACGGCGCATGGGTGCATCCAGGGCTCCCAGACTCAAAACCCGGGCTGATTGTCCCGGCTGAACATCACTCAAACGCATAAGCCGTGCTCCATAATCTTATTGATAACGATTATCACTGACGGAATTATAGAGCGAATGTCCACAAAATAAAGCAGTTTTTTCAACGCTAACCTTGGCTATACTCCCCTGCCAGTTATGAGGAGCCTCTGCATGTCTGATCCCAATTCTCGTCTCGTCTACTCCACGGATAGCGGCTTTGTTGCCGATACAACCAAGCCAACGGCCAGCTCTGCTTCACCCTTTCCTCAAGACGGAATTGTTCGTCTGCGTCGGGAAAACAAGGGGCGCAAGGGAGCCGGAGTCATCACCATTCATGGCGTACCGACTGAACGGCAAAAGGAGCTGGCGACCCTGCTGAAGAAAAAATGCGGCACTGGCGGCGCCATCAAGGATGGCATCATTGAAATTCAGGGAGATAAGCGTGATCTGATCCAGGCCGAACTCATCAAGGCTGGATTCACCGTCAAGCTGGCGGGAGGATAAGGAACCGTCCGTCAAAACAGCGGCAACTGGCCATCGGACCAGGCACTGAAATTCAGACCAACAAAGGGCAATATGGCCTCGGCCACCGGTCTGAGCTGCTTCTGGACGTAGTGTTCATAATCCAGCGGCGCGGTGCGACACTCCAACGGCTCGGCGCCCTGTGTCGTCATCACATAGGCGATGGTGCCGCGCTGCTGATAACGCGGATCCTGCCCGGCGCGGATGCGGGCCTCATCGGCTAGACGGGCGGCTCTGACGTGAGGTGGCTGACTCTTCTGATAGTCACTGAGTCGACGACGCAGCCGCTTCCGATAGACCAGCCAGTCGTCAACCTCTCCACTGCGCGTCTTGTGGATCATCTCTGCGATGAAGGGGCCTGGATCCTCATCATGGAAGATGCGCTGGTAGAGTCCTTTTTGAAACTGCTTGGCCAGCTCGGTCCAATCGGTGCGTACCGTCTCCAGCCCTTTGAAGATGAGTTGCTCCTGCTCCCCCTCACCTTCCAATCCGGCATAGCGTTTCTTGCTGCCAATCTCGGTTCCCCGGATGGTTGGCATCAAAAAGCGACGGTAGTGACGTTCAAACTGCAACTCCAGGCAGGAGTCCAACCCAAACTCCTGAGCCAACCGCTCACGCCAATAGTCGGTGACACCAGCGGCCAGTTGTCGGCCAATCGACTCGGCTTGCTGGGCATCGGCCTCCCGCTGCAACCAGACAAAGGTCGAGTCGGTATCACCGTAGATCACCTGATGACCCGCCTGCTCCAGCCACTTCCTGGTTTCCAGCATGATCCACTGGCCGCGTAACGTGATACTCGAGGCCAATCGAGGATCGAAGAAGCGACAGCCGGTCGACCCCAGGACGCCGTAGAAAGAGTTCATCAGGATTTTTATCGCCCGCGACAGGGCATCGTCCTGCTGGCGCTTGGCTTTGTCCCGCTCGATCCACAAGCGCGCAATGAGGCTTGGCAATATAGGATCACGCCGTGAAAAATGGGCACCGAGATACCCAGGTACCGGCGGCAGCTGGCCAGGAGGCAACGCGGCTTGCTCACTCTCCTGCAGACCCAGAATCAAGCCCAACGGATCAATGGCAAAGGTGCGGATGATACTCGGATAGAGGCTCTTATAATCGAGAACCAGGACATGCTTATACAAGCCAGGGCGGGAATCCATCACATAACCGCCGGGGGATGGCGCCCCGGCAATCGCGCCCAGATCCGGCGCCGCATAGCCCCGTCGATGCAGATGAGGCAGGTACAGATGGCTAAATGCCGCTACCGAGCCACCATAGCGATCCATCTCCAACCCGGTCAGTTGGCTGCGCAGACGCGCAAATTCAATCAGATGGCAGTGGGCAAAGATGTCACTGACCAGACGGCAATCTTCCAGGTTGTAACGCGCCAGCGCCAACTTGTCGTGATGAAACAGTTCACTGATTCGAGCGCCCCGATCATCAACCTCATCGATCACCTTACCTCGCCCCAACAGACTCTGAGCCACGGACTCCAGGCTGAAGCTGTCGAATTGCCAGGTTGCCGACTTGAGAGTGGCCACCCCATCAAGTACCACCCGCCCCGGGACCGTCACCTGTCCCTGTTGCCCCTCTTCACGCCCCGGGCGCCAGCGGATTGGCTCGGCACCCCGCCCCCAGCGCAACACCAATTGGTGTAACTCGGCGCGGCGGATCAGCAACTGAAAAGCGAAGTTGACGACATTCCAGCCGATGATTAAGACCGGATCAAGACGCTGCAGGAGCGGCCCCAACGCCAGCAGCAGTTGCCGTTCATCGGCAACCCAGTGAATATCGAACGCTTCGGCATGGGGCTGAGAGTCACCGATCAGGATCACCTGAGCAATCGGGCGGCCATCACGCCCCTGCCCTTGCAGGGCAACCGAGTAGAGCTCACCGGACATGGAGCACTCAACGTCCAGGGAAAGAGTGGTGAATGCCGGACGATAATCACAGGGCTCCAACGACTGAGCCTGCATCTGCCAGTGGCCAGTACGATTGGTGAGGATACCGCTCGCCCGCACACTCCCCGTGATGAATCGCTCCATCAGCACCCGCTCGACATGGCGGATATCGGCTTCGTGTACCCGGATACCATGCAGCTGCAGCAGTTCACGCGCCCGATGGGTGCGCGCCAGCGTTGGAAAACAACAGGCCAGTAGCGGCTCACCCGAGAAGCTAAGAAGGCCCGAATACCGCATGCGCCCGCGGAGCCCATGATGGCGAAATAGCTGCAGAGCCTGCTCCTGATCGGCTTGTGCCAGCAGGAATTGCGCCTCATCTCCTGAATAGACAAGCTGCACTGGGCCACGCGCCGTAGCCAGCCATAGGATCACGACATTGTGTTCATCCGTCGCCGGAAATACCCGTCGATCCTGGCTCTGCCGAGTCAGAATGAATCCATCGAGGGTTTGATAGGAACTGGACGACGTAGGCAAACAGACTCCCGATGGCCATGGGTGGCAACTAGCCCCGCGGCCTAGACGAAATAGCTCTGTGACTTAACAAGGCACCAAAGTCATACACTCGAGCCCCAGATCCATCAGCACGATGGAACGCGACGTGACTACTCTTTCTTGCCAAAACCAGACTGTTTGAGCGTGAAGCCCTCTTGGTTGCTCCAGGCATCCAGGCCACTGCGGTTATTGCCAGCGATCAGGCTGGCCGCCAAGCTCGGGCTGTTGAACAGCTGATCCTGCGTGAACAGATAGCCAGCACCATCGATGATCAACACCCCTTTTTGCAGCAAATTCTGCCGAAGTTCGATCACAGGCTCGCGCAACGAATCAGCCTGTTCCCCATGAACCCGGGAGCCAGCCAGCACCATGAAGCCCGGTTTATTGCGCTGCCCGACCGGGTAACCGCTCGCCTCTGCCCCTTTGACACTGAAAAAATAGCGTTCCCGCTGGCCAGGCGTACTGGTCGACAGTGCTTTTTGTAACGCCATCAACTCATCGAAGATGTCGATTGGTACCACCGCAGCCCGACGATTACCCTTCTGGTCGACGATAAAGCTGACGTGTTTGCTTAACATCCTGCAATCCTTTTTCTGGGTGTTGAACAAGGCTCTAGTTTGCCCTGACTTTAGCGCAGAACCAAGCCAAAACAGTCGTGGAACCCGCGGAATGGGGTGCGCCAAGAATTCACAACTGTGCATGGGTGAAAAGGGCGATTTTCTTGTGGTAAAACATTCACATGCCCGATAAAAACATCATACGCGGATCCCGTCAATCGGGAGGTGAGACGGATCATAGTGCCGCGTCATGCAGCACAGCAGCCTTTCGGTTCGGCTGGGCGTCTACTCGCCAGCCTCAGGGACAACCACCTAACCACATCACATAAAAAATCACTTTTTGTGATTATTTATACTTGCGATGTGACCTGTTTTTCACGATGATATCGGCAATTTCTGTTGTAGGGTAAAGGGATAAACTGATGGTTCGCGAAAGAGATGCTGTGCTGGTTAATGCGTTTCGCCACTCAACCCCCTATGTCAATCATCATAGAGGTTCAACCTTCGTGATCATGATCGGCGGCGAAACCATAGCCGACGATAACTTCGACGACATTGTGGCCGATATTGCCCTGTTGCAGAGTCTGGGTATCCGGCTGGTATTGGTATTCGGCGCGCGGCCGCAGATCGATGGCTCCCTCGCCCAGGCAGGTATCCGCTCCCGCTTCCACAAACGCATTCGTGTCACCGACAGTGACAGTTTTCGCATCATTAAGCAGGTTTGTGGTGGTTTACAGCTGGAGATCACCTCCCGTCTGTCGATGGGGCTCATCAACACACCGATGCAGGGTGCTCGGTTGAACGTGGTCAGCGGCAACTTCGTCACAGCCCAACCGATCGGGGTTGATGACGGCATCGATTACTGTCACAGCGGCAAGGTGCGGCGTATTGACTGCGAGGGCATCCGTCGTCAACTTGAACAGAACGCTATCGTACTGGTCTCACCGGTCGGCTTTTCCGTCACCGGCGAAAGCTTCAGCGTCAATGCCGAAGAGATTGCCGCCCAGGTTGCCATTCACCTCAAGGCAGACAAGCTGATCGCATTTTGCTCCTCGCAAGGGGTCATCAACCAGGATGGTCATGTGGTCTCCGAACTCTTCCCCGAACAGGCCGAAGAGTACCTCAACGCGCTTGAACAACAAGGTGACGATAGTTCGGGAACCGCCCGCTATTTCCACGCGGCCATTGCCTCCTGCCGTGCCGGAGTACCGCGCTGCCATTTGGTCAGTTACAAGGAAGATGGCGCCTTGCTGCAAGAGTTGTTCACTCGGGATGGCATTGGTACCCAGATCGTCCGGCAGAGTGCCGAACAGGCGCGCGCCGCCACCATTGATGACATCGGCGGCATCCTGGATCTAATCCATCCGCTGGAAGCCGAGGGGATCTTGGTGCGCCGCTCTCGGGAACAACTGGAGATGGAGATCGACCATTTCAGCATCATAGAACGAGATGGTCTGGTGATTGGTTGCGCAGCCCTCTATCCATTCCCGGAAGACGGCATGGCCGAGATGGCCTGTGTTGCGATCCATCCGGAGTATCGCAGCTCCAGTCGAGGGGATCGCCTGGTGGCCAAGATTGAAGAGCACGCGCGGCGGCAGAACATCCACAAGCTGTTTGTGTTGACGACCCGATCCATCCATTGGTTCCGCGAGCGCGGTTTTGAACCGGTTGAAGTTAGCGACCTGCCCGTAGCCAAACAGAAGTTGTACAACTACCAGCGTCGTTCGAAGATCTTGTTGAAAAATATATAAAAAAAGACGGGGCCGACAAATTTACCGGCCCCGTTTTGGCAATGGAGATTTCTGGTTTCCACGCGGCGTAATATAGCAGCGTGGAACCGTTTGAAGCGTGGAACCGGTCACATAAATAGGCCATGTTTTCATGCCATTAACAAAAAAAGCCAGCCCAGATCACAATTTGAAATGGCTTTCTGGATGCGGTTACATCTTTTTTTTGTCGTAGATCCAGGTTGTTGATTGACAGGGGATAGCCATTACAGGTATTTCTGTCAGTTCACCCCGCCCTGCGGGGACCAGAAGAGGCGCGTTGCCCAGGTAGGCAGTTTGAGGAGGTCAGTCTCCGTCGAAAATTGCCGAGGGGGAGTAACGCCGAGACCCACTTGTTACTGAACACAAGCGGGTCGGCTGCGAGGGCTGAATCCCTCGGGCTGTCACCGGATCGGTGAAGTGCTTCTGGCAGGAATCTCTTTTCCCGCCGCCTAGCCACGCCTGATCGGTTTCTACCCTCCTGGTTATTTGAAATAAAACGGAATTTTTTAGCAGATATCGTCAGGAGTTCAGTCGTGAACCAGGTTTGCGTAGCCAAGTTTGGCGGCACCAGTGTCGCCAATGCAGAAGCCATGAGCCGTTGCGCTCAAGTGGTTGTCAACAATCCCAAGACCCGCGTCGTCGTGCTCAGCGCCAGCGCTGGCGTGACCAACCTGCTGGTTGAGCTCTCGCAAGGCACGCTGGATGCAGCCGCCCGTGAAGATCGGCTGCAACGCCTGACCGATATCCAGTTCCATATTCTGGATGCCCTCGGCCAACCCGCTCCTCTGACCCAAACCATCCGCGACATGCTGGATGAAGTTCGAGATCTGGCGAGCCAAGCCTGCGTCGCCAGCGATGCCGCCTTGGTGGATCGCATCGTAGCCCAGGGCGAACTGATGTCGACTCGCCTGTTCACCGAGCTGATGAATCAGCAGGGCCACCCGTCAGTCTGGTTCGATGTGCGCAAAGTGATGCGTACCGACAGTCGTTTTGGCAAGGCAACTCCGGCCATTGAGGCACTGCGTGCTCTGGCGCAACAGGAGATGGCTCCCCTGCTGGCTGACCACTATGTCATCACCCAGGGCTTCATCGGCGCCAATGCCGAAGGGCAGACCACCACCCTGGGCCGCGGTGGCAGTGACTACAGTGCCGCCTTGCTGGCCGAAGCCCTGAGCGTCTGCGAGCTGGAGATCTGGACTGACGTCCCTGGCATCTACACCACGGATCCGCGCATGGTCAAAAGCGCGCATCCAATCCCCGAGATCAGCTTCTCCGAAGCGGCCGAAATGGCGACCTTCGGCGCCAAGGTGCTGCACCCCTCGACGCTGCAACCAGCGGTGCGTCGCAACATCCCGGTTTTTGTCGGCTCCAGTAAGGATCCGGCGGCGGGCGGTACCTGGGTTCGCTCCACGACCGAATCAACCCCGCTGTTCCGCGCCGTGGCTCTGCGTCGCAATCAGGTGTTGCTGACCCTGCAAAGCCCGAACATGCTCGGCGCCTGCGGTTTCCTGGCCGACGTATTCAGCATTCTGGCGCGCCACCGTATCTCGGTTGATCTCATCACCACCTCCGAGGTCAGCGTCGCGCTGACCCTGGACCACACCGGAAGCCAATCCAGCGGCAAATCAGTTCTCGGCGACGAAGTTCTCGCCGAACTCAGTGCGCTGTGCAAGGTTAAGGTGGAACATGATTTGGCACTGATCGCACTCATCGGTAATCGGATGAGTGAAGTCAGTGGTGCCGGTAGCCGTGTGTTTGAAGCCGTCGATGACGTCAACATTCGCATGATCTGCTACGGCGCCAGTGCCCACAATCTCTGCTTCCTGGTTCGCGAGGACCAGGCGGAGGAGATCATTCAGCGATTGCATCGCAAGCTGCTGGATTGATGGTAAGACTAAGTCCTTTACTCCGTTTCGGCGCAGGCACTCCCTGCGCCTTTTTTCTGCTTGCCTCTCACGCTTCACGCTCATCACTCAGCACGTTTGCGACCCGCCTTACGGCTGGTATGCTCAAGGCAGGCCCCCCATCCCCCTGTCAGGAGTACACATGATCCTCTCAACTACCCCCTCGCTGGAAGGCAAAACCATCGTGGAATACCGAGGCATCGTTGTCGGTGAAGCCATTCTCGGCGCTAACATTTTCAAGGATCTGTTTGCCGGTATCCGCGACATCATCGGCGGACGCTCCGGTGCCTATGAAAAAGAGCTGGCCAAGGCCCGCGAGATCGCCATGGGCGAACTCTCCGAGCGCGCCGCAGCCCTCGGCGCCAATGCCGTGGTGGGGATCGATCTCGATTATGAGGTGGTCGGCCCCAACGGTGGCATGTTGATGGTCAGCATCAGCGGCACCGCCGTCGTGATCCGCTAGCGCGCCTCATGGCCAGCCAGCTAGAGCTGTTCGAGTTAGGCAACCCATGCATCGGCATCTGCCAAACAGATGAGCGAGGCTACTGCTTGGGTTGTTTTCGCTCACGACAGGAACGGTTTGACTGGCAAAAGATGACGAACGCCGAGCGGCAGGAGGTGATGCGCCTATGCCGAGACCGCTCGCGTCGAAAACGACGACCAGCCACTGAGCCGTCCGCCTTGCCACCGACGCAATTGCCTCTGGATGGCCTGGATACAGACCCAGAGCACCATTAGTGGTCTGGTGATCAGCTATTGAGTTCGGATTCGGCCTCTGCTGCCACAGCAACATGCATCCCTGCTGAACGGACCATCCGCCGCAACCGGGCATGCACGCTGACAAAATCGGGTCTGCCAGCCGGCACCTCCGCCAGACAGTCATGCATTAGCGCACTCAGTGCCTCGCGCAGGGCAGCAGGCATATTTCCGTGGGCCACCAGCTCTTCGAGCAGACAACCGAAGGCGCGAACCTCCAGACGCTCGAGCGCCGCACCCAACGGGCTGCCCGGTGCGTAGAACGAGGCGGCACCAAAATCACCGAGCAAGGCCCCACCCCGGCCATCGTACAGGATATTGTGGCCGTAGAGATCGCCATGCAGTATGCCTCGACTGTGCAGATGCGCAGC
>RRZT010555136.1_pt1 | contig 10004 bp, 6 predicted proteins | sample 2165551 | NCBI WGS metagenome assembly RRZT01 (sample SAMN10456910, study PRJNA506462) | wastewater metagenome | biome: wastewater; feature: sludge; material: wastewater sludge; isolation source: wastewater sludge with Escherichia coli K12::gfp cells carrying plasmid... | place: USA: Moscow, Idaho ...
CAGACAGACAGACAGACATGGTGCCGCACAAGGTGCGGTGCCCCATGAAGGCGTGGCTTCCGAATGCGGGAGTCTTTGCGACCAAGGTCGTCGTCAACAGGGGCCGTGTTGCCATGTTGCTGGCGCTTGGCCGCGGTGGCCTTCGGGCTGCCGCATGAACAGCGGGCCCGTGGTACCCGTGGGCGCCGGGCAGACGACGTCTGCCCGGTGTGTTGCGGCTCTGCGGGCTTGAGTTTGTGGCCTGGCTTGTTCCAGCACAACCCCAGTGCCAGGCGCTTTGGACCGGCGTTGCCGGCGTGCCGACCGTGCGGTTGGAACAACAACAACTGGTCGGCCACGCCTTCACCGTCTGGTCACGCTGCCAGCGGGTGCCGTCGCCGGTGACGTGATCACCGTGAGCATTGACGGCAGCACACCCATCACCCACACCGTGACCGCGGCCGAAGCGGCCGCCCCGGCCACACCGATCTCCGTGCTGCTGCCCGCTACAGACATCACGGCGGCCGGTCAAGGTCCTGCCACCATCACCACCACCTACGCGGACGCGGCGGGCAACCCGGCCACCGGCACCCCGCTCACCACCAACCTCACCATTGACACGCAGGTGCCCACCACACCGACCGTGGATGCGCTGAGCACCAACGACACCACGCCGGTCATCACCGGCACGGTTACCTTGCTGTCGGGCGAGACGCTGACGGTGACGGTGAACGGTGCGACGTACAACAACGTGACGGTCGATGGTACCGGCCATTGGAGCATTGACACGGCAACAGCGCCTGTGAGCAGTGGCATTCTGGGCGCCTTCGTCGACGGCCAGAGCTACGAGGTCGTCGCCACCGCGAAGGATGCCGCGAACAATACGGCCAGCGACATCACGGCCAACGAATTGCACATCGATACCACCGCGCTTGCCCCATCCCTGGCCCTGGCCCATGATTTGGGCGGCAGCAGCACCGACTTGCTGACCAGTGACGGCACCATCAATGTGACCGGGCTGGAAGTGGGTGCCACCTGGCAGTACAGCCTGGACGGCGGCACCAGTTGGCAGCCGGGCAACGGCGGCGCAGCCACCACCACCACCACGGGCAGTTTTGTGGCCAATGCGGGCAGTTATGGGGCTGGCAGTGTGGTGGTCAAACAAACCGATGCGGCGGGCAATACCAGTGTGGACGGCGAGCTGGTGAGCACCACCACGGTGGCGCAGCGCACCTTGCACGTTCTGACGGGAGAAACAAATGATTCTGCGCAGATCACGGGGTTGAGCGACGGCGGTTACGTGGTGTTCTGGAAAGCCATGACCGATGCCGGCGTTACACAGTGCTTCACTCAGCGTTATGACAGCGCCAACAGCGTTGTGGGATCGCCTGTGGCTTTAGCCGCGAGTGCTGATTCCGATTCATTGTCATTGGTCATCACCGCCACGGTCAACGGCGGCTACGTGGCAGCTTGGCGGTCCAACAACGGGACGGATACGGATGTCAGGATCCAATATGTTGATCAATACAACACTGCAGGACCGTCGGTTCTGATTGGTGGAGCAACAACTCTGGGGTATCCCAAAATTGCAGCCTTGGACAATGCCGGGGTCTTTACTGGTGTCGCGGTGGTCTATGAGAGTAGCGGGAACGGCAGTTTATTGGAAGCCTATGATGCAAATGGCACCCAAGTTTTGTCGCCTGTCCAAGTTACGGACCAGCAGAGTACGGGAGGCAATGATAATTTGTCTTTGACCGCCTTGGCCAATGGGGGTTATGTGATCGCCTCCGTCAAAGGAATCAACCAAAACTGCTACATTCATTTGGAGCAATACGACAGCAACCATCAGCAGGTGAGCACAACCGATTTTCCTACGCTGCAAAGACACCACCCCGACATCACGGCCATGCCTGATGGTGGCTATGTTGTAACTTATGCAGAGTATTATTACTTTAGCAGTGCAAACCTCTTCTTCCAGCGATTCGACGCCGCCGGTAATGCTTTAACAGGCATACAAACAGTGGCAGGCCCGGCAGGCCTGAACCATGATCCTGTTGTCACGGCTTTGGGTAATGGCGATTATGTTTTGGCGTGGTCGGCCAGTACCTCGGATGGAAATGGTTACGATGTGTTCGTTCAGCGATTTGATGGTGCAAGCAATTTGGCTGCCGGGCCCATGTCGCAGCTCCATGGTGAAGCCGGTAACTACGGCGATGGCGGCGATAACAATGTCAAATTGGTGGCTTTGACGGGTGGGGGTTATGTGGTGACCTGGTATGGCTTTACCGCGACCCAAGACTCTGAGATTTTCTTCCAGCAATACGACGCGACGGGCGCAACCACGGGTGGCGTGCAGCATCTGCAAGGCTGGGCCAATGGCGATGCTGATTACCCATCCGCCTTGACCGCCTTGAGCGATGGCGGCTTTGCCATCAGCTGGACGGGGCACGATGGCGCTGCTTCCGAAATTTTGACCCAGCGCTTTGATGCCAGCGGCAACCTGGTGCCCGAAACCTTGGCCTTGACGGTGGACAACACCGCCCCCACCCTGCAGAGCAGCAGCCCTGCCGATGAGGGCGCCGTGGGGGCCGATGCCAACATCAGCTTGACTTTCAGCGAAAACATGGCTCTGGGCAGCTCGGGCCACATCTTGCTCAAGAACCTGTCGGGCGGTGCGGACATCGACATCGATTTGGCCAACCCAGCAGGGCAATTGAGTGTGGTGGGCCACAAATTGGTCATCAACCCCAGCGCTGACCTGACAGTGGGCCACAGCTATGCGGTGCACGTGGATGCAGGCGCCGTGACCGATGCCGCAGGCAACGCCTTTGCCGGCATTGCCAACGACACCACGCTGAACTTCGTGGCCGGCCTGCCCAGTGAGTTGCATCTGGGCACGGTCAGTGGCATTGACCTGAACTTGATTGGTGGCTTCACCACCAGCGGAGGACAGCGTTACTACTACCTGGACTTGAGCAACGATGGCAGTGCTATGGACGCCTTTACTGACGGGGTCGATCACAATGCTTTAGATGCCCTGTTCAACGGCGGGGCGGATACTGTGGACACCCAACCCGGTGGCGCTGTGGCCGGGGTAGACGATGCCCGCACGGTGCTGGTGGGGGGCTATACCCTGGTACTGCCGACCGAGGCTGAATTGACCACTGCACTGCCTCAAATCCCGAACGGAAGTGACAAGTGGAGTTTCTGGGATGGCTATTGGTCAGCCACACAAACAGCGGCAGATGAGCACGCCTACATCATGCACCCCATGGGTTACATGTCCACAGACCAGGATGTGAATTCTTATGTGGTGGCCCTTCAGGTGTTGTAAGGCATGGTTTCGCGGAGCAGCATTTTTTTGACTTTTGATTTTTGATCTTTGAAGTTGGGTTCGGCGTCCCCGCCGAACCCCTTGCGCCGCGCAAGCGGGCTCCACAACCCCGCGGCCGCCAACCGGCGGGGTTGGTTTTTGGGGTATGCATAATCCGTGATTGATTCGAGGTCAAAGTGTCCCATCCTGGGGTTCTAAGCCCAAACCCCAGAAATTTCCGTTATCCCAGATCAAGGTCAGCCACGAGCGCGTCCAGGTCGATCATCTTGCCATCGCTTTGGAAGGTGTAATGCCCGTTGAGCAGGATGTGCCGCCAGGCCGTCGGTGATATCTGGGTGATGAGCGGCAACGCCTTGGCGTTGCCGCTTGCCTCGTATTTCGTCAGCAGCCGCGACAAGATGGCTGAGTTGTAATAGATGACTGTAAAACAGCGTGCAAAACTTTCCAGATTTCCGGGGTGATCAGCGTCCAATAGTTGCCACCCTGGGTTGTGTAACCTACCGGCGTTTTTGCCGGGGAATCTGGGGTGTTATCCATGGAAGTCATAGCCGAAATCCGGCGTCGTCATTTGGTCAGCGGCGAGAGCATCAGCTCGATTGCGCGCGACCTGAAACTGTCCCGCCCGACGGTGCGCAAGCACCTGCAAACCGAGAGCGAAGCGGTTTATCTTCGTTCGCATCAACCGGCGCCCAAGCTGGGCGATTTCCTGTCCGTACTGGAAAGCTGGCTGGCGACCGAGCGCCATCTCCCCAAGGCGCAACGACGTACTGCCCAGCGCCTCTTTGAAGGCTTGCAGGCCGAGGGTTATCGCGGCGCCTACGACAGCGTGCAACGCTTCGTGAAGCAGTGGAAGTCAGCGCAAACCCGGCCGACGATCAAAGAAGCCTTTGTGCCGCTCGTCTTTGCACCCGGTGATGCCTGCCAGTTTGACTGGAGCCAGGAACACGTGGAGATTGGCGGCATTGCGCTGACCATCAAGGTCGCCCACTTCCGGTTGGCCTACAGTCGGCAGATGTTTGTCGCCGCCTACCCCTGCGAAACACAGGAGATGGTGCTTGATGCCCACAACCGGGCCTTTGCCTTCTTCGGTGGCGTGCCCAATCGCCTGATCTACGACAATCTAAAGACCGTGGTGGACACCATTCTGGTCGGCAAGGATAGGCACTTCAATCGCCGCTTCATGGCCTTGGCTAACCACTACCTGTTCGAACCGGTCGCCTGTACGCCGGCCTCCGGCTGGGAGAAAGGTCAAATCGAGAATCAGGTCGGCAACGTACGGGAATGGCTGTTCACACCCAAGGCCCGCTTCGAGAGCTTTGCTGCATTGAACAACTGGTTGGCCAACCGTTGCCGGGAATTGGCGCAGCGCAAACATCCGGTTGAGCCGACGCGCACCATTGCTGACTGCTTTCTTCAGGAAGGCCCCAGTCTGCGGGCCATTGCCAGCCCCTTCGATGGCTATGTTGAGCAGATGATGCGCGTTTCCAGCACCTGCCTGGTCCGCGTTGAGCGCAATCGCTACAGCGTGCCGGCCGACTTTGCCGGCAAGGTGGTGTCAGTGCGTTTATACGCCGACAAAGTACGGATCGTTGCTGAAAGCAAGGTCGTTGCCGACCATGAACGGCGATTCGGACGTGATCAGTTGATCTGCGACCCCTGGCATTACTTGCCGGTGTTGGAGAAAAAGCCGGGATCGCTGCGTAACGGCGCACCGTTTGTCGAGTGGGATTTGCCGGTACCGATTCAGCTGGTGCGAGATCGTGTGCTGAAGCAGCCCAAGGGTGACCGAGCCTTCGTTGAGTTGCTATTGGCAGCTCGCGAGGTCGGGCTGGAGGCGCTGCAAGTGGCGTGCGAATTGACGCTGGATGGCGGCGTGATTACAGCGGCTGTCGTCATGAATGAATTACGCCGAATAACGGCACCACCGCGACCCAGCGCAATCAGTCTGCCTGACCAACTGCGTTTGCAGGTCGAGCCGGTGGCTGACTGCAGCCGTTATGACCGTCTGCGCGGAGGCCAGTATGTCCATTGATCGCCTGGCCCAACTCAAATCGCTGCACCTCTACGGCATGGCCACGGCGTGGTCAGAATTGTTGGCGGAAGGCACGCGACGCCCCATGCAGCCGGAAGCCTGGTTGGATCGCTTGATTGATGCCGAGGAGGCGGATCGGCAGGTGCGCAGCCTGCGCTACCAGATGAAGGCGGCTCGTTTCCCGATCCATCGTGACCTGACGGGCATCGACTGGACGGAGACCCCTTTGCCACAGGCGCAGATTGAGCAACTGGCGACCGCTACCTTCATGGAGAGCGCCCACAACCTGATTCTGGTCGGTGGCACAGGGACGGGAAAGACTCATCTGGCGACTGCCTTGGGGGTTGCTGCTATCCATCAGGGGAAACGGGTGCGTTTCTTCAATGCGGTGGATCTCGTCAATCAATTGGAGCGGGAGAAGCAGCAGGGCAAGACAGGAAATCTGGCCAAGCAACTGGTGCTGTTTGATGCCGTCATTCTCGATGAGCTTGGCTATTTGCCGTTCCCGGCCTCGGGTGGGGCGCTGCTGTTTCACCTGATCAGCCAGCTCTATGAAAAGACCTCGTTGATCATTACGACCAATCTGTCATTCGGCGAATGGGTGACCGTGTTCGGCGATCCAAAGATGACGACAGCCTTGCTCGACCGCATCACCCATCACTGCGAAATCCTCGAAACCGGCAACGATTCCTACCGCTTCAAACAGCGGAAAAAATCCGTCATATCAGCCTGAGCAACTGGAAAGATTTGGACGCTGACACCTGGAAACTATTGGACGCTGATTGACAGTGACTCAATTTTATGTCACCCTTGGCAGACGAAATTCCGGGGGAAGGTCATTTCGGTCGGGCCATGGTTCAGGCAGCCGAAGGGATCTACCTTTGAAAAATCGACTGCCTCTGCGCTGTCGACGCGCAAAGCGCTGCCATCCTCGATTCCAGAATTTTGAGCCCCGCTGCTTCTACAGTGCCATTGAGGCAAAGGCAAGCAACGTGCTCCTGGACTCGGCGCATCCCGAAACAGTGATCGCGGAGCTGGCGTATCTGCTAAAACGAGTCAGGCGAAGAAAAGTGATGAATGGTTTAAAAGTGATGAATGGTTTACTTGGCCGAAAGGCAGCGCACGCCCTATTTCTGTTGTCGCTATGCTTGAGCGCGCCTCTGAATGCAATGGCAGAGCCCGCTACAGCAGATCGCGGCGTGGCAATCCATAGCCTCAACGCACCGCGCTCGGCCATCCTTCTCGCCGAGACCAAGGCCGGGGGAAATGCTACGGGGGCAGGGGGGGGGGCGACAGTTGCTGCTGCGCAGGGAGTCAGCCAACTTTCATTGCAAGACCTGATGGCGCTGGCCGTCCGGACACATCCCAGTGTCGGGGCCAAAAAAGCGGATGCCAATGCAGCGGAATACGACGTGCAGTCCGCGCGTTGGCAATATTTTCCCACGCCGTCCGTTTCCGCCCGGCAGGATGGCAAAAATGGCACGACGACTGTCGTTGCCGTACAGCAGCCGCTATGGGCGGGCGGTCGAATCGACGCCGGCTACAATGCGGCGATGGCGAAGCACCGGTCGTCCACAATATCGATCGTCGACGCGCAACAGTCGATTGCCCTGAACGTAGCAACCGCCTATCAGGCGTGGGCGCAATCGCTCGGCAGAATGGCCGCGCTCGGCAAGTCGGTCCGGTACCACGAAGAGCAGACCCAGAGTATGCGCCGCAGGGTAGATGGCGGGGTCTCGGCGTCGGTTGATCTAGATCTTGTCGAATCGCGTCTGGCACAGGTTCAGGGCGACTACTATGCTGCCCAGGCCGCCGGAAAAAGCGCTCTGGCCAAACTTTCGCAGGCCGTTGGGCGCCCCCTCGCAGAGTACGAAATTGCGTTTGTCGTTATCGAGCACGAGCACCCGTCGCTGCTCAACAAATCGCAGGACACCCTGGTCGCGGATGCTGAAGCCGTCGCTCCCGCTCTCAAGCGACTTGATGCAGACATCGAGGCTGCATCGCACGAAGCAGCGTCCCGTCGAGCCGCAATCTGGCCAACGATCGGGGTACGTGCCGAAAGCCAGCGCGTCGATTCCAGCAACACAAACACCATCGCCCGCACGGACAATCGCATCATGCTGACGCTGGATCTAACCCCCGGCGCAGGCCTGTCGGCCGTTTCCGGAGCTGACGCGGCCAGTGCGCGAGCGCTCGGGCTGCGCGAAACCAAGGAATCTGCCCGTCGTGAACTCGTGGCGCAGGTCATTGCCGAATATCAGGACTATCTCGCCGCCGTAGCCCGTCGAAAGAATCTCCAGCAATCGCGGCGCGTATCGGCGGAAGTGCTCTCGTCGTACTCACGGTTGTTCGTGGCGGGAAAAAAGAGCTGGCTGGATGTCATGAACTCTGCTAGGGAACTCACGCAGGCCGAAATCGGACTTTCCGACGTCAACGCACTCATTGCATCCTCGCAGAGCCGCTTACGGGTCTACCTCGCCGACTTCGACTGGTTTGAACGTCCGAATGCTGGTGCGCCATGAAAACGCCGCTCACTCCTGCTGATATCGACTGGTTGGGCCGCAACATCCCGCAATACTGCAGCGGCGCGGCAAAATTGTCGCGCAACGCAGAAGCCCGGATCGCGCAAATCCTCAATCGCGAAAGCCCGCACGCCGGCGAGCAGATATCCGATGTTGCCCGGCTGGCGCTCGATCATCTCGCTGCCGAAACAAAAGTCGGACAGTTCCAATGGAGCACCGCGGTGAATCCGCATTCGATCCCCTCGCTGATACGCCTGCCCGGCGTAGGCTGGGGAATTGTGTACGCCAAAGGTGACAGCGGGCGTTGGTTGATCGACCTTCCCGATGGCGTTCTCAAGACCGGCCTGTTTCCCAGAGGAACCCAGTTTGCCCCCCTCCATTCCCTGGCGGTGCAAGAAGAAGGGGGAGAATCTGCGCTTTCGCTGTTCCGTCGCGCGATACTCTCACGTAAATCACTCTTCCTGCAGGCGGCTTCGGCATCACTGCTGGCCAATTTTCTGGTCCTTGGCGCATCGCTCTACAGCATGCAGGTATACGACCGGGTCATTCCGACGCAGAGCACCGCGACGCTCTGGGTACTCACTGTCGGCGTGCTGCTGTCGGTGTTGATGGAACTGGTTGTCAAAATTGCCCGCTCGCGGATCATGGACGAGGCCATCAGCGGCATCGATTTGCAACTCTCCAAGAAAATATTCGAGCGGCTGCTCGGTATTCGCATGGACCAGCTCCCGGCGAGCGTGGGGACCCTTTCAGGACAACTGCGCGGCTACGAAACGATACGATCGTTTGCCTCATCGGCCGTACTTTACATCGCCGTTGACGCGCCGTTTGCGTTACTGTTTCTCATCGCCATCGCCTTATTGGGAGGAATGAAAATCGCGGCCGTGCCGACGATATTCTTCCTTGTCGCCGTTGGTGTCGGGCTCTACTACCGGCGAAAGATCGAACTGCATGCCAAAAGCGGCAACGCTGCATCCAACCGGAAACTTGGGCTGCTCGTAGAAACAGTCGAAAACGCCGAACTCGTCAAGTCCACGGGCTCGGGCTGGCAGCACCAGGCGCGTTGGGACGCCCTGAATCGCCAGTCGGTTGAAGACGATTACTCGATTCGCTCCTGCAGTGAGCACGCCTCCTACTTCGCAGGTTTCATGCAGCAGGCCTCCTATGTCGGGCTTGTTGCGGCAGGCGCCTGGGTCGCCTCCACCTCCACCGATCTCACGATGGGCGCGCTGATCGCCTGCTCCATCCTTTCCGGACGCGTGCTGGCGCCGGTGGGGGCCCTGCCCGGTCTGATCGTTCAGTGGGCGCACGCCCAGGCTGCGCTCAAGGGGCTCGAAGCCGTATTTTCGCTGCATCGCGATAACGAAGGCATCAGCACCCCGTTGGTGCCATCGCGCATCAATGGCGATTTTCATCTCGTTGATCTTCGCTACGCCTATAGAGATCAACCCGTCACCCTATCGATTCCAGGCCTGAGCATCCGCGCTGGCGAAAAAGTTGGCCTGTTGGGCGCGATCGGATCGGGGAAAAGCACCCTGTTGAAAATTATGGCCGGGCTCTACTCGCCGACAGAAGGCCGAGTCCTGCTAGACGGGCTTGAAATACAACAGATATCCCGTGCGCACCTCAGCGAGAGAATCGCCTATTGCCCCCAGGATAGCCGGCTTTTCGCCGGAACCCTGCGGGACAACCTGATCGTAGGCTTGGCCGGCATTGACGACGAAAGCATTCTAGAAGCCTGCCGGAAAACCGGATTGGCCCAACTTATCGCGGCCCACCCGAAAGGGCTCGATCTCCCGATAGCCGAAGGCGGAAGCGGCATATCCGGCGGGCAGCGCCAATTGGTCGCGATTACCCGATTGCTGCTTTCGCATCCGGATGTCTGGCTCCTCGACGAGCCGACGGCCTCCATGGACGAACAGACCGAAGCGCGCAGCCTTGGCGCACTGCGACGCGCCATCACAGCCGAAAGCACCATGGTACTGGTAACGCACAAACCGGCACTCATTGCCTTGGTCGACCGTCTGGTAATCCTCGTTGGCGGGCGAATCTTGATGGATGGCCCCCGCGACATGGTCCTGGCGCATCTCCGCAAAATGGCCATCGAACAAAGTGACGAAAAAACGAAGGCAGGACC
>RRZT011786954.1_pt1 | contig 10004 bp, 12 predicted proteins | sample 2165551 | NCBI WGS metagenome assembly RRZT01 (sample SAMN10456910, study PRJNA506462) | wastewater metagenome | biome: wastewater; feature: sludge; material: wastewater sludge; isolation source: wastewater sludge with Escherichia coli K12::gfp cells carrying plasmid... | place: USA: Moscow, Idaho...
ACAACCGGCAGCGTCACGCTGTTCTCGGTGGTTTCCTGACCGGGTTGGGGCCTGGGCTACTTCGGTCAGCCGCACATCCTGATCCGCTTCATGTCGATCAAGAACCACCGCGAACTGGTGAAATCGCGCCTCATCGCCCTCTCCATCGGCAACGTTTTCCCGCTCTACGGCACGATCATCGTCGGTCTCATCGGCATCGCGGTCTATAACGGCCCGACGGCGCTGGCTAATCCGGAAACCGTGTTCATCACCATGGTTAAAGATATGTTCAACCCCTGGCTGGCTGGCTTCTTCCTCTCGGCGATCATGGCGGCGATCATGAGTACCCTGAGTTCGCAGCTTCTGGTTGCAGCAAGCTCCTTTGCCGAAGACGTTTACAGGAGCTTCATGAAGCCCAGCGCCAGCGACAAGGAACTCATGTTCGTGAGCCGTACCATGGTGCTGGTCATTGCCACCATCGGCATCCTGCTTTCCTTCCGCGGCGGCAAGATTCTTGACCTCGTCTCCTACGCCTGGTCAGGCTTCGGTGCAGCATTCGGGCCGACGATTCTCTTCTCGCTGTTCTGGGGCAAGATGACGCGTAACGCCGCGATCGCCGGTATCGTCGGCGGGGGGCTCACGGTCGTGTTGTGGCCGCTGACCGGTTCGGCGATGATGGACATCATTCCGGGCTTTGCAGTAAGCTGCATCGCCATCTGGCTGACGGCAAGCTTTGGCAAGCCGGTCGAACCCGAAGTTGCCGCAACTTTCGACAATCTCGAAAAAGCGATCAAGGCCAAGCACTAAGTATTGCATCGGGAAGGGAGAAGCGGGAAGGGAAAGGGTAACGCTGGACCGCTTCTTTCTTCTCCCTTCTTTTTTCGGGCCCGCCAATGAACTCTCTGGAAACCTTCCTCTCCGACCTTTCCCAGCGCATGTGCGAAACACGGGATCGTGGTGCTGTGGCGACCTATATTCCGGGGCTGGCAAAAATCGACCCGGAGCAGTTCGGCATCAGCCTCTGCCTGGCCGACGGGCGCGTCCTGAGCTACGGGGATGCACAAACCCTGTTCTCGATCCAGAGTATCTCCAAGGTGTTCAACCTGGCGATGGCCCTCGGGCGCTATGGCAATACGCTGTGGGAACGGGTCGGGCGCGAACCATCGAGCAACGCCTTCAATTCGATCATCGAACTGGAACTGGAAAACGGCATTCCGCGCAATCCCTTCGTCAATGCCGGTGCCATTGTGACGGTCGACGCCCTGTTGCAAGGACGGGTGCCGAAAGCCACGCTGGCCGACATCGTGCGTTTCATCCGCACCGCGGCTTCCGATGACGATATCTACATCAACGAGCACATCGCCCGCGATGAAAACGAGACCGGCTTCCGCAACCACTCGCTGGGCTATTTCCTGCGCTCCTGCAACAACCTGCACAACCCTCACGATCAGGTGCTCGGCACCTATTTTCACCTCTGCGCCATCGAAATGAGCTGTGTGCAACTGGCGCACGCCGGACGCTTTCTGGCCGGCCTGCACGCGGAACATCAACTGATCACCTCGCGGCATGTGCGCAGCATCAACGCCCTGATGATGAGTGCCGGTCATTACAACGGCTCGGGTGAATTCGCCTATCAGGTTGGCTTTCCGGCCAAGAGCGGGGTCGGCGGCGGCATTCTGGCGGTGGTTCCCGGTGTGGCTTCAATCGCCGTCTGGTCGCCGGGCCTCAACCGCTTCGGCAACTCGCTGCTCGGCACGCGCGCGCTGGAAGAACTCTCGCTCTTTACCGGCTGGTCGCTGTTCAATCCGGGAAGTCGTGGACAGAAGCGGGCGGTTTCGGCAGCGAGCTGAACGCGAGTCCGGCACGAGTTCTGCCGGTTTTCTGAAAAGCGTTTAAAATCATGAAGTTTTGCGGGTGCCACCCTGTGTGCCCCTGCTTGTTTACAAGAAAGAGACAATATGCGCATGAACCTACCTCCCGCACCTTCGGTGCTGCTGCCCAATGGCGTTTCGATGCCCCGACTGGGTCTGGGTACCTGGCCGATGAACGACATCGAAGCGATGATCGCCGTCGAAGCGGCGCTGAACATGGGTTACCGCCTGATCGATACGGCGGAAAGTTATCAGAACGAACGTGGTGTCGGGGAAGGGCTGCGGCGCTCCGGCCTTTGTCGTGAGGAGGTGTTCATCACCAGCAAGTTCAGCCGTCAGTGGCACAGCATGGAAGGCGTCAGGACGGCATGCGAAAACAGTCTGAAACGCCTCGGCGTCGATTACCTCGATCTCTTTCTGGTGCACTGGCCGAATCCCGACCAGAACCGCTATGTTGAAGCATTCGCTGGCCTGGAACGCCTGCTGGAAGCCGGGCTGGTGCGCGCCATCGGCACGTCGAACTTCAAACCGGCCCATTTGCAACGCCTCTTTGACCAGGGTCTGGCACCGCACGTCAACCAGATTCAGCTCGATCCCTATCATCTGCGTGATGACGAGGTGACCATTCATCGGGCCAGGGGAATTCTGACCGCAACCTGGGGTCCGCTTGGCCGGGGGCGTGGCAACTTGCTGGACGATCCTGTCATTACGGCCATCGCCTGGCGGCATGGCGTGACGCCCGTACAAGTCGTGCTGCGCTGGCATACCCAGCAGGACTTCATCCCGATCCCCAAATCCCTGCACCCGAAACGCATGGCCGAGAATCTGGACAGTTTCCATTTCACGCTGTCTGCCGATGACATGAAGGCACTCGGCGGTCTGGATCGTCCGGACCCGGACATGCTTGATGCAGACAGCTTCGGGCACTGAACTCGGGGCCTTGCGCGCTTCCTGCTGAAAACCGGCTCAGATTTCCGCCCCGACCAGCGCCCCGTTTTCTTCCATCCACGCCCGTCGTCCGGCGGCTTCGTTCTTGGCCATCAGCATGTTCATGACCGGTTGCGCTTCGGCGGCTTCGGGCAGGCGCACACGCACCAGGCGGCGGGTGTCGGGCGACATGGTGGTTTCCCAGAGCTGCTCCGGGTTCATTTCGCCCAGGCCCTTGAAGCGCGAAATGGCGATGGCTTCGGGCCGGAGGCCTTCCTTGCTCAGGCGTTCCAGCAGGCTGCCGCGCTCGGCCTCGTCCAGCGCGTAGAGCTTGCGCGGCGGCCGTTTTTTGCCCAGTGCCGGCACATCGAGCCGGAACAGCGGCGGCTGGGCGAAGTAGAGATGGCCGTGTTCGATCAGCTTGGGGAAGTGCCGGTAAAAGAGGGTGCACAGCAGGACACGGATGTGGCTGCCGTCGACGTCGGCGTCGGTCATGATCACCAGCTTGCCGTAGCGCAGGTTGTCCAGCACGGTATCGGGCGCGTCGGCGGGGTGCGGGTCAATGCCGAGCGCGACGGCGATGTCATGCACCTCGCGGTTGGCAAAGAGGCTCCCGGCTTCGATCTCCCAGGTGTTCAGTACCTTGCCGCGCAGGGGCAGGCTGGCCTGGGTTTCCTTGTCGCGTCCGGATCTGGGCGAGCCGCCCGCCGAGTCACCTTCGACGAGAAAGAGTTCGTTGCAGCGGATGTCCTCGCTCTGGCAGTCGGAGAGTTTGCCGGGGAGAATGGCTACCGCCGACTGCTTGCGCTTTTCGACCTTCTGCCCGGATTTGGCGCGTGCCTGTGCGGCGCGGATCGCCAGTTCGGTGATTTTTCGGGCGGCATCGGGGTTTTCATTGAGCCAGAGTTCCAGCGGGTCGCGCATCATGCGTGATACCAGCGCCACGGCCTCGCGCGAATTCAGGCGTTCCTTGATCTGTCCCTGAAAGGAAGGGTCAAGCAGACGCGCGGCAAGGACGTAGGAGAGGCGGGAAAACACGTCCTCGGCCGCCAGCTTGATGCCTTTGGGCAGCAGGGCGTGGTGTTCGGCAAAGCTTTTCACGGCCTCGAAAGCCGCCTGGCGCAGGCCGGTTTCGTGCGTGCCGCCCGCCGGGGTGGGGATCAGGTTGACGTAGGATTCGCGCGCCATCGCGCCATCGCTGCTCCAGCAGATGGCCCAGGCCGCGCCGGAGCCGGCCGGGAAGTTTTCGTCATCGGGGGCAGCGTATTTTTCGGCGGTAAAGAGCGGGGCGGCCAGTTCGCCTTCGATTTGCCCGGCGAGATACTGCGCCATGCCGTTTTCAAACTGCCAGCTTTTCTTTTCGCCGTCGGCCAGGGTGAGGGTGATGTTCAGGCCCGGCAGAAGTACCGCCTTGCTGCGCAGCAGGCGTTCGAGTTCGGCCTGCGGGATGGTCGGCGAATCGAAGAACTGGGTGTCCGGCCAGGTCCGTACCTGGGTGCCGCGCGCGCGTTTGGGTGCGTCACCGAGGCGTTGCAGGGCTTCGATCACCGCACCACCGGCAAAGACGATGCGGTAACGCCCGCCGTCACGGGTGACATCGACCTCCATGCGCACCGACAGCGCGTTGGTGACCGAGACGCCGACACCATGCAGACCGCCGGAGAAGCGGTAGGCCGAATCGCCGTCGTTCTTGTTGAATTTGCCGCCCGCGTGCAGTTGGGTGAATACCACTTCGACCGTCGGCGCACCTTCGACCGGGTGATTTTCCACCGGAATGCCGCGCCCGTCGTCCTGCACGGAAACCGAACCGTCCGCATGCAGGGTGACGTCGATGTTCTTGCAATAACCGCCGAGCGCTTCGTCGGCAGCGTTGTCGATCACTTCCTGGATGATGTGCAGCGGGTGGTCGGTGCGGGTATACATGCCTGGCCGGTGACGAACCGGCTCCAGGCCCTTCAGTACGGAAATTGAATCTGCGGTGTAGGTCATCAGGGGCTTCAGCGGAAATCAGCAAAGGAGGGATTCTACAACGTGCTTCCTTGCTCAAGCCTAAAAGGGAAGGGGGAAGGGAGAAGGGAGAAGGGTGCGCCTCTCCTGTTTTGCCGGCTTGCGACGGCAAAAACGCCTTTTGTTTCCGTAGCATCACTGCCGACAGACGGTTTTACCCTTCCCCCTTCTCTCTTCCCTCGCAGGGTTCAACCGATCAGCGCCACCGCCTTGATCTGCACCCAGACGTCCCGGCCGGGGGCGAGCTCGAGTTGAGTGACAGCACGTTGGGTCAGGCGGGCGATCATTGGTTCCTTGCCGACATCCAGGCGGATCAGCGCCTGTGAGGGGTGGGTATCCTCGGAAATTTCGACAATCCGTGCGGGAAGAATGTTCTGGATGCTGGTGCTGTCAATTTTTTCACAGGCGATGCTGACATCGCGGGCAAGGATGCGCATTCGGGCGCGTTTCCCGACGGGAATGTCGTTGTCGCGCAGCCACAGGCTGCCGCCGGAAAAATCCACGCGCACCAGATGCCATGTGTCGTCGCGTTCACCAACCACGGCGTCAATGATCACCCCGGCGTCTTCGCCCAGCCGGATCGGCAGATCAAGCCGCGCCAAGGTTTCACCCAAGGGGCCGACGGCAACGGCCTTGCCGCCTTTCAGGACGACGATATGGTCAGCGAGTCGCGCCACTTCATCCGGGGCGTGACTCACATACAGGATGGGCATTTCCAGTTGATCGTGCAGTCGCGCCAGATAGGGCAGGATTTCCTGTTTGCGGTCGTGATCGAGCGCGGCCAGCGGCTCGTCCATGAGCAGAATGCTCGGATTGACGGCCAGCGCCCGCGCCATGCCGACGCGGCTGCGTTCGCCGCCGGAGAGGCAGTCCGGCTTGCGGTCGAGCAGCTTGCCGATGCCCAGAAGCTCAACGGCCTGATCGAGGCTGGCCTGCAAGTTGCCTCTGGCCTGCGGTGCGACGCGCTTCATGCCGTAGCGCAAATTGGCCAGGACGGAAAGGTGCGGGAAGAGGCTGGCCTCCTGAAAGACGTAGCCGATCGGGCGCTGGTGCGGGGGGAGCCAGTGCTGATCGTCCTGCCAGGTTTCGCCCTTGACCACGAGCCTGCCGACGGGAGCACGTTCCAGACCAGCGACACAACGCAGGATGGTGGTCTTGCCCGAACCGGAATGGCCGAATAATGCGGTGACCCCCTTGCCGGACAGCGTGAGATCAACATCCAGGCAGAAGCCGGGCCAGTCGATATAAAAGCGGGCGCTGATGTCGTCCATCTCAGGCTCCCTTCTTCGGCGCAGGCCGCTTGGCGTAGAGCGTCAGCAGCACCAGGAAGGAGAAGATCAGCATCACGGCGGCGAGGCGGTGTGCCGAGCCGTATTCCATGGCTTCGACATAGTCATAAATCTGCACCGAGGCGACGCGGGTGGAACCGGCGAGGTTGCCACCGATCATCAGGACCACGCCGAATTCGCCGACGGTATGGGCAAAGGTAAGGATGGATGCGGTCATGAAGCCCGGCAGCGCCAGCGGCACGGCGACGGTGAAGAAGGCATCGAGCGGGGACGCGCGCAGGGTGGCGGCGACTTCCAGCGGCCGTTCGCCGACCGCGTCGAAAGCGGTTTGCAGCGGCTGGATCATGAACGGCATCGAATGAACGGTGGAGGCAATGACCAGCCCCCAGAAGGTGAAAGGCAGGCGACCCAGCCCCAGGCTTTCGGTCAACTGGCCGATGATGCCGTTCGGCCCCATCGAGATCAGGAGGTAGAAGCCGATGACGGAAGGGGGCAGCACCAGCGGCATAGCCACGATCGCGCTGACCGGCCCCTTCCACCAGGCCTTGGTGCGCGAGAGTCGCCAGGCGATGGGGGTGCCGATCACCAGCAGAATCAGGGTGACGATGCTGGCTAGTTTGGCTGTCAGCCAGATGGCCTGGAGGTCACTGTCGGTAAGCATGTTCTCTGAAGTGAAACGTGAAAGGTGAAAGATGAAATGCGGAAAACCGCAGGCATGCCGCCTCCGGCTTCCGCATTTTGTTCGTCACGTTTAGTCGATGACGGATTTACAGATCGTAGCCGAAGGTCTTGATGAAGGCCTTCACCTTGTCGCTGGCGAGATACTTCATCAGCGCCTGCGCGGCGGGTTTGTCCTTGGCGGCACCGATCAGCACGGCATCCTGACGGATCGGCTGGTACATTTCGGCCGGAACGATCCACGCCGAGCCTTCCGTGATCTTGCCGTCCTTCATGACTTGCGAGAGCGCGACGAAGCCGAGTTCGGCGTTGCCGGTGGCGGCAAACTGGTGCGTCTGGGAAATGTTCTCGCCGGTGACAAATTTCGGCTGGAGGGTATCGAGCAGCTTGAGCGCTGTCAGCGTCTCAACAGCGGCCTGACCGTAGGGGGCCAGTTTCGGGTTGGCGACGGAAATATGCTTGAAATCACCTTTTTTCAGCACTTCGCCCTTGTCGTCAACAAAGCCGGGCTTGGCTGACCACAGCACCAGCTTGCCGATGGCGTAGGTGAAGCGACCGGCGCCGACGCCTTCCTTCACCAGCTTTTCAGGCGTGGTGTCATCGGCGGCGAGCAGGATTTCAAACGGTGCGCCGTTCTTGATCTGCGCGTAGAACTTGCCGGTGGCACCAAAGGAAAGCTGTGCCTTGTGGCCGGTTTCTTTTTCGAAGTCAGCAGCGATTTTCTGCATCGGCGCGGTGAAGTTGGCGGCGACGGCGACGATCACTTCGTCGGCGCAGGCCAGACCAGAAGCCAGCAGGGCAGCGGCGATGAGGGCTTTTTTGAACATGTTTAGTCCTTTCTTGGTGTGATAAAGCGTTGTTTTTTGCAGGAGCGAACCCTGCCTGCGCTCAGGCGCTGCAGGCAAGGCTCGTTCCAATGGTTCCGGGAGTTCAGGCGGCGACGGCGAGAATGACGTGCGATGCCTTGATCAGGGCGCAGGCGCTGGCGCCTTCCTTGAGTCCGAGTTCTTCGATGCTTTCATTGGTGACCACGGCGACGACCATCTTGCCGCCGGGCAGTTCGATGACCAGTTCGCTATTGACCGCCCCCTTGACGCAACGGGCGACCTTGCCGCACAGGCGGTTGCGGGCGCTGGTCTTGAGCGAATCATTGGTGGTGACGATGACCCACGGTGCCTTGATCAGCGCATAGGCTTCCTTGCCTTCGGCCAGACCCAGCGTATCGACGCTGTCGGCGGTGATGATGGCGGTCAGCGCGTTGCCGCCGCCGATGTCGAGAATGATTTCGGCGTTGACCGGACCGCGCTTGACGGACTGTACCTTGCCGATGAACTGGTTGCGTGCACTGGTTTTCATATCGAATCTCCTGATAAGTTGATAGTAGTGTTCAAAATCATCCATGCTCTTTCCGAGGACGGCGAGCACTCTTTCTCTTTCCTTTTCCATTTGCCGACAGGCGTTGAGAACCCGTTGGCCGTAGGGTGTGAGCTGTGTTCCGCCGCCATGCCGACCGCCGGTCTGGCGTTCGACGAGCGGCTGCTCGGAAAGGTTGTTCATGCCTTCAACAGCCTGCCAGGCCGCCTTGTAACTCATCCCCATGGCGCTGGCTGCTGCGGAGATCGAACCGGATTCGCCGATGCGTTCGAGCAGTTCCAGGTGGTTCCAGCGTTTTCCGCTGGTCAGCGAAAAAACGCGAGTCGCCGTATCGTTCATGGGGTTCCTTTCGGGAGGCCAAAAGCGTTATTACTATACACGACATAACGGAATCGGCAATATATCTCCAAAAAAACAAAGCCTTTCGCAGGGGATGGCGGGGTCGAGGGGCGTGGACAGACTGACTCAGCCTCTTGTAAGGCGGGAGCGAAAACGTGAGAAGCATCGCGCCCTCGCGAAGAGGCAATAGTTGAAATGCTGGCTAAACTGTAATCAGGTGGATTACAATTAAGCAATGATTCGTTCGTTTCTACACAAGGGGCTTGGCCGGTTCTACTCGGAAGGGGATCGCCGGGGCATCCAGACAAAACACGGGGCGCGTATCGAGCGCTTGCTTGACCGTCTGGATGCTTCCATCAGGCCGGAGGATATGAACATTCCCGGTTTCGGTTTTCATGGCCTGAGCGGTTTCAATCCGAAGCGGTACGCGGTGAGTGTGTCCGGAAACTGGCGGATTACCTTTGCTTTTGACGGCGAAGACGCTGTCGACGTTGACCTGGAGGATTATCACTGATGAGCCTGAGAAACCCGAACCGAAAACCGACGCATCCCGGCGCGATCTTCCGTGAGGATGTTCTGCCCACGCTCGCGCTCTCACAAACCGAATTCGCCAAGCGCCTAGGGGTTTCCCGGCTGACGGTTTCCGAACTCTTGCACGAGAAACGCTCCCTCTCGCCTGACTTGGCAATCCGCCTTGGCAAGCTGACGAACACGACGCCGGAAAGCTGGCTCTCGATGCAAGCAGCGCTTGATCTATGGACGCTGCGCCAAGAACGGGCGGAAGCGTATGCGGGACTTGAGAGTTTGGCACTGGCGTGATCCGTTTTGCTGCGTCCAGGTCGACGGGCCGAACGCCGGGGATTGGCGTAACCCCAAGAAAAAGCCCCAGCCAAAGGCCGGGGCTAACTGTTTGTTTTTACTGGTGGAGACGGGCGGGATCGAACCGCCGACCTATTGATTGCGAACCAATCGCTCTCCCAACTGAGCTACGCCCCCACGAACGGCGCAAATTCTACGCGGACGGAAGATGAGCGTCAATGACAAGAAACATGACATGAAACACGGATAACGGACTTGCCCATGCTTGCTTATCTTCTGCGTCGCCTGCTGTACGCCCTGCCGATTCTGATCGGGGTGAATTTCGTCACCTTTGCCCTGTTTTTTGTGGTCAATACGCCTGATGACATGGCGCGGATGCAGCTTGGTGTCAAACGGGTGAGCGCCGAGGCCATCGCCCGCTGGAAGAGCGAGCGCGGTTACGACAAGCCGCTGTTCATCAACACGGAAGCCTCGGGCAGCGGTGTGCTGACCGAGACCATTTTCTTCAGCAAATCGGCACGCATGTTCGTCGGTGATTTCGGGCGGGCCGAGGATGGGCGCGATATTTCCCGGGAAATCACCTCGCGCATGGGGCCGTCACTGGCCATTGCCCTGCCGACCTTCATTCTCGGGCTGTGGGTGACGGTGAGCCTGGCGCTGTTGCTGGCGTTCTTTCGCGCCACCGCGCTGGATTTCTGGGGGGTTGTGCTGTGAGTGGCGA
>RRZT010005362.1_pt1 | contig 10003 bp, 10 predicted proteins | sample 2165551 | NCBI WGS metagenome assembly RRZT01 (sample SAMN10456910, study PRJNA506462) | wastewater metagenome | biome: wastewater; feature: sludge; material: wastewater sludge; isolation source: wastewater sludge with Escherichia coli K12::gfp cells carrying plasmid... | place: USA: Moscow, Idaho...
AAGCATACTAATAGTCCCATTGCCTTTTTATGTCCATATTTACTAAAATAAGCTTGTCTTATTGGCGTAAATGTGGTAGACTTGACTAGTATTTGGTGATTATCAATAGATAATTACTACAATTGTCAATCTTAGTATTTAATTGTAAGATTTTCATCCAAAAAACTGTGTTGATAGGACATCGAAACGAGGTTTTGACTCGCCACTTAGGAATTTGTAGTGAGTTGAAGTTCAAAACCTTATTTCGGTGCCCATGGCACTGGGGAAACACCTGTTCTCATTCCGAACACAGAAGTTAAGCCCAGTAGCGGCGATTATACTACGCAAGTGGGAAACTAGCACGGTGCCGAATTATAAAGAGCTCCTCCGAATAGGTGGAGCTTTTTCGTATTTTAGTTATTTTATATTTATGCTGTTAAAATCAAAACTGGGTAGAGATCTTTCTATCCGGTTTTAGCTTATATATAATATTTATATTGCGAAGTTATACTGTTTAAAAGCTTATATATTTGGTATAAACATTTTTATAAGCGTAACTAAGAGCCACTGTACGATATTAAAAGCGAAAAGCAGCCCGAATATAGTAACGCCTAGACCCCATAGTCTCACTTTATCGTATGAGCTAATACCGTTTACGAAGTTATCGGATATCTCTTTATAATAGCGAACCATCAATACGCCACCAACAACGATCATCATGCCCATAAAGAATGTACCGATTTCAAATTCCATTATTCTATTATATCACTACAACTAGGTAATAACAATAACATATAATATAATAAAAAACTCTTATGTAAATATTGACAAAAAGCACAAGCTATGTTATAATCTTAAGTATAATCAATTAAATGGTTTAAACAAAGGAGATCAATTAAATGGCCGGAACAAAAGCTGGCGGCGCTAAAGCTGCCGCAACTAATCGCGCAAAATATGGTAAAGATTTTTATTCAAAGATCGGACAAAGAGGTGGACAGAACGGAACTACAGGTGGTTTCGCTGCTAACCGTGAACTAGCTAAGGTTGCTGGACAAAAAGGCGGACGTATTAGTCGCCGGGGTAAAGCAAAAACTACTATTTCAGCTACAGAAGTTTCTGAAACTTCAAAAATCGATGTTCGATTAGGTGAATAAGTATACTATTTAAATAAAAACTTGCATCCGTATAGATGCAAGTTTTTATTTAATTCTTTTTCGGCGTAAATGGGTGAATTTTGCCTGATTAGCTTTCCAAGTAGCTCCACACGCTGGGCATTTATAGTTTAAATCACTGGTCTGGTATCCGTTAACATTACAATTAGGACACAAACTTCGTTTATGGACCCAATCTCTATAGGTGTCCAACTGTTCTTCCTCGTATTCTTTATTAAGAGATATATTATATTTTGGTGCCAAATATTTATTTGCCACTTCCCAGGCTTCAGATTCTATTTTCAAGAGCTCTATGTCATGTTCGTAATTTTTATGTTTGCATATAGCATGCCCAAGCTCGTGAAGTAATAAGAGCTCAAAAATTTCGGTTTGCGTATCTGCAAAATAGACAGTGTTTTTATCTGGTGACCATGCAAAATCTTCTCCGCGAACAAAAGAAAGATCAGGAAAGTCGGTAATTAGCTTATTTACTAAGGCAATCTTTTGCATACTCATAACAACCGTAAATGACGGCTTCTTGAGGGTGTTGAGCACCGACTATTTTAGGGCAGGGAATGTTAGATGGTAATCGATCTTTTATGATATTAGTTAAAAATACACCAAAACGATCAAATTGCGAACCAACACTACCACCAATTACAATTACATTTGGTTGGATAATAGGTATCATCACCAGTAGTCCACGACTAATTTTATCAGAAATGCTTAGCCAGGTTTTAGGTTTATAGATATCTCTTGTGTATTTACCGTAAGTATTAAAAATTGCTTTGCCGCTTGCAAACTGTTCCCATTCTCTCATTACGCCATCATATTCGATGATAATGCGCCCAGATTCGCTACGCTTAAGTCCTTCATTAATATAATTATCTGTAATAATTCCAGCCCCAATACCTGTTGATACTGTGATATATAAAACTGTCTTAGCCGGGTTTTTGAGTAGTCTTGCCTCAGATAGACCAGCTAGATTCGCGTCATTTTCTATAAAGACTGGGACTGATGGAAATATTTTTTGTAATTCAGATTGAACATCGAAATTCTTCCAATGCAGATGCTGAGCCCAGGCAACTGTGCCCCCGTCCATCAGGGCAGGCATTGCCGCAGAGATAGCCTTAACTTCGTTTTTTTCGAAATTTTCGTTGAAATTTTCGTGGATGGTTTTTTCGACAGCTTCAAGATATTTTTTAGTTTGTTTTGGCGTTTCAAACTTTATACTTTTTAACAATTCTCCTTTTTGCGAAAAGCTAGCTATTAAAGTTTTTGTCCCCCCAGTGTCAATTGCAATAATCATAATTCTATTTTAACGCGTTTTATCTATATTTTCAATGACTAAACCTTGATTATAAAGATAAAAAAGTATATAATGGTAGTAATCTGTGAGCAGATGTTTTTCTGCTGCTCAAAGAAATACAATTAAGGAAGGAGTCTTAAAAGACTTATGGCAAACGCCAAAATAACAATGGATGAATTGTTGGCATCCGCTCCTGAGAGCGCAAACCAACTAAATCAAGGTGAAACAATAGAAGGTAAAGTTCTATCTGTTCGCAAACACGAAATACTGATTGATCTCGGTGCTCGAGGTGTTGGTTTTGTACCACGCCGCGAAGCTGGTTTTTCTAAAACTCTAAAAGAGGGTGACGAAGTAACAGCTAGCGTTGTAGATAATGAAATGGACAATGGAATGTCTCTACTTTCTCTACGAAAAGCTGCAAAAGACCGCGGTTGGGAAGAGGTTATCGTTAAAATGGAAGAGGGCGAAATTATCGAAATCGTTCCATTTGACGCAAACAGAGGTGGACTACTAGTTGAATATGAAGGAATCCGCGGATTCTTACCCGTATCTCAATTGTCTGCTGAACACTATCCACGAGTTGGTGCAAGCGATAAGGACGAAATTTTAAGTCGTCTAAATGGTTTAATCAATAAGGCTATTAGTGTTCGAATTCTCGATACTGACCGTAAAACAAACAAACTTATCTTTAGTGAAAAAGAAGCTATTAAAGATGGTTTGAATGAACGATTTGAAAGTATGAAGATTGGCGATACTGTAGAAGGTGTTGTGACTGGTGTAGTGGATTTCGGCGTTTTTGTAAACGTTGAAGGAATCGAAGGCCTAGTTCACATCTCAGAAATTTCTTGGGAACGTGTAAATAATCCAAAAGACTATGTGAAAGTTGGTGACTCTATCAAAGCTAAGATTATCTCGATTGATAAAGATCGTTTGAGTCTTTCTATGAAACAGTTAACTGAAGATCCATGGATTTCTGAAGTTGAAAAAATCAAAAAAGGAAGTAAGGTTGAAGGAACTGTCACAAGAATCACACCATTTGGTGCTTTTGTGCAGATCAGCCCTGCAGTCGAAGCCTTAGTTCACGTTTCTGAACTAGGAAAAGGCAACGATATTGATCCAGAAAATGTGTTCACTTTGAACGAACGAAAAGATTTTGTCATTATTGATATCGACAAAGAAAATCGTAAAATCTCGCTAAGTTTAGCGAAGTAAATTTTTAAAACTACCAGATTAATGGTAGCGAATTTTAACCATAAGGAGGTTTGTGATGGCGCAAAAAAAGATCGTAAATATAACAGATTCAATTACTGTTGATGAGTTGGCTAGTGCGCTTAATTTGCCCGTCACTACTCTTATTGGTGAACTTTTTAAAAACGGAATTGTTGCAACTATAAATCAACGAATTGATTTTGAGACGGCAGTTATCATTGTTGAAGAGCTTGGGCTTGAAGATGTAGAACTAAAGAAGAAAGAGACTAATGATGTTGCTACTCACCGTATTAATTCACGACGACAATCGTCGGAGGACGCTGAACCTCGTCCGCCGATTGTTGCCGTAATGGGTCATGTAGACCATGGTAAAACAACTTTACTTGACACAATTCTTGGTACAAAAACTGTATCTGGGGAGGCTGGTGGTATCACTCAGCATATTGCCGCTTATCAAACCAAGAGAAATAATCGAGTTTTAACACTTCTTGATACTCCCGGGCATGAAGCCTTTGCAGCCCTAAGGCAGCATGGAGCTACTTTAACTGATGTAGTTGTAATTGTTGTTGCAGCCGATGATGGAGTTAAGCCTCAAACTATTGAAGCTATTCGCTTTGCTCAGAACGCGAATGCGAAAATTGTAGTTGCTATCAATAAAATGGATAAAGACACGGCTGATAAAAACCGAGTTATGGCTGAACTTGCAGAAAGAGGCTTAAATCCAGAAGAGTGGGGTGGTGATGTGATTATGGTGCCAATTTCGGCTCGAACGGGCGAAGGTATCGACAAGCTTCTGGACATGGTGCTTTTGACGGCTGACATGGAAGAACTTAAGGCGGACGTAAATGTTCCTGCTGAAGGTCTTGTTATCGAATCTCATATGGAAACTGGTAAAGGCTCTGTGGTGTCGTTGTTGGTAGAGCAAGGTCAGATCAAACAAGGTGACTTTTTGGTTGCAGGTACAACGTATGGTAAAGTGCGAACACTTTTAGATTATAATTCCTCAACTCTTAAAAAAGCAGGCCCATCAACTCCAATCACCGTTACAGGATTTAAAGAATTACCACAATTTGGTGATGTGTTCAAGGTTGTAAAGAATGAGAAAATTGCTCGGCACATTTCTGAGGATTCAAAAATTGAAGCGGCGCAAAATGCCGCTACCGCCAACGTTACTGGCGCAGATCTTCTAAAAATGATGAATCAACAATATGATGCGGCCGATTTTAATATTTTAATTAAAGCCGACGTTCAGGGTTCGTTAACTTCGGTGTCAGACAGCTTACGCATGATTGAGACTAACGGCGAAGTCAACCTACATATTATAAAAACTGGTGTCGGTAATATATCAGAAAATGACATTCGGATTGCTGCAGCAAGTGAGAATACAATTATCTATGGCTTTAATGTTGAGCTCCCAGCTTCAATCAAAAAAATTGCAGTTCGCGACCGTGTAGAAGTTCGAATTTATAAAATTATTTATGAACTAATTGACGACGCGCGCGCTGAAATGGAAAAACTCCTTGCCCCTGAGGTTGTAGAGACTGAGATCGGCAAGCTTGACGTTAAAGGAATCTTTAGAACTGTTAAAGAGGAAATTATTGCTGGTGGTGAAGTTACTTCTGGGCGAGTTTATGCTGGTCTACTTGCAAGAGTTATGCGCAAAAAAGAGCAGATCGCTGAAATGGAAGTAACTAGCGTTCAAAGACAACAACAAGAAGCAAAAGACATCTTAGAAGGTGAAATGTGCGGATTATCACTTAAGACCAACAAAAAAGTTCAACTAGAAGTTGGTGATAAACTAGAATTCTTCACTCGTGAAATAGTAGAACGCAAGCTAAAAGCATAAGTTATTTGAAGCAAAAACTTATTTGTGCTAAAATAGTACTAGTTAAATAAGGAAAAATAATGTTTGAACTAGATGATAAGTTTTTTGAAGAAATTGGTCTAAACGCCATGCCGCAAAATGAAAAAGAATCTTTTAAGAATCACGTTCAAGAAGAAATTCAGGTTCGCGTAGGCGAACGAATTTCGGATGGAATGACAATTGAAAAGATGCAAGAATTCGAAAATATAATTGATAACGTACCCGGAGCTGTCGACGGTTGGCTTAACCAAAACGTGCCTAATTATCGATCAGATGAAATTTTTAATGCTCTTAAACAGCAAAACCAAACGGCAGACGAAGAGTCTATTTTGTCCGAATATGCAGCCATGAAATGGTTATCTATCAATCGGCCTGATTTTACTCAGGTTATCGCAACTGTTATGGACGAAGTCAAGCGTGAGCTTCGCACAAATGCCGGTAAGATATTAGGCTAAAACTTTATTTTAAATAACCATTTATAAAACTGTCCGCATTCATTTGTTTACCACTTAGAGCGGTCAGTTTTTTTATTCGTAAGTATTTACTGTCTTTAAACTCGATATCAAGCGGCGTAGCCTTAGCGTCTACTACATTTGCCTCGTTAATAATACATAAAAATCCGCTGATCTCAATCTTGGTTTTAGGGAATATTTCATAGGCTCTAATTTGCTGTTCGGCTTGCTGAGCAGTCATAGTTTGGCTGTTTAATAAAGCATCTATCTTACTTAATAACTGGCAATATACGGTCTCTTCTTCGTCTTGAGGCTCAGGGAGTAAGTTCTGGTTTAATATTGCGTCTAGATGGCTAGAAAGTAGCCTAGCGCCCATTTTTCCGGCTAATGTGTATAGCTGAGACGCCGTGATAGTGTCGTCTAGGCTGATTTTTTCTTGAATATAAACTGGGCCCGCGTCCATTTTAGCTGAAAGCTGCATGATAGATACGCCAGTTTCGCTATCACCATTAAATATTGCCGATTCAATTGGGCTAGGTCCGCGATATTTAGGAAGAAGTGAAGGGTGTACATTTATAATCCCAGGCGTAAACAGATCGATAATATTTTGTGGTATTATTCGTCCAAAAGACACTAAAACTCCAGCTGGTTTGTCGAAATTATGTATAAAATCAATAATTTCATTCATTTTTTGCGGTTGAAGAACGGGTATATTATATTCCTCGCCGATAATTTTAACTTTTGGCGGTTGTATTTTTTGCCCTCGGCCTTTTTTTGAATCTGGCTTGGTGATAATTCCGACAATATTAAAATTATCATCGATCAATTGTTGAAGTGAAATCGTAGAAAAATCTTCGGTGCCGAAAAATATAATCGGTTTTTTAGTATTCATTATATTAATTTTACCATAGTTTATGTTTCTAGAAAAATATTGGCTCACAAGTTTAATCTAGGTGACTTCCTTGGAGACTATAAAAGCTTGACTTCGCTTTTTTTTTTTTAGTAAACTTAAACCATGAATATACATAAGCATAAATCACAACCATACAACAACACTAACAATAACCAACTCACTCCAGAACTAAACCACCACCTTATTTCCAGTCGGCGCTCCGGGCCGCTAGGCCTAGTCTTACCAACTAAAAATAAAAGGTGGAATAGTTCTTCACAAACCGAAACTAACTCTCAAACCAACTCCCAAACTACTCCAGCCTTCACCATCATAGAAGTAGTCCTAGTCCTAGCTATTGCTGGCTTAATCTTCTTAATGGTATTCATTACTCTACCTGCTCTTCAAAGAAACCAAAGAGATACGCAGAGGAAGAATGATATGGCTAGAGTATTGTCAGCCGTGAAAAGTTTTCAGGCGAACAATAATGGCATTGCACCTCAAGCGGGTGATTATGGCCCAAATCTAGTACCGAACTACTTGAAAGCTAACGGTGACGAATTTAAAGATCCTGATGGTAGTGAATATGTGTTTGCCGCTGGATCGAATGGATACGACACCCCACTAAAAGGAACCCGCAAGAGTGAATATGGTTCATCTATAATATATATTTATTATCAGTATGAGTGTGACGATGGTAAGGTGAAAGTGTCTAGCGGTAAAAACAAGATAGCTTATTCGATCGCTCTTGAGAGTGGCGGTGTATATTGTGTAAATAATTAAATACGACCAGCCATTAATTGAATATTATGAAGAGTGTAATAATAGATATATTATACGCCTATTTTATAAGTCATCCCAAAGAGTTTCGTTGTCTTTTATATCTTTATCGTAATCTAGCGGTTGTAACTCTCCGTCATCATCTAAAGTATAAAATGCATCTTTGTCATCTCTGATATGGTCGACGAATAGAATTCCGTTGGTGTGATCAATCTCATGCTGTAATACGCGAGCCAAAAAGCCTTCAGCTTTAATGCGGACCTCGTTGCCGTGAATGTCAAGTGCTTTTACGCGAACCTTTTCATAGCGGGGAACTTTTCCGTAGATACTAGTTATTGAGAGGCAGCCTTCGAAATCTGTAACTATATCGCCTTCAAATTTTACTACTTTAGGGTTGATTAGAGCGGTGAATTCTTGGTTATTTTTATCGTCAAGGTCGCTACGAACGATAATAATTTTATACATTTTGTCGATTTGTGGCGCTGCAAGAGCAGCTGAAATTTCATGCGGATGAGATTTTTCCCAATCCAGGCTAGCTTCAATCATTTCTTTGACTACATCTTGAACTTCGTCGGTGATAACATGGACTCGTTCGGCTTTTTGCCGCAGATGATTATTCGGTAAAGTTATTATATCTTCTTTTTTCATTGGTGTACATTATAGCATATTGAGGCAGTTAAGTCGAGAAAATTCCCTGCAGGTTAGTGCCATGTATAACAGAAGCTAAAGGTAGAGTCTCTTTATAGTAAACTAGGTGGGTCGATATCTATGCGCCAGTGTGCTTGTGTTTGGAATTTTTTAGCTATCTTTAATAGTTCGCCGCGTTTTTTACTTTTTATAATGATTTGCCAGCGGTATGTGTCTCCAACTCTTTCATAAAAAGCAGGTGTTGGCCCTAAAATTTGGACCTCTGATGCGTGTGCTGTTCTAATTTCTTGTGCAGCTTGGCGGGAATTTTTTATGGCTGATTTCTCAGTTTTATATACGCAAGTTAATTTGAGTATATATACGAAAGGCGGGAAGTTTGTTTGTTTGCGAACTGCAATCTCGTGTTTATAAAATCCGTCATAATCTTGGTGAATGCCAAATTGAACCGACGGACTATTTGGTTGGTACGTCTGTACTATGACATTAGTATCAGATGCGTGGCGACCTACGCGCCCAATAACTTGAGCTAGTAACTGAAAATTTCGCTCAGGTGAAGTGAAATCGGGCAAAGCTAAACCTGCATCCGCCTGGACGACGCCTACAGTGCGTAGTTTTGGTAGGTCTAAACCTTTAGCGATTACTTGAGTGCCGATAATTATATCGATATCGCCACTTACGATTTCCCTGTAAAGTTTATCTACTGTGCTATCTTTTTCACTGTCAGCATCAAAACGAACTATTTTTTTATTCGGAAATAGCTTTTTTGCCTCTTCTTCGATCATCTTCGTGCCGATACCTTTATGGATTATCTCAGCTTCACCGCATTCTGGGCATGAAGTTGGAATTTTTTCTTCAGTACCGCAAATATGGCAAATTAATTTGTGTTTATCTGCATGAAGAGTGAAGGGAACGAAACAATGTGGGCAAAGTGCCGTCCAGCCGCAGTTATGGCAGGTCGTCAAGCTTGCACTTCCGCGACGGTTATGATAGAGCAAGACTTGTTTACCATCCTCTAGCGACGCTATCATTTCTTTAAGTAGTTTATTTGAAAAGAAACGATGTTGAGAGATGTTTGTCTTTTTTGTCAGATCAATAAGGTCAATTTTAGGCGGTTTTGCGCCAGCAACTGCGAGTTTGGTCATATTTACTATCGGCGGATTTGTTTTATTTGTGCTAGCAATATAATAATCTTCAACTAGTGGTGTGGCGGAGCCGAAGATGGTTTTTATCTTGAGTTCATTTGCTAGAAAACTACTTGCGCGTAGGGCTGAATATTTTGGTGTCTGCTCTTGTTTGAAGCTTGGTTCATGGGCCTCATCGATTATTATCAATCCTAAATTATCAACTGGTGCGAACAGTGCAGACCTAGCACCAATAATTACCTGTGGCTTAGGGTTCTGATGAATTTTCATCCAAGTTTTGTGTTTTTCTGCCTCGGTCATGCGAGAGTGCAAAATACTTATATCGCCAAAAACCTGTGAAAAGTTTAAAACTAGTTGCGATGTCAAGGCGATTTCTGGGACTAATAATATAACAGATTTTCCGTTAGTTATAGTTTTTTGTGCCTGATCTATATATACTTCAGTTTTTCCAGATCCAGTAATTCCGTGCAGAATTATCGTTCCGTGGTTAGTTTTTTCGATTTTTTCGATAGCTTTTTGCTGTTGGCTTGTGAACAAAAAATTTGTTCGATAGCCAACCTTTTTATCTGATACTTCGCTA
>RRZT010017995.1_pt1 | contig 10003 bp, 4 predicted proteins | sample 2165551 | NCBI WGS metagenome assembly RRZT01 (sample SAMN10456910, study PRJNA506462) | wastewater metagenome | biome: wastewater; feature: sludge; material: wastewater sludge; isolation source: wastewater sludge with Escherichia coli K12::gfp cells carrying plasmid... | place: USA: Moscow, Idaho ...
CACGCTGGAGGTGTGGGACGAATCCCTGGCCGGTTTCGGCGGCGAACTGCTCCACGCCCGACTGCAAACGCTGCGCGACCTCGCCGAACCCGTCGCGCAGGCCTACCTGGCGATCGCGCCCTCGAACAACGTCGCCGCGCTGGCCTACAAGTCCAGTTCGCTAGGTCTGGATCCTCGCCCGGGCGACACGCTGGACGGCCTTGCCGCAGCGCGCCAGGCCGACGACGAGGCGAGTGCGGACGGCTCGCTGCTCGACGCGTCCCCGGCCGAGTTGGCCGCGCTCCTGCGCGCTCGTATGGAGCAACGACACCGAGAAGAGATCGCGCGCGGAGTCACCTTGGTGGGCCCGCACCGAGACGACCTGGTCTTATCGCTGGGGGAGTTGCCCGCCAAGGGGTATGCGTCGCACGGGGAATCCTGGTCGTTCGCGTTGGCCTTGCGGCTGGCGGCCTACGCGCTCCTGCGTGCCGACGGTGTGGAGCCGGTCCTCATCCTGGACGACGTGTTCGCCGAACTGGACGAGGTGCGGCGTTCCCGGCTCGCCGAACGGATCGCCGGGGCAGAGCAGGTGCTCATCACCGCCGCCGTGGCCACCGATGTGCCCGCTGCGCTGGCCGGGCGTCGCTATGTGATCGCCGAGGGGCAGGTGCGTCGCGTGGCTGAGGCTGACGACGCCACCGATGTGACCGCGGGGGAGCCCGACGATGCGTGACCCACACACCCCTGACGTCGAACCCTCGGGAGACCGCGAGGTTCCCGCTCCCCGGCAGGAGGTCGAGTTCGACGAGGTGGCGTTCAATCCCACCGGGCTCGACCTTGCGCGTCAGATCGCCGAAGCCGCAGGCAGGACGGTCCCCGCGCCGCCGCCTCGGCCCAAGAAGCGGCGGCGTCCCGGACGCCGGGCGCGGGAAGAGCGCCGCGGGGATCCCATGCCCTTGGGGGACGCCTTGGAGCGGGTCATCGAGCAACGGGGCTGGTCCGCCGACGTCAACGTCCATCTGCTGATGGGACGCTGGGCGGAACTGGTGGGCCCTGTGGTGGCCGAGCACAGCACGCCGGAGGCGTACACCGACAAGGTCTTGGTGGTGCGCACCAGTTCGACGGCCTGGGCGTCCCAACTGAGACTGATGGCCCCCCAGCTCGTGGCCAAGATGAACGCGTCGCTGGGCGATGGCACGATCCTGCGCGTCCAGATCATCGGCCCGAGTGCGCCGAGTTGGAAGCACGGGCCCCGCTCGGTGAAGGGGCGAGGCCCGCGCGATACGTACGGCTAACCGGCGTCGACCGGGCGCAGATCTACGGTGAAGACCCGCAGGAAGAACTGCACGAGCGGGCCGATCGTGAGCGCGTACACGATGGTGCCTAGGCCGAGCGTTCCCCCGAGCAGGAAGCCGGACGCCAGCACGATCACCTCGATCCCCGTCCGGGTGAGTCGTACCGACCAACCGGTGCGTCGGACCAAGCCGGTCATCAGGCCGTCGCGGGGACCGGGTCCGAGTTGGGAGCCGATGTAGAGGCCGCCGGCGATCCCGTTGAGGATGATCCCGCCGATCAAGAGCGCGATCCGACCCGCGAGTGAGTCCGGCACCGTGAGGAGGGCGAGGCTGACGTCGGTGGCGACGGCGATGACGACGATGTTCGCGATCGTCTCCAAGCCTGGCCATTGCCGCAGCGGGATCCACAACAGCAGCACCCCGACGCCAACCAGGAACACGATCGTCCCGAAGGAGGCCCCGGTGCGCCGGGTGAGTCCCTCGTGGAATACGTCCCAGGGGTCGAGCCCGAGCGTGCTGCGCACCTGCATCGCCATGGAGAGGCCGTAGAGGATCAGGCCGATCATTAGTTGGGTCATGCGGCGAGGCAGGCGGCCTGCGCGGAGTTGTTCGCCGGGGGTCAGGGCGAGCAGGGGAGCGCCTGAGGGACGCGAAACCAGAACGGACATGGCACCACTGTCACGTCAAGTGGACTGGTGAACAATAGCCACTTTGGTGATACTGGACTGCATGAGCCTCCGCATCCCCGCAGCGAAGCTGGCACCCCTGAAGGACCTCCCGGTCGAAGGGACCGCCGCCTATCGCGTCCTCGCAGGCGGGATCCGCGATTGGCTCATGGACGGTCGGCTCGTCCCCGGGACGGTGCTGCCCAGCGAACGTGCCCTCACCGCAACGCTCGGCGTCAGCCGCACCACCGTGACGCGCGCCTACCAGGAACTCGTCAAAGAGGGCTACGCGGCCACCCGCCGCGGCTCGGGGACGGTCGTCCGGTTCCCGGGAGCGGGTCCGCGTCGACTGAGCCCGTTCGGCCCCCAACTCACCGACCCGACCGACGACCAGGTGGACTTCACCTGCGCGGCGTCCGCGGCCCCGCCAGGACTGATGGGGGCCGTGGAGGCTGCGATGTGCGAACTCGGCGCGCACGCGCGCGGGATCGGCTACCACCCGCGGGGGATGCCCGCGCTACGTGAGGCCGTCGCCCAGCGCTACCGTGACCGAGGCGTCCCGACCAGTGCCGAGAACATCCTGATCGTCCCGGGAGCGCTCGCCGGGGCGGCGGTGGTGGCCCGAGCCCGGGTCCGTGCCGGTGATCGAGTGCTCATCGAATCCCCGACGTACCCCAACGTCACCGAGGCGCTGCGCGCCGAACGCGCACGTCTGGTGGGGATCGGCGTCGCCGGGGGCTGGCACGGGGCCGAGATCGCCCAGGCCGTGGCGCGGACGCGTCCGCGACTCGCCTTTCTGATCCCCGACTATCACAACCCGACGGGGACGCTGATGGACGACGCCACGCGCGCGGAGATCGCGCAGATCCTGGATGCGGGGGAGAGCACGGCGGTCATCGACGAGACCATGGCCGAACTCGATCTGCGCGGCGGCGACGGCCTGGTGCGTCCGGCGCCCTTCGCCGCCTACAGTGCCTCTGCCCTCACCATTGGGAGCATGAGCAAGTCGTTTTGGGGTGGCATCCGCGTGGGCTGGATTCGTGCGCCACGTCACGACATGGAAGCGCTCCATGCCGCCTCATTGACCTTCTCACTAGGGTGTTCGGCACTCGACGAACTCGTGGCGGTGCACCTGCTGGCCGACGCCGAACACATCGTGGCCGCGCGTCGTGCCGCGCTACGGCAGGCGCGCGACTCCTTGGCCGGTCTCCTCCGCACACACCTGCCGACCTGGGAGTTCACCCTTCCGCCCGGCGGGCTGACGCTGTGGTGCCGCTTGCCCGAGCCGGTAGCGGTGACGGTGGCTGCCGAGGCGGAACGGCTGGGGGTCTACGTCGTCCCCGGGGTCCGGTTCTCCGTGGGTGGCGGGATGGCGCACCACGTCCGCCTGCCGTATGCGGGCGATCCGGCGACGTTCCCCGGGGCGGTGGAGCGGCTGCGGAGCGCCTACGATGCCGCACTCAGGGCGCCGTCCTCACTCCCGACGCCACGCGATCCCGTGACGCTGGGGGAGCGGGACGCCCTGATCGCCTGACGCACGGTCCCTTTCAGGCGCTCACGCGCACGAGGTTGCCCCACGGATCGTCCAACTCGACGGTGGCGCCGTCTTCCCGGGTCTGGATGCCGTGAGCGCGAGCGCGGGCGTCGAGGTCAGCCACGTCGTCGGGGGTCGGGACGACGATGTCGACGCGCCCCAGCCCCAGCGCCGGGGCACGCAGGCCCACGCCCTGGGAGGTCCATGTGTTCATGGCCATGTGGTGGTGGTAGCCCCCCGCGGACACGAACAGGGCGCCGGGGAGTTCAGCGGTGACGTCGAACCCGAGGGTGCCTGCGTAGAAGTCCTTCGCGCGGGCGGTGTCGCCGACTTTGAGGTGGACGTGGCCGAGGATGGTCTGATCTGGCAGCGATCCACGGCGTCCCGGGGTGGTGTCGACGAAGTCGCGGGCGGAAGCGGTGAGGTGGTCGCGCAAGAACTGGTTCGGATCCACGTAGAGGGTGTCCATGCGGACCTGGCCGTCGTCCCACGTCCAAGTGTCGCGCGGGCGGTCGTAATACAGTTCAACGCCATTGCCCTCGGGGTCGTCGAGGTAGAACGCCTGGGAGACGAGGTGATCCCCGGAGCCGGTGTAGAGGCCGGGTCGGGCTTGGGCGAAGGACGCCAGCGTGGTGGCCAGCGCGGTGGGGCTGTCATGGAGGATCGCGGTGTGGAACAGTCCCGCCGTGCGTCGTTCTCCGCGTGGGAGCCCCGGTCGATGACGCAGCGTCACCAAGACATCGGTGCCGCGACCCAGGTCGACGGCGTCCCCGTGTGCGCTGATCTGGTCCAGCAGCAAGACGTCGCGGTAGAAGGCCGTCAAAGCGTCGAGGTCGGCCACGTCGAGGACGACGCTTCCCATGTGCGTCGAAGCGGGCAGTGTCGCAGTGTTCATGATCCTCCCAACAGTTGATGAATCAACCATATTCCGGGGGGAGTTTCTAGGATCGCATTCGTTGCTACTCTGACGCGCGGGGTTTGAACATCTTCCAACGACCGGCGACCGCCCCAACCGCCGTGGGGGTACTCGTTCATGGCGGGACTGCTGCGCAAACAACGACGCGGCATCGCAGCGCTGCTCGCGATCGCGGTGGTCATGGCGCTGCTGGCAGCGCTCCACCCCGGGGTTCCGGCGCGCCAAATGCAACTCAATGACGGCGGCATCTGGGTCACCAACCAAAACCTGCGCCTCGTCGGTCACCTGAACTACCCCTCACGCACCCTCGACGGCGCCGTGCGGACCACCACGCCCACGTTCGACGTCTCGCAAGCAGGCGACACCGTCTTCGTGGAAGACGCCGTGAACGCGCGCACCAGCAGCGTCGACACAGCCGCGTTCACCATCGACCAAGGTGCCGAGCACGGCAAGAGCGTCGTCTTCAGCCACGCCGCCAACACCACCGCCTTCGCGGACGCCCAGGCGGGCCGCGTCTGGGTCATGGACGCCTCCCAGGCCAGCGGATTCAGCACCACCGCAGAACCCACGTTGGAAGACGTCCCGGGCGCGCGCGCCATCGTCGGCACCGACGGCGTCGCGAACATCGTCCTACCCAGCGGCGCGGTCAAGCGCGTCGAACAGCGTGAAGTGAAAGACGTCGGCACCATCCAGGGCCTGAAGGATCTGGCGTCCGGGGACATCACGATGGTGGGGGACACCCTGGTCGTGTTGGATCGTGCCTCCTCCATGGTGCGCACCGTGCACGGGTCAACCCCGGTCGATTCCCCCCAACGAATGGTGCTGCAGCAGCCTGGTCCGGCCGCCGAGACGGTCCTCGTTGCGGGAGAAGACAGCTACCTGGCCGCGCCGTTGACGGGCGGCGACGTCGCCCCGACCCCGGTGCAGGGCAAGGGAAAGCCGGCGCGCCCGGTCCTCCTGCAAGGGTGCAGCTATCTGGCCTGGGCAGGCACGGGCAACTACGTGCGCACCTGCGGCAAGCCCGCCGACAGCAAAGCCGAGTCGGTGGAAGCGCTGCGCGGATCCACCGAGTTGGCCTTCCGCACCAACCGAGACGTGATCGTCCTCAACGACACGGCGTCCGGCCGGCTCGTCATGGTCAACCAGAACATGCAGGTCGTCGACAACTGGGAACAGATCAACACCCAAAACAAAGAAACCCAAGACGACACCCTTTCCGACACCGAAACCACCGACCAGATGTCGGTGGACAAGAACAAGTCCGACACCAAGCCCGACGCGCTCGACGACGAGTACGGCGTCCGCCCTGGCAAGTCGTTCACCTTGCCCGTCCTCGAAAACGACGTCGATCCCGACGGTGACCTCCTGCTCGCCTCGGTCAAGACCCAGCCCAAGGGGGCCACGGTGTCGCGGGCGCGTGGCGGGGAGGCGCTGAGCATCGACGTCCCGGCCGATGCGCCACCCTCGATGTCGTTCCAGTACACGGCCGACGATGGGCGCGGGGGAACCGACGACGCCAACGTCCGCATCACCGTGTTCGGCCCTCAGGTGAACAAGGAGCCGTTCCAGCGGCGCAACTCCGAGGTCCGCGTCGGCTCCCGCGGCGAGGCCAGCTACGCGATCCTCAGCGACTTCCGCGACCCCGAAGGCGACGCGATGTACGTCCAAGGCGTCAGCGGCACCAAGGACCTCTCGGTGGAGTACCGCCCCGACGGCGTACTGACCATCAAGGATCTGGGCACCGCGGCGCCCGGACCGCAGAAGGTGCAAGTCAGCGTCAGCGACGGGGTCAACGTGGGCACCGGCACGTTGACCGTCAACATCTTGGAACCCAACCAGCCGCCCATCGCCAATGCCGACCACGTGACGGCGTTGAAGGGGCAGAAGGTCATCGTCCAGCCGCTGGCCAACGACAGCGACCCCAACGGCCGCGGGCTACGGCTCACCTCAGTCGACCCGGCTCCTGCCGGGATGAGCCTTGCCCCGGACTTCAGCACCGGCACGGTGCAGTACTCCTCGGAGACCACCGGGACGTTCTACCTGGGCTACCAGGTGGCCAACGAGTCGCCCACCGTCGCCACCGGGTGGATTCGCGTGGACGTCGCCGAGCCGGTCGAAGGCCGTCCGGTGCCCTCCGACGACCTGGCCATGCTGCCCGCAGGCGGGGCGACCATCGTGGATGCACTCGCCAACGACACCGACCCCCAGGGCGGGGTGTTGATCCTGAAGTCGGTGAAGGTTCCCGACCAGTCCGGGCTCGCGGTCGAGATCATCGACCACAGCCAGGTCAAGATGAGTTCACCGGCCGGGCTGAGCAAGCCCGTCGACGTCACCTACACCGTCTCCAACGGCAGCGGTGAGGCGACCGGACGCATCACCGTGGTCCCGTTGCCCGCCAGCGCGACCCTCCTGCCGCCGCGCGCCACCGACGATGAGGCGGTCGTCCGCGACGGTGACATCGTCAGCATTCCCGTGCTGCGCAATGATTTCTCCCCCTCGGGGCTGGCCTTGGCGATCGATCCGAACGTCACCATCGAGGGCGGCGACACGACCTTCGGGGACGCTTTCGTCTCCCGCGACAAGGTGCGCTTCCGGGCCAAGAAGCCCGGAACGTTGCGGCTCAACTACACCGTGCGCGACACCGCGGGGAACTTCGACACCGGGCAGGTGGTGCTCACCGTCAGGCCGCTGACCGGGGCCGAAACCAACAGCCCGCCCGTCCCGCAACCGTTGGAGGGGCGCGTGCTCGCGGGCGCGACCGTGACCATTCCGGTCCCCACCGACGGTATCGACCCCGAGGGCGACTCGGTGAGCCTGGTGGGCTTGGCGAGCGGTCCCGTGCTGGGCACCGCGACGGTCGAGGGCTCGACGATCGTCTACACCGCGTCGGGCTCGTCTGTGGGCACCGACACGTTCTCCTACGCCGTCGCCGACCGGTTCGGCGCGACCTCGACGGCCTCGCTGCGGGTGGGCGTCGCGACGCCGAACGCCACGAATCAGGCCCCGTTCGCTGTGCCCGATGACGTGTCGATGCGCCCCGATCGTCGCCTGAGCATCAACCCGGTCGCCAACGACGTGGACCCCGACGGCGACAGCCTGTCGCTGGTGGCCGACAGTGTCGTCCCGACCGACTCGACGACCACGGTTCCGGCGAGCGTCGAGAAGGGGCAGATCACGCTGCGTTCCCCGCGTGAGGCGGCCACCCTGCGGTACTACTACGACGTCACCGATGGACGCGGCGGCACCGCCCGAGGCGTCCTGACCGTCCACGTCAGCCCCGATGCCGAGACCAAGCCTCCCGTGGCGATCGACGACCTGGTGTCCACGGCGTCCATCGGCGAACGCACCTCAGTCGAGGTGGACGTGCTAGCCAACGACTACGACCCCGACGGCAGCACCAAGGATCTGACCGTCAGCACCAAGGATCCCGGGGCGACCGTCACGAACGGCACGATGGTCACCGTCCAACTCACCGACCAGCGTCAGGTGGTGCTCTACTCGATCACGGACCTGGACGGGCATGTGGGGCAAGGGGCGATCATCGTGCCGCCGCTCGACTCGGGCGTCCCGTACCTGGATCTGACGAAGATCCCGCTGCGGGTGAAGGCCGGGGAGATGCTCGACGTGCACCTGCGCGACATCGTCATCGTGCGGCCCGGGCACAGCCCACGGCTCACCTTCGCCGACACGGTGCGCGTCGGAGCCGGGGCCGACACCACCCAGCCCGTCCGCGACGATGTGACGTTGCAGTACCGATCGTTGCCGGAGTTCACGGGCGCCAGCTCGATCACCTTCGAGGTCACCGACGGGGCGAACGCGGACGACCCGAAGGGCCGGCGCGCCATCTTGTCGGCGCCGATCATCGTCGAACCTTCCACGTCCCATCAGCCGGTGTTCACCCCATCGGAGGTGTCGGCTGCTGCGGGCGAGACGCGGACGGTCGATCTGAAGCAGATGGTCACCGACCCTGATGAGGGCGACATGGATCGTCTCCGGTTCACCTTGGGGGCCGTGCCAGCAGGATTCACCGCACGGCTGGACGGTTCTTCGCTCGTCGTCGAGGCTGCCGCCGACGTGGCGCCCGGAACCCGAGCACCGCTCCCGGTGACCGTCACCGACGGGTCGACGGCACCCGTCAGCGGCACCATCACCTTGACGGCGACCGCGTCCACCCGACCGCTGATGACGATCCGCGCCGTGTCGATCAACGACGGCAAGGCGGGGCAGCCGTCGGTGACCGATCTGTCGACCGCAATCTCTAACCCGTTCTCCGATCAGGGCAAGCCGGTCACGATCGCGGGCGGACCGGAGTCGACCGTCCCGGGGACGCGGATCGAGGTGACCGGGCTGCGGATGTCCATCACGCCCCCCGCGGGCTACCACGGTCAACTGGTCGTCACCTACACCGCCGTGGACGCCACCGGCTCGCCGTCGCGGTCCGTCAAGGGCACTGTCACAGTGACGGTGCGCGACAAGCCCGACGCTCCGACCGCAGTGACCGCCGAGACGCACCTGTCCCGGACGGCCACGGTCAGTTGGACGGCGGGCGCGAACAACGGCGCGCCCATCACCGACTTCACGGTGTCGTGGCGCAGCGCGGACGGCGGCGCCAACGGCAGCCGCAGCTGCGGTGCCGTCACCACCTGCCTGATCACCACGCTCAGCAACAACGCGTCCTACACGTTCACGGTGACCGCCACCAACGAGGTGGGGGAGAGCGATCCGTCGGCGGCGAGCGCGGCGATCCGTCCCGACGTGAAGCCGAACCCGCCCGGTACCCCGATCGCCGAGTTCGGCGACAAGCAGGCGAGCCTGTCGTGGGCGGCTGCTGAGGTTCCCGACGGCGGCTCCCCGGTGCGCACCTACACGGTGCAGGTGAGCCCCGGCGGCGCGACCCAGCAGGTCAGCGGGACGTCCATGGTGTGGAGCGGGCTGACGAACGGGACGGCCTACACGTTCCGGATCCAGGCGCACAACGACGACCCGAACCCGTCGGACTGGTCGGCCAGTTCGGTGCCGGTCGTCCCGGCCGGGGTGCCGCTGCAGCCTGCCGCCCCGCAGGCGGTGAAGGACGCGGCGAGTCCCCTGCCGCCCTCGGTGACGGTGCGATGGGGGGCGCCAGGGGGCAACGGGGACGACAACCTGACCTACGAGATGCGTCGCACCGGAACCGAGTCCGTCCTCTACAGCGGGTCGGGTCTGTCGACCAAGGTCACCATGAGCGTCTCGGAAAGCAACCAGAGCTTCGAGGTGCGCGCTCGGAACAAGGCGGGCTGGGGAAACTGGTCCCCGGCGTCCAACGGTGTCCGAGGGTGGCAGACGCCCGGCGCGGTGACGGGGTTGTCCTCGGAGGCTACGGGGGCGAATGGCCAAGTCAAGATCACCTTTGGGGCGGCTAACGGCAACGGCGCGACCGCCTCAGAGATGAAGTACTACTGGCTCGCCAACGGGATTACGGGAACGCTCAACCCCGGCACCACCACCGTCACGAACGGTGCGGCCTTCCCGAACGGGAGAAACACGTCCGTGGCCGTCTATGCGGTCAGCACCGTGAACGGGGAGTCGGTCCAGGGTGCCTCCACCTCGACGACAGTGAACGCGTACGGGCCACCGA
>RRZT011738346.1_pt1 | contig 10003 bp, 9 predicted proteins | sample 2165551 | NCBI WGS metagenome assembly RRZT01 (sample SAMN10456910, study PRJNA506462) | wastewater metagenome | biome: wastewater; feature: sludge; material: wastewater sludge; isolation source: wastewater sludge with Escherichia coli K12::gfp cells carrying plasmid... | place: USA: Moscow, Idaho ...
GGATAAAAAAAGAGGTAATCTTTTACAATAATAAGATGATTATTTATTCCATCATTTTCTAATAAAATTATATTATTTATTTTAACCGGGCTTGAAAGTGCGATAACTGAAAAAAGGATAACAAAGTATTTCAACAGAGTCATTATCTGTGAAGATTTTTGATTAACTTTATTAAAAATATTTAAATGAGGTATAAAATATGACGGAGCTTTAGCTCTACAATAAATAGAGCAAATCACAAATAAAACTATTAAAAGTAAAAAATAGGGATATTCAAAAGTAAAATTGTTAAACATCTAAAGAATCCATAAAAATTGAAAATTTTGCTTTAACTTCATTATCAATATTTTCTACCTCTTTTTTATATTTATATTTTTCTAAACTCTCTATTAGTTCAATTGCTAGTTTTTTTTCTCTTTCATTTGAAACAATAAGTCTTGAATATTTAGTAATAGTATAAGCTGATTTCTTTGAATCTGAAAAATTAACATTTTTCAAAATCTTAAAATAGATTTTTCTAGGATTCTTTTTTCTGTTTTTGATTAATTTAGTGATAAAAAATATTAAAATCAATAAAAATATAAATCCTAAAAGGATAAGAGCTGAAAAAATAAATAAAGAGTTATCAGGTATTTTTTCTAACTCTTTTATATCATTTAGTTTTGATAAAACATCTTCATTCATTTTAAAACACCAATTAGTTTTTTTATAGGGTCTTCATTTGTATAGATTTTTGTGAATCTAATAGCACATTTTTGGAAATGATTATACAAAATATGGTCGTTCTCTTTAACTTTTTTTGTATATTCATCAATTGTATTTTTATTTAAAACTGATTCAAATACTATATTTGTATTTGGGTCAATAAAACTTACATTTCCCAATTCAACTGGTGTTTCTTCAAACTTATCTCTCACAATTAAAGCAATAACTTCATGTTTTTGACAAAGTAGTTTTAAATCAAGCTTTTTTATATCAAAAAAATCTCCAATCAAAAAAATCATAGATTTATGATGAATTGATTTAAAAAGCTCTTTTGTGATTTTTTCGTAGTTTATATTTTTACCAATTACATTGTAGTTGTATAGTTGTTCAGCCATAAAATTTACATTAAAAATCTGTTTTGATTTTTTTGTACAAATTTGTAAAGAATCATTTGCAATAAAAGAAGAAAATGGATTTCCTTGTTTTATAGAGATAAATCCCAATGCAGTTGCAAGTTCTACAATAATATCTTGTTTAAATTTATCTGTTCCAAAATATGTAGAACCAGAGAGAAAAGAGACAATTTTTATATTTAACTCTTTTTGTGAGTGAAAAACTTTTACATAAGGTTTTTGAAGTTTTGCACTAATTACCCAATCAATATTTTTAACATCTTCACCATATTCATACTCTTTTAATTCACAAAAATCATAACCTTCACCTTTTCTGTTTGTGATGTTATTACCTATAATTTCTGAAAAAACCTGTTTTTTTGTTTTTATGAGTATTTTTTTTAGTGTTTGGTTCATATTTTATGGAATTGCAATTTTTTCTAAGATTTTTTGAATTACATCATCTACGTTTATCTCTTGAGCCATTGCTTCATAAGTAAGAATTATTCTGTGTCTTAAAACATCTTTTGCAATCATCGAAATATCAATTGGACTTACATAATCGTTCCCTCTTAGATAAGCATTTGCTTTTACAGCTTTAAACATATCAATGGTTGCTCTTGGACTTGCCCCAAAATGAATAATATCACTAAGTTCAGCTAAGTCGTAATTTTTTGGATTTCTAGTTGCATCAATAATATCAATAATATACTCTTCTAGCTCTTTATCTATATGGATATTTTTTACTTCATTTTTTAATATTTCTAAAGTATTTTTATCTATGATTTTAGAAATCTCTTCAAAAGAGTTCATCGTAACTTTTTTAGCAATTTCGTACTCTTGCTCTTTTGTGTTGTATGAAACAACGATTTTAAACATAAATCTGTCAAGTTGCGCTTCTGGAAGAGTATATGCCCCTTCTTGTTCTATTGGATTTTGTGTAGCTAATACTAAAAACGGAGTTTCTATTTTAAAAGTATCATCAGCAATTGTTACTTGTCTTTCCTGCATAACTTCAAGTAGGGCTGATTGTACTTTTGCTGGTGCTCTATTTATTTCATCTGCTAAAAGTAGATTTGTAAATATTGGACCTTTTTTAATTTTAAACTCATTTGTTTTCATATCAAATATTTGAACACCAATAATATCACTTGGTAATAAATCAGGAGTAAATTGAATTCTTTTAAAATTTAAATCAATTGTTTGTGCTATTGTTTTTACTGTTGTTGTTTTAGCAAGTCCTGGAACACCCTCAAGTAAAATATGTCCATTTGTAAGAAGACCAATTAAAATAGAATTAACCATTTCATCTTGACCAATAACACCTTTTGATATCTCTTCTTTTAGTTCAACTATCTTATTATGTAAATTCAAATAAATATCCTTTTTATATAATCTTTGAATTTTATCTAATAAAGAATTTAAAAAAGCTATAAAATAAGATTAAAGTTAAATTAAACTTAATTTAGCTAAAATCACGGCTCTAATTTTAAATTAGAACCTCACATGTGTCAATCCTTGCAGGGTTGTGAGTGGTGAAAGCTACGCATTAAGGGACACAGAGGCCAAAACCCTTTACAAAAAACAAAAAATTAATTCAAGGAGAATTACTCATGGTTACAATGAAAGACCTATTAGAGTGTGGTGTACACTTCGGACACCAAACAAGAAGATGGAATCCAAAAATGAAAAAATTCATTTTCGGTGTTAGAAAAAATATTTATATTATTGACTTACAAAAAACATTAAGATATTTCAGATATACATACAATGTTGTAAGAGATAGAGCTGCTGAAGGTCAAACAATGATTTTCGTTGGTACAAAAAAACAAGCTAGCGAAACAATCAAAAAAGCTGCTATTTCTTGTGGAATGCCATATGTTAACCACAGATGGTTAGGTGGAATGTTAACAAACTTCGGAACTATTAAAAAATCAATCAGAAAATTAGAAATCATCAAAAAAATGAGAGAAGAAGGTCAATTAGAGCTTTTAACTAAAAAAGAAGCTTTAATGTTAACAAGAAAAGAAGAAAAATTAGAATTATACCTTGGTGGTATCAAAGAAATGAACAAATTACCAGATATGATGTTCGTTCTTGATGCTGTTAAAGAAAAAATTGCTATCCAAGAAGCTAGAAGATTAGGAATTACTGTTGTTGCTCCTTTAGATACAAACTGTGATCCAGATGTTGTTGATTTACCAATTCCAGGAAATGATGATGCAATCAGATCAATTCACTTATTCTGTAACGAAATGGCTGCTGCAATGAATGAAGGTAGAGCTGCTTTAGCTGATGAAACTGGTGCTGATATTGCTCCTGTAACTGCTGAAGAGACAGAAGAATTAATCGCTGAAGCTGTAGCTGAAGGTGATGATATTAATTTTGAAGAGGGAGAGGAAGCGTAATGGCAGGTGCAACTCCACAATTAATTAAAGAATTAAGAGAGATGACTGGTGCAGGAATGCTTGATTGTAAAAATGCACTTAACGAAACTGGTGGTGATTTAGAAAAAGCTGTTCAAGCTTTAAGAGAAGCTGGTTTAGGAAAAGCTGCTAAAAAAGCTGGAAATGTTGCTGCTGAAGGTCTTGTTTCTGTATTAGTTAGCCAAGACAATACTAAAGCTGTAATTTTAGAGTTAAACTCTCAAACAGATTTCGTTGCAAAAAATGAAAACTTTGTTAATTTAACAAAAGAGATTACTACTCATGCTTTAAATAGTGGAATTGAAAGTGCTGAAGCTTTAGCATCTTCTTCTATTAATGGACAAGATTTCCCAACTTTCTTAAATGAAAAAATTGCAACTATCGGTGAAAACTTAGTTGCTAGAAAATTAACTACAGTTTCTTCTGATGTTGTAAACGGTTATGTTCATGCAACAGGAAGAGTAGGGGTTTTATTAGCTGCTACTTGTAATGAAGCTGTAAAAGATAAAGCTGCTGCTTTATTAAGAAATATTGCAATGCACGCATCTGCAATGAAACCAACTGTTATTTCTTACAAAGATTTAGATCCAGCATTTGTTGAGTCTGAAAATAAAGCAATTAGAGCAGAAATTGAAGCAGAAAATGATGAGTTAAAAAGATTAGGAAAACCATTAAAAAATATTCCTGATTATGTTTCAAAATCTCAATTAACTGATGCTGCAATTGCTGCTGCAAAAGCTGCTTTTGAAGAAGAATTAAAAGCTCAAGGTAAACCAGAAAAAATTTGGGCAAATATTATTCCAGGAAAAATTGAAAGATATATCACTGATAATACTCAATTAGATGGAAGATTTGCATTATTATCTCAAGCATACGTAATGGATGACAAAAAAACTGTTGAGCAAGCAATTGCTGAAGTTGATGCATCAATTGTAATTACTGAGTACGTAAGATTCGAACTTGGTGAAGGTATTGAGAAAAAAGAAGAAGATTTTGCAGCAGAAGTTGCAAAACAAATGGGTAAATAATCGTAGTTATTTAACTATATTATAAAATAAAAGGAAATATGTAATGGGTGAAAACAATAAAAAGGAAACACTCGTTGCAGATGACCTTTTACTACAAGCTAAAAATTTATCTCACGAGTTTGATTATAAACTTTTCAAAGATATAAACTTATCTCTTCATAAAAAAGAATCTATAGCAATTATTGGTACAAGTGGTAGTGGAAAATCTACGCTTTTAAATATTTTATCTTCTCTTTTAAAACCATCAAGTGGTAGTGTTGTTTTTAAAAGTCAAGATATGTATTCTTTAAAGCAAAAAAAGCTTTTAAAAATTAGAAGAGATGATTTTGGTATAATCTTTCAAGCACACTATCTTTTTAGAGGATTTTCAGCAATTGAAAATTTAGAAATAGCTACGTTACTTAGTGGTGAAAATATTGATGATAATCTTTTAAAAGAGTTGAAAATAGAGCATGTTTTAAATCAAGGTGTTGGTGAATTAAGTGGTGGTCAACAACAAAGATTATCAATTGCAAGGGTTATGACTAAAAAACCACAAATAATATTTGCCGATGAACCAACGGGTAATTTAGATAAAGATACTGCAAATATTGTAATCAATACTCTTTTTAATTACATTAAGAATAATGACGCAGGATTGATTTTGGTTACACATGAAAATGAATTAGCAATGAGATGTGATAAAGTGTATAAATTAGAAGAATTAAAATTGCAGGAGCTAAAGTGAATTTATTATTAATATGTGATACAGCAATTATTGAACATATTTTTACTTTAGTTTGTAAGCGAATAAATGTAAATTTGACAGTACAAAAAACGAATATTCTTAATGAGAAATATGACATTATAATTGTTGACCAAAGTCATATTGATGATAAATTTAATGCCTTTAAACAATATACAAAAAAATTGGGAGCTATTAGTTCAGAAGAGTTATCTTTTGATAAATCAAGAGACTTTATAATTCCAAGACCTTTTTTACCTACAAAACTTGAGTCTTTGATTCTTGAACAAATAAAGTTTATACAAGAAGATGAAGAGTACGAAAAAAATAGAAAAGCAGTACCTACTTTTAGTTCATACGATGAAGATGAAGATGATTTAATTGTTCCTGTTGTGAATTATGTTAAAACAATGGATGAAGAATCTTTAATCTCGAATAAAGACGATGAATTTAATTTTGAAGATGAAGATGAAAGTATAATTAGTTTATCAAAATTAAATAGCGGTGGTGTTTTAGATTCAACTGAATTAACAAAGATAAATGATATTTTAAGAGAAGACTCTATTCAAAATGAAATAAATCTTGAAAAAAATGATTGGAAAGATATAAATTCAATTATTGATGATGCATTAGCTGAAGTTAAAGAGTATGAGTTTGATTTACAACAACCGCAAATAAAACCATATAATCTAATATTGAGTAATTTTAATATAAATGAACTAAGACCTTTACTTGAAAAACTTGATCAATCTGTAATTGATAGATTATCAAGTGGTGAAATAGTTGATATTAGAATTAGTTTAAAGGAAAAATAGATGATAAAAGAGAATAAAGGTGCTATATTAATCATCTCAGGTCCAAGTGGTTGCGGTAAATCAACTTTATTAAAAGAGGTTTATAAAGAGATAGATAACTACTATTTTTCAATTTCTACAACAACAAGAGCTCCAAGAGTTGGCGAGACAAATGGAATAGATTATTTTTTTGTAACAAAAGAAGAGTTTGAAAAAGATATAGAAAATGATGATTTCTTAGAGTATGCAAAAGTTCATGATAACTATTATGGAACTTCTTTAAAGCCTATTAAAAAAGCTTTAGAAGAGGGGAAATTAGTTATATTTGATATTGATGTTCAAGGACATGAAATAGTAAGAAATAAGCTTGATTCTATTGTGACATCAGTGTTTATTACAACTCCATCTTTAAAAGTTTTAGAAGATAGATTAACAAGTAGAAACACTGATAGTTCTGAGATTATTGAAAAAAGATTAAAAAATGCAAAAATAGAGATTAACTATTTCCAAGATTATAACTATTTGATTATAAATGACAATTTAGAAATTGCAGCAAAAGAATTGGTTTCTATTGCAAATATTACAAGAATAAAAACTAAACTTTTTGAAAAAGAAAAAATTGTATCAAATTGGCTAAGTAATTAATTACTTAACCTATTTGATATTATCATAACTTAAAGGTTTCTCAAAATAGTAACCTTGACAATAATCGATGTTTAACTCTTTAATTTTATTATAAATAGCCTCACTAGAAACATACTCAGCAACAGTTTTAACTTGGAACTCTTTTGAGAAATTTGCAATTGTACTTACAATAATTTCTAAATCTTTTGATGTACTAATTTTCTCAATTAATGAACCATCAATTTTAACAAAGTCAATATCTAAAAGAGTTAATAAATTAAAGTTTGAATATCCAGCACCAAAATCATCAACTCCAACTATACAATCAAATTTTTTAATTCCTGAAATAAATTTTGAAACTTCATTAAAATCTGATATCTCTTCTGATTCTAAAATCTCAAATTCTAAGAATTGTGTATATTCTCTGTTTTGTTCAAGTATTTCATAAATAAATGATGTTGTTTCTTCATTTGCAATATCATCAAAAGATATATTTACAGAAACTCTTTTATTTTTGTTTTTAATTAATTTAAATGAGTCTTGAATGATGATTTTTATGATATTTGGGTATAACTTTGTTTTTTTAGCTACATTTATGAAGTTATATGGACCAATTTCAACACCTTCTTTTGTAACGTATCTAATTAGTGCTTCATATTTATGAACTTCTTTTGTTTTTGTGTCAACAATTGGCTGAAAATATGCTTGAAATAAATTCTCTTTAAATCCAATTTTTAACTGTTTAATCCATTTTATATTATCTTCAAATGATTGCTGAATATTAAATGATTCATTATAAATCATAATTCTTTGAAGTTTAGTTCTAGCATAGTTAATTACCCTTTGAGAGTATTTAAATGCCCTTGCTCCATCTCCTTGTGCAATACCAATTGTAATATTAATATCAATTTCATCTTCATCAATAAGTAATGATTCTTTTTCTATTTTTTCTCCAAATATTTTACAAAACGAATAGAATTCATCAACATCTTTGTGATACTGTTTTGCAACAACTGCAAATTTATCTGCTTCAATTCTATAAATATAGTATTCTTCATCATTGAAATAGCTTTTTAATTTATTTGCTAATTCATAAAGAATTGAATCACCTATTTTTTCTCCAAAAAGGTCATTTATTGTTGCAAATTCATCAATATCTAATAATGCCATTAAGTCAACATTATTTTCATCTAAATCTTTTTTTAATTTATTTCTATTTGGTAAATTTGTAAGTTTGTCTGTGTAAAGGTCTTTTAATTCATGATAAACTAATGATTGTGACATTACTTGTAAAAGTTTAGAGATATCTATTGGTTTTAAAACATATTTATCAACACCAATATCAATTGCTTCAAGTAAATACTCTTTATTTGAAAATGCAGTAGCAACGATAATAGGAATATTAATATTGATTTTTTTAATTTCTTTTACCATATCAAGACCATTCATGATTGGCATATTAACATCTGTGATGATTAAATCAATCTCTTTTTCATGTTTTTTAAAAAGTTCTAATCCCTCTTGTCCATTTTCTGCTACATATTGTTTTTTAGTAAAACCTTTTAAAATTTGGTGTGTAACATCTCTTAAATCTTTTTCATCTTCAGCATATAAAATTGTTATATTTTTTAGTATAGAAATATTATTTATCATCATTAAGACTCTCTCCAAAATTATTAAGATATAATATCATAAATATACATAATATCCCAAATCATTAAAAAATATATTAAATTAGGAGTTTTTTTGTCTAAAATAAAGTGTAATCATTGTCATTTAGAATTTGAAGATAATATTATGATTAAAGATAATGATTTAAATTTCTGTTGTAAAGGGTGCCAAGGTGTTTATCATATATTAAAAAGTGACGGATTAGACTCTTTTTATGTTAAATTAGGAAATAAAACAATAAAACCACCGATAAAATTAGATAATAATGATATTTCTAAATTCGATTCTCAAAATTTTCTTGATAATTACGTAACAAAAACAAAAGATGGATTTTCTCAAATAGATTTAATTATAGAGGGAATCCACTGTGCTGCTTGTGTTTGGTTAAATGAAAAAATTTTACACGATACAAAAGGAATAATTGAAGCAAATATAAATTTTACTACAAACAAAGCACGAATTATTTGGAATGAGGATATGTTGAAGCTTTCAGAAATAATCTTAAAAATTAGATCTATTGGCTATAACGCTTATGCTTATGATTCAAGTGTTGCAGATGCTCAAGCTTCAAAAGCAAAAAGAGATTATTTTATCCGTATGATGGTCGCTGTTATCTGTAGTATGAATATTATGATGATAAGTGTTGCAAAATATACTGGTTTTTTCACAGGAATGGCAAATGAAGTAAAAAATATGATTCACATAGGTGAGTTTTTACTTTCAACACCAGTTTTATTCTATAGTGGTTGGATTTTTTATAAAGGTGCTTACTTTGGTTTAAAAAATCGTATGCTTAGTATGGATTTTTTAGTAGCAACTGGTGCAACATCAACATACATTTATTCATTATTTATTCTTTTTGGTGCAAAAGGAGAAAGTTATTTTGACTCAGTTTCTATGATAATTACTTTTGTTTTAGTTGGTAAATATCTTGAAGTAATTGGTAAAAAATCAGCAGTTGATACATTAGATAAAATTAAATCAAGTCTACCTTTAGAAGCAGTTGTTGTTACACTTGAAGGTAAAAAAACAGTTGCTTTAAATAGTATAAATATCGATGATATTGTTGAGTTAAAAGCAGGGGAAAAAGTTCCTGTTGATGGAGAGATTATTAGTGGGAATGGTTCTTTTGATGAATCAACTTTAACTGGAGAATCACTACCTGTTTATAAAAAAGCAGGTGATACAATTTATAGCGGAACAATTAATAGTGATTCTTTGATTCAATATAAAGTTACAAAAAACTTTAAAAATTCTACATTTTCATCAATAGTTTCATTACTTGAAGATTCATTAAATTCAAAACCATCAATTCAAACAAAAGCTAGTGAAATATCAAAAGGTTTTTCTGTAACAATTTTAACAATAGCCTTTGCTACTTTTTTAGTTTGGTATTTTTTTGGAATAGATTTAGGTTTTGATTATGAGGGTACTACTCAGTTTGAAAGGTCGTTTATTGTTGCTGTTTCTGTCGTAGTTATTGCTTGTCCTTGTGCACTAGCACTTGCAACGCCAATGGCTAGTTTAATTGGAATTTCAGAACTTGCAAAAAAAGGGTTATTATTTAAAGAAGCTAAATTTATTGAAACTCTTGCAAATGCAAATACAGTTGTTTTTGATAAAACAGGAACTTTAACAA
>RRZT011872260.1_pt1 | contig 10002 bp, 10 predicted proteins | sample 2165551 | NCBI WGS metagenome assembly RRZT01 (sample SAMN10456910, study PRJNA506462) | wastewater metagenome | biome: wastewater; feature: sludge; material: wastewater sludge; isolation source: wastewater sludge with Escherichia coli K12::gfp cells carrying plasmid... | place: USA: Moscow, Idaho...
AGTCATTGACCTGGCTGCGCTCTATCTCCTGCTCGCCTAGCTCGTGCTCCATGCTCTTGGCGGTTTCGGAGTCGCCCGCGCGAAGGATGCACTTCACCGAGGTATTGGCGATGAGCGTTTGCGCCTCGTCGCGCCCGTAGGTGGTGCGAAGCTGCGCCACGGTTTGCAGGCCCAAGACGCAGCGCCCGCCGTACTTGCGCAGCTTGGTCAAGCCCGCGCGTAGGCTGGTCACTTTCCCGAGGCTGTCCACTTCGTCCATGACGAACCACAAGCCGCGCTCCTGGTTCTCGGACAGGCTCAAGCCCTCGACCAGCGCCATTTCCAAGGCGGTGGCAACGAGGTTGCGCAGCATCCCCATTTGGTCGTCGCGGTAGGTGATGAACAGCCAGTTGTCGCGCCAGTCCTCTTGTATCCATTGCCGGATGGAAAAGCGCCCCTCGTCGGGCAGGTAGTCGAAGACACTGAGGTAAGGCAGCATCGTTGCCCGCGTGTTGTTCAGCATCTTGTCATTGCCGCGCTGGCACATGACGGCGGCGGCGGTGCCTGCCAACAGCGGCTCTAGCTCCTTCTGGTCGGCGCTCGCCATCCAGTACATGAGGCGCTTCATGGAGCGTTCGCCGTTGCGGTGCATGGCAAGCATGGCCTTGGCGAGCAAGGTTTGGGCGAACAGTTGCCATTGCGCGCTCTCCCCGCCTTCGAGGTCGGGAATGATCGCCTTGGCGATGCGCTCGCAGTCGTAATCCGCACGGATTTCGGCGAAGGGCGACCAATCGACGGAGCGGCGGTCAAAGGGGTTGAACAGCACGTCGCCGGGCTTGCCGAAGCGGGCATAAAAGCCCCCTGCCGGATCGGCGATCACGGCCCTATTGCCGCGCCTGCGGATGCTGCGAAGCATCCCATTGATGACCTGGGTTTTGCCTGCGCCCGTGGTGCCGGTGATGAGGAAGTGTTGGGCCTCCAACATGCGCGGGATGGTCACGCCTCCGATGCTCACGTCTGCATCGTCGCGGCCCTTGCGGTTGCCTGTGCGGGCGTCCAGTTGGTCGGCCTCGACCACGCGCGAACCCCGGCGCACGGCTTCATCCCCTGCCCCGCTCCCGGCCCCGCCAAGCCGAAGGCTGGCGAACATGGAAAGCCAAATGCCTTGCGCGAACAGGCCATAGACCAGCAGCGCGAGGACGCCTAGCAATTTATGGTCGGTGTTGAACCAGTAGATAGCCAGGCCAGCGGGCAAGAGGCCCACAAGGTGGCGCAGCGTCCAGCCGATGTTCTCGCCTGCGAAGCAATCGCGCCCGGCCTTGCGCAGCTCGTTGAGACTCCACACGACCGGCCCGGCAATCATGATGATGACAACAATATCGGCCAGGGTGCGCGACACCTCGGACAACAGCAGGTGAGTCAGCCAGACCACAAGGAACGGCGCCAGGATCATCAATCCATCCATTTTTCTTTCTCCTTCTTTCGGTTAATCCTCGGCGGTGGGCTTCGCCTGGGCCATGTGCTCGCGGATGCGTTGGCCGTAGTCGCGGCGGATGCGGGCAATCTCGGCATGGTCATGGACGCGCAGGCCGCGCAGCTCGGCGGCAAGGTGGCGGTTCTCGGCCTCGATCTCGGCCCGGCGCTCGGGCGTCGGGTTGTCGTGGTACAGCTCGCCGGTGTGGATCGCTCGCAAGTGGGTGATGCACTCGCGGGCGCACTCGTAGGCTATGGCCTCCTCCTGCGTCCATTTCGGGTGCAGTCCACCAGCGGCCAGAATGTCAGCGTTGATGCGCTCCACGGCCTGCGAAAACTCGCGCTTGGCCTTGTCGCCGGGCGCGGCCTGGGGGTCGGTGTCGTCTTGCATGGTTGCTACCTCCTATCGTTCGTAGCCGCGCGGCTTGCGCGTGGGTTCGGGTTGCGGTGTGCGCTCCGGCTCGCGGGTCTTCTCCGGTGCCGGGGTCGCGGGTTCCTTGGGTGCCTTCGCCTGCTCGGCCTTCTCGCGCTCGCTGGCAATGAAGGCTTTGCCGCGGGCTTGCAGCTCGTCGCGCTCGGCGCGGCGGCGTTGCAATTCGTCGTTCATGGCCTTACTGTCGAACTCGACACGCAAGCCGGTTTTTAGCGCGGCGTCGATGACTTGCCGCTTGAATTCCTCGCTGCCCTCGATCTTCAAGCCCGGCCCGAATTTCTGGACGGCCAGGCGCAAGCCTGCCTCCACGGCCTGACTGTCTTTGACGGCGGCCACGGTCACCCGCTGCCCCGAGTCGATCACCAGCGCCCGGCGCTTGGCCTGGTCGGCGTAGTAGGTGACATTCCCGGCCCGGTCGACGGAATAGGCCAGGTTGCGCGCCAGTTGCGCGGCCTGGTCGCTGTCGCGCTTGCGGCGGCTACTGCCCTCGATGGTGTTGGCCTCGGCGCTCGGTGCCGGGCTGGCGTCGCGTTGGCGGCGCAGCTCGGCCAAGGCCGTTTCATCGCCCTTGTTCGCGCGCTCGGTCAGGAAGGCGCGGTAACGCTCTTGGTAGGGCTGGCCGTGCTTCTCTTTGAGTTGCTGGCGTTCCTCGCGGATGGCCTCACGCAAGGCCATGTCCTTGGTGACGCGCTCCATGCGGGCGATGGACAAGGCGGCTTTGCGCTCGGCAGCGGGCTTGCTGCGGTCGGCCTGCAAGGCGCGGCGCTCGCCCTGGTAGTCGTCGCGGATCGCGGCGCGGCGCTCGCGCTCGCTCTGGCGTTGCGCCTCCCATTCGGCGGCCTTCTGCTTGGCCTGCTCGGGCTGCGCCTGGCGGAAGGCTTGCCACAACTCCCGGCGCGGCGATGGCCGGGCCTCGGCCAGCTCGCGGCCCTGCTGCGCGGCATAGACCTGGCGCAAGACCGGCGCGGCCTCGCTGAACGAAAGGCGCATTTCTTGGGTGAGGAAGTCGGACACGTTGAGATTGCGCGAACCGGCCTTGATGCGGTCGCCGCCGTCCTTGCCCTTCGTGACTTCGTACTTTTCAGGGATGACGCCGTGCGTCTTGGACAGGTGCGCCAGTAGGCGGCGGGCGTCAAGCTCGCGCTTGATCTGCGCGAACTCGGCCAGGTGGGCGGCCTTCCCTTCGGTCTTGCGCTCGCGCGCCTCGGCCAGTAGCTGGCCGGTCACGCTGTCGGCTGCTCGCCGGTCGCGCGGCTGCGGCGCTGCCTGGCTTACTTGTCGATCTTCGCTTTGATCGCGGCCAAGTCGTCGGCCAAGGGCTGCAACAGCGCGGCTAGCTCGTCGATCAGCGAGGTTTCGGCGGGCTTGTTCAGCGTCTCCAACAGCTCGGCCAGTTGATTGGATATTGCGGCCTGCTGCTCGGAGATTGTCAGCAATATGGGCAACAGTTCGGCGGCTGTCGGTTCCTCGGTCGGCTGCATTTTCGCGCCCGCGAAAATCTCGGGGTTGCTCTCGGTCATGGTCGGTGTCCTTGCGGTGCTTGGTGTAGAAGGTCGCGGCCCGCTCGTCCAGCATCGCGCGCTTGTCGTCACGGTCGGCGCTGCGATAGGCGGCGTACAACTTGCGGTTGCCGCTGTTGATGTATTTCAGTTCCTTGGCGCGTACCTCGTGCCACTCCTTCAAGGTGGCGGCCAGCTCGGGCGCGGTCTTGCGCGCGGGCTGCTGGCTCTCGTACTGCCTGCGGCCCTCGTCCGCCAGGTGGCGGCGCTTCTCGGCCTCGGGCTTCTCGATGAATTCCCGACTGAAAACGTAGTCCTTTAGGTTGATGCCCTTGGCCTGGTCGGCGGGCTTCACGTTCTGGTATTCGGTGGCCTTGCCCGCGTTGCGGCTGCGGGTCGCGCCGTACTCGGTCAGCAAAGCTTTGAAGCTGTCGTAATCCGATATTTGCCGGTCGAGAACATCCGACAAGATGCGCTCTTTCAGTTCCTTGGCGCTGCCCTGGAATAGATCGCCCTTGTATCGGCTGATAATCTCGCTTTCGCTGGTGAATTCCGTTCGCCGGTTGTCCTTCGGACTGGCAAGCCCATATTTGGCGTTCGCGTGTTCCTGGAAGGCTTCAAGGAATTTCGTTTGCTGCTCCACTCGACCAAACGGGTTGAGGTTCTGCCCGCTTAATAGATTCTGCTCAGGGATGACAATATGAATATGCGGCTTGCGCTCCACCAATTCCCCGGTTTGCCGGTTGGTGTAGCTCTTGAGTTTCGGTAAATGCGCCTCGGCGTAAAAGTTGAATTCGTCGGCATCGTAGGCGCTCATTGCAAATTGCTTGAAGTCGCTCACAAGCCCGCGCATTACTTCGGGGTCTAAGGCGTCCTCTTTGAAGGCAAGCGTTATATGCAAGTACCGCTCGCCCTCCTTTTCCATGCCTTTGATAATCGTATCGGTCAGCTCTAAATCACCGTCCAGAATTACCCGCTCGTCTAGTTCGTCGCGGGTAAATTCCCGGTCGGCCTTTTGCCCGTTCGCCAGGTATTCGGCTATGCCCTCGCTGCCGCCAGTGATCCTAACCAGCATCTTTGATGGCCGCTTTCATGTAATGCGCCAGGCCGTGAAGATCGGCCAGGATGCGGGTATAGGTGTCCTCCGAGATAACCCCGGCCAGGTGGTCGGCGTTGGCCCGGTGGGCAAGCTGGTTGATGTTGTTGCTGGCCTTGTTGAACAGGTACAGCAGGCGGCCACGCTCCGGGCTGGCCTTCGGTCGGGCGACGATCTGCGTCCGGTTCTGCAAGACGCACTCGCGGAAGAACTCGGACGGCTTGAGCCCCGACGCCTCGACCTTCGCCAGATAGGCGGCATGGTCGGCGGCGGTCAGCCGGAAGCTAACCGGCCTGGTTAGCTTCTCGGCTTCGTCCTTGGTCTTGCTGGTCATGCACTGGCCTCCGTAGGTGGCGCGGCACGATGGGGCCGCACGCTGGCGCGTCAGCGCCGGGTTTCCAAAGGGGCACCCTTTGGGCACGGGATATGGTTGCATGCCGCGTAGCGGGATGTAAACATATCCGACGTGCCTGTATTGTGCTACACGTTAGGCGCTTGCGGTTGGTTTTGGTTGTGCCGTGGTTGTCGAATGGTTGGCGTTCGGTGGTTTATGTGTTGTCTATGGTTGCGCATGGTTGTTTTTGGCTGTATGATGCTTGGCATGCGGTTGTTTTTGGTTGTGATGACGGTTGAAAGCGGCTAAGATGCCTGCGGTTCAACACAAGGGCCATGAAATGGACATAGAAGAGTTTGAGAAGCGGCAACAGCCACGGGCGAAACGCTCGCGGCTCGAACCCTTCCAGGCGCAAATCTTCGAGCTGAAGGCCAAGGGCTACGCCAACTGGCAGGTGTGCCAGTGGCTTGAAGCGAACGGCTTGAAGGTTTCGCAGGAAGCGGTCAGGAAGTTCATCAAGAGCCGGGACGGTTCCACCCCCGCCCCTGCCCCGGCCTCGATGCCAAGCGCGAACACGGCCCCGGCCAGTGCAGCACCGGAAGTGTCGTCAGCCCCTCCGGCATCGCCGGAAGCTGGCGAGGCCAGCCCCGCCGATGACCTGGCGGGACTGGACAAGAAGCAGAAACGGGAAAAGCTCGCAGACAGGTTTCTCGGTGATGAAGCAAAACCGAAAAACTCTTTGGCAAGTCGCCTTATTAAACAGGAGAAAAGTAAATGAAAGTCGCCGTTATCAATTTCTCGGGCAATGTTGGTAAATCCACGGTCGCCCGCCATCTGTTGGCCCCGCGCATGAATGGCGCAACGGTGGTGCCGGTCGAGTCGATCAATTCGGACGGCACCCAAGACGAGGCCATCAAGGGCAAGCAATTTGGCGAGCTGCAAGAAGCCCTAATGCTTCTGGATGATGCCGTGGTGGATGTTGGCGCGTCGAACGTCGAAGACTTCGTGAATCTCATGAAGCAATACAAAGGCAGTCATGAGGACTTCGATTATTTCGTGATTCCGACCGTGCCGAAAAACAAGCAAATGCGCGACACGATCAGCACGATTGATGCCCTGTCCGATATCGGCGTCCCGGCGAAGAAAATCCGCCTGGTCTTCAACATGCTGGAAATTGACGATGTGCCGGAACGGGTGTTTGCGGGCCTGTTTGAGTATCACACCGCATCCAAGAGTTTCACCCTTCGCCCGGAAGCCGTTATTCACGTCAATGACATTTACGGCAAGCTCAAGGGCGCAGAACAGGGCATCAAAGACATTCTCAACGATCCGACCGATTACAAAGAAAAGATCAAGACCGCCAAGGATGCCGACGAGAAATTGCACTTCGCGCAAATGGTGGGCATCAAGCGCCTGGCCGCTGGCGTAACCGAAGAACTGGACGCGGTTTTCAAAACGCTTTTCAAGTAAGCCGAAAGGGGTAATGAAGCATGGCGGCAGAACCTACAGCCCGTGATGCGCTTATCGCGGAAATGCTCGGTGACATTGGCCGGTTGCATGATTCCGTCGAGTCGCTAAAGAACGTCCTTCCCGGCCAGACTGAGGAAGTCGAGGCCAAGATTACCGGCCTTATCGGCTTGCTCTCGAAAGCCGGGGATGCCTACCGGGGCCAGCTCGAAACCTACACCAACGGCCAGGCCGACAAGGTACGGGCGCAAATGGAAAAGGACGCGCAAGCGGCCAAGGCCCGGTTTGATCGGGATTCAAGCGACGCCATCCGGGCGGCACTGACTGAGGTCGAGCGCACCGTAAGAAACACGGTGCAAAACGAGATCGCAGCGCCAGTGCAAAAGGCTCTCCGCGCGCAACAGCAAAGCATCTGGCAAACGCTCGGCCTGTGCGTGATGTGCGGGCTTATCGGCGGCCTGGTGGTAGCGACTGCCAACCTGTGGTTTTACGACAAGGACGAAGCGGCCTTTGCGGCATTGGGCAAATCCGTAGCGGCTTCTTGGGACAAATTGGACGGCAAAGCCAAGGCAGTCATTAACAGCGAAAGGAGGCCATAAGACGACATGACAAGCGAAAAGACTTGACAAATCGGCGAGGCCAGAAAACGCGCTTGCCGATATGGTCAAATTGCTGTAGTAGGAATCCAAAACGGGTAGCAACTGTGAAAGGAAACAAAATGAAGAAACCGACTTTGAAGCAAGCCGCGCAAGCGGTAACGGGCATTGCGCTGGTCGCCCTTCTGGCTGGTCAGTGGGCGTTAGTGGCTGGCCCTCTGGCGTCCCTGGCGGACTATGGTCGCTCGGCTGCGGAAGGCGGGCACATGCTTGAATTCTTCGGCGTGTTCGGGCTGAACGTCCTCATGATGGCCGGTTTGCCGCTCGTCTTCGCCGGGATCGGCCTGTGCGTGATGGCGGCCTATCTCACCTTCGAGCGGATGCAACAGCGCCAGGCGCAAGCCGGGGCCTTCATCGACCATAGGGAATGAACGCCATGAAAAAGATGATCGGACTGGCCGCCCTCGGGCTCGCCCTGGTGCTCTCTGGCTGCTCCAAAACCGAAATGGAAGGCGCAGAGCTATCAAAGAAGATGGCAGGCACCGGCCAAGCTGTTCCCGTCCCTAACCTTGAACCGGACGGCCCGCAACAAAAGAAAGACGGGGGTAAGTAATGGCTGGCGTCTTTGAAACCCTTCTCGGCTTTGGTGATGGCGTAGTCACAAAGTTTGTGACCGATACAGCAGCAACAGTAGCGGGGGAACTCGTCACTTTCGGCACAACTCTGCTCACCATTTATGTGGTGCTGTGGGGTTGGTCGATGATGCGCGGCATCATTCAGGAACCCGTTACCGATGGCTTTTTGCGAATAGTGAAGATCGCCGGAATTTTCTACCTGGCTACAAGCTCATCACTGTTTTCGCAATATGTGTCGGACGCTCTTTTTAATTGGCCGACCCAACTAGCAAGCACGATGCAAGGCGCTGCCGCGCCCGATCCGGTGACAATGCTCGATCAAATGCTAGAAAAGGGCAATCTGCTCGGCGCTCAAGCATGGGAGAAGGGCAGCATTCGGAATATGGGCGCTTATTTTCTTTCCATAATCGTATTTGCTCTAACTTGGGGCACGCTAGGAATAACAGCGATGGTTATCATCATGGCCAAAATTTCTTTGGCGATCAGCCTAGCTATCGGCCCGTTTTTTTTCCTGGCCCTGTTGTTTGAGCCGACAAAACGATGGTTCGATGGCTGGCTGAGCGCGGTCATAACGGAAGGGATAGCAATCGTCTTTACCGTCCTTGCAGCAACAATGAGCTTCAAGCTAATGAACGCCACTTATGACGTAGTGGCCTCTAGCACCGCTGCAAACGATGGCATCGTGACCATGACGGCCATCACTTCTCTTGTCATCTACGGCATTGCCTGCGCCTTCGTCGTCAAGAAAATGCCTGTCTTGGCTGGAAGCATCGGCGGCGCCATGTCGACCGGTTCCGCCAGCCCGTTGGGTTGGGCTTACGACAAGATCAGGGGCGCAACCCCGGCAGCTCTCCGCATGGGCAAGCGGGCTGGGCAGGCAGGGTATCGCGGGCTGCGCGGCGCGGCGGGCCGCTTCGGGCGCGGTTCGGAAGGCGGTAGCGTCAGCGGTGGGCGCAGCACGGCCGGGCAGCCGGGCGCGGTCTATCGCAAGATCACATCATCAAGTCGCCGGACAAGAGCGGCCTAGTCTCAACCATCAACCAACTTTCAAGGGTAGCAACCATGAAAAAACTTCTTCGCATCGTTGCCCTGGCAACAGGGCTTTTCAGCGGCGGCCAGGCGTTCGCCGGAATCCCGGTCATTGACGGGGCCAACCTGGCGCAAGCTATTCAGCAGGTCATGGCCTGGGCGCAGCAATACCAGCAGATGACGCAACAGATTCAGCAGCTACAGCAGCAAATCGAAAGCGTCACCGGCTCGCGCGGTTTCTCGTCGGTACTCAATAGCCCGGCATTCCAGCAGGCCCGGCGCATGTTGCCGGAAGATGCCCAAACGCTGCTCAACCTGGCTAACGGCGGCTCCTATGGCAATCTCGCCAGCTCGATCAACAGCATCAAGCAAGCCACCTCGTCACTGAGCGCGGCCAATTTCAGCGATCAACTGGGCGCGGATCGGTGGATGGCTGACCTGAACCGGGCAGCAAGCAACAAGGCTTTGAGCCAGCAAGCTTATGACTCCGCGCAACAGCGGCTATCGAACTTGGAGGATCTGATACAGCAGATCAGCACCACACAAGACCCCAAGGCGATTGCCGAACTGCAAGCCCGTATCAACGTCGAGCAAGGCTTGATCCAGAACGAACAAGCCAAGATCAACGCTATGGCAATGCTGGTGAATGCAGAACGGGAAATCAGCGAAATGAAGGAGCGCGATACGTCTATCCGCATGGCCGGAACCGGTCGGCCCGTGCCCGTGCCAATCGTCACGCCCTGACCTCCTACCGTCTGACAGCGGCCTTTTCAAACCGGGATGCGTCCCGGTTTTTTTTCGCGTCCGCGAAAATCTCAAAGCCCGACCTGATTAGCAACGATGCTCAGCCAGGCACCCCAACGGGTCTATACTGTACGGAAATACAGTTTTTCTGCCGGGAGGTGCGCCATGCCGATGAACCGAATCCAGTTTCAAGCCGGACTGTCCATGCCCGAGTTTCTCCAGCGCTACGGAACCGAGCCGTCCTGCGAGGCGGCTTTGGAGAAGGCACGCTGGCCTGCGGGGTTTCGGTGTCCGCGCTGTGATGGCGTTACTTACAGCCGGGTACGCGGGCGAACCTACGCGCTGTTCCAGTGCCAGGCGTGTCGACATCAAACGTCGCTGATCGCCGGCACCGTGATGCAGGGCACCAAACTGCCGCTGACGACCTGGTTCCTCGCGATCTACCTGATCAGCCAGGCCAAGACCGGACTGTCGGCGCTCGCACTCAAGCGCCACCTCGGGGTGAGCTATCCGACCGCTTGGCTCATCCACCACAAACTGATGCAGGCGATGGCCGATCGTGAGACGCGTTACGTGCTCGATGGCCAGGTCCAGGTCGATGATGCCTACCTGGGCGGCGAGCGCAGCGGTGGCAAAGTCGGCCGGGGCTCGGAGAACAAGGTCCCGTTCGTCGCCGCCGTCTCCCTCAGTGACGAGGGCCACCCCCTGCGCGTCAAA